>OLQM01002840.1_pt1 | contig 16099 bp, 10 predicted proteins | sample 1673161 | NCBI WGS metagenome assembly OLQM01 (sample SAMEA3136761, study PRJEB25190) | human gut metagenome | reverse complement strand
TCGAGATCGTCCCGATCCAGTTCCTCAAGGCGGTGCTGCCCGATCCCAAGTCGCTGGGCGCCAATTACCACGGCCAGACCTCGATCGGCTGCCGTATCCGCGGCATCAAGGACGGCAAGGAGCGCACCTATTATATTTATAACAATTGCGACCACGAACAGGCCTACCGGGAGACCGGGACGCAGGCCGTCAGCTTCACCACGGGCGTACCGGCGGCGCTGGGCGCGTCGATGTGGGCCAAGGGGCTCTGGCGCGGTGCCGGCGTGTTCAATGTCGAGGAGTTCGATCCCGATCCGTTCCTGGCCGAGCTCGGCCAGCAGGGGCTTCCGTGGCACGAACTGTTCGACGTGGACATTGAGCTCTGACGCGCAGGGCGGTAAATTCCCAAAAAGGGGAGCGGTTCATGGCCGCTCCCCTTTTCGGTCTTATAATGCCGCGTTTTCGGCCGCAGCGTTAAACTTGTGTCTTATATTGTATTATATATGATACATTTTTATTATCTTTGGGCATCAATTAACCCATTTGAATAGATAGTATGAAAATGAAATGTATCCTATGTGCCGTCGCCGCACTTGCGATGTGCTCGACATCCCTGTCCGCTGCTCCTGCGGAGGAAAAAGAGAACGTGGAGTTCAAACGCCATTGGTTCCTGCAGGTACAGGCGGGTGCCGCCTATACGCTCGGCGAAGTGGATTTCGGCAAGCTGGTATCTCCGGCCGCAGCGCTGTACGCCGGGCACCGGTTCTCGCCCGTATGGGGTATGCGCTTCGGCCTGAGCGGCTGGCAGAGCAAAGGCGCCTGGGTCTCGCCCGAGTCGGTCTACCAGTATAAATATTTGCAGGGCAACGTCGACGTGACGCTCGACCTGGCCAACCTGTTCGGCAAGTTCAACTACCGCCGCACGGTCAATCCCTACCTGTTCGCGGGTGTGGGCGTGAACGGGGCGTTCGGTAACGACGAAGCCAACGCCCTCGACGACCAGGGCTATACGCTCCAGAACGTGTGGTCGGGCAGCAAGGTCTTCGTGGCCGGACGCCTGGGGCTGGGCGTCGATTTCCGCTTTTCGGACTGCGTGTCGTTCGGCGTGGAGCTGAATACCAACATGCTTTCCGACAAATACAACTCGAAGAAGGCCGGGAACCTCGACTGGCAGTTCAATGCGCTGGCCGGGTTCACCTTCCGCTTCGGCAAGAACTATAAGAAATCGCGCCCGGCAGTCGCCGCCGCGCCCGTAACCCCCGCCCGGACTACCGAGCCCGCCCAAAAGGAGGAACCTGCCGTGCAGGAGCCCGCTCCCGTGCAGGCTCCGGTGACGAAGGCCGCCGAGAAGCCGGCAGCACTGCGTGAAAATATCTTCTTCCGTATCGGTTCGGCGCAGATCCGCACCTCCGAACAGGCGAAGGTCGCAGCGCTTGCCGAGTACCTGAAGGCCAATCCTTCCGCCCGGATCGAGATCGTCGGCTATGCCGATGCCGCTACGGGTTCGCACGCCCTCAACCTGAAACTCTCGCGGCAGCGTGCCGCGGGCGTCGCCGCAGCATTGGAACAGGCCGGCATCGCTGCCGACCGCATCTCTGCCGAGGGCAGGGGCGACACCGTCCAGCCTTTCCCCGGGGTCGAACAGAACCGTGTGAGCATCTGCATCGCCCAATAAACAGGGCGGGGCAGTGTCCCTTGCGGCGGCAGATTTCCTGCCGCCGCTTTTTTTTGCCCTGCATTTCCGCCTCCGCCGCCTCTTTTCACGGTCTACGCCAGTGTCTTGCTGCCCGCCGCGCATGTCTGTCCTGTGTGTCGTTTTGCCGTTCGCGCGCCTTCCGGTCGCCATCGCGCCGGCCGTTTCTTGACCTCATCCGCCGCGCTTGTCATCTCGCTGCCGCCGCTTCCTGGTTCCGGCAAGACAGAACACCGTTTCTGTGCCTTCCTGCCGCCATCGCGCCGGCCGTTTCTTGGCCCCGTCCGCCGCATTTCCCGCCTGTACTTCTGCCGTGTCTTTCAGCCGCAGGCCGCAAGACGGTAAGTATAAATACCTATTTCGCCGAAATTCCCCCGCGGGGCGTCATGGTTTAGCCGGTAATTTGCTATTTTTGCATCGTTTTGAGCGTCTCCGCCGTGCCGGGCAGCACCGTTTCCGGGCGGAGGGGACGAGGGATCGAATCCAATTGAAAACATTTCGATGATTGACTTCTTGAAGCTGCCTTCTCCATGCTACGTCCTCGACGAGACGTTGCTGGATCGCAATCTGGCCGTGATCGACCGCGTGCGCCGCGAGTCGGGCGCCGAAATTATCGTAGCCCTGAAGGCCTGCGCCATGTGGAGCATTTTCCCCGAGCTGGCACGCCATTCCGACGGTGCCACGGCGAGTTCCGCCGCCGAAGCGAGGCTTGTATTCGAGGAGTACGGCAAGCCTGCGCACACCTACGCTCCCGTCTATACCGACCGCAATATCGACGAGATACTCCGTTGCAGCGACCATATCACCTTCAACTCGGTCGCGCAGTTCGGGCGCTTCGGGCCGATGGCGCTGTTGCGCGGCATTTCGTGCGGCCTGCGCATCAACCCGCAGTATTCGCCCGTGGAGACCGACCTTTATAACCCTTGTGTCCCCGGCTCGCGCCTCGGCGTTACGGCCGATGAGTTGAACGATCTGCCCGCCGGGATCGACGGGCTGCACTTCCACGTGTTGTGCGAGTCGCGCCCGCACCACCTGAAGCTGGCGCTGGAAGCCGTCGAAAAGCATTTCGGGCAGTATCTCGACCGGATCGGGTGGCTCAACATGGGCGGCGGGCACCTGATGACCCACGCCGAATACGACTGCGACGAGCTGATCGCCCTGCTGCGCGATTTCAAGTCCCGCCATCCCCGCCTGCGGCTGATCCTCGAACCGGGCAGCGCCTTCACCTGGAGGACGGGCTGCCTCGTCTCGACGGTCGAGGACATCGTCGAAAATGCCGGCGTGCATACGGCGATGCTCGACGTGTCGTTCGCCTGCCATATGCCCGACTGCCTCGAAATGCCCTATAAACCGGCCATCGTCGGGGCGCACGAACCCGCCGAAGGGGAGAAACGCTGGCGCATGGGCGGCACGAGCTGCCTTGCCGGCGACTACTGCGGCGACTGGGCCTTCGACCACGAACTGAAAGTCGGCGAGCGCATTGTCTTCGAAGATATGATCCACTATACGATGGTCAAGACCACGATGTTCAACGGCGTGGCGCACCCCTCGATCGTCATTGCCCGCCGCGACGGGCGCACGGACGTCATCCGCGAATTCGGCTACGAGGATTTCCGCAACCGCATGTCGTAAATTACACAAACGCATATAAATGAAAGATTTTACACCTACCTCCTACACGCTCGAATGTGTCGCTACGGGGCGTGAGTTCGAGGACACGGGCTGGATGCTCTCCGATCCGCAGTGCAAGACGCCCTCGCTCATCCGTGCGAAATATGCCCGCAGGCAGCTCGAAGTGAAACCCGCCGAATACGGTCTTTACCGGTTCTGCGACTGGATGCCCGTGCGGCGTATCCTCAAGGGCTCTTCGGCACCCGTCACCTATAAAAGCAAGGGGCTTGCCGCCCACCTCGGGCTGGAAAACCTCTGGATCACGTTCAACGGCTACTATCCGGCTATCGGTGCCACGATGTCTACCTGTTCGTTCAAGGAGACCGAAGCCTATTCGGTCTGCGGGCGTGCCGCCGAACACGAGGATCGTGTCCTTGTGGTCGCCTCGGCGGGCAATACGGCCCGTGCCTTCGCCAAGGTGTGTTCCGACAACAATATCAAGCTGCTCCTGTCGGTGCCCTACGACAATATCGGGGCGCTGTGGTTCGAGCATCCGCTCGACCCCTGCGTGAAACTCATCTCGTGTGCGGCGGGCGGCGACTATTTCGATGCCATCCACCTGAGCGACCTCGCCCTCAAGGGGCCCGGGTTCTATGCCGAAGGCGGCGCGAAGAACATCGCCCGCCGCGACGGCATGGCCACGACGGTACTTTCGGCCGTGACGACCATCGGCCGCATCCCCGACTACTATTTCCAGGCTGTGGGCAGCGGTACGGGCGCCATTGCCGCCTGGGAGGCCAACATGCGCCTGATCGGGGACGGCCGCTTCGGGACGAATACCATGAAACTCATGGTGTCGCAGAATGCGCCGTTCGTGCCGATGTACGACGCATGGCAGGCCGATTCGCGCAAGATGCTGCCCTACGAGGACGACAAGGCGCGCCGCGATGCGGAGATCATCGACGCCAAGGTGCTCTCCAACCGCCGCCCGCCCTACGGCATCACCGGCGGGCTTTACGATGCGCTGAAAGCCACGGGCGGAGAGTTCTTCGTCTCGACGAACGCCATGGCGCGCAAGGCGCGCAAGCTCTTCCACGAACTGGAGGGCGTGGACATCTACTCTGCGGCAGGTGTCGCACTGGCTTCGCTCATCAATGTCGTCGCCGCGGGCAAGGTCGAAAAGGACGCCACCGTCATGCTTAACGTCACGGGCGGCGGTGAGGAGCATTTCAAGGAGGGCAAGGAGCTCTGGTACCTCAAGCCCAGCCATGTATTCCCGCTCGAACCCGACACGGAAGACGTGGTCGCCAAAGTCGAGGCGCTCTTCAACTGATCCCCGATACGATCCGGCTCCGGCCGGATCTTTTTTTCGGGCCGTCGCGTCCCGGATGCCGCCCCGCGGCAAGGGGCAGCTTCGTACTTTGGCTCCGTTTCCCGTCCGCTGCCGCGCCCGTTTCACGACGCCTGCCGCATGTGCCGGTGCATTTTCCGGTGCCGGGAAAGAAAACGGCCGCAAAGGCCGGAATACTGCCGGAAACTATTATCTTTGCAGCGGTTTCCGGAGGGCGGCGCGCAGCCGGGCCTCTCACCGGGAGCTCCGATTTTTTTTATTATTAACCCAACAAATTCAAGATGAAAAACATCCGAACCAAGCAGACTCCCTGCTTCAGGCGTTGGAGCCGCAAGGGCTGGGCAGCCTTTGCGAGCCTGCACCGCCATGTAACCATCGGAGTCCTCGCCGTGACGATGTCGATCCTCTTGCTCGCGACGCAACATGCGTCTGCGCACGATGCCGATACGGCCGCCGTCCTCAAAACGCTGAGGATCGACGAGGTCGGCATTTCGGGCAGCCAGTCCGCCCCGACGCGCAGCGTACAGTCGCAAACCCCGCTTTTCGACCGGAAAGCACAGGCCGCAGCTCCCGTCCAGACCCTGGAGTCCGCCCTGCGCCTCGCACCTTCGGTCGATATCCGCGAACGCGGGGGCAAGGGCATGCAGGCCGACATCTTCATCCGTGGGGGCTCTTTCGACCAGACCATGGTACTTCTCAATGGCATCGACTTCACCGATGCCCGCACCGGGCACCAGTCTCATTCGCTGCCCGTCGACATCGACTGCATTTCGGCCGTCGACCTGTTGGACGGCGTGCCGGGCGTCGGGGCCTTTGCCGGGGCGGTGAATATCCGCACGGCGCCCCTGAAACCCACCTACCTGCGTTTCGAAGGCGCCGGCGGCCAGCACGGCTACGCCTATGCGAACCTTTCGGGCGCCGTGACTTCGGGCCGTTTCTCGCTGCTCGCCGCCGGTTCTTACCGTCGCAGCGACGGCTACCGCCACAATACCGACTTCGCCAATTACAACGCTTTCGTGCGTGCGACCTACGAGGCTCCACGCGCCGGGTTCTTCGACCTGCAGGCCGGTTACCAGAACCGCACGTTCGGTTCCAACGGCTTCTATGCGGCCTATAACCCCGACCAGTGGGAGGCGACCTCCACGGCATTGGCGTCGCTGCGCTGGTTGAAACAGGCCGGGCGCTTCTCGTTCGGCGCTTCGGCGAGCTACCGCAAGAATTTCGACCGTTACGACTGGACGCGCGGCACGGCGATGAACCGCCACAATACCGACAACGTCGGTGCCCGGCTGTGGGCCGATTACGACTGGCGGGCGGGTACGACCTCGCTCGGCGGCGATTATGCCTTCAACCACATTTACAGCACCAATCTCGGCGAGGCGCTCTCCCGGCCGCACGGCCGCTACACGCACGCCAAGGCGCGCAGTACGGGCAACCTCTGGCTGCGCCATGCCAAACAGTGGCGGCGGTTCGACCTCGCGGCTTCTGCGGGCATCAGCCTCACGCCCTATGGTACGTCGGCGCTGTGGAGCCTCTCGGGAGGCTATACGCCCGCCGCGGGGCTGCACCTCGGCATCGGGGCGTTTCAGTCGATGCGCCTGCCGACCTTCACCGACCTCTACTATACTTCCCCGGCACAGATCAACAACCTTGACCTGACACCGGAAAAGGCTGTCACTTATCTGTTTGATGCTGGCTATATAAAGAATGGCTGGAGGTTGTCGCTGCAGACCTACTACCGTGCCGGCCGCGACATCATCGACTGGGTGTGGCGTGAGGATATGGGCGACAAGTGGCACTCCGAGCAGACCAGCCGCCTCGACACCTACGGCATCGAGCTTTCGGGCGGTTATACGGTCGCCGACGGCTTTCTGCGCCGCGTGACGCTTTCCTACGGTTATATTACCACCGACCGCAACAGCGACATCATCGCCAAGGGGGCGATGGATTACATGCGCCACAAGGCGGCGCTGGCCGTCGAGGTGCATTTCCTGCGCCGCATGTCGCTGGCACTCACGGCGTCGGTCTACGACCGCAACGGCAGCTACACGCACTATCCCGTGCCGGGCGACCCGTCCCTCTCCGAGGTGCGCGATTACGAGCCTTATTTTCTGCTCGACGGCCGCCTCCAGTGGGAGAAAGGCATCTGCCGGCTTTATGTCGATGCGACGAACATCACCGATTCCCGCTACTGCGACCTGGGCGGCATCCCGCTGCCCGGGGCGTGGGTCACGGCGGGCGTGGCGCTGACCATCGGCCGCTGATACGCTCCCTTCCGGCTGCATTCCGGCCCGTCGCCTCGCGCGGCGGGCTTTTTTTTGGGGTTCCCCTGCTTTTTCTCCCTGCGGGAATTTCCGGCTCCGTGCCCGCCTCTCCTGCGGAAAAACCCCGGAAACTGCTGTTTCAGAATCCGGAGTGGCTTTTTTCGTTACGATTTTTTCGTATTTCTCCCGGATTTTCTTTATCTTTGAAAGTATAAATCTAACCTCATTACCTATGGAAAAGCGTATCGTGGAGTGTGTCCCTAATTTCAGCGAGGGACGCGACAAGGCAGTAATCCGTCAGATCACATCGGCCATCGAATCCTCCGGGGGCGTCAAGCTGCTGGACGTGGATCCCGGCGAGGCGACCAACCGGACTGTCGTCACGTTCGTCGGCTCGCCCGAAGCGGTCGTCGAAGCCGCCTTTGCGGGGGTGAAGAGGGCTGCCGAGCTGATCGACATGCGCCGTCATAAGGGTGCGCACCCGCGCATGGGGGCTACCGACGTGTTGCCGCTGATCCCGATTTGCGGCATCACACTCGCCGAGTGCGCCGAGCTGGCCCGCAAACTGGCCGAACGCATCGCCGCTGAACTGCATGTCCCGACCTATTGCTACGAGGCCGCGGCCTTCACCCCCGAGCGGCGCAACCTTGCGGTCTGCCGTGCCGGGGAGTACGAGGCGTTGCCCGAGAAACTGGCGCACAAGGAGACGGCCCCCGATTTCGGGGCGCGGCCGTTCGACGACGGGGTAGCCCGCACGGGTGCCACGACCGTCGGTGCGCGCGATTTCCTGATCGCCGTGAATTTTAACCTCAATACCACCTCCACGCGCCGCGCCAACGCCATTGCGTTCGACGTGCGCGAGAAGGGGCGCCCCGTGCGCGAGGGCAATCCCATCACGGGCAAGGTCATCAAGGATGCCGCCGGCAATCCCGTCATGCAGCCCGGCACACTTCCGGCCACGAAGGCTATCGGTTGGTTCATCGAGGAATACGGCATCGCACAGGTGTCGATGAACATCACCGATATCGCCACCACGCCGCTCCACGTGGCCTTCGACGAGGTGTGCCGCAAGGCCGACGCCCGCGGCGTGCGCGTCACGGGCACCGAAATCGTCGGGCTCGTCCCCAAACGTGCGCTCATCGAGGCCGGGAAATATTTCCTGCACAAACAACGCCGTTCGACGGGTATCGCCGAGCAGGAGATCGTTCGTATCGCCGTCAGGTCGATGGGGTTGGATGACCTCAAACCTTTCGACCCCGCCGAGAAAGTAATCGAATATCTGCTTGAAGCGGAGGATAAGCAAAAACGGCTTATCGACATGACCTGCAAGGGGTTTGCCGAAGAAACCGCGAGCGAATCCCCGGCACCGGGCGGCGGCTCGATCGCGGCCTACATGGGAGCGCTGGGCGCAGCCCTCGGCACGATGGTCGCCAACCTCTCGTCGCATAAGGCGGGGTGGGACGACCGCTGGGAGGAGTTTTCCGATTGGGCCGACCGGGGACAGGCGTTGCTCGGGGAGTTGCTGCACCTCGTGGACGAGGATACGGCGGCGTTCAACCGCATCATGGCCGTCTTCGCCATGCCCAAGTCGACGGACGAGGAGAAGGCCGCCCGCAGCGCGGCCCTGCAGGAGGCGACGCTCTATGCGACGCAGGTGCCCCTGCGGACGATGAAGACGGCCTTCGGGGTTTTCGAAATCGTGCGTGCCATGGCAGCCGTCGGCAACCCCAACTCGGTGTCCGACGCGGGCGTCGGGGCGCTGGCCGCCCGCAGCGCCGTGCTGGGCGCAGGCCTCAATGTCCGGATCAATGCCGCCGGGCTGAAAGACCGTGCCGCGGCCGATGCGCTCGTGGCCGAAGCCGACCGCCTTGCGGCCGAGGCCGAACGGGCCGAGCGCGAGGTGTTGGAGATAGTAGCAAGTAAAATCTGAGCGATATGACACTGCAAGAGTTCCAGAATGACATCCGCGCGGGCATTCCCGACCGACTGCCCGCCGCTAAACCCTATGACAAACAGATCAACCACGCGCCCAAGCGCAAGGGGATACTCACGCCCGAGGAGGAGGTGCTGGCGATCCGGAACGCACTGCGTTATTTCCCCGCGAAGCACCACGCCACGCTGGCCAGGGAGTTTGCCGAGGAGCTGCGCAAATACGGGCGCATCTACATGTACCGCCTGCGTCCCGACTACGAGATGTATGCGCGGCCGATCGACGAATATCCCTGCCGCTGCCGCCAGGCCGCGGCTGTGATGCTGATGATCCAGAACAACCTGGACAAGGCCGTGGCGCAGCATCCCCACGAGCTGATCACCTATGGCGGCAACGGCGCCGTGTTCCAGAACTGGGCGCAGTACCGCCTGACGATGAAGTACCTGTCGGAGATGACCGACAGCCAGACGCTGGTGATGTACTCGGGGCACCCGCTGGGGTTGTTTCCGTCGCATCCCGATGCCCCGCGCGTCGTGGTGACCAACGGCATGGTGATCCCCAACTATTCGAAGCCCGACGACTGGGAGCGCATGAACGCCCTCGGGGTGTCGCAGTACGGCCAGATGACGGCCGGCTCCTATATGTATATCGGCCCGCAGGGGATCGTTCACGGCACCACCATCACGGTGATGAACGCCGCGCGCAAGCGTTTCTCCGGCGGCCGCAAGGATGCCCGGGGGATGCTTTTCGTCTCCTCGGGGCTGGGCGGCATGTCCGGGGCGCAGCCCAAGGCGGGCAATATCTCGGGCGTGGTGAGCGTCATCGCCGAAATCAACCCTAAGGCGGCGCAGAAACGCTACGAGCAGGGATGGGTCGACGAGATGTACGATTCGCTCGACGCCCTGGTTCCCCACATCCGCGAGGCCTGCCGTGCCCGCGAGGTGGTCTCGATGGCCTATGTGGGCAACGTCGTCGACCTTTGGGAAAGGCTGGCGGCCGAGGAGATTGCCGTAGACCTGGGTTCCGACCAGACCTCGCTCCACAACCCCTGGGCGGGCGGCTACTACCCCGTGGACGTAAGCTACGAGGCTTCGAACAAGATGATGGCCGAGGAGCCCGCCCGCTTCCGCGAGTGCGTGCAGGAGTCGCTGCGCCGCCAGGTCGACGCCATCAACAAACTCACCGCGCGGGGGATGTATTTCTTCGACTATGGCAACGCCTTCCTGCTGGAAGCCTCGCGCGCCGGGGCTGCCGTGATGGGCGAGGGCGGCCGTTTCCGTTATCCTTCCTATGTGCAGGACATCATGGGGCCGATGTTCTTCGACTACGGCTTCGGCCCGTTCCGCTGGGTCTGCACCTCGGGCCGCCCCGAAGACCTCGAGCTCACCGACCGCCTCGCCGCCGAAGTATTGGAGGAGATCCGCGCCACGGCGCCCGCCGAGATCGCCGGGCAGCTCGACGACAACATCCACTGGATCCGCGAGGCCGGCCGTAACCGGCTGGTCGTCGGTTCGCAGGCGCGTATCCTCTATGCCGACAGCGAGGGGCGCACACGGATCGCACAGGCCTTCAACCGGGCCGTTGCCGACGGGCGTCTCTCGGCCCCCGTCGTGCTGGGCCGCGACCACCACGACGTGTCGGGCACCGACTCGCCCTACCGCGAGACGTCGAACATCTACGACGGCTCGAACCTCACGGCCGACATGGCCGTGCAGAACGTCATCGGCGACTCGTTCCGCGGCGCCACGTGGGTGTCGATCCACAATGGCGGCGGCGTAGGCTGGGGCGAGGTCATCAACGGCGGCTTCGGCATGGTGGTCGACGGCTCGGAAGATGCCGACCGCCACATCCGGGAGATGCTGCTGTGGGATGTCAACAACGGCATCGCCCGCCGCAGCTGGGCGCGCAACGAGGGTGCCATGTCGGCCATCCGCCGCGAGATGGAACGCACCCCCGGCCTGCAGGTCACGCTGCCCAATGTCGCCGATGAGGAATTGATACGTAATATATTGAAAGAAAACGAATAAATCCCTATTACTTCACATGGAACATCACCATATCTCCGCGGAGCACCTTTCCCTTGCCCGCATCCGTGAAATCCTCGAACGGCACCTTCCCCTGGCACTGAGCGACGATGCCCGGACTCGCATCGTCCGCTGCCGCGAATACCTCGACCGCAAAATGGAGAACCCCGAGCGGCCGGTCTACGGCATCACCACCGGATTCGGTTCGCTGTGCGACATTTCGGTGGGCTACGACGAGCTGGCGCAGTTGCAGAAGAACCTCGTGATGTCGCATGCCTGCGGTACCGGCGAGCGGGTGCCTTCCGAGGTCGTGAAGCTGATCCTGCTGCTCAAGATCCAGTCGCTCGCCTACGGCCATTCGGGCGTGCAGCTTGCGACCGTGGAGCGGCTGATCGACTTTTTCAACAACGACGTCCTGCCCGTGGTCTACCAGCAGGGTTCGCTGGGCGCATCGGGCGACCTGGCGCCGCTGGCGCACATGAGCCTGCCGCTGCTGGGGCTGGGCGAAGTGGAATACAAGGGGGCTGTGCGCCCGGCTGCCGGCGTGCTCTCCGAGCTGGGATGGCAGCCGATCGAGCTCCAGTCCAAGGAGGGGTTGGCGCTGCTCAACGGCACGCAGTTCATGAGCGCCTACGGCGTCTGGGCTTTGATCCAGTCCCGCCGCCTGAGCGAGTGGGCCGACCGCATCGGGGCGCTGTCGCTCGACGCTTTCGACGGGCGCATCGAGCCTTTCTGCGACGAGGTGCACCTGATCCGCGCCCACCGCGGACAGCTCGCTACGGCACGCAACATCCGGCGCCTGTTGGAAGGCAGCCAGCTGGCCGCACGCCCCAAGAAACACGTGCAGGATCCCTATTCGTTCCGCTGCATCCCCCAGGTGCACGGGGCTTCGAAGGACACCATCGACTATGTCGAGAGCGTGCTGACGACCGAGATCAACAGCACCACCGACAACCCGACGGTCTTCCCCGACGAGGACATGGTCGTCTCGGCGGGGAATTTCCACGGCCAGCCCATCGCGCTGGCGATGGATTTCCTCGCCATAGCCCTCGCCGAGCTGGGCAACATCTCCGAGCGGCGCACCTATAAACTGATTTCGGGCGCCCGGGAACTTCCGAAGTTCCTGGTTGCCAACCCGGGGCTGAACAGCGGCTTCATGATCCCGCAATACACCGCGGCGTCGATCGTCAGCCAGTCCAAAGGGCTGTGCATGCCCGCCTCGGTCGACTCGATCCCCTCGTCGCAGGGGCAGGAAGACCATGTGAGCATGGGTTCCAACGCCGCCACCAAACTCTACCGCGTGGTGCTCAACACCGAGCGAGTGCTGGCCATCGAGCTGTTCAATGCCGCGCAGGCGCTCGACTTCCGCCGCCCGGCGCGTTCCTCCGCGACGATCGAACAGATGGTTGCCGAGTACCGCAAACGGGTGCCGTTCATCGACAACGACTCGGTGATGTACCCCCATATCGAATCCTCCATCCAATTCCTCCGGACACTATGAGGCTGCTGGTAAAGAACATCAGTACGATCGTCGGGATCGAGACCGCCGGCCGCCTCCGCCTGTGCGGCGGGGAGATGGATCGGCTGGAGACGTTCGACGATGCCTGGCTGCTGGCCGACGATGGGCGTATCGCAGCCTTCGGGAGCATGGATTCGCTGGGCGAAATGGCTGCGGACGAGGTGGTCGACGCCGGGGGCGGGATGCTTTTCCCGTCGTTCTGCGATTCGCATACGCACCTGGTCTACGCCGGGAGCCGCGAACAGGAGTTCCTCGACAAGATCAACGGCCTGACCTACGAGCAGATCGCCCGCCGCGGCGGGGGCATCCTCAATTCCGCCGACCTGCTGCACCGCACCTCCGAAGAGGAGCTCTACCGCCAGGCGATGGGGCGTATCCGCGAGATCGCCGCCATGGGGACGGGTGCCGTGGAGATCAAGAGCGGCTACGGGCTGACTACGGCCGACGAGCTGAAGATGCTGCGCGTCATCCGGCGCATCCGCGAGACGGCGCCGCTGGCTGTGCGCGCCACGTTCCTCGGGGCGCATGCCGTGCCGCGCGCCTACGTAGGACGGCAGGAGGAGTATGTCGATCTGGTCTGCAACGAAATGCTGCCTGCGGTGGCGGCCGAAGGGCTGGCCGATTTCGTCGACGTGTTCTGCGACGAAGGGTTCTTCACCGTGGAGCAGACGGCACGCATCATGAAGGCCGGGCGCAAGCTGGGCATGCGCGCCAAGATCCACGCCAACGAACTCGCCGTCTCGGGCGGCGTGCAAGTGGGCGTGGAGTACGACGCCCTGTCGGTCGACCACCTCGAACGCATGGGTGGGCCCGAGATCGACGCCCTGCACGGCACGGTGACCTCGCCGACGATGCTGCCCGGCGCGGCATTCTTCCTCGGGATGAGCTATCCGCCGGCCCGCGAAATGATAAATGCCGGGCTGGGCGTGGCGCTGGCTTCGGACTACAATCCCGGTTCGTCGCCCTCGGGCAACATGCGCATGGTCGTGTCGCTGGCATGCATCCGTATGCGGATGACCCCTGCCGAGGCCATCAATGCCGCGACGCTCAACGGGGCCTACGCCATGGGGCTTAGCCGTGACTACGGCTCCGTCACGGTCGGCAAGGTCGCCAATTTCTTCCTCACGGTGCCGATGCCTTCGGTGGCGTTCATGCCCTATGCCTATACCACGCCGCTCATCAGCCGCATATTCCTGCGCGGCGAGGAGGTCGTGGCGTAATATTTGACGGGAGAGCCGTATGAGATTGTTGGTTCTGATCATTGGCCTGGCGCTTGCCGGGGCCGTAAAAGCACAGGATATGAAGCCGTTGACACCGGAAGAAAGACGTGTGATCGTCGACAAGGGTACCGAAGCGCCTTTTTCGGGCCGTTATTACAAGCATCGCGGAGAGGGGGTTTACCGTTGCCGCCAGTGCGGTGCGCCGCTGTACCGTTCGCAGGACAAGTTCGATGCCGGGTGCGGCTGGCCGAGTTTCGACGACGAAATCCCCGGTGCCGTGAGGCGCACGACGGATGCCGACGGCCGGCGTACCGAAATCACTTGTGCCCGCTGCGGCGGACACCTGGGACATGTCTTTACGGGCGAAGGCTTTACGCCCAAAAATACGCGCCACTGCGTCAACTCCGTCTCGCTCGTGTTCGAACCCGGAGGGGAAGCTTCCTCCGGGGCCGAAACGGCCGTAAAACCCGCGGTTTCCTCCCCGGAATCCGAAGGCCGGACTGCCTCGCAGCCCGAAAAGCAGACGCAGCAGCCCGGAACCCAATTCGGGAGTCCCGGCGCTCAGGCGTCCGGGGCTGACTCGACGTCGGCCGCCGCCCGGCCGGGGGACGGGATGCCGCCCGCAGGGCAGGCCGCGGAGCGTGGCGCGACGGCGATCTTTGCCGGAGGTTGTTTCTGGGGCGTGGAATATATGCTTTGGAAAGTGCCCGGAGTCCTGAAGGTCGAGTCGGGCTACATCGGCGGCACGACCGAAAATCCCACCTATGAAGAGGTATGCAGCCACCGTACGGGACATGCCGAAGCCGTACGTGTGGTATTCGATCCTGCAAAGGTGTCCTACGAGACGCTGGCACGCCTGTTCTTCGAAATCCACGACCCGACCCAGGAAAACGGGCAGGGCCCCGACCTCGGCGACCAGTACCGTTCCGAGATATTCTACACCTCGCCCGCCCAGCAGGCGACGGCCGAGAGGCTCATCGCCGAGTTGCGGCGCAAAGGCTACGACGTCGTGACGCAAGTCACCCCTGCGGGCCGTTTCTGGCCCGCCGAGGATTACCACCAGCGATACTACGAGCGCAAGGGTACGCAGCCGTACTGCCACGCCTATACCAAGCGGTTCTGAGCCTGCGCCGGACTTGCCGTCGCATTGCGCCCGCCGCCTCCGTAAGGGCATTTCCGATTCCGATACGATTGTAAGACACCCCGCCTCACAGCGGGGTGTCGTGCCGTTCGGGCGTAATCCCGGCCAGGGGCGATACGGGGCCTCGGCGCCGAAGGGTTCTGAAAATCCGCTGCGACAAAACGCTCCCGGCCGAGGACAGATTGCCTTTCGGCCGTGGATTGGTTGCCTTCCGTCCGTGGACAGGCTGCCTTCCGGCTGTGGACAGGTCGCTGTGTTTTAGGCCGTTGCCGCGTGCAAAGCCTATTCTTCGGTGAGTTTCCCGATCTCGCCCTGCATGATATGGGGCAGATTTTCGCGGATTTTCCCGATGGGCCAGTCCCACCATCGCAGTTCCTGCAACCTGGCTACGGTGTCCGCGTCGAAACGCCTGCGGATCACCCTGGCCGGCACGCCGCCGACGATGGTGTAGGGCGGCACGTCCTTGGTGACAAGTGCGCGCGTTCCGATTATCGCACCGTCGCCGATCGTAACGCCGGAGAGGATGACGGCCTCGTAGCCTATCCACACGTCGTTTCCGACGACGATATCGCCGTGATTATCCCACGCCTGCGCTATTGAGCCGACATCCGTCGGCAGTTCCCATTCCTCGAAGTATATCGGGAACGGATAGGTTGACAGACTGCCCAGCGTGTGGTTTGCGGCGTTGAAAATAAACTTTGCGCCGCAGGCGATGGAGCAGAACTTGCCGATTATGAGTTTATCGTGGTTGCACTCGGGATAATGATACAGCACGTTGTTGCGCTGAAAATCCCTTGGGTCTTTTTCAAAATCGTCATATGTGGTGTAGTCTCCGATCTCGATAAAGTCACTGTGCACAACGTTTTGCAGATACACCGTGCTGTGACCCTGACTTCTCGGATACGTTTTCCATTCCGGTATCATGTTGATCTCTCCTTACAAAAGCCGCTCCCAGCGCACGCTTTCCCAGCCGCTCGTGTCAAAAACACTGCGCACGGCGCTGCTCATATGCTGCAATTTTTTCTTTATCGCCGGAGATTTTATAAGCTCCTGCGCATCATCGTCGCGCGTCATGAAAAACTCCATTATCCGCGCGCGATCTTCGCTTGCAAAGGTGCGCGAATAGCCGTCAACAAAATAAACGCCCTCGTCGCCGCCGCTGTAATACGTCCAGCGCCGGCTGTCGGGGTCGGAGTAGTCGTAGCCCTCGTAGTACGAAAAGCTCTGCGGATTGAGCTGCGCCCAACCCTCGACCGTAAAGAGCGAATAGTCGCAGGATAGAATGTGGTTTTCCGTCGCGTGCCAAAGCTCGTGGCACACGATGCAGTCAAGCTCATATGCCAGGCAGATATCCAGAGCGATATTCT
>OLQM01002830.1_pt1 | contig 16129 bp, 16 predicted proteins | sample 1673161 | NCBI WGS metagenome assembly OLQM01 (sample SAMEA3136761, study PRJEB25190) | human gut metagenome | reverse complement strand
AATGGACGAAGGATATGGCACAAAAGAGGGTATTCCTCAACTAATTATGGCTGGTGCTTCGATGGATGATGTGTATATTATTGTACTATTTACATCATTATTGACACTTGCCAAGAGTGGAGAGTTCAATGCGCTATCCTTATTACGTATTCCAACATCAATCCTATTTGGAATTGTTTCTGGTATTGTCTTGGGGTATGTACTTTGTAAGCTGTATCGGTTATTGAAGTTACCTACTGGGATTGAACTTGCAAGCATGTTTGCGATTGGGATGGTACTGATTACAATCGAAAGAATAATGACGGGTATGGTTGGATTCTCTGGTTTACTTGCTATTATGGCTTTGACAGCTACGATACGTCATATCAAACCAGAGATGGCGGATAAATACTCTGCTGTTCTTGCGAAGCTATGGCAGCCTGCTGAGATCTTCCTATTTGCGTTAGTAGGTGCGAGTGTACGAATTGATTATGCATTATCTTTTGGACCTGTTGTTTTGGTTGTCATTATTCTAGCACTAGTATTCCGTATACTTGGTGTATATCTGAGTATCATGAAAACAAAGTTCAATATGAAGGAAAGGATATTCACAATGGGGGCATATCTTCCAAAGGCAACGGTACAAGCTGCGATTGGAGGACTTGCATTAGAGGCAGGTCTTGCTAGTGGGGAATTAATTCTGACGGCTGCGGTCACCGCAATCCTATTTACTGCACCGCTTGGAGCTATCTTTATTTCACTTACCTACCGCAACTTTTTACAAAAAGTGTAGAGTAGTATAGGAGTTTTACAACAATTCTTGTTTTCTTCTATTTTTCATCTTTACTTCTAGTCCCTATTTGTTATGATAGTTACGTGTTTTATGGTTTGGTAACGGATGTCTTTGGGACAGGAAGGATGGAGCTATGGCTTTAGGTGTTGTGACTCTCCGAACAATAGAATATATTGTCGGTACTTCGACAAATACATTTCTGATGGCGGTTTTCTGCGCCCAAAAATGTGGAAAGAATGTTTTTTGAATACGATCTGTGGAGAAATCTCCACGGATTTTTTGTTTTATTAGAAAATGGAGGAAGGTAAGATGAAAAAAGTAGCGATTTTAATGGGCAGTGATAGTGACTTTGGTGTGATGTCAAAGGCAATTTTGGTGTTGAAGAAATTCGAAATTCCGGTAGAAGTACATGTATATTCTGCACATCGTACACCAGAGAAGGTTGCAGAGTTTGCCTCAAATGCGAAGGATAATGGCTTCGGTGTCATTATTGCGGGAGCTGGTATGGCAGCTGCTTTAGCAGGTGTAGTAGCAGGACATACAACGCTACCAGTCATTGGTGTTCCTCTGAAGTCCAATGCGTTAGAGGGCGTAGATGCATTATTATCTACCGTTATGATGCCTAGTGGTATCCCAGTTGCGACGGTAGCAATTGACGGTTCTAAGAATGCGGCATATTTAGCTGCACAAATCTTAGCCATCAGCGATGAAGAACTTGCGAAGAAAGTATTAGAAAGTCGTCAGAAACAAAGTGCAGCAGTATTGGCGAAAGATCAAGAACTTCAAGAAAAAGCACAGGCATTATAAATATACTAGGAGAGAGAACATGCAGGATATGATTCATGAGGAGTGTGGTGTTTTCGGTATTTACGATAAAAACATGGTGAGTGATGTAGTATCCGATACTTACTATGGTTTATTTGCCTTACAACATCGTGGACAAGAAAGCTGTGGTATTGCGGTCAATGACCGAGGTGTTATCACAGCACATAAGGATGTTGGTTTAGTGCGTGATGTATTTGATCAACATGAATTAGATAAACTAGGTAAGGGTCAGATGGCAATTGGTCATACTAGATATTCAACATTTGGAACTGTAAATCATACCAATGCACAGCCTTTACTGGTTCGTCATATTAAAGGGCAACTAGCGATTGCACATAATGGAAATCTAACAAACGCAGCCGAGCTACGTGAGGAGTTAGAACAGAAGGGCGCGATCTTTCATACAACAAATGACTCGGAAATTATTTGTTATATTATCATCCAGGAAAGATTAAAGACATCTTCGATTGAAAAGGCAATTGAAAATACAATGAATCGCATTGAAGGTGCATATAGCCTTGTTGTGATGTCACCTGAAAAGCTAATTGCTGTAAGAGATAAAAAAGGATTCCGACCATTAGTTATGGGAAAAGACAAGGATGGACGAATTGTATTTGCGTCTGAGACCTGTGCGTTTGCGGCTGTTGGTGTGGATTATGTTCGTGATATTGATGCGGGTGAGATTGTCGTAATCGATCATGATGGTGTAGAACATTCTATCCGTACACACTGTAAGGAAAAGCCTCATATGTGTGTATTTGAATATGTGTATTTTGCACGTAGTGATTCTATTCTCCAACATCAACCAGTACATGAAGCTAGACGTAATGCAGGTCGTATCTTAGCAAAGGAACATCCAGTAGAAGCGGATGTCGTAATTGGTGTGCCTGATTCTGGGCTAGATGCAGCGCAAGGCTATGCGGAGGAATCTGGTATTCCTTATGGTATGGGCTTTATCAAGAACCGTTATATCGCACGTACGTTTATCCAACCAACACAGGGACAGCGTGAAAATGCAGTGAATATGAAGCTTCACGTGATTTCTTCTGTTGTAAAGGATAAGCGTGTCATCATGGTAGATGATTCCATCGTACGTGGAACGACAAGTGCCCGCATTGTAAAGTTACTTCGTGATGGAGGTGCTACAGAAGTTCATGTACGTGTATCTGCACCACCATTTATTTCACCATGTTACTTTGGAACAGATATTGATTCCAAACAGAACCTAATTGCATGTAAAATGAACTTAGAAGAAATATGCGAGTCTATCGGTGCAGATTCCCTAGGATATTTAAGTGTCGATGGTGTAAAGAAGATGGCAGTGGATGCGGATTGTGATTTCTGTACGGGATGTTTTACAGAGAAGTATCCTGCCCCAATTCCTAAGCATTCTGAAAAATCAAAATTTGAAATGAAAATCGAAAAGAAGGAGAATAAACATGACGAAGAGCTATAGCGATGCTTACAAGGCTGCAGGGGTTGATGTAACTGCTGGATACAAAGCAGTAGAACTCATGAAGAAGCACATATCTCGTACCACAACAGCAGGTGTATTGGATTCCATCGGTGGTTTTGGTGGATTATTTGCGCCAGATATGACTGGCATGAAGAAACCAGTACTTGTATCTGGTACAGATGGTGTTGGTACAAAGCTAAAGCTTGCGATGTTACTAGATAAACATGATACGGTCGGTATCGATTGTGTAGCGATGTGTGTCAATGATGTAGTTTGTGCAGGTGCACAACCACTCTTCTTCTTAGACTATATTGCATGTGGAAAAAACAATCCCGAAAAGATTGCAGAGATTGTAAAGGGTCGTCCGCTTCATCGGAATCACCGCCGGCAACGACACCGCTTCCCTGTGCGATGGGCACCATGGAATCATAGATGCGGTATACCTCATATCCGGCAAATGCCACCAGAAGCAGGGATACCACAATTTCCGCCGTGACCTTTGCGCCGTGTCCGCGGGGATGGCGGGGCTTCGGTGTGCGGTTGGGTTTCTGAGCAGCCGCCTGCTGCTTCTTTTTCTCTTTCTGACCCATGCATTTCCCTCCTATGGATAGAACCCCTGCAGCTGCGGCAGAGGGCGTTTTTTGATTTCTTTTATTATAGCACATTTTTCGAAAATTGCAAATACTTTTTATGCAAATTTTTTTCTACGTCAAAATTTCCTGCGGATACGCTGATTGCCTTTTCAGAAAATGCAGTTTGCCAGACAAAAGCAGGCAAATATTGACTTGCATTTTGATGCACCTATAAATTTTTTGTTAAATCACTCGAATTCCATTTCACATTTTGAAAGAAATATGGTATAATAGAGAGAAGAACCGGCGGAAGGTTCGGGAGTGAGAAAGAAAGGAATGCGTCCATCTATGGCAGAAAAAGTAATCTCCGTTCAGGACAACGAGCAATTTCAGACGATCTGCGGCAGTTTTGACGAAAATCTCAAGCTGCTGGAACAGCGCTATCATGTTTCCATTGTCTGCCGCGGCGAAGGAATCCGGATTCAGGGAGCATCCTCGGAGGTCGATCTGGCGGCTGGCGTACTGGAGGCACTGCTGCGGTTTGCGGCAACCGGACAGGCGATCAGCCGGCAGTCCATTCACTACGCTGCAGAAATGGTGGAGGCCGGCGCATCAGAACAGCTCTCCGCCATGGCGGACGACGACACCGTCTGCCTGAGCGCCACCGGTAAGGTCGTCCGCACCCGCACCGTAGGACAGCGCAGCTACGTCAGCGCCATCGCCAGGAATACCGTGGTATTCGGCATTGGTCCTGCCGGTACCGGAAAGACCTACCTCGCCGTTGCCATGGCGGTGCGTGCATTCCGCCGCCACGAAGTGACACGGATCATCCTCACCCGTCCGGCAGTGGAGGCCGGCGAAAAGCTGGGCTTTCTCCCCGGCGATTTACAGGACAAGGTCGACCCTTACTTACGTCCGCTCTACGATGCCCTGTTTGAGATGCTGGGTGCCGAGGCATTCCAGCGCCATCTGGAACGTGGCTCCATCGAAGTCGCACCGCTGGCGTACATGCGCGGCAGAACGCTGGACAATGCCTTCATCATTCTGGACGAAGCGCAGAACACCACCAGCGAACAAATGAAGATGTTCCTCACCCGCCTGGGCGAGGGCAGTCATATGGTCATCACCGGCGACGCCACACAGATTGACCTGCCGGAAAAGCAAAAAAGCGGTCTGCTGACGGCGTCCCGCATTCTCAAAGACGTGGAGGATATCGCCGTCTGCGAGTTCACCAATCGGGATGTGGTGCGCCACAAGCTGGTGCAGGACATCATCCGTGCCTATGAAAAGGCAGAACACAAACCGCATACAGAAAAATAAAAAGAAAGCGTGTTTCCCTCACAGAGGCGCACACGCTCCAAATACCCGTGCGCAATATAGCGCATGGGGGCATATGTGCCTGCGGATGCAGACACGAAGATACATGAAAGGAGTTCCGATTATCATGCCGAAAGTCAAAGTCATGGTGAAAAACAATCAAGCAAAGGTACGGGTTCCCGTTGGAATCCGTCTTCTGATACGGCGCTGCTGTCAGGCAGTCCTCGTATCCGAACATTTCAAGCAGGACGCTGAGGTCAGCGTTTCTTTCGTCAGTGATGAGGAAATCCGCAGACTCAACCGCATTTACCGCAAAAAAGACCGTGTCACTGATGTGCTCTCTTTCCCGCTGGGGCAGAACGGCCACTATGACACCAACAAGGAAACCGGCTGCGCCCTGCTGGGCGATGTGGTCATCTCTCTGGAAACTGCCATGAAGCAGGCACGGATGTACGGCCACTCTCTGGAACGGGAGATCGGCTTTCTGACCGTCCACTCCATGCTCCATCTGCTGGGCTATGACCACGAGACCAGCCCGCTGGAGGAACGCCAGATGCGGGAGAAGGAGGAGGAGGTTCTGGGTGCGCTGGGCATCTCCAGAGAAGCCACCTTCACCCAGACGGAGGGCCTTGATTCATGACCACAAAATCCGTTTTTGTCACCCTCGCCGGACACACCAATGCGGGGAAATCCTCCCTGCTGAACGCCATCATCGGGGAGAAGATTGCCTCGGTCAGCCCCAAGCCGCAGACCACACGCACCCGCATCACGGGCATCAAGACCATCGGAGAAACGCAGATGGTCTTTATGGACACCCCCGGTCTGCACAAGCCCACCACCAAGCTCAGCGACCACATGCTGAAAGCTGTGCGGGATGCAGTGTCGGATATTGATGCGGTGCTGTTTGTGCAGGACTGCACCAAACCACTCTCCCAGCAGGAAGAGGAGCTGCTCGGCTCGCTGGAGCGTGCCAAAACGCCGGTGATTCTGGTGCTGAACAAGATCGACCTCTGCAGCGACAAGACCAAGCTGATGCAGGCAATCGCCTCCCTCAACGCCGCACACACGTTTGCCGCTACCGTTCCGGTCAGCGTCACGGAAAACGACGGCGTGGACTTGGTGGAACAGGAGGTCATGGCGCTGGCACAGCCTGCCCCCCACTACTTCCCCGACGAGAAATTCACCGACCAGCCGGAGCGTGTCCTCGCTGCTGAGATGATTCGGGAGAAGATCCTGAACCTGCTGCGGGACGAAGTGCCCCACGGCATCGCCGTTTCCATCGAGCGTATGAAGGAACGGGATGACAAAGACCTGCTGGACATTGACGCCACCATCTACTGCGAGCGGGAGTCACACAAGGGAATCCTCATCGGCAGGCATGGCACCATGCTCCGCAAGATCGCCACACTGGCACGAAAAGATCTGGAGCGCTTTTTCTACATTCAGGTCAATTTGCAGTGCTGGGTCAAGGTCAAGGAGGACTGGCGCAACAAAGAGGGACTGATCCATAACTTCGGTCTGGACAATCCGGAATAACCGCAATGGACACGGCAGGTATAAATTCGCACCGTCCGGCACATGCTAAGGGTAACTTCAGAAAAGGAGGTTGCCATCATGGATGCATGGGATATTTTTTGTCTGACCGGACACGTGGACGACTACCTGCACTATCGGAAGACACTGGGCGTGGCAGCACAGCCCACAGCTTCGGACAGCAGCAAGGAGAAACCGCCGCATGGAGATCTATCAGGGTCTGGTTCTGGCACAGCGGACAGCCGGAGATCGGGGCAAATTCATTGACATTCTCACCGAGAAAAATACCATGGCAGAGGTCTATGTCCGCACCAGCCGCAAGGCAAGCGCCTCCGCCGCAGTGACCCAGCCGTTTTCCTACGCCCGTTTTAGCCTGCAGCAGCGAAAGGGACAGTACACGCTGGACAGCGCCGAACCAATTCGCCTGTTCTACCGGCTGCGGGAATCACTCTCCCGTCTGAGCCTCGCCACCTATTTTTGCGAGCTCGTCCGCCTCTCCGTGCGGGAGCAGCAGCATCCTAGAGAATCCTGCGAAATTCTGCGGCTGATGCTGAACACACTCCACTATCTGGAAAACGGCGAACGGGAGGAATGTATGCTCAAACCGCTGTTCGAGCTGCGCTTTATGACAGAGCTTGGCATGATGCCGGATCTGCTGATGTGCCGCAGCTGCGGCGTTTTCTTACCAAAACGGCTCTATTTCTCCGTGGAACAGGGCTGTTTTTTCTGTACTAACTGCGGTGCGCCCCAGCGGGACAACTCCTGCATTCTGATTCCGGCGGCAGTGCTTCAGGCCATGCGGCACATCGTCTTTGCGGATTTTTCCCGTCTGTTCTGTTTCCGGCTGGGCAAAGATAATCTGCGCCGGCTGGGACACTGCACGGAACGCTTTGTCCAGTACCACTGCTGCCTGCGGCTGGATGCCCTGCAATTCTACCATCAGATCTCCGCCGCACCACCTTTTCTGGAGGAATCTCAACATGAATCAACATGAACAAACCCTGGAATTTCATAAAATTCTGGATATGCTCGCCGATCTGGCGGCAAACGACATCACCAAAGAAAAGATCCGTGCCATTTCTCCCACCTCCGATCTGGCAGAAGCACGGGCAGAACTGGAAAAAACCAGCGATGCGCTTCGGCTCGCCATCCAGTTCGGCACACCGCCGTTCCACACCTTTCAGGACATGCGCATGGGACTGCGCAGAGCCAAATCCGGCGCACGCCTCTCACTTCGGGATCTGCTGGAAATCGCCACGATCCTGCGGCAGATTCAGGCGCTGAGCGACTGGTACGACCACTGCACCTCGGTGGAAACCTCGCTGGATGACCTGTTCGCCCAGCTTGCCCCCGTGCCGTTCCTGCTGGAAAAGCTGGATCGCTCCATTCTCTCGGAGGAGGAGATCGCAGATGCCGCCAGTCCGGCACTGGCGGACATCCGCCGCAAGATCGGACGCTCCCGCCAGAAGCTGCGGGACACCCTCGACCAGATGATGCGCCGGCAGGACGTTCAGGAGTGCTTACAGGACAGCCGTGTCACCCTGCGTGACGGGCGGTTTGTTCTGCCGGTGCGTGCCGAGCATCGGGGCAAGATTGCCGGTCTGGTACATGACACCTCCGCCACCGGGCAGACCCTCTTCATTGAGCCGATCGCTGTGGTCGAAGCAAACAACGACATCCGTCTGCTGGAGATTCAGGAGGCGGAGGAGATCGAGCGCATCATTCAGGAGCTTTGCACGGACTGCGGCACCTGGGCAGACACCATCATTCGCAATCACGAAACCTGCGCCGAGCTGAACCTCTATTTCGCAAAGGCACGTCTGGCGGAGCAGATGCACGCCTTTGCGCCGAATCTGACCGATGACGGCATACTCATCCTGAAAAAGGCACGTCACCCCCTGATTCCCTACCAGAAAGCCGTCCCCATCAGCTTCACGCTGGGCGGCGAGTGCAGCGCTCTCATCATCACCGGCCCGAACACCGGCGGTAAAACCGTTGCCCTGAAAACTGCCGGTCTGCTCACCCTCATGGCAATGAGCGGCATGCTGATTCCGGCAGCAGAGGGCAGCCAGATCTCCGTCTTTGACCGCGTGCTGGCGGACATCGGCGACACCCAGAGCATCGAGCAGAACCTCTCCACATTCTCCGCCCACATGCGAAGCGTCATCAACATTCTGGAACAGGCGGATGACAGGACACTGGTGCTGCTGGACGAACTGGGTTCCGGCACCGATCCGGTGGAGGGTGCCGCCCTTGCGGAGGCTATCATCGACCGGCTGAAACAGAGCGGCGCAAAACTCATGGTAACCACCCACTATCAGGAACTGAAAATTTACGCCACCGAACAGCAGGACGTGGAAAATGCCTCCTGCGAATTCGACATCCAGAAGCTCCGCCCCACCTACCGTCTGATCGTCGGCTCTGTGGGAAAATCCAACGCCTTTGCCATCAGCGCCGGTCTGGGCATGCCGCAGGACATCATCCGGCAGGCGGAAAAGCTGGTCAGCGAGGAAAACACCCGCTTTGAACAGGCGGTCTCCCGTCTGGACGAGGCTCGCAAAGCGCTGGAGGACGATCGGGAAACCATGCGTGCAGCGCTGGAGGAGGCAAAGGAAAATGCCGCCAAACTGCGTGCCGAGCTGGAACAGACCCGCAGAGAACGGGATCGCCAGCTGGAACAGGCCCGGCTGGAAGCCATGCATATCATCGAAACCACCAAAGCACAGTCCAACGAGATGCTCACCGAGCTGGAACAGCTGCGAAAGCAAAAGGAAAAGGCGTCTTTCGGGGACGATGTCATTCGGGCAAAGGGCGACGTGAAGCGTGGCTTCCGCAAGCTGTATGACACGGCGAATCCCCTGACCGATACCGCAGAGGACGAGGACTATGTGCTGCCGCGGGAACTGAAATCCGGCGACACCGTCATGCTGGCGGACACCAAGCAGAAAGGCGTGGTGCTGGGCAAGCCCGACAAGAACGGAAACGTGTTCCTGCAAATGGGTGCGATGCGCTCCAAGGTACCGGTAGGACGGCTGCGGCTGGTTTCCGGCGCAGAGGAAAAGAAGAAGAGCCAGCAGAAACAGCGCAGCACCGCCGGACGTGTTTCCGCACAGACCGCACGCCGCGGAACCATGGAACTGGACATCCGCGGCTGCACCTGTGACGAGGGCGTGTACCAGATGGACGCATTTCTGGACCGTGCCGTGGTGTCCCACGTGGGAACTGTCACCATTATTCACGGCAAGGGCACCGGACTTTTGCGCAAGGCAATTCACCAGCGTCTGAAACAGCTGAAATACGTGAAGTCGTTCCGGCTGGGCACATTCGGCGAGGGCGAGGACGGCGTGACCATTGTCAGTCTGGAATAAGAACCTGTCTTCACAAAGCGTATACAGGCTCTGACAAAACCAATCAAAATCTGTTTCCATCAAGAAAAAGAGAGGAATCCCCATGAAAATCTGGAATGCAACCATACATACGATGACAGACCGCGGTGTCATTGAAAACGGCTATGTCTGCATCGAGGACGGAAAAATTACCGCTGTGGAATCCGGCAGGCCGGCAGAGCTTGCGCCGGAGGACATTGACGCAGCCGGCTCGCTGCTGCTGCCGGGCTTTATCGATGCGCACACCCATCTGGGCATCATCGAAAACGGCATCGCCTTTGAGGGCGACGACTGCAACGAGGCAACTGATCCCTTTACCCCGCATCTGCGTGTGATCGACGGCGTGAATCCGCTGGACCGCTGCTTTCAGGAGGCACGGGAGGCAGGCGTGACCACGGTCATGACCTCCCCCGGCAGCGCCAACACCTGCGGCGGTGCCATGGCGATCCTGAAAACCGCCGGACGTATGGTAGACCGGATGTGCATCGGCACGGGCATGAAGTTTGCACTGGGCGAAAATCCCAAAAGCGTCTACAACGATCGGGACGAAACGCCCATCACCCGTATGGCGACTGCTGCCATCATCCGTGAAGGACTGGCAAAGGCGCAGCGCTACCAGCAGGAGCTGGACTTCGCCGAAAGCGATCCCGACGAGCACATGCCAGACTATGACGCAAAATCCGAGGCGCTGCTGCCGCTGTTAGAGCGGGACGTGAAAGCACACTTCCACTGCCACCGTGCGGACGACATCTGCACAGCGATTCGCATCGCCAAGGAGTTCAATCTGGATTATGTCATCGTCCACGGAACCGAGGGATACGAAATTGCAGACATTCTGGCAGAGGAGGAAGCGCCGGTGATCGTTGGCCCGATGCTCTGCGACCGCTGCAAGCCGGAGATGCAGAACCTCAATCTGCAAAATCCCAAGATCTTACAGAAAAACGGCGTGCAGATCGCCCTTTGCACTGACCATCCGGTCATCCCCATCCAGTACCTTCCCACCTCTGCTGCGCTCGCCGTCAAGGGCGGTATGTCCCGTGAGAATGCGCTTCGTGCCATCACTGCCGGCGCTGCTGAGATTCTCGGCGTTGCCGATCGGGTGGGCAGCATTGCTGCCGGTATGGATGCCGACTTCCAGCTGTACCACGGCGACCCGCTGGATCTTCTCTGTGACCCGTGGCTGGTGCTCATCGACGGAAACGCAGTCGTGAAGCGATAACCTGCACAGCTTTCCGCCAAAAATAAAACCGCCCTGCTTTGCCTTAGCAGGACGGTTTTTTACGCTTGATTTGCGCTGAAGACAGGTTCTGATTATTTCAGATGCGGAAAGCGTTTCTGCGCTTCCTGCAGCAGCTTTTCCAGAACAATGCGGTCGCCCTCTCTCAGGCAGTGCGCCAGCAAGATGGCATCCGGCAGCTTCACCCAGCGCTCTGCGCCGGCATCGTCCCGAAGAAGCACCTCATCCATGGGAATCTCTCCCGGCTGGATGCCTTCACAGCCGTGGTCTTCTTCATAGATCTGTACAATCGTTTCCTCCTGCATTGGTTTTCCTCCTCTCTTGCAGTTCTGCCGGTTCCATGGTATAATGGTCATGGGAACGCAGAAACACCGGAATCCCCTGCATTCCGGTGCTTCACTTTATGAATAAGTTTGAAAATCGTCTTTTGGAAAATTAGCAGTCAAGCTTCCAGATGTCCTTGTTGTACTCGGCAATGGTGCGGTCGGAGGAGAAATAGCCTGCCATGGCGATATTCACCAGCATCTTTTCTGCCCATGCCTGACGATCCTCATAGTCCGCATATGCCTGTTCTCTTGCCTTGACATAAGCGTCGAAATCCGGGAAAGTCATGAACCAGTCCTTGCCGATGAGTTCCTTGGAAAGGCGCTCCAGACGAACTGCATCGCCGACTGCCAGCATCTGCTCGCCGGTAATAAAATCCACTGCCTCATGGATGGACGGATTCTCCTCGTAGTAGTCCTTTGCACAGTAGCTTGCATCTGCATAACGCTTGACTACCACTTCGCTGGAATCGCCGAAGATATAGATGTTGTCGTCGCCAACCAGCTGGTGAATCTCCACATTGGCGCCGTCCTCTGTGCCCAGTGTTACCGCACCGTTGAGCATGAATTTCATGTTGCCGGTACCGCTCGCCTCCTTGGAAGCCAGCGAGATCTGCTCGGAAATGTCGCACGCCGGAATCAGCATTTCAGCCTTGGTGACATTGTAGTTCTCCACCATGACCACATTCAGATACGGATTGACCTCCGGATCGTTGCGGATGATCTCCTGCAGGCACAGGATCAGGTGAATGATATCCTGCGCAATGATATATGCCGGTGCTGCCTTTGCACCGAAAATTACGGTGATGGGGCGAGCCGGCTTCTTGCCTGCCTTGATCTCCAGATACTTCTGGATGACATACAGGGCATTCAGCTGCTGCCGCTTATACTCGTGCAGACGCTTGATCTGGATGTCGAAGATGGAATTTTCCGGAATGGTGATGCCCTGTGTCTTGGCGAGGTACTGCCGCAGCTGTGCCTTTTTGCCGTCCTTGATTTGCAGCAGCTGTTCCAAAACAGCGGCATCCTTGCGGTACGCCAGCAGCTTTTCCAGCTGGGTGGCATCCTTCTTGTAGCCGTCGCCGATGAGTCCGGTAATCCACTGGGACAGCTCCGGATTGCAGTGGAGCAGCCAGCGGCGGAAGGTAATGCCGTTGGTCTTGTTGTTGAACTTCTCCGGATAGATCTCATAGAATGGGTGGAGTTCGACTTCTTTCAGAATCTCCGTGTGCAGCGATGCAACGCCGTTGACGCTGAAGCAATAGTGAATGTCCAGACGTGCCATGTGCACAGTGTCGTTCTTGTCGATGATGCTGAGCTTCTCCTCGCCGTACTTCCGGCGAACCTTGTCGTCCAGCACTTCGATGATGGGAACCAGCTGCGGAACTACCTGCTTGAGATAGGTCAGCGGCCACTTCTCCAGCGCCTCTGCCAAAATGGTGTGGTTGGTGTAAGCGCAGGTCTTGGAAACTGCCTCAATGGCATCGTCCATTTCCACACCGCGTGCAACCATAAGGCGGATCAGTTCCGGAATCACCATTGTGGGGTGTGTGTCGTTGATCTGGATCACTGCATAGTCCGGCAGATCGGTGAGCTTACAGCCCTTGGCAGTGCACTCGTCCAGAATCAGCTGTGCCCCGGCAGATACCATCAGGTACTGCTGATAGATTCGCAGCAGCCGGCCAGCCTCGTCGCTGTCGTCCGGATAGAGGAACAGCGTCAGATTCTTGGCGATGTCCGTCTTGTCGAAAGAGATGCCGTCAGTCACAATGGATTCGTCCACAGTTTCCACGTCAAACAGGTGGAGCTGATTGGTGGTGCTGTCGTAGCCGGTGACATTGATGTTATACATTCTTGCAGTAACCGAGCCGCTGCGGAACGGTACCTCATAGGTCACGTCTGTCTTTTCCAGCCAGCTCTGCCGGGTCAGCCACGGGTCCGGAATGGTGGTTTGCTCGTTGTTTTTGAACACCTGCCGGAACAGTCCGAAGTGGTAGTTCAGACCGATGCCGTCGCCGTTGAGTCCCAGTGTTGCAATGGAATCCAGAAAGCATGCAGCCAGTCTGCCCAGACCGCCGTTGCCCAGCGAGGGCTCGTTCTCCACTTCCTCAATCTCGCAGATGTCCTTGCCGCACGCTGCCAGCTGTTCCCGCACGTCCTGATAGACACCCAGATTGATGAGATTGTTGGAGAGCAGCTTTCCGATGAGGAACTCTGCGGAAATATAGTAGAGCTTTTTCTTGGACTGCGGATGCTTCTTTGCCTCCGCCATCTTCTGAACCTTTGTCAGAAGTGCGGCATAGATTTCAGCATTGGAGCATGCTGCCAGATCCTTGTGATAAGCAGCCTGCATGATTTCAGAGAGATTCATATTCCTGTACTTCCTTTCCATTGCGGTTTCGATTTGAATGTACGTTTTACGATACTCCTAGTATACCACGGAAACCACATCAGGGCTTGCCGGATTCTCCCCCGTTTTTGTACAATCCTATCCTTTTTTGATTGGAGGTATCCCCATGCAGATGGACACTGCGCAATATCAGAAATACCACGAGGAAAAGTGCCACACGCCGGCAGATTTCCCCTATAACACCTACCTCTGCACCATTCCGCTGGATTTTCAGGCAGTCAGCACCCATTGGCACGATGAGATCGAACTGATTGCAGTCAAGAAAGGCGAGGGATGGGTGGATGTGAACCTAAAGCGCCACGCCGTCACTGCCGGCGATATCGTACTGGTGCTGTCCGGACAGCTCCACGCCATTGCACAAAAGGGCTGCGCCGTCATGGAATACGAAACCATCCTGTTCCGTCCGGAGCTTCTGGCAGCGGAAAATGACGCCTGCTATGCCCGTTTTCTCCAGCCGTTCTTTGCGGAAACGCAGGAGATTGCACCGGTGCTGACACCGGAGTGCCGGAACTATCCCGCCATCTCCGCTCTGCTGGAACGCATCGATACTCTCTGTGATGCCAGACCGTACGGCTATCCGCTGGCGGTAAAGGGCTGCCTGTTCCAGATGTTCTACGAGATCATCTCCGCCGAGCGCACGGAAACGGAGCACTCCCTCGACCGAAAATCCCTCGCCAAGATCAAGGAGATTCTGTCCTACATTGCGGACAACTACAGCCGCCCCATCTCCATCGCCGAGATCGCCAGCGCATGCTTTTACAGCGAGTCCTATTTCATGAAGTTTTTCAAGCACGCCATGGGCACCAGCTTCGTCCAGTACCTCAACAGCTACCGCCTGGAGAAAGCCGCCAAGCGTCTGCGGGACACCTCGGATACCATTCTGCAAGTCGCCATGGAAACCGGTTTCGACAGCCTCTCCTATTTCAACCGCTGCTTCAAAAAAATGTACGGCACCACACCCGGAAAATACCGGAGCGCAGCAGCCGTACACGCTTCTGAACATTCTTTCCGCTCTATTTAGAGCTCGTGTTCATAGGCGTCTATCTACGTCTTTTCGGCAAATTTTGTTGCATACTGCGTTAAAAATTCTTGCCATACGAAAGTATGCCTGCAAATTTTTGCCTTGTCTGCAAAAAAATTTGCTCGAAAATCCGCATATATTTCCTATGAACACAAGCTCTTAGACAGATCCAGCTTCCGCACGGCATCCCGCACCTTCAGCACGAATCCCGGCGAAACGGACAGCTCATCAATGCCCATCCGCAGGAATGTCTCCTTGGATTCCGCTGCCAGCAGCTTTGCCCGAAAATCTTCGTCCATGAGCAGCGTCATCAGACGGGAGAGCACTTCAGATGCACGTCGCCGTCATTGAGTGCTGCGATCATAAACAGCAGATTGGACGGTTCATCGTCCATTGCCTCATAATCCACGCCATTCGGAACTGTCATCGCTGCCAGCGAGGGTGCTTTTACCGCCTCGCTCTTGGCGTGGGGAATGGCGATGCCCTCTCCCACTGCGGTGGAACTCATGGCCTCTCTTGCCAGAATCCCTTTCTTATAGGCTTCCTTATCGGCGACCTGCCGCCCTTGTCCTGCAAATCGACCAGCATGTCGATTGCCTCTGTCTTGGATTCCGGCGCAGCCCCCAAAAGAATACTCTCTTTCCTCAGTAAATCCACAATACGCATATTCTTTACCTACTCACATCAATTGCTGCAATAGCTCCGCAATCAGTTCTTTTTTCGCCAGCCCCTCGGAGAATGCCGTAGCACCGCCGGTTGCTGTTCCCAGCTTCAGCGCATAGTCATAGTCGCCGGTCTCACAGCCAGCCACAAATCCGGCAACCATGGAATCTCCGGCACCCACGGAATTCTTGACTGTTCCCTTGCAAACGCCGCAGGCATGCACCCCGCCGTTCTCGTCCAGAAGCACTGCACCGTCGCCTGCCATAGAAACCAGCATTTCCTGGAGGTGGGCGAGCTCGACCTGTTCCGCGACGAAACCATCGAGTACGCGAAGCGCCTGATGGCGGCTCACGTTCCCGCCGAGCTCCATGTGCTCACGGGCCTCACGCACACCTTCGACACGTTCCCGCTGCCCATTGCCGACAAGGCCTTCGAGTACCGGTCCTATGTAATCTCGCAGCTGTGAGAGATCGACTTTGGAAACGAATCTTCGAGCTTAGAAACGGAGTTGGATGCAATGACATCTGCGAAAACCGTTGAACAGGGGAATAAGCCCCACTATGCATGGCTTGTGATGATTGCCTATGGTCTGATGATGAGCGGCACCATCGGCT
>OLQM01002817.1_pt1 | contig 16199 bp, 16 predicted proteins | sample 1673161 | NCBI WGS metagenome assembly OLQM01 (sample SAMEA3136761, study PRJEB25190) | human gut metagenome | reverse complement strand
TCCGCAACAAGATCATCGGCATCTGATGAACCTCGAAGGCCGGACAACGCGGCTGCGAGCCCTCGAACCGGGAGACATCGAGCTGATGTACGCCTGGGAAAACGACACCCAGATATGGGGCGTCAGCGGTACGCTGGCGCCTTTTTCCCGCCATACGCTGGAACGGTTCATCGAAGGGCAGCAATTCGACATTTTCCAAACCCGCCAGCAGCGGCTTATCATCGAAACCCGGGAAGGCCTCCCCGTCGGGGCGCTCGACCTGTTCGATCTGGATCCGGCAAATCTCCGTGCGGGCGTGGGTATTCTGATCCACGATACGGCACAACGCGGCAAAGGCTATGCCGCCGATGCGGTGGAGACCGTATGCAGCTATGCCCGCGACATGCTGCACCTGCACCAGTTATGGTGCAGCGTCGAAGCCGAAAATGCGGCGAGCCTCGCACTTTTCCGCAACGCCGGGTTTTCAGAAACGGGGGTCAGGAAGGAGTGGCTGCGGCTTGCCGACGGATTTCACGACGAGGTTTTCCTGCAAAAAATATTATGACCTGCGCCGGTTCCTGCGGCACCACAAAACAAATCCGCCGCCGATAAACACCAACAGCTCCGGAAAATGCTCCGAAGCCAGTCCCCGGCTGCCGATGTGCCAAATACGCATTTTCTCAACCGTAGAGACAGGCACTACCCTGCCCGAAGAGGTAGCGTACACCCGGATCGTATCCCCGATGGCATAACGGGAATACGCATCGTATCCGACACGCATATCCGCATTGCGGATTTCAGGATACAACGTCCCGTACAGCCGATAGGTATGCACCTGGGAACGCCAACGCTTCGGTTCGGTATTACGGTGGTAAATTTTAAAATCGGCCGGATCGCAAAGATCCAGCCGATTGTACAAAAAGGTATCGCGCGCGCACAGGAAAACTCCCCGCAGGACATACGCCGCAATAAGAAGTACGAATCCTGTCCACACGGGATGCAGAAACCTGCGAAACTTTTCCATAACGATTATTCCAGACGGCGCGAACCGTCAGAAATCACGACCTCGTACACCTTAGGTTCATGGCCGTACTTCTCGTTGAACCTCTTTTTCGCCGTGGCGATGAAGTTGTCGTAAAGTTCGTCCTTCACCAGGTTGATCGTACAGCCGCCGAAGCCGCCGCCCATGATGCGCGAACCAGACACGCCGCACTCCTCGGCAACCTCGGCCAGGAAATCCAGTTCCTCGCACGACACTTCGTAATCCTTCGACATGCCCCAATGGGTTTCATACATCCGCTTGCCGACCGTCTCGTAGTCGCCCTTTTCGAGCGCATCACAGACATCGAGCACGCGTTTCTCTTCGCCGATCACGTAGCGGGCACGCTTGTAGTCCTCGTCCGAGATCTTATCCTTGATGGCATCGAGCTGCTCCATCGTGGCGCCGCGCAGGAACTCCTGCCCGAGCATCTTGGCCACCCGCTCGCACGAAGCCCGGCGGTCGTTGTAGGGCGAACCCACCAGCTCGTGCTTCACGCGCGAATCGAGCAGGACGAGTTTGTAACCCTTGGGGTCGAACGGGAAATAGGCATACTCCAGCGAGCGGCAGTCCAGGCGGATCAGGTTGCCCTTCTTGCCGAAAACCGAAGCGAACTGATCCATGATGCCGCAGTTCACGCCGCAATAGTTGTGCTCGGTGGACTGGCCGATCTTAGCCAGTTCGAATTTGTCGATGCCCAGCGAATAGAGGTCGTTCAGCGCAAAGGCGTAGGTCGACTCCAGCGCTGCCGACGACGACATGCCGGCACCCAGGGGCACGTCGCCCGCGAATACCGTATCGAAACCGCCGATCTTACCGCCCCGCTTCTGAATCTCGCGGCATACGCCGAAGATATAGCAAGCCCAGCTTTGGGCGGGTTTATCGGCTTCGTTCAGCCCGAACTCCGCGCTTTCACCCAAGTCGAGCGCATAGGCCCGCACCTTGTCCGTGCCGTTGAGTTTGATGGCCGCCACGATTCCTTTGTCAACCGCCCCCGGGAAAACGAAGCCCCCGTTGTAATCGGTATGTTCCCCGATCAGGTTGATACGCCCCGGCGAGGCGAACAGGATAGCCCCGGAGCCGTAAATCTCCTGGAACTTTTTGCTGACTTTTTCTTTCATGGTCTATTCTGGTTTTAAGTTAAGGATTCCATTTCCACATCATACGAAGATAGGAAAAAATCCCGAAACTCCGATATATTTTGCAGGGAAATCGTACATTTCGTTCCGCTCCGTGTTTCGTTTCAAAATCACAAACCCTTCCCGTATGATGACATCGTCCTGAAAAAACACCTTTTGCACCCCGCCGGGCTTGTTATTCCGGAAATGTTTACTAACTTTGTTGAAGTTTCGATTTATAAGCACTCAACCAACATTTCAAACGATATGACAAAAAAGCTCATCTTCGCCGCCGCCCTGCTCTTCGCAGGAACCGCCGCGGCCTTCGCTCAGCCCAAGGTGATTGCGCACCGCGGCTACTGGACGGCACCCAATTCGGCGCAGAACTCACTTGCTTCGTTCTCCAAAGCCGATTCGGTCGGGGCCTTCGGCTCGGAAATGGACGTATGGCTGACTGCCGACGACAAGCTGATCGTAAACCACGACCGTATATACAAGGGTACCGAAATCGACATGGAGAAAGGTACGCTGAAGGAGATCACCTCGATCGTGCTTCCCAACGGAGAGAACATCCCGACGCTGGACGCCTATCTGCGCCTGGTGGCTGCCAAACCCGACACCCGGCTGGTGCTGGAAATGAAATCGCTTTCCGACCTTCGGCGCGAAGACCTCGCGGCCGAGAAGATCGTCAAGGCATTGCGCAAGTACGACCTGCTCGACCGCACCGACATCATCGCCTTCTCGATCAATGCCTGCCTGGCGTTCAGGAAACTGCTGCCCGACGGGCGTATCTTCTACCTGAACGGAGACCTCTCCCCGCGCAGTATCAAGGGGCTCGGCCTCACCGGCATCGACTACTCGATGCGCGTGCTGCGCAAGCACCCCGAATGGGTGGAACAGGCAAAAAAGCTGGGACTGGAGGTGAACGTATGGACGGTCGACGAGGAAGAGGACATGCGCTATTTCATCGACCTGGGCGTGGACTACATCACGACGGATTACCCCGAGCGGTTGCAGGCCTTGCTGAAATAACAGCGGCAATATATATAAATGGCTTGCCGTTTAATTCAAGCCGTCCGATTATTATAGGCAGTCCGGATTTCCGGGCTGCTTTTCTGTTACAGCCTGTCTATCGGCGGCCATATCCGTCCAAGACACTGAGCGCTTGCTGCTGCGCAATGAAATTCACCTAAATATTACACTGACTTCCGTAAAAACAAGTAATTTTGCAAAAAATTGGGCTACCCGAACATAAATACGGAAATATGAACATAAAAATTCTTTTAATGCTTGTGTTGTTGATTTTCAGACCCTTCAATGGCATCGAAGCACAAATAAAACAGAAAACCCACGCAGAATCCCCCAAAAAGCGCCTTACCATGGAAGCTATAAAAAACATACCGGAAGAATTCTGGAAATCGGGATTCGTCCTCAACGGCTACAAAATCACATTTCCATGCAAACTTATAGATTTGATGCAGGCCGGGAATTACAAAAGCTGTGCAGGCGTCGCAATGATCCCTCCCACTGCCAAAGATGAATACTGGGGAGCAACGGTAAAAAACGAAAAGGGAGAAATCATCAACGCGGTGATATTTAACCCCACGGCCCAAGCCCTCCCTGAAACCGATTGCATTGTGAACAGCATCAGTATTACACCGCGATCCGATAACTGGCATAATATTTCCGACTTCGCTGTTTTTGGATTGGCAAGCAAGATAGCCACACGAGAAGAAGTCGTAGAAACGGTTGGAAAATATTGCGGAGCCCCGGCGCAAGTCATTGATTTGCCGATAATAGATTACTATGATTTTTACGACAAGAAACCTTCGGGAACGAATCCGCCTCATTACGGCAATATAAAAATCAGTATAACAATCTCCAAAATGGACAGTATCTATAATGAACGAATGATCGGATTTGAATTTAAACATGCAGGCGATTTTTACCGCAGGCAGAAATAAATATTTGCAAACATCTTCCGACAGGGTTCTCCTTCAAAACCTCCGGCATTCGCATCTCCGCAAAACACAAGTCCAGCCACAAACGCAACGTACGGAATTACCTTTCGAACTGGAGGGGGAGGGTATAATAAAGGCGACGGTGAAAATCACCGTCGCCTTTATTTGACCGGCACCTCACAAGAGTCTGATCGCAATCGGGCTGAAAGCGTCCCTATATTTAAGGTATATCATGCATCGACGACGATCACCTCGATGCCGCGCTCGCGCAGCCGGTCGAGGTAAAGGGGCTGGATGCCATTGTCGGTAATGATGCGGTCGACAGCCTCCAGGTCGCAGATCTTGCTGAAGCCGCGGCGTCCGAATTTCGAACTGTCGGCCAGTACGATAACCTTCTGCGCGGCGTTCATCATCACACGGTTCAGCGCCGCTTCGAGCATGTTGGTCGTCGTAAGCCCGAATTCGAGGTCGATGCCGTCGACACCGACGAACAGCTTGCTGCAATTGAAGTTGCCGAGCATTTGTTCGGCAAAGGGCCCCACGACCGACACCGAACTGCTGCGGGTAATGCCCCCCAGCTGGATCACGTCGACGTTGGCGTCCTGCGAAAGGATCGATGTCACGGGAACGGCCGCCGTGATGACCGTCAGGTGCCCGACGGGCTTGATTTCGCGCGCGAGGAAGGCCATGGTCGTGCCCGACGCGATGATGATCGAATCGTCCTGCGCGACAAGGCTTGCGGCCTTGGCGCCGATGGCCCGTTTCTCCGCCACGTTTTTCTTCTCCTTCTCGTTGACGTGGCGGTCGCTGATATAGGGGCTGATAAGGATCGCACTGCCGTGCGTGCGGTAGAGTTTCTTCTGCTGTTCGAGGAAAGAGAGGTCTTTGCGGATCGTGACCTCCGAAACCTTGAACAACTCGGCCAGCTGCACGACGGATATGGAGCCGTTCTGCTGCAACAGTGCCAGGATCCGGTTATGACGCTCCGGAAGGCTCAAAATAGTCTCTTCGCCGGATTTATTCATAGTGTCGATTAAATTTAGTTTTATAATGCAAGATACGAAAATAATCCGAAATTAGATCGAAACCTCCCGGAGAAATATTTTTTCCGGCGATATATTGTGCTCCGAAACGAAATATTATGAAATAAAACATATTTTATTTTGAAATACAAAAAATCATATGTAATTTTGTTGCGAAACGAAATTCATGAATTTATGGAAAGACTTGCACAAATCAAAAAACTATCCGAGAAAGACAAGGTTTGGGATATCGTAGTGGTAGGCGGAGGCGCCACGGGCCTCGGCGTGGCGGTCGACGCAGCGACCCGCGGGCTGAGCGTAGCGCTGCTCGAAAAGACCGACTTCGCCAAATGCACATCGAGCCGCAGTACGAAGCTCGTGCACGGCGGCGTACGTTACCTGCAGAAGGGCGACGTCATGCTGGTGCTCGAAGCCCTGCGCGAACGCGGCCGCATGAAAGCCAACGCCCCGCACCTGGTCAAAGACCAGGCATTCGTGATCTCGAATTACAGTTACTGGGATAATTTCCTCTATTTTTGCGGTCTGACCTTCTACGACATGCTTTCGTTCGGTTTCGGTTACGGCCGTTCGAAATTCATCTCGGCAAAAAAAGTAATGAAATACATCCCCACTTCGGTCGAAAAGGGACTCAAGGGCGGCGTCGTATACCACGACGGGCAGTTCGACGACTCGCGCATGGCGATCAACCTCGCGCAGACGTGCATCGAAAACGGCGGCACGGTCGTGAACCAGGCGAGCGTTACGGGGATCGTACACGACGATGCGGGACGTGCGGCCGGCGTGAAATTCGTAGACAACCTCACGGGCGAAGAGTACACGGTCAAGGCACGCAGCGTGGTGAACGCCGCAGGGTGCTTCGTGGACGACATCATGCATATGGACAGCCCTACGCACCGCAAGATGGTCACTCCGAGCCAGGGCGTGCACCTGGTGCTCGACATGAAATTCCTGCAGAGCGACTACGCCATCATGGTACCCAAGACCTCGGACGGCCGCGTGCTGTTCGCCGTGCCCTGGCACGACAAGGTCGTGGTCGGCACCACGGACATCGTACGGCCCAAGGCCGAGGAAGACCCGCGCCCGCTCAAAGAAGAGATCGACTTCATCCTCGGCACGGCAGGACTCTACATGAACCCCGCGCCGACCTACAAGGACATCCTTTCGGTCTTCGCAGGGCAACGTCCGCTGGCGGCGCCCAAGAAGGAGGGCAAAAACACCAAGGAAATTTCGCGCAGCCACAAGATCATCGTTTCGGACAACGGGCTGGTGACGATCACGGGCGGCAAATGGACGTCCTACCGTCTGATGGCCGAGGATACGGTGGACAAGGCGATCGAGGTCGCCAAGTTGCCCGACCGCAAGTGCGTGACCAAGAAACTGCGTATCCACGGCTACCGCAAGAATCCCAACCTGGCGGATCACATGTACGTCTACGGCAGCGACGAGCCCAAGATCCTCGACCTTATCAAGCAGCAGCCCGAGCTGGGCGAGAAACTCTCGCCCAAATACGGATATACCTATGCCGAGGTGCTGTGGGCCGTACGCGAGGAGATGGCCATGACGGTCGAGGACGTGCTTTCGCGCCGTGTGCGCCTGCTCTTCGTCGATGCCCGCGAAGCCATCGCGGCGGCGCCGAAGGTAGCCGCGATGATGGCCAGGGAGCTGGGTCACGACCAGGCCTGGATCGATACACAGGTAAAGGATTTCACGGATTTGGCGAAAACGTATATCTTTGAACAAAACTGATCGCTGAACCATGTGGAAAATACTACGACCCCCTAAACACAAACCGCCCGTCGCTGCGGAAAAAATAGACAAAGAGTACAAGCGGCTGCGGTTGCAGGTATTCATCGGCATCTTCATCGGATATGCCGGTTACTACCTCGTGCGCAAGAACTTCACGCTGGCCATGCCCCACCTTGTCGAAATGGGATTCGACAAGGGCGACCTGGGCATCGCGCTCTCGGCGAACGCCATCGCCTACGGGCTTTCGAAGTTCCTGATGGGCGGCGTCTCCGACCGCAGCAACGCCCGTGTCTTCCTGCCGCTGGGACTGGTGTTGTCGGCGCTGGTGACGATGTTCCTCGGGACATCGGCCGGTATCTCGTCGATCGTCATGATGTTCATCACGCAGTTCCTCATCGGCTGGTTCCAGGGCATGGGCTGGCCCCCGTGCGGACGCGTCATGACCCACTGGTTCTCGCAGAACGAACGCGGCACGAAAATGTCGGTCTGGAACGTCGCCCACAACGTCGGCGGCGGCATGATCGGCCCGATGGCGGCCTACGGACTGTTGTGGTTCGGGTCGTGGCAGATCGGTACGTTCTGGTTCCCCGCCGTGGTGGCCATCGTGGTCGCGATGCTTGCATTCCTGCTGATCCGCGACACGCCCCAGTCGACCGGGCTCCCGCCCATCGAGAAATACCGCAACGACTACCCGAAAAATTACAGCGAGAAGTCGGAGCAGGAGCTTACGACGAAGGAAATCTTTTTCAAATACGTACTCAACAACAAGATACTCTGGTATATCGCCTTCGCCAATGCGTTCGTGTACCTGGTGCGTTACGGCGTACTGGACTGGGCGCCGACCTACCTGAAGGACATCAAGGGTTATGACATCAAGGATGTGGGCTGGGCCTACTCGGCATACGAATGGGCTGCCATCCCCGGCACGATCATCTGCGGATGGTTGTCGGACAAGGTCTTCAAAGGACGCCGGGCCATCACGACCATGATCTACATGGCACTCGTCGCGGTCTTCGTCGTGATCTACTGGAAAAACATGGACAGCGTACTGCTGGACAACATATCGCTGATCGCCATCGGATTCCTGATCTACGGCCCCGTGATGCTGATCGGCGTACAGGCCCTCGACCTCGCACCCAAGAAGGCCGCCGGGACAGCCGCCGGACTGACCGGATTCTTCGGATACTTCTTCGGCACGGCCATCCTCGCCAACATCGCCATGGGTTCGATCGTACAGCACCTGGGCTGGGACTGGGGATTCATCATGCTGCTCGCGGCGTGCGCACTGGCCTTCCTCTTCATCAGTTTCACCTACCGGGAAGAACAATATCTGGTTAAACAACGGAAATAGCAAGGCTTCACGGCGGCCCGGACGGCCGCCGCGGAGCGGGTGGTTCCCTTTAATAGGATTGTTATGTTTGGGTGGGGCGTCAACCCCGAATCGAAAAAGCCTTTAACTCCCGGTTAAGGGCTTTTTCATTGCCCCCGACCAGCCGGTCGACCAACGCATGGAACTTCGGGGAATGGTCGTGGTGAACGGTATGGCACAACTCGTGGACGATGACGAAATCGCGCAAATGCTCCGGAAGCGTCATCAGGAAAAGGCTCAGCGAAATATTGTTCGTCCCGGTACAGCTACCCCACTTCGTACGCGAGGCACGGATCGTCAGCTTGTTGTACTTCAGCCCCGTGATGCGGGAGATCCGCCCGATACGGTCGGGCAGGTCGGCTTTGGCGGCGCGCCGCAGCTCTTCGACGCGGGCTTTTTCCGCGGCAGGCGGCAACTGCGGCGGGAGTGCCGCACGCCGCTGCGCAAGCCGTGCCCGGGCCGCCTCGACCCATCCGGCTTTGCACTCGAGAAACTCCATCGCTCGCCGTGCGGAAACCCCGTAAGGAAACGACAGGCGGACACACCCCGTCCCGCGCACGCTGATCGAAATACGGCGTGCGCGGCGCGACTGGGAGAGGACGACCTCACCCAGCCGGGGATGTTCGACGGTCGTAATCATGCCTAACGGGCCATAATGGCCGAGATATCCACATCGTCGAGGCGAAGCGCAGAATCCCGCCGTTCGATGCTCATACTGAAAAAAAGGATCAACAACTCTTCATCCGAATAGGTCAGGAGTTCATTGGCAGCGTTCTCCAGCTCAGAGGGCAGGGGATAATCCCCCTTGCCCGCACGCCGCAGTTGCCGCTGCAACAGGGCGGGTGCGGAAATTACGAATTCGGAGCGTTCCGTGCCGAAGTCGATCCGCAGCGTATCATCCTCGAACCGGTAATACGGGATACGGCCCTGGTCGTAACGATTGTACGAAAGATTGGCATACAGCACCCGATACCCTGGGGCAAGGTCGATGCGTCGCACCCCGTCCGGGTACACCGACACCCAGTTGTCATCGGTACGGTAATCGTAGCCGTAGACCACATAATCGCGGAACACATCCGGCACTGCCTCGCGGACTTTGCCAAGCTCCACCCCGAACCGGGCGAAGGCCAGCGTATCATGGTCGGCAACGTAGTCGAGCGCCTCGTAAAGGCGGCGGTAATCCCCGCGCAGCAGGGTGTCGGGAACAAAGGCGTCCAGTTGCAGCCGGCCCTCGCCGTCGAGCATGTTAAGCTGTTTTGCCACACGGACGGCACGGCGCACCTGCGAGCCGGTCGCTATGCGCTGCGGTTCCAGCACCGGCAGGTAGGCCAAAGCCGCAAAACAGACGAACCCCGCCAGGCCGACGTACAGGTAGCGCCCGGTACGGCGCGAGAGGAACAACAGCACGCAGAGCGTCATCAGCCCGCCGCAGACAAGCAGGTATACGCGCGGTTCGGTAAGCCCGTATTCGTTCGTACGACGCAGGACGCCGATCCAGAACAGCAGCTGCGTAGGCAACGACACCAGGCTGAAACGGTCGAAGAACCAGTCGTACATGCGTTTCTGCAACAACGGCTGCAACGCCTTGACCGCAAGGGCCAGCAGCGTGAACCCGAACACCAGATAGGCCACCCCGCCCTCGGGCAAAGACCACGTAACGAGGATCTTGACCATGTAAAGGCAGAGTATGGCGGTGTAGATCAGCAGTGCGGGCGTCACGATATAGTTCAGCAACACGTCGAGGATGCGAGTGCCGCGGCATTCGGCACCGGCCCAACGGTCGTACATCATCAGGAAAAGCACCGGGCCGGCGAAGGTCTCGAAAAGGATCAGCGCATAGATCCAGACATGCTCGATCCAACTCCCTTCGAGCCCGAAGATATAGGTCGTGGAGAAGAAGATGGCGGAGAACAACCCCAGCGCTACATTGGCGAAGAGTGCAGCGAGGATGCCCGAACGCAGCCACACCATGATGTCGTCGACGAACCGCTTGTTGCACACGGCACGGCGGCAGAGCAGCAGTGCCAGGGGCGCCAGGATGCCGAAGGTGATGAACGACGGCTCGCTGGCGAGCCACTCTTCCAGACCTCCCCAGAGCGCGAACGGCACGAAAGGCGCCCAGCATACCCAGTAGACTTTCCGCCACGGCCCCGCTCCCGCAAGGTTGTTGAAGGCCAGCGCAACAGCGAAGGCCAGCGGCACGAGCGCCAGCCTGACCAGGGTGTCGTCGCTGTCCGTCTCGTAGGCGACCATGCAGCCCACGCAACCGAAGGCAATCAATCCCGCCTCCACAGGGTGCAGGCGCAGCATTTGCAGGAACCCCTCCCGAAGCCACTGCACGTAATGTCCGAGTTTCGCTTTCATGGTTTTCGTTTATTGTCCGATACGCTGGCGCACGACCTCGAAAAGCATCACGGCCGCTGCGGCCGAGACGTTCAGCGATTCGATATGCCCGATCAGGGGGATTGCCAGCTGTTCGTCGCAGAGTTTGAGTACCTCCTTCGAGATGCCCGTATCCTCGGCGCCCATCACCAGGGCCGTAGGCTTGCGGAAATCGGCATCGTAGAGCAGTTTGCGGCTCTTCTCGGTTGCGGCGACGATCTGAAACCCTTCGGTCTGGAGCTGCTTGATCGTATTGCGGATCGACCCCACGCGGCAGACCGGGATCGTCGCCAGCGCCCCGGCCGACGAGCGGATCGCCTCGGCATTCACGGGGGCCGAATTCTTCAGCGGCGTCACCAGACCGTGCGCCCCGGCGCACTCGGCCGAGCGGGCGATGGCGCCGAAATTGCGGACGTCGGTCACCCCGTCGAAGATCACCACCAGCGGCGTCTCGTCCTCGGGCACCCGTTCCAGGATGTCGGCCAGCCCGACATATTCGATGGCCGAAATCTGCGCCACGACACCCTGGTGGTTGCCGCGTGTGAGGCGGTTGAGCTTTTCGACAGGCACCTCCTGCATCCGCACGCGGTGACGGATGCAGAGGTCTTTCAGCTCCGTCATCAGCTGCCCTTCGGCACCTTTGCGGATGTAGAGTTTCTCGATCTGGCGTCCAGCCTCGATGGCTTCGGCCACGGGACGTATCCCGAAAATAATGTTGTCCATAGCAGCTTATTTTTCATTTGCCCCGGGGCGGGCGGCACAAGGTTCAGCCGGATTTCCCGGAAATCACTGTTCTTCGGTTAATTCGAGTTCGTACGAGGCCTTCTCCCACTCGTGCATCTGATGGTCGTAACGGGCTTTCAGGTCGTTGTAGGCCTTGTAGTCGGCTTCGTCGTAGGCGGTCGCCGCAGCGAATTTCGCATCGTAGGCGGCGATCTGTTTTTCGATTGCGGCAAGTTCCGCCTCGATCCCCTCGACCGTCCGGCGCAGCTTGCGCAGCTGTTTCTCCTGCTCCTTGCGCTGCTCGTAAGTGAGTTTGCCGGAAACGGCGGCCTCGGGTTTCGGAGTTGCCTGCACGGCGGGTTTCTGCGGGGCGTCCCTGCGTTCGACCTCCTGGAGCGATTCCAGCTTCCGCTTTTCGAGGAAATAATAGATACCCCCGAGGTACTCCTTCACCCCGCCGTCGCGGAACTCATAGACCTTCTGCACCATGCCGTCGAGGAATTCGCGGTCGTGCGACACGATGACGACCGTGCCGTCGTACTTCATGATGGCATTCTTGAGGATGTCCTTCGAACGCATGTCCATGTGGTTGGTCGGCTCGTCCAGTACCAGCAGGTTGCGCGGTTCGAGCATCATGCGGGCCATGGCCAGACGTGCCCGCTCGCCGCCCGAAAGCACCTTGACCTTTTTGTCGATATCCTCGCCGCGGAACAGGAACGCCCCGAGGATATCGCGCAGGCGGGTACGGATGTCCCCCACGGCCACGCGGTCGAGCGTATCGTAGACGGTGAATTCGCCGTCCATCAGGTCGTCCTGGTTCTGGGCGTAGTAGCCGATATTGACGTTGGCACCGAGCCGCACCGAACCTTCGGTCGGCGTCAGCTGCCCGACGAGCATACGCGCCAGCGTGGTCTTGCCTTCGCCGTTACGGCCGACGAGGGCGATCTTGTCGCCCTTTCCGATGATGAAATTCGCGCCGCTGAAGACATGCTTCGCCCCGAACGACATCCCGGCTTCGTTGATCTCGGCCACGACCTGTCCCGAGCGGGGTGCGGGCGGAAACTTGATGTTGAGCGTCGCCAAGTCTTCCTCCTCGACCTCGAGCCGTTCGAGGCGTTCGAGTTGCTTGATGCGCGACTGCACCTGGTTCGACTTGGTGGGTTTGTAGCGGAACTTCTCGATGAATTCCTCGGTCTTTTCGATCATGCGCTGCTGGTTTTCATAGGCAGCCATCTGCTGTGCCCGGCGTTCGGCGCGCAGCACGACATATTTCGAATAGGAAACCTTGTAATCGGTCGCTTTGCCCAGCGAAAGCTCGACCGTGCGGTTGGTGACGTTGTCGAGGAAAGCGCGGTCATGCGAGATCAGCAGCACGGCGCCGCTGTAATTCTTCAGGTAATCCTCGAGCCACTGGATCGACTCGATGTCGAGGTGGTTCGTCGGCTCGTCGAGCAGGAAGATCGAGGGACGGCGCAACAGCAACTTAGCCAGCTCGATACGCATGCGCCAGCCGCCCGAGAATTCGCTCGTCGGGCGTCCGAAATCCCCGCGTTTGAACCCGAGCCCCAGCAGCGTCTTTTCGATATCCGCTTCGCGGGTCTCGCCGCCGAGGATATGGTAGTGATCCTGCGCATCGTTCAGGCGGTGCAACAGCTGCGCATAACCGTCGCTTTCGTAGTCGGTACGCTCCGCGATCTCGCGCGTCAGGTGCTCTATCTCGGCCTCGAGGCGCAACACCTCCTCGAACGCTTTGGCAGTCTCCTCGGCGAGCGTCGTCGTATCGGCCACACGCATGGTCTGCGGCAGGTAGCCGATCGTACAGTCGCCGTTCAGGGTCACGCTGCCCGAGGTCGGTTGCTGCTCGCCCGTAATGATGCGCAGCAGCGTGGTTTTGCCCGCCCCGTTCCGGCCGACGAGGCCGATGCGGTCTTTGGGGTTTATCAGGAACGATATGTTGTCGAAGAGCGTCCAGCCCCCGTAACTTACAGTAAGATTGTCAAGAGATATCATGGTCTGTCTAAAATCACGGCAAAGTTAGTGATTTAATCCGACATATCGTATCTTTGGACTCCGAAACGAACATTGTTATAGTATGGAGAAGTTGGAACGCTACCTACGGTTCATCCGCGAGGCCGAACGGCTGAAAGACGTCCTGCGCACGGCACACACCTCGACCGGGAGGCACGAAAGCACGGCCGAACACTCTTGGCGGCTGGCCCTGCTGGCCGCCGTCCTCACCGGCGAACGCCCCCGGCTGGACATGCAACGGGTATTGTTGATGTGCCTCGTCCACGACCTCGGCGAAGCGTACGACGGAGATATCCCGGCCGTGGCACAGATGGCCGACGGTACCAAGGAAGCTTCGGAGCTGGTCGCAATCGACAAACTGACGCGCATGCTCCCGCCCGCGGCCGGGACGGCGATCCGGAAGATATGGGAGGAATACGAAGCATGCCAGACGCCCGAGGCGCGGTGGGTGAAAGCCCTCGACAAGGCCGAGACCATCATCCAGCATAACCAGGGTGCCAATCCCGCCGATTTCGATTACGCGTTCAACCTGACCTACGGCTCCGGCTATTTCCGCGACGACGACCTGCTGCGCGACCTGCGCCGCCTGCTGGACGACGAGACCCGACGGCACATCGTCCCCTAAGCCGCTGCGGAATGCAATACGGGCGCGACACCCCGGCAAAACCCGGAACACGAGACGTCCGGAACCCCTGAAAACCCTGGCCGCTCCGCCCCGAAATATCCGGCGCGCCGAATGGTCAGGCGTTGAGCATCCGCACGATCTCGGCCTGCGGGTCTTCGGCGCCGAAAACGGCATTCCCGGCAACCAGCACGTCGGCCCCCGCCTCGTAGACCTCGCGGGAGTTGTGCGACGAGATGCCGCCGTCGACCTCGATCATGGGCGACACACCGTGGCGCTCGCACATGGCCTTGAGCTCGTGGAGCTTATGCAGCGTGCCCGGGATAAAGCTCTGGCCGCCAAAGCCGGGGTTCACGCTCATGAGCAGCACCATGTCGACGACCTCGATGATGCTCTCGAGCACGCAGACGGGCGTGGCGGGGTTGAGCACCACGCCGGCCTTGACGCCGCGCTGCTGCAGATGCGTGAGCGTGCGGTGCAGGTGCGTGGAGGCCTCATAGTGCACGGTGATCATATCGGCGCCGGCGTCGGCATACCAATCGACGGTCTCGTCGGGGTTCGACACCATCAGGTGCGCGTCGACCGGCACCTTGGTGGAGCGCTTGACGGCCTTGAGGATTTCGACGCCAAAGGTGAGGTTGCCGGTAAAGTGACCGTCCATGACGTCGAAGTGCACATAGTCGGCGCCGGCGATCTTGTCGAGCTCGCCCTTGAGGTTGGCCATGTCAGCCGAAAGGACGGACGGAGCGATTTTGATGGAACCCATGGTAGTAGCCTTTCTGCGCTAGTCGGTGAGTCCGTAGAACTCTTGAGAGGGGACGCGGTCGGTAAGGATCTCGAGCGCCCTATCCAAAGTAACACCGTTGTAGAGCGTTTGCTCCACGGCAAAGGTGAGCGGAATGTCTACGCCCAGCGAACGGGCGAGCTCGCTCACGCTGCGGGCGGCGACGGCGCCCTCGACCACCATATGCGTGCGCGCCTGGTACTCGTCGAGCGATACGCCGTGGGCAAACTCGTAGCCGAAGGTGCGGTTGCGCGAATGCTCGGAGGTGCAGGTGGCAATAAGGTCACCCATGCCGGCAAGACCCATACAGGTCATGGCCTGGCCGCCGCGGGCGTGCACCAGTCGGCTGATTTCTGCCAGGCCGCGCGTCATGATAAGTGCGAGCGTGTTGTCGCCCGCGCCGGTACCGGCGGAAATACCGCACACGATGGCGATGACGTTTTTCATGGCGCCGCAAACCTCGACGCCGGTCATGTCCTGCGACAGGTAGATGCGGAAGGCTGTGGATAGGAGCAGGTCCTTAAAGGTCTCCCCTACCTGCGAGTCTTTGCTGGCGATGACGGCGGCGGAAAGTCCGCCGCGGCATATCTCCTCGGCATGGTTGGGGCCCGAGAGCGACGCCACACGCGCCTCGTTGCCTCGCTCATGAGCATGCCGGACTCGGGCTCAATACCCTTGGTAAGGCACAAGACGGGGGTGTCGGCGGCGATAAAGGGTGCCGCCTGATGGCAGACGCCACGCAGGTGCGTCGAAGGCACGGCAAAGATGATCGCATCGGCACCGTCGAGCGCCTGGGCCAGGTCCGTCGTGGCGACAACGTTTTCCGGCAGCACGTAGTCCACCAGATAGCGCGGGTTGCGGTGCTCGCCGTTAATGCCGGTGGCCGTCTGCTCACTATGGGCCCACATGGTCACGCGCTCGGCTCGCGCGGCGGCAAGGCCGGCGACGGCGGTTCCCCAGGAGCCGGAGCCAATCAGCGCAACATTCATGACTCTCTCCTACTTATCGTCGGGCTCGGTGACGCGCTTGGTAAACGAGAGCTTGGATTCCTTACCCGTCATGAGCTTTTTGATGTTCGCGCGATGGGCCCACACCACGGTGATGCCGATCATCGCCATGCAAAACTTGAGGCCCAGGCTGCTGTACGGAAAGACCGCGCAGGCGGCGATGGGAAGACCGATGGCCGCGGCAAGCGAGCCCACCGAAACATACTTGGTGATGGCGACGGCCACGATAAACATGCCCAGCAGCGAAAGTCCGATGGGCCAGTACCAGGCGAGTATGACGCCCAGCCCCACGGCAATGCCCTTGCCGCCACGGAAGTTAAGGTAGGGCGAGAAGATGTGTCCCCACACGGCAGCCAGGCAAATGACGCCGAGCATCCAGTCGCCGGCGGCACCGGGAG
>OLQM01002814.1_pt1 | contig 16219 bp, 2 predicted proteins | sample 1673161 | NCBI WGS metagenome assembly OLQM01 (sample SAMEA3136761, study PRJEB25190) | human gut metagenome | reverse complement strand
TAACTGGTTTGGACAGCGTAACAGCTGGTGGCACAATCATCAATAGTGGTGGTTTGACCGTAGGCGGTAAGAATTATGTATCTTCAAATGGCATCAATGCGAATGATCAAAAGATTACCAATGTTGCTAATGGCGATGTGGCGGCTAACTCCAAAGATGCGGTGAACGGCAGTCAATTGCATGACACTAAAACTGAGTTAAATAAAAATATTAGCGATGCTAAGACTGAGTTGAATAAAAATATTGGTGACGCTAAAACTGAACTTACCAACAAAGGCCTTCGTTTCAATGCGGATAATGACGACGAAAAAACGAATAAGCTAGGCTCTAAGGTAACCGTAAACGGCGACGATAATATTACGACGGAAATTAGTCAAACCGGTGACGATACGAAGATTGGTCTTAAATTGAAGAAAAATCTTAATGTTACATCTGTTGCTGCTACGGAAACTGTGAAAGCCGGCACTGTAACTATGGGTAAACAATCCGATGGTGTAACCCCTGCTAATATGGGCAACTACATAACTGGTCTTGATAATAAGGCTTGGAGTATTGATAACCCTACAATTGCATCCGGCCGTGCAGCAACGGAAGACCAATTGAAAACAGTTAGTGACGAAGTTAAGAAACAAGGTGCTAGTGCAACGGACTTCAGTCTCGTTGCAAATCCTACGGCGGGATCCAATGGTGACTATACTGTAGATGCCAACGGTGATGTATCATTGACAGTCCAAGATAAGAACCATCCGGCTCAAACAAAAACCGTAACGATTAAAGATGTGGCATCTAAATCCGAAGTGGATAAAGGCTTGAACTTTGACGGTGACTCTGGCACAACTATCAACAAGAAGCTAGGTGGTACTGTTGCCATTAAAGGCGGAGCTGCAGCTGCAGATTTAACAGATAATAATATTGGTGTTGTATCTGACGGCACAGGTACACTAAACGTGAAGTTAGCAAAAACATTAACCGGTTTGGACAGTGTAACAGCGAGTGGTACAACTATTAATGCTGGTGGTTTAACAGTAGGTAATAAGACCTATGTATCTCCAAACGGCATCAATGCGAACGACCAAAAGATTACCAATGTTGCTGATGGTAATATTGCTGCTAATTCCAAAGATGCGGTTAACGGCGGTCAATTACATGACACTAAAATTGAGCTCAACAAAAAAATTGGTGACACTAAAACCGAACTTAATAATAATATTAATGATGCTAAGACTGAGCTTACCAATAAAGGCCTTCGTTTTAATGCGGATAATAATGACGAAAAAACGAATAAGCTAGGCTCCAAGGTAACAGTAAATGGCGACGACAATATTACGACGGAAATTAGTCAAACTGGTGACGACACGAAGATCGGCCTCAAATTGAAGAAAGATCTTAATGTTACTTCTGTTACTGCAGCGGAAACTGTGAAAGCCGGCACTGTAACCATGGGTAAACAGTCCGATGGTGCAACCCCTGGTAATACGGGCAACTATGTAACTGGTCTTGATAATAAGGCTTGGAGTATTGATAACCCTACAATTGCATCCGGCCGTGCAGCAACGGAAGACCAATTGAAAACAGTTAGTGACGAAGTTAAGAAACAAGGTGCTAGTGCAACGGACTTCAGTCTCGTTGCAAATCCTACGGCGGGATCCAATGGTGACTATACTGTAGATGCCAACGGTGATGTATCATTGACAGTCCAAGATAAGAACCATCCGGCTCAAACAAAAACCGTAACGATTAAAGATGTGGCATCTAAATCCGAAGTGGATAAAGGCTTGAACTTTGACGGTGACTCTGGTACGACTATTAACAAGAAGTTAGGTGGTACTGTTGCCATCAAAGGCGGAGCTACGGCTACAGATTTAACGGATAATAATATTGGCGTTGTATCTGATGGCACAGGCACACTAAATGTGAAGTTAGCTAAAACATTGACTGGTTTGGACAGCGTAACAGCTGGTGGTACAACCATTAATAGTGGTGGTTTAACAGTAGGCAATAAGACCTATGTATCTCCAAATGGCATCAATGCAAACGACCAAAAGATTACCAATGTTGCTGATGGTAATATTGCTGCTAATTCTAAAGATGCGGTTAACGGCGGTCAATTGCATGACGCTAAATCTGAGTTAAATAAAAACATTAGTGATGCTAAGACCGAGTTGAATAAAAATATTGGTGATACCAAGGCTGAATTAAATAAAAATATTAGCGATACTAAGACCGAGTTGAATAAAAATATTAGTGATACCAAAACTGAACTCAACAATAATATTAATGACGCTAAGACTGAACTTACCAATAAAGGCCTTCGTTTTAATGCTGATAATAACGATGAAAAAACGAACAAGCTAGGCTCTAAGGTAACAGTAAACGGCGACGACAATATTACGACAGAAATCACGCAAACCGGTGAAGATACGAAAATCGGTCTTAAGTTGAAGAAAGATCTTAATGTTACATCTGTTACGGCTACGGAAACTGTGAAAGCCGGCGATGTGACAATGGGTAAACAGTCCGATGGTGCGAATCCTGCTAATACGGGCAACTATATAACAGGTCTTGATAATAAGACTTGGGATGCAGGTAATGTCGTATCTGGTCGTGCTGCAACAGAGGACCAATTGAAACAAGCCTTGGCAGGTCAAACTGATACAGGTCTTAAATTCAATGCCAATGTAGGCGGTGTACAAACTAATAAATTAGGCTCTACTATCACTGTTCAAGGTGAAGGCAATGCTGCTGATACCGACTATAGCGGTGATAATATTAAGACTTTCATCAAACAAGATGCAGCAACAGGTAATACAACAATTGATGTAAAAATGAACAAAAACCTTAAGGCTGAATCTGTGAAAGTCGGAAAAGATGATAAGGCTGGCGTATCTCTCACAGGTCCAGATGCGGCGAATGGCACCGACGGTAAAGTAGCTGTTACAGATAAAAACGGCAAGGATGTAGTGTCCATGTCCGGTAAAGACGGTGTAGGTCACATCGGTTTAACTGGTAAAGATGGTCGCAGTGCGGATATTATCGCTGATAAAGGCGCTGCTGATGTTAATGGAAATGAAATCACGCGCATTAAATACCAAGATGAAAATGGCACAACCCATCAAGTGGCAACCAAAGATGATGGCATGGCATATGGTGGTGACTCCGGTACTACCATCAAGAAGAAACTTAATGAACAATTGGACATTAAGGGTGGTGTCACCAATGAATCTGAGTTGACCGAAAATAATATTGGTGTTATTAGTAAAAATAATATCCTTAATGTTCGTTTGGCAAAAAATCTGAAAGGTCTAGATTCCATAACTTTCAACAATGGTACTAATGGTGCAAACGGTAAAACCGTTGTAAATGGTGAAGGCATGACCGTTCAAGATAAGGATGGCAACCCGTTGACTGCTATTACAAAGGACGGCGTGAAGATTACCAACGGTCCATCCATGACGAAGGATGGTATCGATGCGTCTAATAAGAAGATTACGAATGTAGCCGACGGTACAAATCCTAAGGATGCGGTTAATAAATCTCAATTGGATAAAGCCGCTGCCGCTGCTACGGCAATCGTAACAGAAGGTAATAATATCAAAGTTGATAAGATCACTAATGGTGATGGCTCTACAAATTACAAAGTAGGCCTCAAAGACCAAATAACAATGGGAACTGATGCTACGAAACAAATTGCGATGGATGGTACAACAGGTACGATCAAAGCCGGTGACAAGGTTACAATCGACGGCAATAAAGGCACCATTAACGCCGGTGATAAAGTTGAAATCGATGGTGATAAGGGCACAATCAAGGCTGGTAATGTGGCGATTGACGGTACAAACGGTACAATTAAGGCTGGCGACAAGGTAACTATTGATGGTAAAGATGGTAAGATTGCAGCAGGTAAGGTCTCTGTTGATGGCAAGGACGGTCATGTGACAGGTTTGGAAAACAAAGATTGGGATCCTAACAACATCACAAGTGGTCGTGCTGCTACAGAAGATCAATTGCAGAAGTCCCATAAAGCCTTGGATAATAAGATTAATAATTTAGGTGATGACATTACGAAGAAAGGCATGGATTTTGCCGGTAATACAGGTGATTTCCACCGTGATTTAGGTCAAAAGGTTACCATCAAAGGTGAAGGACAAGGGGCCGATAGCGATTATTCCGGCGAAAATATCAAAACAGTAGCCGAAAATGGTAATGTTACTATTAAAATGGCTAAGAATCTTAAGACCGACAGTATTACTACCAAAACAGTTACTGCTGATACGGTCAATACTGATAAGGTGAAAGTCGGCAAAAATGGTCAAGATGGCGTTTCCATTACAGGTCCAGACGCTGCGAATGGTACAGACGGCAAAGTAGCTGTTACAGGTAAAGACGGTAAAGATGCTGTATCTATGTCGGGCAAAGACGGCGTTGGTCACATCGGTTTAACTGGCAAAGATGGTCGCAATGCGGATATAACTGCTGATAAGGGTGATTCTGATCTCGGAGGCAATGCTATTACTCGTATTAAGTACCAAGATGAACAGGGCAAGACACATCAAGTGGCAACCAAAGACGATGGTATGAAATACGGTGGCGATTCCGGTAATGTGATTAACAAAAAGCTTAACGAACAGATAAACGTAGTCGGTGGCATTACTGATGCTAACAAGTTGACTACAGAAGATAATGTAGGCGTCGTATCTGACGGCACTAATCTTAAAGTTCGTATGGCGAAAGATTTGAAAGGTCTTACATCTGTAACTACTAAGGATGCTGGAGGTAACTCTACGGTTGTAAACGGCAGTGGCATAACCATTACTCCTGCTAGTGGTAACACCGTAAGCCTTACTAAAGATGGATTGAATAACGGTGGTAAAACAATTAGTAATGTAGGCCCTGGTGTAAACGGCACGGATGCGGTTAACGTAAATCAATTGAAGGGAGTTACGGAGGGAATGGCTAATGCTATTAATTCCGTAGCGGGCGAAACGCAACGTGTAGGTGCTCATGCGGCAGCTATGTCTGCGTTGAAACCGATTCAATATGATCCGTTAGAACCAACTCAAGTGATGGCTGGTATCGGCAATTACAGAGGTGAAACCGCAGCGGCGTTAGGTGTTGCTCACTACACATCGGAAGATACTATGTTCCATGCAGGCGTATCTGTTGGTAGTCGTCATAATATGGTGAATGCCGGTGTAACTCGTAAATTCGGTTCTTCTGATGAGAAGAAGGCTATTCCTGAGCGCTACAAGGGCGGTCCTATCAGCTCTATGTACGTAATGCAGGATGAAATGACTGCTTTGAAAGCTGAAAATGCACGCATGAAAGCGCAGGATGAAAAATTAACTGCAGACTATGCGGCATTGAAAGAAGACAACCTTCGTCTACAGAAAGATAACGAAGAAACTAAACGACAATTAGCTCTTATTATGAGTCGTTTAGGTATGTAAATCATATAGATTTCATTTTATATTCATGTGATAAAAATTTGTTGATGTACCAGAAAATACCCATGAAGATTAGATGATTTTAACCCTATATGGTATATAAAATGAAAGAACGAAAGTCTACTGTGAAAAGACTTTCGTTCTTTTTTTGTATTTGGCTTCACAAACCTTTCATAATAGTGTATAATACAGAACATATAATTTTAATCGAAAATTATGAATATGATTAATTTACTATAAAATCATTAGTTTTAGATTATAAGTGTTGTTTGGCCCATTGTAGCAAGGGTTTTTATGATTGAAAATATATTTAAATGAATAAGAAAATCAATTTTTAAAAGAAGTTTAAAGTTCTGAAAATAAATGAGCGAAATGTGAAAAAAATATATTTACATTCATAAACTAATCTGATATTTTATATGTATAGTAATTAAATTTTTGATGAAAATTTTATTATTTTTAGTGTTTTAGTGTTGGTTTTAGAATCCCTTATAAAACTGTGTGAAAGGTAGGTACTACTAAATGAATCGTATTTATAGGGTAATTTGGAGTCAGGTACGGGGCGCATATGTCGTTGTATCTGAAATCGCAAAAAGCCATACTCGTGGCTCCAAAAGCTTTGTTAGTAATTCCGCTAAAGCTTCGGTAAAAGTTGGCTTGGCGGCTATGGTTTTAACCTGCGGTAGTGGGTTGATTTCGGGTGTTGATGCAGCGCCTAACAGAGGCCTTTCTTTGGCTCCTGGTGAAGGTCCTAATGATGGTGGGTTTACATATTTATATCCTAGCCAAAATTCTCCTTATATTCAAATGTATGATTACAAAACACCGGGGAATCCAGGACAAGGATATTTATATACAAATAATAAGGTGTTTGGCATCCAAATCGGTAACAATGCGAATGCCCGTGCTAATGATGGTTCTGTGTCTGGTATTTCTATCGGTGACTATTCCCAATCTCGTGCGTTGGGTATCGGTTTAGGCCACTATGCTCAATCTGAACAAATCGGTGCTATTGCTGTTGGCTCTGCTGCGAAGGCAAAAGGCTTTAACTCTTTGGCGATGATGCGTCAAGCCTATGCAGGTGAACAATATGCGGCAGCTATTGGTACGGCAGCATCTGCACAAGGTAAAGCGAGCTTGGCTATGGGTCACTCCGCATTAGCAACAGGTGATCAATCTATTGCTATTGGCTCTGCAAATCCAACACCAATGAAGGATGATAAAGGTACACCGTATACAGCATATGACGGAACTACTAATACTCAAGCTAATGCAGCTCGTTCTATTGCTATCGGTCAAGGTGCTAAATCAAATACCGTAGATAGCATAGCTATGGGTACAGGTGCTAATGTAGTAGCAGGCACAAATTATAAAGGCGAGAATTATACTCACGGCATAGCTATCGGCAGTAATGCTCTTTCTCAGGGAATACAAGGTGTAGCTATTGGTAACGGTGCAGCACATTATCGTGATAATGCGGTTGCTCTTGGTAACAATGCGCAAACTCGTGCCAAAGACGGCATCGCTATCGGTAATAATGCTGAATCCGGCATTCAAAATGATCCTCAATACAAAGTAAATAATTCCGTTGCTGTAGGTAACTCTGCACGTGCTCATGGTGGTTCCGGCGTTGCTCTTGGTAATGATACATATGCATTGGGCGGATCTTCTGTGGCTGCAGGTAATGCGGCATGGGCATTAGGTGAACGTTCCACAGCTATCGGTAACAATGCTCATTCTGAAGGTTACGGCTCTATTGCTATGGGTCGTGAAGCGAGTGCTTTGAGTACTCAAGATGGAGACAAGAAAAATGTTGTGGCTATCGGTGATGATGCACAAGCAACTGGCTCCCGTTCCATCGCATTGGGCGTAAGCGCTCAAGCTGGTACATTAGAACGTGTACGTGATCGTAGCGTTTACAAAGATAATCCTGAATTAATCACTAAACTTAAAGCTCAAAAAGAAGTAACTGATGCAGTAGCAATCGGTAGCGAAGCAAGTGTACAAGAAAACGAAGGCTTAGCTCTCGGTAGCAAAGCAACAGTAAATAATGTTCGTGGCGTTGCATTAGGTGCTAATTCTGCAACAGCTGCCCCTGTAAGCACAGCTAGTGAAACTATTAATGGTTTAAAATACAACTATGCAGGTGGTACTGCTGATTCCACAGTTAGCGTAGGTAATACTTCTACAAAACGTACAATTACAAACGTTGCTGCTGGTCGTGTAAGTGCACAATCTACAGATGCTATTAATGGTAGCCAATTATATGGCGTTGCTAATGCAGTAGGTAATGTAGCTAACAGCACTAAGAATATCTTAGGCGGCAATGCTCAGGTTGACCAAAACGGCTCTATCACCATGACTAATATTGGTGATACAGGTAAAAACACTATTCATGAAGCTATCAAATCCGCAAATTCTGGTTGGGAACTTCAAGTTAATGGCCAAAAGGTTAAAGATGTAAAAGCTCCAAACCGTACAGTGAACTTTAACGCTGGTAAAAATATTAAATTAGAAGGCTCTGGAGACAATGTTACGGTTGCAACAGTTGATAATGCAAACTTCAACTCCGTTACAACTGGTAGCGTATCTATGAGCAAAACCGGTATCAATGCTGGTGGTTATCAAATTACCAATGTACAATCTGGCGGTGATACATTAACAAATGCGGCTAATATCGGTGATATTTCTCGTATTGCTGCAAAATACGATAAATACTTGCAACGTGGTTCTGCAACGTATGAAGCAAACGGTAATGGCAAGATTAACATGACCGGTACAAATGGCTTGACTGCTGAAGTAACAGGTTTGAAAAACACGTATGTTACATCTGGTACAGTATCCAATGACGGTAAGAGATTGACATTGACACGTAATGACAATCAAACATTCGATGTTGATATCTCTAAAATCTCTAATGGTCTTTCCAAAACTGACTACCGTTTGATTGCAAACCCTGCAGCAGGTAGCAATGGCGAATATAAAGTAGCTGCTGATGGTAGCATGACATTGACTGTTGCTGATGCTGATGGTTCCAACCCTAGACAAGTTAAGTTGACGAACCTTGCTTCTAAAGAGCAACAAGATATCAATACTACTAATATCACAAATAACACTAACAAGATTGCTAAAGGCTTAAGCTTCCAAGGCGATAACAATGTTAAAATCAACAAACAACTTGGCGATACTTTAGGTATTACAGGTGGCGCTACAGGTGCTTTGTCTGACAACAACATCGGTGTTGTAGCTAAAGACGGCAATCTAAATGTTAAGTTGGCAAAAGACCTAACAGGTTTGAACAGCGTAACTGCAGGTTCTGTTCGCGTAGGTAAACATAGCGACAATAAAAACTATGTAACTGGTTTGGACAATAAAGAATGGAATGTTCAAAACCCTACCATTACATCTGGTCGTGCAGCAACTGAAGATCAGTTGAAAAAAGTGTCTGATGAAATTAAGACTACTAATGCGGCTAAAACAGATTACCGTTTGATCAACAATGCAAACTCTGCAGACGGTTCTTACTCTGTAGAAAACAACAAGGTTGATTTAAAAGTTAAAGATGAAGCTCATCCTAACAGCCCTGCTAATACAGTAACAATCAACAACATCGCATCCAAAACTGAATTGGATAAATTGACAGAACGCGCTGTTAAATATGATCTTAACGGTACTACTGTTAATAAAAACAAGGTTACTTTGGAAGGCCAAGGCGGTACAACAATTACTAACTTGAAAGCTGGTGAAGTATCTTCTACTTCTACAGATGCTGTAAACGGTAGCCAATTACATGATGTGAAAATCGAAGCAGGTAAACATTCTAAAGTTACTGTTTCCGATGATAACCTCAAATTGACAACTACTCCTGCTACAAGCACTGAAGGTGCTAAATATGATCTTCGTTTGAACAACAAAGTGACATTGGGTAGCGGTAACAATCAAGTAGTTCTTGATGGTACAGCAGGTAGAGTAACTGCTAGTGGCGTTGTAATGGGCGCTCAAACTGTTCAAAATACGAAACATGCAAGCGAAACTGGTAATTATGTAACTAACTTGGACAATAAGAACTGGGATTCCACATCTATCGTATCCGGTCGTGCAGCGACTGAAGATCAGTTGAAAAAAGTTAGCGAGCAAATTACTCAACAAGGTAGCAGTGCAACTGACTATCGTCTTGTAAGAAACTCCAGTGCTGATGGTTCCTACAAGGTAAACGACAATGGTGAAGTATCCTTGACTGTAGAGGATAAAAACCATGCAGGCGTTAAAGAGCAAGTTACAATCAATAACATTGCATCCAAGACTTCTGTAGATAAATTGACAGATCGTGCTGTTAAATATGACATCAATAACGGTGTTGTTGATAAAACTAAGGTAACATTGGAAGGCGCTAATGGCACTACTATTACAAATGTAAAAGACGGTGCTGTAACAGCTACATCTACAGATGCTATTAATGGTAGCCAATTGTTCAAGACTAAAGAAGAATTGATCAATAAAGGCATGAAATTCGGTGCTGACTCCGGTAACGTAATCAATAAAAAACTTGGTGAACAAGTAAACGTTAAAGGTGGCATCACAGAAGCATCCAAATTGACTGCTGAAGACAATATCGGTGTTGTATCCGATGGCTCTAACGACTTGAAAGTTCGTTTGGCTAAAGACCTTAAAGGTTTGAACAGCGTAACTGTAGGTGATACAAAAGTTACTTCCAACGGTGTAACTATCAGCAACGGCGCTACAAACAATGCATCTGTATCCCTTACTAAAACAGGCTTGGATAATGGTGGTAACAAGATTACTAACGTTGCTCGTGGTACAATCGACAGCGATGCAGTAAACTTGGCACAATTGAAAGAAGTATCCAACAGTGCATCTGCAGCAAATACAAAGGTAGCTGAAGGTAAAAACATTAAAGTTGATGAAAGCATCGACAATGTAACTAAAGCTAAAACATATACTGTAGGCTTGAAAGATGAAGTAACATTAGGCGCAGGTAATACAGCTATCAATATCAACGGTACAACAGGTATCGTGAAAGCCGGCACTGGCGATAATGCTGTGACTATCAATGGCACAAATGGTACTATCAACTCCGGTAAAGTGACTATTAATGGTACTACAGGTACTGTTAATGAATTGACTAACAGAACTTGGAATCCTAATGCTATTACTAATGGTCAAGCTGCGACAGAAGATCAATTAAAAGTAGTAGACAATAAAATTGATACTACAAAAACTGAAATCGTAGAAAAAGGCTTGAATTTCCAAGGCGATGCAGGTACTGCAATTCATAAAGACCTTGGTCAAACATTGAAAATCTCTGGCGGTCAAGCTGACGCATCCAAACTTTCAGAAAATAACATCGGCGTAGTTAATAACAACGGGGTATTGAATGTTAAACTTGCTAAAGATTTGACAGGCTTGAACAGCGTAACAACTGGTAATACTGTTATCAATAACGATGGTTTGAAAATCAACAACAAACAATTCGTTACAGAAAACGGCTTCAATGCTAACGATACTCAAATTACAAACGTGAAAGCTGGTACAGAGGATAACCACGCAGTTAACCTTAAACAGTTGAAAGAAGTATCTAACAACGCAGCTGCAGCTAAAACTGTTGTAAAAGCTGGCAAAAACATCAATGTAACTGATTCTGAAGATCCACTTACTAAAGCTAAAACTTACACAGTTGGTTTACAAGACACAGTAACATTGGGTTCTGGCAATACTGCTGTTAATATCGACGGCACAAAAGGTATTGTGAAAGCTGGCGAAGGCAACAATGCTGTGACTATCAACGGTACAAACAGCACAATTAATGCTGGTAACGTAGCGATTAACGGTGCAACAGGCAATATCAATTCCGGTAAAGTTCTTGTTAATGGTGCTAAAGGTACTGTAAACAACTTAACAAATATCACTTGGGATGCTGACCATATCACAAGCGGTCAAGCTGCAACAGAAGATCAATTGAAAGTTGTTGATAAGAAAATTACTGACAATGGTAGTAACTTGACTAAGAAGGGCTTGAACTTCAAAGGCGATGACGCTACAAGCATTCATAAAGATCTTGGCGAAACATTAGATGTTGTAGGTGGTACTTCCGATAAAGCTAAATTGTCTGACAATAACATCGGCGTGGTATCTGAAAACGGTAAGTTGAATGTTAAACTTGCTAAAGAGTTGACTGGCTTAACAAGTGTAACAACTGGTGCTACAACAATTAATAACGAAGGTTTAACAATTGGTGGTAATAAATTCGTTACAGCTAACGGTTTTGATGCTAACAACACACAAATCAAAAACGTAAAAGCTGGTACTGATGGCAATGATGCAGTTAACTTGAATCAATTGAATGAAGTTAAAAATGCATCCAACACTACAGTAGAAGGTAGCGAAAACATCAATGTTGATTCCACAGTAGACCCTAATACACACGCTAAAACTTATAAAGTAGCATTGAAAGACAATGTAACTTTAGGTTCTGGCAATAATGCAATCAACATCAACGGTACTACAGGTATCGTAAAAGCTGGTGACGGTGCTAATGCTGTGACTATCAATGGTACAAATGGCACTATCAACTCTGGTAAAGTGACTGTCAACGGTGCTGCTGGTACTGTAAACAACTTGACAAACATTACTTGGGATGGCAAAAACTTCACAAGCGGTCAAGCTGCAACAGAAGACCAATTGAAAATTGTTGATAAGAAAATCACTGACAACAGCACTGACTTGACTAAGAAAGGCTTGAACTTCCAAGCTGATTCTGGCGAATTAATTCATAAAGATCTTGGTCAAACATTGGATGTTGTAGGTGGCATTACTGATAAAGCTAAATTGTCTGACAACAATATCGGTGTGGTATCCGAAAACGGTAAGTTGAATGTTAAACTTGCAAAAGATTTAACAGGCTTGAACAGCGTAACAACTGGTCAAACAACAATCAATAACAATGGCTTGACTATTGGTGGTAATACATTTGTTACAAACAACGGCTTCAATGCTAACAATACGCAAATCAAAAATGTTAAAGCTGGTACAGAAGATAGTGATGCTGTTAACCTTAAACAATTGAACGAAGTAAAAGCTGCGTCCGATACTAAGGTAAAAGGTAGCAAGAACATCCATGTTGAAGAAGAAATCAACGATCTTACAAAAGCTAAAACATACACTGTAAACTTGAAAGACACAGTGACATTGGGTTCCGGTAGTACATCAGTTCATTTCGATGGTACAACAGGTATCATTAGAGCTGGCGAAGGTGCTAATGCTGTAAATATCAATGGTACAAACGGTACAATCAACTCTGGTAAGGTAACTATCAACGGTGGTTCTGGTACTGTTAACGATTTGACTAACAGAACTTGGGATCCTAATAAGATCACTAATGGTCAAGCTGCAACAGAAGATCAATTGAAAGTTGTAGACAACAAAATTGATAAGAACACTCAAGACTTGACTAAGAAAGGCTTGAACTTCAAAGGCGACTCCGGTGAAGCTATCCATAAAGACCTCGGTCAAACATTGGAACTCAAAGGTGGCGAATCTGATGCTTCTAAACTTTCAAATGGTAACATTGGCGTAGTTAATGAAAACGGCAACTTGAACGTTAAACTCGCTAAGAACCTTAAAGGTCTTGATTCCGTAACTGTTGGTTCCGATCCAAACAAACAAGTTGTTCTTGATGATAAGGGCGTATCTGTAGGCGGTAAAACTTACATTTCTAACGAAGGCTTAAACGCAAATAATCAAAAGATTACTAACGTGGCAGCTGGTGTAAATGATACAGATGCAGTTAACGTTCAACAGTTGAAGAGCAGCATGGCGGCAGCAACTACAACAGTGAAAGCTGGCGATAGCGGCAATACAACTGTAACATCTACAACAAATGCGGATAAGTCCAAAACATACACTGTAGATATCAAAAAAGACTTGAACTTACGCAGTGTGATTACCACTACTGACGATAAGAAATTCTCTACTGTAACAAATGGTGTAGGTGTTACAAGCACTGATACATTAGGTAATACAACTGCTCTTACTGCAGGTAATGTGAAAGTATCCGATAATCAAAATAATACAACTCAAACAACAGCTAAAGGTGTACTTGTAGATAATCCAACTAAGGCCACTGAATTGACTGCTGATGGTGTTGTAACTACTGATAAACGGACTAAGAGCACAAGAACAACTGCAGATGGCATGGTAGTTACATCCGGCATGGGTGGTACTAAAGTAACTACTACTGTTAGCAGCAACGGTGTTGCAATTACTACTCCTCCAGCAGGTCAAGGTTCCCCTAAAGATGGTACTGGTGCAGTAACATTGACTAAGGACGGCTTGAACAATGGCGGTAATAAAGTAGTTAACATGGCAAGTGGTTATGGCGAAGGCGAAGATATCAACAATATTGCTGATAATAGCAGCAGCTTAACAAATGGTGCTAACATCGGTGACTTGAAGAAAGGTATCGACGGCCTTAAGAAAGCTGGCTTAGACTTTGCAGGTGACAAAGGTGAATTCCATCGTAACTTAGGTGAAAAAGTAACCGTTAAAGGTGGCGTTACTGATGAAAGCAAACTTTCCTCTGCAAACAATATCGGTGTTATCTCCGATAACAACGGCAGCTTGAATGTTCGTTTGGCAAAAGATATTACTGGTATCAACTCTATTACAACTATGGATAACTCCGGTCATACAACTGTAACAAACGGTAATGGTATCACAATCAAAAATAATGGTGGTGGCAGCGTATCCTTAACAAGCTCTGGTTTGAATAACGGTGGTAATAAGATTACTAACGTAGCACCAGGTGAAATTAGCTCCACTTCTACTGATGCTGTTAATGGTTCCCAACTTAATCGTGTTGCAAACAGCATGAATAATGTTGTAAAAGAAGTTCGTCAAGTTGGTGCTTTATCCTCCGCGTTGTCTGCATTGAAACCTATGGCTTATGATCCTTACGAACCTACTCAAATCATGGCAGGTTATGGTAACTACCGTGGTGACTCCGCATTGGCATTAGGCGTGGCTCATTACAAAAATGAATCCATGATGTTACATGCTGGCGTAGCTTGGGCGGGTAGCAATAGCCATATGATGGCAAATGCTGGTGTAACTTGGAAAGTAGGTAACAGAGACGGCGAAGCAGAAACTGCAGATCGTTATCGTAAAGGACCTATCAGTTCTACATATGCAATGCAACGTGAACTTGCTGCAATGAAAGCTGAAAATCAAGGATTAAAAGGTGAAGTAGCTGATTTGAAAGCTGAAAATGAACAAATGAAAGCTAATATTGCTGCAATGATGGCAAGACTAGGTTTATAATACGTTCATGCTGAACATTACGGGTTGAGGATTCCCTTTTGGGGGTCCTCTCACCCGATTTAATTCGTTGATAGAAAAGAGGAATATATAATGAAAAAATCCACTTTGCTTGCTTTCACAGCGGCAGTATTATTCGGCAGTGGCGTATTCCATGTTAATGCGGCATCTGCTACATTTGATGATCCATTGCTTTTACCAAATCCGGCTAAAGCGCCTACAACAGGTTCTGTTGTATTGGTTCCTGTGGCTAGCCCTCAGGCAGTGCAAAGTATCCATGAATTTGTGAAAGCATGGGAAAATGCGGAAAAACACATTGCTTTAGCTGAAAGCAAAAAGAATAATCATCAAGCGTTAACTAAAGAAGAAGCTAAATGGTTACATTCTAAAGATAAGCATAATTATGCTGATTATTTCCGTAAACATTCTTTAGGTTATGTACATGGCCAAGAAACTGCATTGAACTGGAATGGTGAAAACCGTAATAAAAACGAGTATAGCTATTACACATTCCCTAAATATGATAAGGACCAAGGTTACACAAATAGCTATGGTTACAATGTATTGCGCAGCATGGTTGATCGCATGAATGAATTGCTTCAAAAACAAAAGGCCGTTGGCGGTCCTTTGACTGATGAAGAAGCACAAGCATTGGAAGATGCTATGCTTGATATCATGGCTCAAGATCAAGAACATGTATCTAATGAAGAATTGCGTTATTACATGAACGAAGCAGTTTGGTTTGCTACAAAACAAACTGTAAAAAATATGTCTGCAGAAGAACCTTCTGTTGGAGACATGCACGAAATTAACCTTCGTGAAGCGATTCAGACAGATAACTAATCATCTAATACATATATAATCACATTATATGTATAGCTTTTGTTATAAGGAATGTGCAGTTACAATAACCTTATATAAAAGTTTTTAATATACAGTGTTGAGACACAAATAAGGGATTCTATTAACACACTGTCATATAGACAAGAAGTCGCAACAGAATGCAATAGATGTATTCTTGTTGCGGCTTCTTTTTATTTTAAATTCTCCCTATATGATATGTCTGAAAGAGTAATATAACTCAAGTTTTAAATCTGTAAAATTAGGCCGTGAAATTGTGCAAAAATAATAATAAAATTTTCCTGAAATTTGTCGTAAAAATTGTCCAAATATTGTTGACATCAGTATATGGAAATGTTATTATATTCAAGTACCCCATATGAAGGGGCACAGATCTTTGAAAACTGAACAATGATAGGTAATCAATCATATGATTGAACATATGCCAGAGTGCGGGTTTTGACATAGTCAAAACCAACCATAATTCAAAGTTACTTAAATGTAACGACAACAAATAATGAGCTATTCAAATAGCTTCAAGATATCTTGGAGAGTTTGATCCTGGCTCAGGACGAACGCTGGCGGCGTGCTTAACACATGCA
>OLQM01002813.1_pt1 | contig 16221 bp, 10 predicted proteins | sample 1673161 | NCBI WGS metagenome assembly OLQM01 (sample SAMEA3136761, study PRJEB25190) | human gut metagenome | reverse complement strand
ACGCCACGTCTTCGCAGGAGCTACCATATGCCGGCTTTTCTTATGCAACTTGTCAATTCCATCAAGGCAGTCTGGGCCAGAATGAGCGTCATGCAGCGCGTGATGGTCATGGGTGGATTTGTGCTTATCGGCTCTGCGGCCATTGCCCTTTCTGTCTGGGCCTCGCGGCCCGACTTGAAGGTGCTGTATTCCAACCTCAGCGCCGAAGACGCCAGTGTTGTCATCAAGTCGCTCCAGGCAGACAAGGTTATGTACCAGCTGACTGACAACGGGAAAACCATTCTTGTTCCCAAGGAAGTTGTGTATGATGAACGCATCAAGATCGCGGGCGAAGGCGGTCTTGTGGGGCAGGGCATTGGTTTTGAAATTTTTGACAAGGTCAAGGTCGGGCAAACCGACTTTGTGCAGAAAATAAACTACACCCGCGCCTTGCAGGGTGAACTTTCCCGCACCATCAGCGAGTTCCCCAATGTGGAAAGCGCACGCGTGCACCTGGTCATTCCGCACCGCAGCCTGTTTGTGGAGGAGCGCCAGTCCCCCTCGGCCTCGGTTGTGCTCAAGCTCAAGCGGCCCAACCTCAAGCCCGACCAGAAAGAAATCAACGCCATCCTCAACATGATGCTTATGGCTGTTGAAGGGCTGGATAAAACGCACGTTTCCATTTCAGACAATGGCGGCAAGGTGCTGTATCAGCCGGAATCAGACAGCCTTGCCGGTGCAAGCTCCACCCAGATGGAACACCGCCAGCAGGTGCAGCGCAACCTTGAACGCCGCATTGAAGAAATGTTGCAGCCCATGTTTGGCCCTGGCCGTGTTATCGCCAAGGTCAACGTGGATATGGATTTCAGCCAGCGCACCATCCGTCGCGAGCTGTTTGACCCCGAAAAAACCGCAGTACGCAGCGAGCAGCGCAGTGAAGAAACCCAGCAGGGCCGCTCGAATCTTGAGGGCGGGTCGCCGGACGCCAACTTCCGTGGCGATGGCATAGCCGGATCTGTTTCACAGCAGAACGGCAGCCGCGAAACCCGCACCACCAACTACGAAATTAACAAGGAAGAGCAGCAAATCGTATCCAATGTGGGCGATTTAAAGCGCATGACGGTTGCAGTCCTTATCGATGGGACGTATGAAAAGACCAACGGGGCGTGGACATTTGTGCCGCGCAAGGCCGATGACCTTGAGCGTGTGCGTCAGCTTGTTACCAATGCCGTGGGTCTGGACAAGGCCCGTGGTGATGCTCTGGAAGTAAGCTCCGCTCCGTTTACGGATTCCGAGCCGCCCAAGGATCCCAACTTTGCCGAAATGCTGGCCGATTATGCCGAACGGCTGGGCAAGCCCCTGCTCAACGCGCTGCTGGCCTTTTTGTTCCTCATGCTTGTGGTGCGCCCCGTGGTTTTGGCCCTCATCCGGCCCAAGGTTGAAGCCGGTGAAATGATCGAGGGGCTTGAAGGCCTGCCCGCAGCCGAAGAACAGCTGGCCCTGTATGAGGCCCTTGAAGAGGCCTCCAAGGCAGATGACGAGATCGCCGCAGACGAAGAAGACGATGAACTGGTTTTCAAAGATATTGAAGCCTTGAAGTCGCACATTTTCACCCTTTCCGATAATCATATGGAGCAGGTGGTGATGCTGGTGCGCGGCTGGATGAAAAACGATGAAACAGCTACCGCCTAAAGCCGCAGACCGTCAATTGACGGAAAGCAACTCGACGCTTTCGCAGCTCAAGGCCTTGCGCCTGGCGCAAAAAGAAAGCAATCAGCGTGTTGAAGAATTGAAAATGCGGCTCTTTCACATTACCGAGCAGCATATGGATCAGGCCGTGCGGCTTATCAAGCGCTGGCTTGCAGACAAGGAATAAGCAACCCCGAGCAGCCTAGTGCGGATCTCGGTGAAGGAGTAGGGAGATGGAGTTGACCGGCAAACAGCGTACTGCAGTGCTGCTGCTCGCCATGGGCGACAAATTCACGGCTGACGTGTTCAAACGCATGGACCGGCAGGAAATAGCCGACATCTCCAGAGCTATCGTGGAATTGGAGCCTGTGCCGCGCGAAATAGTCGAAGAAGTGCTGCGCGAATTCCACGAATCGCTGGTTGAAGGTGTGGATATGATCACGGGCGGTAGCGAAACGCTGAAACGCCTGCTGGTCAAAAACCTTGATCCTGAAACCGCCAAGTACGTTATGGACTCCCTGAGCCTTGAAACCGGCCCCGCGCCCTTCCGCGAGCTGGAATCGGTCAGCCCCAAGCTGCTTTCACAGATTCTGCGCAACGAGCATCCGCAAACTCTGGCCCTTATTATCGGTCACCTGCATCCGGATCAGGCCGCCAATTTATTGACAAACCTTCCCGCAGGCGTGCGCGCCGAGGTGCTCATGCGCCTTGCGCGGCTTGAAGCCGTGCCGGAAGAAATGCTCATGGAAGTGGACAAGGTGCTCACAAGCCAGCTTATCGCCATGGGCGGCAAGGAAGGCAAAAAAGTGGGCGGCGTGCAGTCTGTGGCAGAAATTCTCAATGCCGTGGACCGCGCCACCGAAGAAGAAGTGCTCTCCGAAATCGAAGAAGATTCCGCGCAGATGGCCGAAGATATCCGCAACCTCATGTTTGTCTTTGAGGACTGCAAGAATATTGACGACCGTGGCGTGCGCGAAATGCTGAAGGAAATTTCCAACGAAGATCTCACCCTGGCCCTGCGCGGGGCCAGCGACGACCTCAAGGAAAAATTCTTCAAGAATATGTCGGAACGCGCGGGCAACATGATTCGCGAAGAACTGGAATTCATGGGCCCGGCCAAGCTTTCGGACGTGGAGTCGGCCCAGCAGAATGTCGTCAAGATCGTGCGGCGGCTTGAAGGCGAAAACAAGCTTGTCATCAGCCGTGGCGCTGGCGATGTGTTTGTGTAGCGGCCCGCCGCAGAATCTGTAACCATCGGAATCCGGCATGGCGTCAGACGAGTTGCGCAAAAAATGGGGCACCATCTTCATGGGCGAGCGCGAGGCAACACCTCAGCAGCTTGATGCCATGCAGGAACCCTTGCTCCGTGAACGCGCCCAGCACCTGCAGCAGGAGGACTATCTTGCCCGGGTGCGCGCCAGGGCCGAGGAACGCGCGCGCGAGATTCTAGGCGCAGCCTATGCCGAAAGGCAAAAGGTGCTGGAGGAGGCCGGGGTCGAGGCTCAAGCCCGTGTGGAGCAGTTCACGCGCGAAGCGAAAGAGCTGAAGGCGCAGGCCCAGGCAGAACTGGCCGAGGCCGAGGCAGAGCACGGCAAGGCCCGCGACCTGCGCGAAGAAGCCGAGTTTATCCGCGGCAACGCGCATAATGAGGGCTTTCAGGCGGGCATGGAGCAGGCCGGGGCCGAGCTTAAGGAGTTCCGCGTTGATGTGGGGCAGATGCTCGGCAACATGCTGCGCGCTCTTGAGGCGCAGCGTCACAACCTTGGCGAAGCCTGGCGGGATGAACTGGCAGAGCTGGCCCGCGTGGCCGTAGAGGCCGGAACCAGCTGGATTTTGCAGGCAGAGCATCAGCGCATTTTGCAAAGCCTGGTCTTTAGTTCCCTGCAACTGCTGGAAGACCGCGCCACCGTGAGCATCCGCGTGCACCCCGATGACGAGGACACCGTGAGCGACCTGTTTCGGGCCGCCCGCGAGCGTGTGCCCGAGTTGAGCCAATGGATCGTGAACGGCGATCCTTCTGTTGAGGCTGGCGGCCTTGTGGCCGAAAGCGTCAGCGGTTCTGTGGAAAATCTGCGCGAACATTACCGCGAAATGGTCAACGGCATTCTGGAGCATCTGACCTTGCCGCCGCGCCCCGAGGAAGAAAGGGCGGGGGAAGAAGTGAGCGCCACGGCTGCGCGTGAATCTGAGCGGTTGACGCAAATCGTGCCGGAAGCTGCCCCTGTTGCGGAGCCCGAGCCTGAACTGCCCGTTGAGCCTGTCGATACGACGGGCCAGCCGGAACTGTTGCCAGAACATCCGGCAGAAACTCTGGCCGAAGCCTCTCCGGAATCTGGGCCGGAATCCGGGCAGGAATTTGCGCCCGAATCTGCACCAGATATGGCCCAAGATACGCAGCCAGAGCAGGCCTCCTTTGCCGGGCAGGCTGGCGTTGGTCTCGCGCCCGACGAAATTTTGCCCGCATCCGGGCCTGCTGGCACGGTTGCTGCCGCTGAATCTTTTGAGCAAGGGCAGGAGCCTGCGCCAACTGATGCCGCAGTTCCTCTTGCCAATGCCTCGCCCGAAATGATGCAGGACTCCATGCCCGCAGTCCAGGCAGAGGCGCATCCTGCGGAATCCTCCCCGGCTCCGATGGCGCAGCCTGATGCTGGTGTTGAAGGGCAGCCCGCACAGGAGCAGACTCCGGAACCTGCCCATGTTCAAGCAGCGGAACACAATGCCAATCCCAGCCTTGCCGAGCTTGAGGACGAGCTCTTTCCCCTGCCGGAAGAGGAAAAGGAACACGTCTCGCAATCTTCTTCCAGCGTCTTTGTCAGCGGGGGCTTTCTGCCCGGCTCGGGCAACGGCCAGCCGGGATAGCCAGCCATGAAGCTTGACCCAGATTCCTGCATAAAGCTGCTCAAAACAAGCACCCCCGTGCGCCTCTTCGGCAAGGTCAACAAGGTCGTGGGCCTTGTGGCCGAGGGCAGCGGTTTGCGCGCCCCCCTTGGGGCCGTGTGCCACATGCTGCCCGATGAAGGCGATGACGGCATTGCCGCCGAAGTTGTGGGCTTTCGCGAGGGTAATCTGCTGTTCATGCCTTATGGCGATATGCGGGGCATCCGCCCCGGCAGCCGCATCCGCAACACAAGTCTGCCCCCGGTGTTCCCGGTGGGGCCGGATTTACTGGGTCGCGCCTTTGACGCCTTTGGTACTCCGCTGGATGCCGGTGCGCCCATAAGCGCGGAACTCTACGTTTCGCCCCTGCCAGTGGGGGAAAGCTCCAGAGAAGACTTTTTTCGCCAGCAGGAAGAACAGCGCCCCTTTGTGCCCCACTGGCTTGAGGAGGCCCGCAAGCACTGGAATCCCGAGCTGGTGCCCATCTATGCCGATCCGCCAAGCCCCCTGCAACGCCCGCGCATTACGGATATTCTTGATGTGGGCGTGCGCTCGGTCAACAGCCTGCTTACCCTTGGCAAGGGGCAGCGCGTGGGCATCATGGCCGGTTCGGGCGTGGGCAAATCCACGCTCATGGGCATGATGGCCCGCTACACCCGCGCTGATGTCAACGTCATTGCCCTCATTGGTGAGCGCGGGCGCGAAGTTGTGGAATTTATGGAACGCGACCTCGGCCCCGAGGGCATGGCCCGCTCCGTGCTGGTTATCGCCACATCAGATCAGTCTCCCCTTGTGCGCATGCGCGCGGCTTACGCAGCTACGGCTGTTTCGGAATATTTCCGCGACAAGGGTATGGACGTGCTGCTGATGATGGACTCCGTAACCCGTTTTGCCATGGCTGCCCGCGAAGTGGGGCTGGCCGTGGGCGAGCCGCCCACCACCAAGGGCTATACGCCTTCGGTTTTTGCCCAGTTGCCCAAGCTGCTGGAGCGGGCGGGGCGTTCCGCCAAGGGAACCATCACGGGGATTTATACCGTACTTGTGGACGGCGACGACTTTAACGAACCCATCGCCGACTCCGTTCGTTCCATCCTTGACGGGCATATTGTGCTCACCCGCGATCTGGCCGACCAGGGGCATTTCCCCGCCATTGACGTGCTGCGTTCCATCAGCCGCCTGCGTTCCGACATCTGCGACCGACAGGATGTTCTCGCGGGCCGTGTTGTCACCCGCTGCATGAGCACCTTCCGCCGCGTGGAAGACATGATTAACATCGGCGCCTACGCCAAGGGCTCCAATGCGGAGATTGACGCGGCAATTGCCAAGATGCCGGACATCAACGCCTTTTTGCGGCAGGATGTGGGCGAACCCCAGTTTGTGGAGCAGTGCATGGCCCAGATGCGCGCTCTGGCTGATATGGACGATGGCCAGCAGGGCGACCCGCAAGGCAATCCGCAGGGCGGAATGCCTGTGCCCCAACAGCCCAACGGCGTTGCACCGCTGTAGTTTTATCCATAATCTTCTTTTCCACATTTGCTTTTTTGAGAATGGGAATTCTGTCACATGCGGCTTGAAGGCGGCTTGGTGCTGTGCTAGGTTCAATGTGTAACTGTTGGCGCTGCGCGGTTTTTCGCGTTGTCGCAGGTTTACAGCCTTATCTTGTGGAGCCGCCATGTCCCTGAGCCGTCTGTTGGGCTTTTTAACGCGAGGCGCCCGCCGGGGCGACGAAGCAGTTTCCTCTTCTTCCGTCAGCGCGGCGGAGGAAGCCCAACGCTTTTTTGCCTTGCGGCACCACTCCTTCCGCCTGTTTCTCACGGCATGGAACGCCTTTCAGGAAACCATGACCGATCTGGAATACACCCTTTGCTGCGATCATCCCTTTGGCCTGTACCGTGTGCGGGCGCTCTGCACCTCTATGGCTACCCAGGTTTTTCAGTGCATCAAGCAGCTTGAGCGGCTTGACCCTGCGCCTTGCCCGGCCCTCTACGCCCGTTTTGGCGAACTGCAAAAGCTGGTGGCGGAAGAAGTGTACGAGCCGGAAGCCTGCCTGCTCGGGCCGCTGGTTGTACCCCTTTGCCAGGACGATGCCGGATGCCTGGCCGCTCTGCAAAGCGAGGGCAGGGTGCTGGTGGATCCCGCAACCGCCCGGCTTGAGAAACTGCGTCCTATTTTTCCCGGTGCCGTGCCGCAGGGATTTGTGGTCACGGCTGCTGGGTGCCAGCACTATTTTCAGAGCGGCGATCTGCAAAGCGAGATCAACCGCTGCATTCAGGCTGCTGGCGGCCTGGCCCCCAACCATCTGGCGCGGCTTTCCAAAAAGCTGGGCGCGCTGGTGGAGGGACCCCCCCTGCCGGAAGACCTTGCCTCGGCCATCCTTGAGCAGGTGCAGCGTTTGCGCGGCCTTTGCATCAAGCCCATGCAGCTCTTGCTGCGCGGGCGCGTATGGCCGCCTGCCGCGGGGGAGGGTGAAGGATGCGGCGTTGTGCTTTGGGGGCCGCCTGTTTCGTTGCAGGCGCATGACGATGATATTTTGCGCGCAGTGCGCGTAACCCTGTCCAGCAAGCAGCGCGCTCAGGCTCTGGTGTACCGCCGTGCGCGCGGGCTGACAGAAGGAGGGGCTGGCGTCTGCCTCACCTGCATGGCGGTGGATGAGGGCTGTTTTGGCGGCATTGCCCAGTCATCCGCGCCATTGACCCCGCACAGCGAAAATGTGCATGTCTACGGTTGTGCGGGTTTGCCGCAGGAGGTGGAATATTCCACCATGCCTGTTGACGCCATAAGTGTTTCGCGCGCGGCGCCGCACACGGTGACAGACCGCCGTCCTTATAAAGCCAAGCGCCCGGTGCTGGACGATGCCACCGCCATACGCGCCGCAGAGCTTGCCCTCGCGGTGGAAGAAGCCGCTGGAAGGCCAGAGGTGCTCACCTGGGCATGCAACCCCGAAGGCCAGGTTTTTATGCTCATGGCGCGGCCCATGTCTTTGCCGCAGGAGGAAGAGCCCGCCTTGCCGGAGCCAGCGAGGGCGCTGGACGATGCCCTGCTGCTGGAGGGGGGATTTACGGTCAATCCGGGCCGCGTATCCGGCCCCGCCTGGGTGGCACGCCGCTGGGAAGACGCACGCAGGTTTCCTACAGGCGGTATTCTTGTGGTGCCGGACGACAACTACATCTGGGGTTCGCTCATTGACCGCGCCGCCGGGATTGTGGCGGAGCGCGGTTTTCAGGGATCGCGTCTGGCTTCGCTGGCGCGGGAGTTCGGCAAGCCCGCCGTCTTTGGCCTCAAATGGGCCACGGAAGTGGTGGAAAGCGGCCAGCGCATCACCCTGTGCGCAGACCTGTGCACCGTGTACGAAAACCGGCAGGATTCCCTGTTGCCCAAGGTACCTCCAGGCAAGGACTACATGCCCGGCAGCCCCGTATACCAGATTTTGCAAACCGCCTCCCGACGCATTCTGCCCCTGACGCTTGAGGTGGACAGCGTAGACTTCAAGGCCGCCAACTGCGCAACATATCACGACATTGTGCGCTATTGCCACGAAAAGGCCGTGAGCGCCATGTTCAGCCTTGGTTCGGAAAAAAAGTACGCGCCGCAGCGCATCAAGCAACTGCGGGACAAGGTGGTCAAGCAGTTCTGGGTGGTCAACCTCAGCGATGGCTTTGTGCGTACCCCCAACGGGCCTGTCATTGACGTGGAAGACATTGCCTCGCTGCCCATGCTGGCCTTGTGGCAGGGCATGAACGCCCACCCCTGGCAGGGGCCGCCGCCTGTGGACGGCAAGGGTTTTTTATCTGTGCTTTTTGAGGCCACAGCCAATCCCAATCTGGATCCAGCCGCGCAGACGGCGTATTTCACAGAAAAAAATTATTTTCTTATCTCCAGCGATTATTGCAGTCTGCATTCCCGCTTTGGCTTCCATTTTGTTTCGGTCGAGGCGCGCCTTTCGGAGCGCACTAGCGAGAACTATCTGAATTTTCAGTTGCGCGGCGGCGCTGCCGACATTGAGCGCCGTATTCTGCGGGTGCGCTTTGTTGCCGATATCCTTTGGGAATTCGGCTTTTCGCCTGTTGTGCGCAATGATGCCGTGAGCGCCACGCTCAAGGATCTGGACAAGGAAGAAGGCGAACGCCTGCTGGCTGTGGCAGGGTATATGACCATCCACACCCGCCAGCTCGACATGATCATGCAGGACCCAGGCCAGGTTGCGGCCCGCCGCCAGGAAATGCTGGCCCACTGCCGGGCGCTTTTCAGGGGAGAATCCCTGGCTGGCGTTGCTGATTCTCCATCCCAGGAGGCCCGTTAATGTCGTCCACCGTGCCTGTCCCACACAGAGGCTACAGGGCCATATACCGCCGCTTGCTGATAACGCTGCTGCTCATGGCGCTCACGCCGCTGGCGGCTCTGGGGATGTTTTGTCTGGACAGGCTCAGCGCCATCTATGACGAAAAAATCACCGCGGGCATCGAGGCTGTCATCAGCAGCAAGCACCGCGCCCTTGATACCTTCATGGTGGAGCGCATAGCGCAGGTCAAAAACCTGGCCTTCACCCACCCGTATTCTGATCTCAGCAATCCCGCGCGGCTGAGCGAAATTTTCAGCGTGATGCAGAGCAACAGCCGTTCGTTTGTTGATCTGGGCATTATCGGTATGGATGGCCGCCATGTTTCCTATGTGGGGCCGTTTGACCTGCGGGACGCCAATTATTCCGAGGCCCCCTGGTTCTCGGAAGTGCTGCGCAAGGGCGTGTACGTCAGCGATGTATTCATGGGCTACCGCCATGTGCCGCACTTTATCATTGCTGTGCTGCGGCACGAGGGCGGGCGCACCTATATCATGCGCGCCACCATCGACATGGACGCCATTGACGCCCTGCTGCGGCGCATATACTCAGGGCCGCACAGTGATGCCTTTATCGTCAGCAATACTGGCGTGTTGCAAACAGGCTCGCGATTCTATGGCCCGATCATGGGTAACTTTACCCTGCCGCAGGAGGATCTGACCCGCAACAACGTGGTGACAATGCGCAAGGTCATTCCCAGCGGGGAAGAAATGCTGGTGGCCTTGATGCGGATGGATTCCATGCCCTGGGTGCTGGTGGTCATGGACGATGTGCGCGACAGCCTCAAGCCTCTGCGGCAGCTCAAGGCGCTGATACTCTTTTTTACCCTGCTTGGCGGCGCGCTGACCTGCATGGGCGCGGAGCTGTGCACCCGGCGGCTTGTGGCTTCTCTTGAAGCCTCGGATCAAAAGCAGGCCCACATTGACGCGCGCATGCTGCAGTCAAGCAAAATGGCCGCTCTGGGCAAGATGGCGGCTGGCGTGGCGCACGAGGTCAACAATCCCCTGATGCTCATTCAGGAAAACGCGGGCTGGATACGCGACCTGCTGGACGATGAAGACCCGTCAACCATGAAAAATTACAAAGAAATTTTCGATAGCACGGAGAAAATCGAACAGCACGTCAAGCGCGCCAAGGGCATAACCCAGCGCATGCTGGGCTTTGGGCGGCGCATGAATCCGGGCCGCACGGAAATTCTTATCAGTTCCCTGGCCGATCAGGCCGTGGAAATGCTCAAAACCGAGGCCGCCAACCGCAATATAGCCATTGTGCGGCAGTACGATGCACATGTTCCCGTAATTTTGTCCGACCCGGCCCAGCTTGAACAGATATTCATCAATGTGATAGACAATGCTATTGATGCCATGGGCAAGAACGGCACCCTGACCGTCAGCACGCAGCCCTGGCGCAACGGGGTGCGTGTTTCCTTTACGGACACCGGGCCGGGCATGGATCAGGAAACCCTGCGGCAGATTTTCGACCCCTTCTTTACCACCAAGAAGGTGGGCGAGGGCACGGGGCTTGGCCTTGCCATCTGCTACACCATTCTTGAAAAACTCGGTGGGCGCATAGACGTGCAGAGCGAACTTGGGCATGGCACCACATTCAATATTTTTCTGCCTGCGGAACCGCCGCAGCTCGCGCCTGAAGAAAGCGCAGAAGCATAATACCACTAGGCGGCCCCAATGGGGCATGCTGCCATATGAAGGAGGCCTCCATGCGCGCATTGTTTGTGGACGACGAAGTGGAATTTCTGGAACTGATGGAAAAACGCCTTACCCGGCGAGGTATGGAAGTTGTAACCGCCCCCGATGGTCAGTCGGCCCTTGATCTGCTGGATCAGGCCCTGCAATCGGGCGAGATGTTCCAGATTGTGGTCATGGATGTGCGCATGCCCGGCATGGATGGTCTGGAAACCCTGCGCCACATGAAGGAAAAAGCCCCCAATCTGCCCGTTATCCTGCTTACGGGGCATGCCTGCATGGGCGTAGCCGTGCAGGGGCTTGATCTTGGCGCGTATGACTACATGCTCAAGCCCGTGGCCATCAGCGAGCTGATTATCAAGATGGAGGAAGCGGCCCGGTCCGCTATGTGACATGACGCTGCTCGACTGCCTGCGAAAGTGGCTGGGGCGCGATGGCTCGGATGAGCCGGACGCGGAACAGCTTGCGCGTGAGGAGGCTTTCAAGGCCCATCTGAGGGAGCGTTGCGCGCGTTTCCGCCGCTTGCTGTCGTCCAACAAGACAGCCCTTGAGGCCATGAGCGATGTGGAGGAGCACCTCTCCGGAGCGCGGCCCTTTGGCATGGATTACGTGCATGCCGTGAGCACTCGCGCCGTAACGGCGGTTTTTCAGATGGTACGCGACCTCAACGCGCTTTCCGATGAAGGCTATGAGCCTTTGCAGCAGGCCTTTGACCGCATTCGTGAGCAGATGCAGAATCTGCTTGAAGATCAGCCGCATCAGGACGGCCCCAATATCATGCCGCTTGGCGATATTCGTCTGCATCACATCACCCTTGTGGGCGGCAAAATGGCCAATCTAGGTGAAGTGGCGGCCCACGCGGGGCTGGACGTGCCGGACGGTTTTGCCGTGACGGTCAGCGCCTACTACCGCTTTATGGAATACAGCGGCCTGCACAGCGAACTGAACCGCCGCATTCAGGCTACGGATATGCACAGTCTGGATGAAGTTTTCAGCCTTTCTGCGGCCTTGCAACAGGCCGTGCTCAGTGCGCCACTGCCGCCGGAGCTGGAGCAGGAAATTACCGAGGCCGTGGCCGCCATGCAGCGCCGGGCCGGGCCGGGCCTTGCCCTTGCCCTGCGCAGCAGCGCCGTGGGCGAAGATTCGCTTGGTGTCTCCTTTGCCGGGCAGTACCGCTCCGAGCTTAATGTGCCGCCGGAAGAAGCCTGCGAAGTCTGGAAAGAAATTATCGCCAGCAAGTATGCCGTGACAGCCATGAGCTATCGCTATCAGCACGGCATCCCAGACGATGCTGCGCCCATGTGCGTGGGTGTGCTTGCCATGGTGCCCGCTGCCGCTGGCGGCGTGGCCTACAGCCGGGATCCTGTTGCTGCCGCGCGCGGGCAGGAGCAGGTGCTGCTCAATGCCGTGCCGGGCCTGCCTCAGGCCGTGGTGGACGGCGCAGTTACCCCCGATGTTTTTATTTTTACCCGCACCAATCCGCCGCAGCCCATAAGCAAGACTCTTGCAGGGCTTGCTGGCGTGCCAGCCAGCCTCACGGATGCGCAGGCCGCAGACCTTGCCCAGGTTGCGCTGGCGCTGGAAGAATACTACGCCGAACCGCAGGATGTGGAGTGGGCGCTGGATTCCCGCAACGGGCGCATTGTGGTGCTGCAAAGCCGCCCCCTGCACGAGGCGGATGCCGCCACGGAAAATCGCGTCGAAGTTGCGGACGGCGCAGCGGTGGGGCCGGGCGAATGTAAAATCCTGGCGGAAAATCTGCCCGAAGGCCTTTCCATGCTGGCCTGCGGGGGCGTTGCCGTAAGCCCCGGCGTGGGCATGGGGCCTGTGTTTGTGGCCCGCAAGGAAGCAGACATGCTTTCCTTCCCCAAGGGCGGCATTCTGGTAGTCGAACGGGCCTTGCCGCGCTGGGCACCTCTGCTTTCCCGCGCGTCTGGCATGGTCAGCGAGACGGGCGGCATGGCGGGGCATCTGGCATCAGTGGCGCGTGAGTACCGCCTGCCAGCCGTGTTCAGTCTGCCCAACGCCTGTAGCCTGCTGGACAACGCCGGGGACGCCACGCTGGATGCCGTGCGCTGCGCCGTATTCGCGGGGCTGAATCCCGAGCTTGCCGCTCAGGTGACGGAGCCGCCCAATCTCATGGAAGGCAGCCCGGTGCATCAGCGGCTTGAAGCCTTGGCGACCCTGATGGTTCCCCTGCATCTGCTAGATCCGGAATCGCCGGAATTTGCGCCGGAGCATTGCCAGACCCTGCACGACATCACCCGCTTTTGCCACGAAAAATCCGTGCAGCTCATGTTCGAGGAAGGCTCGGACGTCAACCAGCGCATGGGCAAGCAGCTCAAGGCCGGGGTCAAGCTTCAGTACTGGATTGTGGATATGGGCGGCGGTTTCAGGCGGCATGTGGGCGGTGCGGTGGTGGATATCGCCGATATCGCCAGTACGCCCATGCTGGCGCTGTGGGACGGCATGGTGGCCGTGCCCTGGGCCGGGCCGCCAGCGGCTAGCGCCTCGGGCTTCATGAGCGTGATGCTTGAAAGTACCATGAATCCGGATCTGGAAAGCACTGCGCCCAATGCCATGTCCAACAAAAATTTTTTTATTATTTCTGATAATTACATGATTTTACAGGCCCGCTACGGCTATCACTTCTGTACGGTGGAAAGTCTGGCTGGCGCAAATAATCACGAAAATTTTGTGAGCTTCCAATTCAAGGGCGGTGCCGCTGACCGCCAGCGCCGCCGCCTGCGCGCCCGCATGGTGGCCGACCTGCTGGAGGCGCATGGCTTCCGCGCTGATGTGAAGGACGATTCGCTCTTTGCCGTGGCGGAAAACTTCCCCGCTGCCGACATTCTGCAAAAAACCCGCATGCTCGGCTACCTGCTCATCCACACCCGGCAGGTGGACATGATCATGCTGGAGCAGGAGCGCGCCGCAGCCCTCAGGGAAAAGCTGAGCGGCGACATGGCCTCGTTGCTTGATAGGCCTTTACCGGCGGGCAATTAGAGGTTTTTTCAGCATACGTTCATGGTGCTGCCTTCCAGAGAAACCTGTACGCTGGCTATGCCTTTGCGCCGAGTGCGGCCCGTGCCCGCCCCTTCATCTTCCTTGCCATTACATTCCTAGCTGTTTACTACAAAAACAGGCGACTGCGCTGGACTATCCGGCGGGTTGCGCCTCTGTTTGTCCTAAGTTTTTCGTATTCTGGAGTAGAGTTCATGATCAGACCAAAAATTTTTGTTCCGCGCACGGTGGTGCCCGAGGCGCTTGAATTGCTGCAAACCCGCTGTGATGTGGAGATGGGCCCCGGCGGCGGTTTGCCGCACGAAAAGCTGGTTGAAGCGGTACGCGGCTGCGACGGCGTTCTTTCGCCGGTGGTGGCCTTGCCCGCGGATGTCATTGAGGCCATGGCCCCGACCTGCAAGATCATTTCCTGCTTTGGCGTCGGCTTTGATCACGTGGATATTGCCGCTGCCACCCGCAACGGCATATGGGTGACGCACAATCCCGGCTTTGTCACCGATGACACAGCGGATATGGCCTTTGCGCTCATGCTCGGCGTGGCGCGTAAACTGCGCGCTTGCGACACCTTTGTGCGTAGCGGAGAAAGGCCCTGGCCCATGACGGTCATCCTGGGCTTGCGCGTTTCTGGCAAAACACTGGGCCTCGTGGGCAGCGGGCGTATTGCACAAGCCGTGGCAGCCCGGGCCGCAGGCTTTGGCATGTCGCTGCTCTACACTGTGCGTCACCGTAACGAGAATTTTGAGGCCAGTACGGGCGCGCGTTATGTCAGCAAGGATGATCTGCTGCGGCTGTCCGACTTTGTCAGCCTGCACATGCCGCTGACGCCGGAAACGGAAAAATATATCGGTAGCAGGGAGCTTGAACTCATGCAGCCCCATGCCATCCTTATCAATACAGCGCGTGGCAAGGTTGTGGACGAGGCCGCTCTTGCCAGCGCCTTGAAAAACGGCGTGATAGCCGGGGCCGGGCTGGACGTGTTTGAAGACGAACCGCTGGTGCTTCCTGCTCTCTGCGATCTGCCCAACGTGCTGATGACGCCGCACAAGGGGGCGGCGACCATGGACGGATTCAGAAACATGGGGCGCAGCAGTGCGGAAAAGATTTTTGCAGCCCTGGACGGCAAGCTGCCCGCCAACTGCCTCAACCCCGAAGCACGGCAAGTATCAAACTGATTTATTTTGAAATTTGTTGAGGGAGGGCGGCTAAAACCTCGGGATTACCGGCGCGGGCAAGCCGCAGCCTGCTCCTGCTTTCTGGTTGCGCCGACTTTTTCAGCGCAACAAAAAGGCTCCCGCTTTCGCGGGAGCCTTTTTCATCTAAACGTATGAGCCGTAGGGCTGGCTTAGTACATGCCGCCCATGCCGCCCATGCCACCCATGCCGCCCATGTCGGGCATGGCAGGAGCAGCGCCCTTGGGTTCGGGCTTTTCAGCAATGGCGCATTCGGTGGTCAGCAGCAGGGAAGCCACGGAAGCGGCGTTCTGCAGGGCCGTGCGGGTAACCTTTTTGGGGTCGATAACGCCAGCCTTGATGAGGTCTTCGTATTCGCCGGTGGCGGCGTTGAAGCCGAAGCCGTCCTTGCCCTGGCGAACCTTTTCGACCACGATGGAGCCTTCAAAGCCGGCATTGTGGGCGATCTGGCGCAGGGGTTCTTCAATGGAACGGCGGATGATGTTCACGCCAGCAAGTTCGTCGTCGTCGGCGGGCTTGATGTCGTTCAGCACCTTGGAAACGCGGATCAGCGCAGTGCCGCCGCCAGGCACGATGCCTTCTTCAACGGCAGCGCGGGTGGCGTTCAGGGCGTCTTCAACGCGGTCTTTCTTTTCCTTCATTTCCACTTCGGTGGCAGCGCCCACATGCACAACGGCCACGCCGCCCACGAGCTTGGCCAGGCGTTCCTGGAGCTTTTCGCGGTCGTAGTCGGAGGTGCTGTCTTCAATCTGGGCGCGGATCTGCTTCACGCGGGCCTTGATGTCGTCGCCCTTGCCGGCACCGTCAACGATGGTGGTGTTTTCTTTGTCGATGACGATGCGCTTGGCGGTGCCAAGTTCGGCAAGGGTCATGTTTTCAAGCTTGGAGCCGGTGTCGTCAGAAGCCACCTGGCCGCCGGTCAGCACGGCGATATCCTGAAGCATGGCCTTGCGGCGGTCGCCGAAGCCGGGGGCCTTCACGGCCACAACCTGCAGGGCGCCGCGCAGCTTGTTGACCACCAGAGTGGCAAGGGCTTCGCCTTCCACGTCTTCGGCGATGATCATGAGCGGACGGTTCACCTTGGCAACCTGTTCAAGCACGGGCAGCATGTCTTTCATGCTGGAGATTTTCTTCTCGGTGCAGAGGATGTAAGGATTGTCCATTTCGCAGACCATCTTTTCGGTGTTGGTCACGAAATAGGGGGAGAGGTAGCCACGGTCAAAGCGCATGCCTTCCACCACGTCCATGGTGGTTTCCAGACCCTTGGCTTCCTCAACGGTGATCACGCCTTCCTTGCCCACTTTGGACATGGCTTCGGCGATGATGTTGCCGATGGTGGCATCGGAGTTGGCGGAAATGGTGCCGATCTGGGCAATTTCCTTCTGGTCGCGGGTGGGCTTGGCCAGGTTGGACAGCTCGGCGA
>OLQM01002797.1_pt1 | contig 16321 bp, 15 predicted proteins | sample 1673161 | NCBI WGS metagenome assembly OLQM01 (sample SAMEA3136761, study PRJEB25190) | human gut metagenome | reverse complement strand
TTGCAGTATTCTCTTCTTGGACACCGTCACTACTAAGCGTATCGTGACAGAATTTTTTATCAACCCATCCGGTAATGATCGGTGCAAAAAACGCCGTAATGACCACTGCCGCCGCAATTTGAGCCGTAGCAACGGGGGCGATGGCGGTATAGGAAGCATCGGCTTCCACAAAAGCTTTTGGCGTTGTAGCAGCGGTTCCTGCAACCGTACCGGAGGCAACACCGGCTTTGCCCGATCCTCCGCACAGTTTCTCAAAAAGTGAAGTCAAAACACCAATGACAATGCAGAGCACCGCGAGAAGTACCCCGGAAAGACCGCCTTGAATAAGCTGCTCAAGGCTCATGCCACAGCCAAGAGAAAAACCCACGACCGCAATGCAGGGGTTGATACCGGGAACCAACAGGTTTTTCAAAAACGGACTTGCGTTTCCCATGATGATGCCCAATACCAAAGGCAGCAGCGTTCCCACGTATACCAAAGGTTTGATGTCGGCAAGGCCGGAAACTCCAAGGGCAAGCATGGTGATGGTTGGGCCTGCGGTAAGGGCGAGAAGAGCCGTTGCTCCCTGCTCTCCTGAGTCGCCGTATTCTGTCATGATACCGGAATAAAGAGCAACATTGCAAAATGCAATACCGCCAATAATGGACAGTGCGGAAAGGCCAAAGAAATTGTTTCCGCAGAAAGCGGCTACACCAAGACCAAGGGCAATGGAGAGAGCCAACTTTGGCACAAGAACCACGACGCCCGTCTTCAAGGCTTCGGGAACTGCACGTAAGTTAATACTTGCACCCAAAAAGATCAAAAGCAGACCGACAATGGTAGAAGAGCCTTTGACAACCGCCGTCGTAAAGCTTCCAACGGCAAGCACCTGTGGACAAAAAGAGTTTAGAAGCAAACCGACAAGCAGCGGATAGAGCATGATGTCTCCTGGGATACGCGGAACCTTGAATCCCTTTTTGTCCTGCTTCGCCGTTGAGGCCACTTCTCTGTCCTGCCTTTTAGTAGAATCTGCCATACGATACATACCTCCCCTTGCGCCGTGCTTCGTACTGTCAAACGCTGCATTCAAGCAAAACGTTTCAGCTACTCTAACAGCTCAAAGATTGAGATCTTTGAGCTTTCGAGGTAATTAACCATTTGGTAGCAAACGAGAACTACACTTTCCCACCCTCAACCACTATAGTCTCCGGATCAACGTCATCACCGAAAACCGGTTTGAGCGTTTCTTCATAATCTTTGTGAAAGAAGTTTTCTTCTGCAAGCGGCCCCGTGATTTCATTGTTAATAAACTCAAGAAGCGACGTATTGCCTTTATGCACGGCAGCGGCAATGGTATCGGCATTTCCTAAATCATCTACGCCCACCACAAAGCCGGGGTTAGATTTCACCCATGCCAAAACCTCGGTATTATCGGTTGAAAACGCGTCTCCGCGACCGTCCAAAAGCGCATTGTAGGCATCGGCATACGAGTCAAACTTAACCATGGTGACCTCAGGATAGTTCTTCTCAAAATACGTCTCAGCAGTAGTGCCTTTAGACACGATAAGTTTTTTACCCTTGAGTTCGTCGGCGCTTTTAATAACCGCCGATTCAGGGGAAACAATGCCAAGCTTGATCTTCATGTACGGAAGCGAGAAATCGACCTTCTCGGCGCGCTCTTCGGTTACCGTAAAGTTTGCAAGCATAATGTCTACCTTGTTGGACTGCAAAAAGGGAACACGATTGAGACCATCGGTAGAAATGTAGTTGACCTCTACCCCAAGGTCCTTTGCAAGTCGGTTGCCAAAAACCACATCGTAGCCGGCGGGTTTGCCGTCCTTATCGACATAGCCAAAGGGAGCCTTATCGGAAAAATATCCAATATTGACTGTTCCTGCCTTTTTGATGTCATCAACACTGCGGAATGTATCGGATGCGCCTGCAGAACCGCCACCCGTTGCCGTTTGACCGCCGCCATGATCACATGCGGAAAGGAGCAGTGTTGAAAAGCTTGCGGCGCCCGCAAGAAATGCGCGACGGGATACGTTTGCAAATAAGTTATTCATATAAACTCTTTTCTAGTCCGAGGTAGTATGACGAGAGGTCTTATCAAACTCAAAGGTTTTAAGGAATTCTTTTGCACGAGTTGTTGCGGGAGCCGAGAAGAACTTCTCGGCATCATCCGATTCCTCAACGATCTTGCCCTGGTCAATGAACACGATATGATCGGCCACCGCGCGTGCAAAATTCATCTCATGCGTTACGATTATCATCGTGCGACCTTGCCTGGCGAGCTCCATCACCACTTCCAGAACTTCGTGCACCATTTCAGGATCAAGAGCTGCGGTAATTTCATCAAAAAGCATAACCTCAGGATTGGTCATAAGGGCTCTTACAATAGCCACCCGCTGCTTTTGCCCACCCGAAAGAGATGAAGGATACGCCTCACGTAAATCCCAAAGCCCCACACGGCGAAACAGCTCTTCTGCCTGCGCATATACCTCTTCCCTGTTGCGCTTTTGAGCAATGAGGGGCGACAAGGACACGTTTTTCAGAACGTTCATATTGGGGAAAAGATCATAGCTCTGAAACACCATTCCGATACCTGAATGAACGTGAGCGTGTTTCTCGCCAGAGATTTTTTGTCCCGCAAGGATGACTTCTCCCCCTTGAATGTCTTCAAGTCCGACAACGCAACGTAAAAGCGTTGACTTGCCACAGCCGGAAGGACCCAAAACCACAACGGCCTGTCCCTTCTTGACGGAAAATGAAACATCGTCAAGCACGGGCGCATTACTTTTATAGGACTTTACGAGATTTTTGATTTCAAGCACCGGTACCTGCGCAGCACCGTCCATAATACCGGTGGTTTTTTCAGGAGTTTTCACGGTATTGATACTCATTTTTGAGTGCTCCTTTCAAGTCTGCGTGCAAGAAGCGATAAGGGAAAACAGGCGGCAAAATACAAGAAGAAAATGGCGCCATAGATCCACAAGGCTCCCGTTGTCGGAAATTTGAAACGATAAAAATCAGTGATCTGAGAGCCGACGCGAATGACTTCAACAACTCCGATCAAATTACAAAGTGCTGTCGTCTTAATCATGCGCGTAATAAGGTTGATTGCAGGCGGAAGCAAGCGTCGTATTGCCTGAGATAAAACGACTCGTAGAAATATTTGACGGCGAGAAAGTCCCAGCACAAATGCACTGTCATATTGAGAACTTGGAATTGACGTAAGTGCGCCGCGGACAAGATCTCCCATCTCGGCGGCTCCCCAAAAGGTAAACACTGCAATTGAAGCCTCAAATCCGTCAAGGTTGGCACCAAACCAAGCTGCGGTGCCAAAAAAGACCACATAGAGTAAGACAAGCTGGGGCATCACACGAACAACTTCGAGATACATCCTCAAAATCGCACGGACAACTTTGGAACGGGACGTCATCAAAAGACCGACAAGCACTCCAAGAGGAATCGAAAGCGCAACGGAAAGAAATCCAATCTCAACGGTGACCCACAACCCTCCCAAAAGGCGATAAATAACACCCTCTTGCAAAAGAATATTATCTGCGAGCATAGTCAAACCTCCTCTCAAGCCAGCTTCCCATAAGAGAGACAGGTACCAAAATGAGAATGTAGGCAACCACCAGCATAAAGAGAGCTTCTGTTGTGTTGTACATCATGCCGATGAGATCTTTTGCAACAAACATAAGATCGGCCAGAGCAATAGCCGAGACAACCGACGATTCTTTAATGAGAAAAATCGTATTGGCAACAAGGCTTGGCAGTGACACGGAAAGTGCCTGTGGGAGAACCACATACCAAAGCGATTGCTTCTGTGAGAGACCAAGTACCCACGCCGACTCCTCCTGTATGCGCTCTACAGAGTCAAAGCCGGAGCGTAAAGCCTCAGCCATATATGAGCCGCCCAAAAAAGTTAACCCGACTACCGCCGCCACTTCCGCATCCATCTTGATACCGATTTTGGTAAGTCCAAAGTAAATGAGAAAGAGCTGCACCAATAAGGGGGTATTACGCGAGAGCTCGACGTATACCGATACACATTGTCTCAGTACGGGAGTTTTTGCTTGTACAACTACCGTGCAGATTAAACCCACTATAAGTGAAGCTACGATACCAAAAAATGAAATACCAATGGTTATGCGTACAGCCGCGGCATACAGGGGAAGATATTTCCCGATGAAGCCCCAATCCATGCGATTACAATCCTCTCCAAAGCTTGCAGCACATTTTGCATATACAAGCCAATTATCTGCATATTATTTTTCCGAAAGGTAAAACAAACGGCTTAACGCCCGAACCCTTACCAGAAGAGGACACAGAGCACCCGACCCCTGGCCATAGCAGACCCGGGCTTTTGACAGATTGCGGTGTATGCACACGGCATGGTATATGTCATCGTCTTAAATCGCATGAGAATAATCCTACTTGCAACTAGGAATTTGTCAACCGCATCATAAAATCGATAATCATTTGGAAACAATTATGCTATCTGAGTGTCTCTGCCGTTTTCCGTACAACGGTAAACGCCGAAATTAAATCGTCCAGAGTCATGCGAGCATTCGCGGGACTTGTTGACGGCAATGGCGTAGCGGTAAGGTGAGTTGTCGGTTCAATATGGCGATGGTAGAGCCGTGTAGCCATGCCTCCAAGCGTATATATCTGCACAATGTTTGCCTGCTCAAGCAAACTCGCAATGTCATTGGGAACCGGGTTTTCAATGCTCGCATCACTGGCGCCTATAATGTCACACGCCTTCAAAACATCACAGATGGCCACATGGTGTAGGTGGCAGAAGCGTATTTTTTCTTCGCTGCTATCCAAGGGTTTCTCGCCCCAAAGACCGGCCATAACACGCCAAAAACGATTCTGTGGATTACCAAAATAAAAGCCAATTTCCCGCGATTTGGGACTTGGCATCGAACCCAGTAACAGAACGCGAGAATCCCTATCAATGATGGGAGGTAAGGGATTTACGATATGCTCACGCCCGGATTGTGGGAGTTTTCCCATGTATTTAGTCTCCCACCTGAAGCGGCTCGGTAAATTCCGCTTCATCATCAAGACGGATTACGCTTACCTGACCGTATCCTACTCCTCCTACGGTTCCGGTATCAATACCCCACTTATCATGCACGTTACCGGTGGCAGGAGTTGCGCCGGCGCGGATATACTGCGCAAGACCCTCCTCGTTTTGCGCACTCCGATTAATATTTGAAGCACCCACGGAAGCGAGATATGGCGTAGGAGTATGTCCGCAAATGACAATGGGACCGTTTCCCCCGGAATCGACGAGTCCGGTAGGCCGAGACCAAAAGTCTTCGCGAATCCACAGGAGATCCTCCGTGTTCTGTAACTCTACAAACGAATGCAGAGTCTCAAGGTTCCACGCCGGAGGCACCGGAGAAATACCCGCACGAATACCGGCATGCACAAGAATGTACGGACGCCCTCCTCTGATGCATTCATAATGCAAGGGTAAACTTTGCAGCCACTCCAAAAGATCAAATCGTTGCTGCTGAGAGTAACTCTTAAGCTGATCGCGCGTTGTCTCTCCGCCGTTGTATATCCACGTAATAAGCGCTTCCGTATCGTCTTCATTCGCTAAAAAACGCCCGAGCATCTGCTCATGGTTGCCCTGGAGAACTACCACGTGTGGCAACGTTTTGACCGTTTCGATGACACCAAGCGGATCAGGACCGCGATCAATCATATCGCCGAGGCAAATAAATTGATCCTCATCTTGAGGCGCAATGCGTTCAAGGATTCGCCTGAGCGGCGTGCCCGTGAATGTCGGTAAAAACGTATGTTGCCACAAAACTCCTAACGATTATGCGATCCCAAACAGTCTTCCACAGACGGCTTGCCGTCAAAATTGAGGCCATGCGTCAATTTTCTTGCAGCTTCCAAATTAAAATCATGCGAGAAGAACATGTCAAGTGCATAGGGAACATTGGCAAGTGCGGCATCATAGAGATCCCAGAAACTTTCATGGCGTTTTGTACCTGTTGCGGGATCAATCCACGCATGGCCTTCATGGTTGTCAAAGTCAGAATCAGCCGAAGCCCGCGGCCGATGCGAGATTGCTTCCATGAGAGAGTACCGATGGGGAGCAAAGGTGCGCTCCACGCGACTCAAAAACTTCGCCTTCTTACCATCGGGAGAATATATCAAACGTTGAATCATTCGATTATCCACAACGGCAGACGAGAAAATCCTTGTGTCGGTCGGTTGATCATAGGTCCACAAAAGTACATAAAAATATATACGGTCAAGCACATAAAGCGTTCGCAACGATGAGCGCAACACCTCGGAATAGGGACGATAACTTTTAATTGTTTTCCCCGTTCGGGCATAGAGAATCGCTTCATCAAGGTCACGTTCTATCTCAGCGTGCACCAAAGGTCCCGCTTGCTCATCAAGCCCTTCCACGCCCATCGACGTTAAACCGTCCTGCAAGGAAAACACAAACGGATGCGCCGTGGTATCCAAAAGATAGTGGCAGAGAAAGCCCGCACAATATGCACGCGCAACGGCAACATCTTGAAGCGGCAGCGGCGCAAGAGCATCACGCATGGAAAGCAACAGCTCGGGAGTGCGGGCTTTGTGCATACGTGAGCCCATATTCGCCCAACGGTGCAGCAAAGGGTCTACCTGCAGAAAAAAGAGAGGGTCCGGACCTTGGTTGCCCAGCAAAAAGGCCTCCTGCTCTTCGAGCGTGGCAAAGCCAAGCCTGCCAGCCGCTATCTCAAAGGCATCTTTGCCAAAAAAGTCATGAGTAAAAATTGCCGGCATACGCTTCCCCTCTTAGACATCCACTCAACCTTCTGATACATACACCCGCTTATGGGGTGAATATATGCTACCTATTGTACCCGCTTGCACTCTAACTATCCAAGCTCTGCAATCCCAAGGCAAGCGCACCGATGCGAGGCCCATCTGCCATGTAACCCTCCTTATCGCTTAAAGGTGTCTTATGCAATACTCGCTTCATAACCAGCGTTCTTGACTACGGCAATAAGCGCTTCGTCAGAAACGGCACCGTCAAACTCAACGATGGCAGACGCATCTTCAAGCGATACTTCCACGCGAGAAACACCCTCTACGGCTTCAAGCGCCTGGGTAACGTGGGCAACGCAGTGCTGACAGCTCATTCCTTCAACATTCAATTTCTTTTCCATACACTCTTTCCTTTCCTTCGGTGCCGATACGATTACGGGTGTTGCTGTTGTACATATGGGTTTTGACTGCGCATCAAAACCTGATTGAACCTGAGTTTCAACGGATCCCACATGACTCACATCAATTTCTTTTGGTTTCCACGTACGCAGACGCAGGGCGTTTGTCACCACAAAAACTGACGAGAATCCCATGGCTGCCGCTCCTATCATCGGATTGAGCGTAACGCCCAAAGGCGCCAAGAAGCCCATGGCAACCGGAATACAAATAGCATTATAGAAGAGCGCCCAGAAGAGATTCTGCTTGATATTTCTGAGGGTTGCTTTCGAAAGCTCAATGGCTTGGGCAACGTCTGTCGGATCTGACTTCATAAGCACAATGTCTGCCGAGCTGATAGCCACATCAGTACCTGCTCCAATGGCGATGCCAATATTTGCCCGAGCAAGTGCCGGAGCATCGTTGATGCCGTCGCCCACCATGATGACATTCTCGCCGGACTCTTGAAGACGACGGATTTGAAGTTCCTTCTCGCTTGGTAAAACGTCAGAAATCACTCGGTCAACGTTGAGTTTTTTCCCGATCACTGCCGCCGTGGTTTTCTGGTCTCCCGTGAGCATAATGGATTGTATACCCATGGCTCGCAGCTTCAGGATTGTCTTCGCACTTGTTGGCTTTATGGTATCCGCCACGGCGATAATCCCTACAAGCTTACCGTCTCTCGCAAAAAAGAGTGGTGTTTTTGCATCGGAGGCCAAAGCATTCGCGGAAGCTTCAAGGCCGCCAAGGTCAACGCCCTCCTGCTCCATAAGACGCCTATTTCCTGCAGCGATTTTCAAACCCGCAAGAGTTGCCGTAAGACCGCCTCCCGCTACCTGCATAAAATCCGTGAGCTCGGCGTTCTTCTCGCCTTGTATTTGAGCGACCGGTACGCTGGCAGAGTGCATATCGGCATAGGCCACAATCGCCTGCGCGAGAGGATGCTCGCTTTTGCGCTCAAGGGTTGCCGCAAGAGCAATGAGATCTTCTTTCCCCACACCTTCGGCGGTAATCACGTCAGTTACGCTGGGCTTGCCTTCAGTAAGAGTTCCTGTTTTATCAAAGACAACCGTAGTGGCTGCCGCCGCACCTTCAAGCGCCTCGGCAGACTTTACCAAAACGCCTTGAGAAGCGCCCAGACCGGTGCCTACCATGACGGCGGTCGGTGTTGCAAGACCAAGTGCACAGGGGCAAGAAATTACCAGCACCGACACGGCATGAGAAAGAGCGACGGCAAAATCACCCGGCGCAAACACAAACAGCCAGCCAACAAAGGTGAGAAGCGCCAATACCATGACCACCGGCACAAAGACGCCTGCAATGGTATCGGCACGGCGCTCTATGGGAGCCTTTGAGCTCGTTGCCTCATCAACAAGACGGATGATGCCGGCAAGCGTTGTATCATCGCCTACGGCTTGCGCTTGCATCTTGAACCAGCCTCCGACGGAAACGGTGGCGCCGGTTACGTGCGCACCAACCGCCTTTTCCACGGGGATTGCCTCGCCCGTGATAGCCGACTCATCTACCGAACTCTCCCCTTCCACCACCACGCCGTCCACAGGAATGGCGCTTCCCGCGCGGACTACCAAAATGTCGCCCACGCGAACGTCCGCGGCAGAGACGGTTTCTTCTTTGCCGTCGCGCTCTACCACGGCCGTCTTAGGAGTAAGGTTCATCAAAGCCTCAATGGCTCCGGTGGTACGGCCCTTCGCGCGAGCTTCAAAGAACTTTCCCAGCGTAATGAGGGCAAGAATCAAACCCGCCGATTCAAAATACATGCCATGCATGGCTATGTGAGCAGCTGCCCAATCTCCTGCAACAAAGGCATTTGCCATTTGATAGAGGCTGACCACACTGTAGGTAAAACTTGCTGAAGAACCAAGCGCGATAAGTGCATCCATATTGGGCGCACCATGGATAAGCGAACGAAAACCGCCGATAAAGTAATGCCGGTTGATAAAAAGTATGGGAATGCAGAGAAGAAGCTCAGTAAGCGCAAGATTCATCATGTTTCGCATACCGGAAAGCTGTGGCGGAACCGGCCAGCCAAGCATGTCTCCCATGGCTATGTAAAAAAGCGGAACGGCACATATCAGTGAACCTATAAGCTGCCGTTTTTTTGATTCAACTTCCTTTTGAGCGGCGTCCGTCGCACGAGCCTCAGCTGAAACAGCAGCCTTCTGTTCAAGACGAGGATGCGCCTCATAGCCAGCCTTTGAGACGGCAGTGCTTATATTTTGAAGCGTCTTTTGATCGCCATCAAAATCAACCTCCATTGAGTTCTTGAGCAGGTTGACCCGAGCTTCTTTGACACCGCTAACGGAAGCAGCCGCTTTTTCCACATGAGCAGCGCAACTTGCGCACGTCATTCCTATGACATCAAACGTTTTTTGATCCATCTTGCAACCTTGCCTTACATAAACTTCTTGAAGAGATCCATAACTTCATCGATAACGTCGGTATCGCCTTGCTGCACACGATCGACCACGCAAGACCTCAGGTGGTCTTGCATCACTTCCCGAGAAATTGCCTTTACCGCAGATTCCACGGCAGCAAGCTGGATAAGAACATCTCCGCAGTAGCGATCATCCTCAACCATTGTTTTAATACCACCGAGCTGTCCGATCACGCGATTGATACGCCGTGACACACTTGATTTAAGCTCCTGCGAGCGGGGTTTGTTTTTATGGGCACACAAACAAGTCTCCGATTGAGACTGCGCTTCGGTCTTTGACTCTGTTGCTTTTGGTTGACTGAGTGCCGACACATGCTCTCCTTTTACACACTCTATGAACACCCCTTCTGAAGTGTCCTATTCATAAAGCATAATACCCCCTAGGGGCATATTTATACTACATGTATGTAATCTTTTAATTCATGTACCATTGATTCAAAAAGAACATCATTGAATACACCACTATTACAAGCCAGAGTACACATGAAATAATCTTAAATATCGGCTTTGTCTCATTTCCCGTTACGGTTGCTGCAAAAAAGAGAATAGTAACAGGAATTAAAGACCATGCAAAAATTGCTGGGCTTATGAGCTTAAAATCCAACAAAATTGAGGAAGTTACCGATATGATAATCTCAATTAACAGTAGCCTCCTACGCCATTTGAAATCTATGTTCATGGCTCGTAGAGACCTCACTCTCTTTAACAAAAGCTCCCTAACCCTATTCGCTATTATATAAAAAGCATCAGAAATATGTTTACTAAAGGTTACTTTTATTCGGCAATAGGCTCATAAGAATCGGCGAACGTAGTAATTGCCTGATTATATTGAGTGCATATTTACTCTAGATTTACAATAGGCTTTTAGACACGTTTGCATTCAGCCAATTTAAGTAGAAATAGCATTACTCTAAGTAAAACAGGCCATCGAGAAACCCGATGACCTGTGAGTCTGTGGTGGGCGTTACAAGATTTGAACTTGTGACCTCTTCCGTGTCAGGGAAGCGCTCTCCCCCTGAGCTAAACGCCCGAATAAAGCTGCTCAATTGCAGCGAGGGATATAGTACGACAAAAACTACGATTGGCGCAAGTGCCATTTACAACTTTCTTCAAGCTTTCTTGATACCCTACTTCTTTTGAGACTTGGTGTTCACCTTGACACGAATACCACCAACGGCCGCAGACTTTTTCTGTCCCAAGCGCTTCTCGCCTGAAATAAATGCGGAAAGAGAAGTTACCGCTCTTGTCCAACGCTGATATACCGTCAGGCCGCCATGAGAGCGCAGGCCGAGGAGCATGGACGCAAAGAGTGTCGGAAGAAAATACTCAATGGCACGCCACAATACGAAACCCGCAGCGATCTTCTCGCCAAACATGTGTGCAAAGAGAAACGCAAAGCCGCCCTCAGCGCCACCGGTACCTCCCGGAAGCGGAATTGCCGAGGTGAGAAGTTCCAGCATGGAGCCGGACGCCAGGCAGGTCAAAAGATCCGCAGGTTGTCCGAGGGCATTCAAGACAAAGTACGGCAAGGAGTACAGACATCCCAGCTGAAAAAGGGTAATGACAAGTACGACGCACATCTCAGGAATATTTTTAGCGGCATTTTTGAATCCGGCCGAAAACTCATGTACCTGCGTATTAATAATCTCATGCCAATGGTCATAGCGCTTTACAATGCCAAAACGTGAAAGAATCCGGAGTCCCCAATTGCCCAGCGCAACAACCATACGCGGGAGCAGGCAGATTGCGAGCATCCCTCCGACCATAAGAATTTTTGCACCAAAGAGGACGACACCGACAATCGTCACATCGCCAAACTGCTCAAAGAAGTAATTGAACCTGAACAGCAGAATAAGAGCGGCAAATATTCCCTCTCCCGCTTCATACATCACAAACCGCGTAAACTGGAGCGCACCCGCCTGTCCCACGGAAATGCCCGCTCTTGTAAGGCGGAAAATCTGCGCGGGAGCGGCTCCTGCTCCGTTGGGCGTGAGGTTCATAAAGAAGATGCCTGCCGCCTCAACACTCATAAGGTCACGGATGCCCACGGGACATTCCGGATCGGTAATGACCGAAATGATGTACGCGAAAATTCCCAGCAAATAATATGCAAAGTATGCAAAAGCACCGGCTACAAGCCAGCTGGTATCAACACCTGCAAGCGCTCCGACAAACTCATCGAACTGTCCGGAAAATACGATATAGACACCGTAGAGAACGCTCACAAGCACCAAAAACAGAACGCTTTTGCGAACCTGTCCATAACTTTTACGAGCATCTTCTACTGATTCGGAAGCGGAGTTTGGGCTCACTGCCACCTTCGGGGTAATTTTTACTTTAGGCTTGGTCGCCTTTGGAGATCCAGGCTTTTCGCTTGTTGACTTTGACGCGACAACATCTTCCGGACGATCCATGAACACCTCCCGACCTTAAGCCTCTTCTCGCAAATTTCTTATCCCTAACGTATGTAAGTATACCTGCAACAGACACTGTCTAGCGAGACAAACGCGCCGTCAGCTATTCTGCAAATTTGGCGAGAAGCTCTTCATCGCGCTCAATGATTCCGCCACCGATGCACACCGGACCGTCGTAAAAAACCGCCGATTGACCGGGTGCTACCGTACGTACCGGAGCCTCATAGGTAATGCGCATGGTCGTGGCACTCACTTTTGTTAACATGCACGGGCGCAGCTCACCGGTATGGCGCGTACGTACGGTATAGGCGCCATCTGCCGGCACACATCCGGAAATCCAGTGTGTATCCACAATATCCATCGTCTTTGTCCAAAGTGCCGCACTCATGGGATCAGACGTTACATACACGGTATTTGTATTGGTATCCGTTGCCACCACATAATGAGCAGGGCCTCCTCCAACGGAAAGTCCCTTACGCTGCCCTATGGTAAACAAAAAAGCACCGTCATGTTCGCCGAGCTTTTTCCCGCTCTCCCACTCAATAATATCGCCTGTTTTGCGCTCAAATGCGTCAAGCAAAAACGTACGGAGGCCAACCGGTCCGATAAAGCAGATTCCATCGGAATCAGGCTTATTCTCAATACCAAGACCTCGATCGGCACACATGGCGCGCACCTCAGCCTTTGTGGGAATATCGCCAATCGGGAACATCGTTCTGTCAAAAACCTCACCCGGGACACGCCAGAGAAAATACGTCTGATCTTTATGCTCATCGGCGGCGCGCATAAGGCGAGAAGTTCCGCTGCCGTGCATTGTTCCGGCCATCCCGGTCGTATTATTTACACCGTCACCGGCGCAGGCGTTCTTCTCGCCGGAAGCGAGGCGCGCATAATGGCCCGTTGCGATATAGTCGGCCCCTTCGGCAAAGGCTTGCTGTGCAAACGTGCCAAACTTGACGGTTTGGTTACACATGACATCAGGGTTGGGGGTATACCCGTGAGCATAGGAATCAAGCAGGTAGTCAACGACCGTCTCTTTGTATTCCTTCTCGCAGTCCCACACCGCCAGATCAATGCCAAGAGAAACGGCCACGCGCTCCGCATCAGCCAAATCGTCTGCCCACGGGCAATGGAATCCGGGAAGATCCTTCGACCAGTTGCGCATATACACCGCATGAACGTCAAAGCCCTGTTCCAAAAGAAGCGCTGCCGAAAGCGCCGAGTCGACGCCGCCGCTCATGCCCAGATACACTTTATCCATTGATGTCTCCATACGATAAACGCGCGTGCTGCATGCGATCTTGCTCCGCATGAACCGCACGGATAATGGCCTCGGCTGCATATATGATATCCGCCTCGGTTGTTGAGTGTCCCAGCGTTAAGCGCAGACTTCCTGCAGCTACCTCACGGGGTGCCCCAATCGCCTCAAGGACATGCGATATATGCATTTTTGACGCCGCGCAAGCCGATCCCGTTCCCACCGAAACGCCTTCACGCTCAAGCAGAATAACCAAACGACGTGCTTCAATCTCAGGAAACGATACGTGCAGCAAACTGGGCAGACGAAGCTTTGCGTTTTTTGGACCGGAAACGACCATCTGCGGAAACTCTTTGACAAGCAGCTTCTGCAAAAGATCACGCAGGCGAGAAAGACGGCGGGCTTCGTCTTTTTGTCGGGCCTGTGCCATCTCAAGTGCACGGGCAAAGCCGATAATACCGGCCACGTTTTCCGTACCCGAACGCACGCCTCCCTCCTGGCCACCGCCAAGCACAAGTGGCCGAAGCCGCACACTATCTGACGCCCACAAAAGACCCACCTGCTTGGGGCCGTAAATCTTAGCGGCAGAAAGCGTCATCATGTCAACCCCGAGAGAAGAAACGTTGACCGAAAGCGTGGAAGCAGCCTGTGAAGCGTCGGCGTGAAAATAAATGTGGCGCTTCTCGCCCGCCTTTAAGCGGCGATTGCGCTCACACGCGACAACGGCGGAAATCTCTCGTATAGGCTGAATGGTGCCAATCTCGCCGTTTGCCAGCTCTATGGAAACCAACTCTGTTTCAGGTCTAAGCGCTGCGGCAACGCTTTTTGGATCCACGCGCCCATCTGCGCCCACGCGAAGCGTCTTGCGGCTGAAGCCTCCTGCGCACGCAAGGATGCTCTCATGCTCAATGGCGTCGACAATGACGTGTCCGTCTTCCGATACTGTCGCAAATGCCAGGTTGTTGGCTTCCGTAGCGCCTGCCGTCAAGACGATATTTCCCGGTCTGGCTCCAATGCCATGTGCCAGTGATGCACGTGAGCGCTCCACCTCATCTCTGACTGCCCGAGCACGGGCGTACGGAGCAGACGGGTTATAGAAGAGCTCGGTATAGTACGGCAGCATTGCCTGAACAACCTCAGGGTCCATAGGCGTTGCAGCCGCAAAGTCGAGGTACACCGAGCGGTTCTTCTCAACATGCTCCTTTTGACCATGACGGTTGTCATTCAGGTTTTTCTCGCCACGCATCTCTTTGCTCAAGGTTTTCTCGTCACGTATCTCGTCATTCAAGTTTTTCTCGTCACGCATCTCGTTATTCATGCTATTTTGCTTTCTCAACGCCGGTCGAAAGATTTTGGAATCGAGCCGAAATGAACTCATTTGAATAATGCATATCTACCCACTGCTCAAACGTATTTTGCGGCGGAATGCCCACGTCCCGCGCGGTGGCTCGCATAAAGCAAGCTACCGTCATGCCTATATCAGCCACAAGATACAGTGATATAAGCGTAATAAAAATGGCTTGACGCTTGGAAGTTGGCTCTCCTATATGATAGAGCGCGCGAGGCATAACAAAACGGCACCATATCAGGCCAAGAAGCCCCCAGAAAAACAAAAATCGCCACGCTACAAATTCAGTAATGTGATCGGGAAGAAACGCATAGGTCCATGACTGCATGTGAAAAAATGTCAGCATCCCCCAGCCGGTAATCTCCTCAAGGAGGCCTCCGACAACGGCGGAGATGCAAAAAACCACCACGTTAGGGGCGTGTCTCCTGCGAAGTTGATAGCTTATGAGCGTGAGAAGAACGGCGCCTGCGCCATAAAGCGGAGAAAACGGTCCCCACACAAGCCCTACTCTTGATTCGGTGAGACCGGCAGTGATAAGCATCCAGATTTCTTCGAGGAGCAATCCTGCCATGCTACCCACTACAAAAAGGATTACAACCTGATACCAGCCCATATGCATGGCATCAAGATAACTCTCCCTCTTTGCTTTTGTGGAATGTATTTTTTCGGGATATGAGAATATGGCCACCACTCTGTTTTTTGCAGTAGGATTTGCCGCGGTTGTGGCTGGCACATCACGTGCCGCGGTTGCGGGCGTCGTTGTGGACGTCGTTGCCGTTGCGGGCGTCGTCGCTGTTGTGGCCGCCGCAGGTGCCGTAACGCCCGACTCTTTATCTTCGAGCTTCTCGCCATCTGAAAGCCAATCGGCAAAGAAGCGGAATGCATTGGCAAATCCGCGTACGACGAGCCATATAATACCCAAAAGCGCCAGAAGCGACGCAATGATAAACAGCATGAAACGATTCCAATCAATAGCCACTTCTTCTAGGATACGATATTTTTACGATATGAGAACCGGAGCATCAGAGTTGAGAGGTGCATCAATTTGCGCATACCGATCTTGATACGCAACGGTAAATTCAGGCCCATAAACGTCCGAAAAAAGCATCCGAAACAAAAAGTTTGCATGAATTTCATGTTTTCGCTTGCATTGGTCGCTAGGTTTGCGTATATTATTCCTCGCGTTCGCGGGCTTAGCGCAGTTGGTAGCGCGCAACCTTGCCAAGGTTGAGGTCGCGGGTTCGAACCCCGTAGCCCGCTCCATGATTTTTCGGCCGGACTTGTTCGGCCTTTTTTATACGTCATCTTTGGCGAGATGGCCAAGTGGTAAGGCAGAGGCCTGCAAAGCCTTTATCCCCGGTTCGAATCCGGGTCTCGCCTCCAGTAAATGTTAAGCATCTGATGCATTTACGCATCAGATGCTTTTTATGAGACTCCTAAGCTTTTGACACCATGAGGCTCGTAGCTTTTCCGAACCTGTAAAGTTGTTGCGGCAACCTGTGATGTGATTTCTTGCAACTTGCGATGCACTTCTTGCGACCTGTGATGTACTTCTCACAACCTGTGATGTACTTCCTGTGACCTGTGATGTACTTTTCTGCTTCAAAACAGGGGGCTGTGATGTACTTTTGGCG
>OLQM01002786.1_pt1 | contig 16378 bp, 16 predicted proteins | sample 1673161 | NCBI WGS metagenome assembly OLQM01 (sample SAMEA3136761, study PRJEB25190) | human gut metagenome | reverse complement strand
ACCGCGAGAACTGGTACATGATCGACTCGTCGTTCATCACTACCCTGCCCGACACGTGGGGCATCAACCAGCGTTACATCATGCTGGCGGTGAACAACTGGGACCGCGAATACCAGCGCGTGCTGCTCGGGGGGCTGACCTGCGACAGCGAGGATTTCTACAATGCCGAATCGCACACCAACGCCATATTCCTGCCCAAGCTCGAACCGGGTAACACACAATACATCGGGTTCTTCCACACGGGTGCCTACCAGGAGTCGCTGGGCGGTTTCGGCGGCATCCAGCACTGCCTGATCCCGGCACCCAAGCACATCATCATCGACCGCGACAAGAGCGACAACGAGTACTACACGAGGCTCTTCGCCAAGGAGCAGTCCTACCGCTCGATGCTGAGGATACTCGGCTACTAAGGCCGCAGTCCCGGGGCTTCCTGCCGGCGGCCGCTCCCGCCCCGGGAACGGGGCGGAAATACATTTCTGCGGAATATCGACGCATTAATCCGCAAAAAAATAGGAATAACCGAATAATTTGATTACCTTTGTCGGCATAAACAAGGGTTTATATTGAATTCTTCTTTCGTGCGTATTTGTTTCCGCGGTACTTTGGCGGACTGTCCCATCTCAGAATAGATCTCATTATCAGCTTCTTTGTTCATAAACGGCCTCTTGGAGGCAACAGGCATCGGAGGTGATGCAAAAAGAAAATGATGGTGATTTTTTTACAGACAAGCACGAAATCCATGTCCCATAATTCCGTATACCGAGGGAAAGGCCGCCGAATCTGGCACCTTTTCTGCTTTCAACACAGGTATCGGACAGCGGAAACACGATGAAACCGACGGATACAGTCCCGCGACAGGGGCGATAGCCGCATAACAACATAGAATGGCAAAACGAATAACGACAGGTAAAAGAGACCGGGAAAAGCTCAAGGAGCAAAAACGACAGGAAAAGCAAAAACGCAAGGACGAACGCAAAAGCGGCGGTACGAGTTCTTTCGAGGATATGATAGCCTATGTGGACGAGAACGGCATACTGCACACCACGCCCCAGGATGTCAAACCCAAGACGGAGATAGACGTCTCGCAGATCGAGATTTCGACACCCAAGCAGGAGGAAATGGAAATACTGCCCTCCACAGGGCGCGTCGAGTACTTCACCGCCTCGAAAGGCTACGGCTTCATAAAGGATGCCGACAGCGGCGAAAAATACTTTTTCCACATCTCTTCCGCACCTGACACCATTGCCGAAGGAGACAAAGTAACATTTGAAATTGAACGCGGGACGCGCGGATTGGCCGCAGTACGTATATCAATTATAAACAAACAATAATTAAAAACAAGAACGATGAACATTTATGTTTCACACCTGAGCTGGGGTACGAAAGGCGACAGCTTGCAGAACCTTTTTTCACAGTACGGCGAGGTATCCTCGGCTAACGTAATCACCGACCGCGAAACGGGCCGCTCGCGTGGCTTCGGCTTCGTAGAGATGCCCAACGATGCCGAAGGCCAGGCTGCGATCGACGCGCTCGACGGCACCGACTTCGAAGGCAAGACCATCGGGGTCAATGTCGCAAAACCGAAGGCCGACAGGCCTGCCGGCGGTTACGGCGGCGGCAACCGTGGCGGCGGCTACGGCGGCGGCTACGGCGGCAACAGGAGATACTGATTTTCCACGAGGAATATATCACCCCTGCTTCATGCGATTGAGGCAGGGGTCTCTTTTTACCCGTTCTGTCAGGGCTCCGGGGAGCTCCCCGGAGGGTGCAGCGTATCGGAAAGGGGCAGGCGGACGCCGGGGCATCGGAAGAAAGGGGGAAACTGCAGGCCGCACCGGCCGGGGCTGCCAAGCCGGGGCACACGGGGATCACACCAGGATTTCACCCGAATCACGGCGAGGCTGAAAGCGGGACACGCACCGGATTGGGAATAAACAGGGAAGGAACATTTTTCCGGACAAGCAACTAACAAACGACGACTTGCATATGGCTATGCATTGTCGGTCGGCAAACAGGATGGAAACGCATCGAGCGAAAGGGAACCGAGTTTGCGAACCGTTTCCTCGAAATTGTCGCCGCCGTTGAGCGCGGCTTTCTTGATTTTGCTCTTGTAATTATAGATCGTCTGCGGCGAACAGCGCAGGAAATCGGCGATCTGGTTCACGTCGGAAACCCCGAGCCGGATCAGCGCAAAGATGCGCAGCTCGGTGTTGAGGCGCCCTTCTTCGGGCGTATAGCGGCTCCGGGGGTTGAGCAGGGCGTTGAATTTCTCCACGAAATTGGGATAGAGGTTCAGGAAGGCCCTGTCGAAATTGCGGCACAGCTCCTCTTCCTCCCTGCCGGGGGCCTGCAACGAAAGGTCGTGCAGGCGGTCGAATTGTTTATTCCTGATCTTCAGGTTTATATCGCGGCGGTATTTGTCCAGTTTGTTGATATAGATGGCGCACTGGTTCATGAAATAACCCAGGTAACGCTCCTTGACCAGGTTCGCTTCGTCGAGGTTGCGGTTCAGGCTGATGAGCTCCTGCGTAAGCGCCGCCAGCTCCCGCCGGGCACGCGAAATGACCTTCGTCTGGCGGAAATAGAAAAACAGCGCGATGGCCAGGGCCAGCACCAGCAGGCTCGACATGGTGGAATAGAAGCGCAGGTTGTGCCGCTGCTTGTCGAGTTTATAGAGGTAGCTGCTCTCGATGATCGGATAGAGGCGCGCGATCACGGTGTTCTTGAAACGGGAATTGTAGAAATTGGCATCGTTCAGCGCATAGGAGATATAGGAGTATGCCCGGTCGATGTCGCCCTTTTCGAACAGGCGCGTGGCCAGCGCGAGCAGCGCCTCGTTCTCCTTCACCGCAAGGCGTATGTCCATCGTGGCGGCCAGGATCAGGTAGCGTTCCTCCATCGCGCTGTCGCCCGCCTGCCCGTAGGCTTTGGCCAGGCACATCGCCCCCATGGCATAGGGATGGGTCTGGGGATCGCGCGAACGGAATATGCCTTCGAAGATTTCGAGCGCCCCGTCCGGCTGTCCCTGCTCCATGAGCTGGAAAGCCCGCTCGGTCTGCCAGTCCGTGGAACCGACGGGCAGCAGCGACAACAGCGAATCGCGGCAGCGGCCGATCTCCCCCTTATATTCGTCCGACAACTGGCTGTCGTTGGTGTATTTTATCAGGTTCTCGTAATAGCGGATCGAGTTCCAGTAATAGCGGCATTTCTGGTCGGCAGGCAGCCGTCCGTAGTCGATAGACCGGAAAATGTCGTTAGCCTGCAGGAAAAGCCCCGAAAGGGAGTAGAGGAACGCCAGCCGCAGCCTGCTCTCGGAGAGATGATCCGGGTTGCCGAGGCTGCGGGCGATCCGGATATTCTGCAGGACGTAATATTCGGCCGAGTCGCACAGGAAGGATTCGTAGTTGTCGATGATCTCACAGTTGATCCGGTAGATGTCCTCCGTACTCCGGGCACCGGTCTTGCGCAGCCGCAGCTCCTCGATGCGCGCCTTTTTATAGCCGGTATAGACTTCGCTGCTGTCGATCGCCGCATTGAGCGTCCGCAGCAGGTCGCCCGGCATAGCGTCACCGCCCCGGGCAGCAGCCGAACAAACCAACAGGGAAAGGAGTATGAGGGAGAATCGTTTCATTCGTCAAAAATTTCTCGTCCGGAAGTCCGGAGGAAGGCCGCCCGAGGTTGGTGTTCAGGCAGGCAGCCCGCCTTCCCGGGAATTTACATGCACAAGTATACGAAATCCGGCCGGATTTTGCAATTTTTCGCCCGCTTTTTCCACGGGCAGGCCATAATCCGGGGAAAACCGGCCGACCGGAAAAGCACCTATTCCGGCGGAGGCAGAGCCACCGTCCGCGTGATGCCGACCTCGCGGGCGAAATGCCGGTCGTGGGTGACGACGAGCAGCGTTCCCCGATACCCTGCAATGGCGCGGGCAAGGATGCCGAGGCAGGCGGGGAAAAAGCCCGGAAGGGCAAAACCGGCAGGGCGCAACGGGACAGAGAAGCCGGAACCGACGAAACAGAGAATACCCGCGGGGTATTTTTTCGGATCAACGCTTTGCACTCGCGTAAAAATTCGTAACTTGTGCGGTCAAAATACCGCGATTGGAGAAAATACGACATATCATACGAAGGACGGCAGGGCTCTTTGCGGGGTGCCTGCTCTTCTTGTCGGCGGAGGCGACCGCCGCGGAGCCCGTACCCGCCCGTGCGGGCGGCCCCCCGGGGCAAAACATACCGGCCTACCGGAATGCCGTGAACGCCGGGGGAGGCACGTCCCGCGGTGCGGCGCCGGATACGACAGGCATGGCAGGCGGGGCTGAGGCCGGCACCGTGTCCCGGGGAGCGGCACGCCGCCGCGCATCCGCCTACCGGACGGGCTACGATACGGGCTACCGTAACGGCTATGCCGCCGGATACCGGGCCGCCCTGGATCAGACGAAGAAACAAGCCCCAGCCGCTACCCCGCTATTGTCCTCCTTCTCCGCGGACACGACAGGCCGGAGGCGGAGGCTCGTCCACAGCATCGGCGCGGAGTTCCGCCCGGAGTACATTCCCCCGACGAACATCTTTCTGGCCGGAGCCAACATGGCGGGCGAGCCGATCCAGCGCTCGCTGGCCGCCCACCTGCGTTATTCGTTCCGCTTCCGCCCCGGGTCGCGCCCCGACTGTATCTACGGCGGCGTATACCAGGGGATCGGAGTCTCCTATTACAGCTTCGGCAACCGCGGGGAGCTGGGCAACCCGGTTGCCGTCTACCTCTTCCAGGGCGCGCGCATCGCACGCATCAGCCCGCTGGTATCGTTCAACTACGAGTGGAATTTCGGCCTGTCGTTCGGATGGAAACCCTACGACACGAACTACAACCGCGCCAACATCATGATGGGGTCGAGGGTCAACGCCTACCTCAACGTCGATTTCTACCTCAACTGGCTGCTCACGCAGCGGTTGGAACTCACCACGGGCCTTTCGATGACCCACTTTTCGAACGGCAACACCAAATTCCCCAACGCGGGACTCAACTCGATCGGCATGAAACTCGGGCTCGTATACAGTTTCGGAAGGGTCGACAACCCGCTCTCGCGGCCACGGGCACGGCTGCTCGCAAAACCCTTTCCCCGCCATCTGAGCTACGACCTCGTGCTGTTCGGCTCCTGGCGCCGCAAGGGCGTGGCGGTCGGCGACAAGCAATATGCCGCACCCGACGCCTACGGCGTGGCGGGGTTCAACTTCGCGGCGATGTATAATTTCGGGTACAAGTTCCGCACGGGTCTGTCGGTGGACGGCGTGTACGACGGCAGCGCCAACGTCTACACCGAAGACTACATCGTAGGCTACGACGGGGGCGATCCCGGATACCAGTTCCACACCCCCTCGTTCGACAAACAGATCGCACTGGGAATTTCGGGACGCGCGGAGTTCGTGATGCCCTATTTCACGGTCGGCTTCGGACTGGGTTTCAACGTGCTGCACAAGGGAGGAGACCTCAAGTCGTTTTACCAGATGCTGACGCTCAAGGTAGGTGTCACACACAATACGTTCGTACATGTGGGGTACTGCCTCAAGGATTTCCAGACCCCGAACTACCTGATGCTGGGCGTCGGGTTCCGTTTCAACAACAAATACCCGAGGCTGCGGTAAGGCTGCGGTGCCATAGCGCGTCAAATACAGGGCGATGCCTCCGGTGGTTTGCGGAAGCATCGCCGCTTTTTCAGGCCGGGAAAGGGTTATTTCGACCACTTGCGGCGCAAACGCCGTACCGCCGTGGCAAAAAAGCGTGCCGGAACCACGAGCAGCGTGGCCGCCCACTGCCGGGCGCAGGACAGGCGGAATCCGCCCAAACCGAAATCGGCGAACGACCGGCCATATAGCAGGGGAATATACCAGACTTTGATGTTGATGCGAAAATCATTGCTGACGTTGTCCTCGTGGACGATTTCGAGCCATTTTCCGCGGGCGGTGGAGAGATAGGTGGTCGGCAATTGCCGGATGGCCCTGGTATGGCGGTAGGAAATGATGGTTTCGGCATGCGCATCGAACGGCTCGGCGAGGGTCAGGAAATGGTTGTTCGTATAGCGCATTTTGAGCGCGAAGCGGCGGTCGGTGAAATACTGGTAACCGTACAGCAGGCTGTAAATCCGTTTGCCGGGAGCGGGACGCAGCTCGCGTTGCAACAGTTCGACGACATCGGACGAAAAGGCGTCGTCATTATCCAAGTTAGTGGTGATCAGCAGCTTCGGGGGGGGGATTTTCTTCCCTTCCGGTCGCACGACACGTACGCTGCAATCGTCGTGCGGAGATTTTCCGTCAGGTTGGCCGCCTGTGCGGCCGTATAATAGACGGCTTCGAACTGCGGGCACCGGGCCTTATAGCCTTCGATACGGCGGCGGCAGGACTCGGGCGTCGCGGCATCGAAAAGACAGAGCCAGGTGAAATTCCCGCTCGTCTGCGCTGCCACGGACGGCAGGCAGTAACGCTCGAAGACCTCGAACCGGTGTTCGAGCCACCGATCCGTACGGGTGGGCAGGTCGTGTTTGTCCTGCGCATAAAGGTTCAGGTTGAACCGGGTAATGATAAAATGAGAGTAATTTTCCATTGCGGAGATTTATATCGCCGCAAAGATAGGAAAAATTCCATACGGATTTCACGCCGCCCGTCCTAATGTCATGACGCGGATCCCGGCCTCGGCGAAAAGGAGAAATACGGGCAAGCGCCGGGCTCGGATGAAGACCCGGCGCTTGCCGTATATAATTCCACCAATCCGGTAATTACACCCCGAACAGGAAGACGAACGGCTTGTCGCTCCTGCGGAATTCGGCCGTGGCATCGCCCGTGAAGGTTCGGCCGCCGACGAGTTTCAGGACACGTTCGGGCGTTCCCTGGCCGAAGTCGATCTTCGAAAGGTCGACCCAGAAGGTTTCCATCGCCAGCGTAGGCTCGAAATAGTAGACCCGGTTCTTCTGGTCGCAGACCGTGCGCCAGCGCGTCGACGCGATATGGGGCTTATCGGGGGTCAAGATGCCGTAGGGCACCGAGACGTTGCGCATTACGGACATCACGGCCGGCACGGCGACTTTCGGATCGGCGCTTTTGACGACGGCGTTGATATAGAACGACGCACGCACGAAGCGGTCGGGGGCGCGGTTGGTGCCGGGAAGCATCGTCAGCCCGCCGATCTGCTGCCAGTAATCGAGGATTGCGAGCTGCTGGTCGTAGAACGGCGAATTGGTCATCACCTGGTACTCACGGCCGTGGTGCACCGACAGGCGGCCGTCGACATACTCGAAGATGGCGCTGTCGCCCGAGGCGTCGGAGATGGCCAGGTGCAGGCGCGACTTGACACCGTTCGGGAGGTCGGGGGCGTCGATGCGGAACTTCTCCTTCGAAAGCTCCGCAACGGCTTCGTCGACCGTAGCGAAATTATCCAGCACATACTGCGTCCAGATGCTCAGTCCCATGACCGGGCGCGTATCGCCCGGGCGTTCGTAGACGGATTCGGGCAGGAACAGCAGGTTGGCGACCAGCCCGGCCTCGTTCATGCCGTCGGTGATGCCGATGTCGTAGCCGGCAGCCGACAGGGTGCCGTATTTCGAGGTCCAGAACACCGTGTTGTCTATGTTCGCCCCGCGCCGCGCCGTACCGCGCGGAAAGATGTAAAGGTTGGTGAGCGGATCCTCGCGCCAGTCCATGGTACGCCCGGTGACGGTCATACCCTCGGGGCCGAGGTAAACGGCCCGCGTGCAGGCCGGGGATTCGGTGGGAAGAAAGGCCAGCGCCGCAGCGCCGAGCACGATAGGAAGTCGAGTTTTCATAAGCATGATAAGTTAAATATATCGGTCGCTGCAAATCGGATGCTAAAAGGTACGAAAAATTCACCGTTAAACCAAACCGAAAGGAATTTACGAGGCCCGGCACAGGGCGCCTGTCACGGAACCGCATGACACACAGCCGGTCATAGTCGGATTTATTTGGCTTTCAACAGCGGTTGTATTACCTTTGCGGAAAACCCCATCCGGCATGAAACAACCCCTACGCACCCTCGTGCTGGCCGTCTGCTGCGGCCTGGCTGCCGCCTGCACACAGCGGCCCGAACGTCTCAAACTGATGTCCTATAACATCCGCAACGGCATCGGCATCGACAACATACAGGACATCGGCCGCATCGCCCGGGTCATCCTGCGCGAAGCGCCCGACCTGGTGGCGTTGCAGGAACTGGACAGCGCCACGCTGCGTGTGGACGGGCGTTACATCCCCGGTGAACTGGGGCGGATGACGGGTATGCACGCCACGTTCGGCCGCGCCATCGGCTTCGCGGGCGGAAGCTACGGCGTCGGGTTGCTGTCGCGCACCGAGCCGCTCGCCGTACGCAGCATCCCGCTCCCGGGGCGCGAGGAGGCCCGGGTACTGCTCATGGCGGAATTCCCGGACTACACGGTATGCGTCACCCACCTTTCGCTCACGCCCGAAGACCGGCACGCATCGCTGCCCCTGATCCTGCAGGCCACCGACACATGCCGCAAACCGGTGCTGCTGGCCGGGGATTTCAACACAGGAGATGCCGCGGCGGTGCTCGCGGGGCTGGGCGGCGGCTTCCGGATACTTTCCGACACCACGCGGATGACGTTCCCGTCCGACAACCCGGCCGTGCGCATCGACTACATCCTCGGCCGCGGGCTGCCCACGTCGGCCACGGTCACGGAAAGCGCCGTAAACCATACGGCCACGGCATCGGATCACTGTCCGCTGTGGGTGACGCTCGCCTGGAAACGGGGTAAGCAGCCGCGGAAATAACGGGCAGCCGCGGAGAGGGCAAACGAACCGGGAGGCGACAGAAAGGGGTGCGGCGGATGCCTTCCCCCGTGCCGTATCCGGAAATATTGCTATCTTTGCACAAAATTCCATTGCCATGCAGATCAACAAAGCCGAATTCAAGTGCAGCTCGGAGCGCATCTCGCAAGTTCCGAAGGATTCGCTGAAGGACATCGCCTTCATCGGGCGCAGCAACGTCGGCAAGTCGTCGCTCATCAACATGCTGACCGGCCGGCAGGGGCTGGCAAAGGTCTCGGGGACACCCGGCAAGACGCGGCTCATCAACCACTTCCTGATCGACAATGCGTGGTACCTGGTCGACCTGCCGGGCTACGGCTATGCCCGCACGTCGAAAGCCATGCGCAGCGATTTCGCCAAGATCATCACCGACTACGTGCTCAAATGCGAGAAGATGCACTTCCTGTTCGTACTGGTGGACATCCGGCTCGAACCCCAGAAGATCGACCTGCGCTTCATCGAAATGCTGGGCATGAACGGCATTCCGTTCGGCATCGTCTTCACCAAGGCCGACAAGCTGTCCAAGACGCAGTGTGCGAAGAGCGTGGAGCGTTACAAGGCCACGCTGGGCGAGCAATGGGAGGAACTGCCGCCGATGTTCGTCTCGTCGGGCGAACGCGGTACGGGACGCGAGGAGATCCTCGGCTTCATCGGCGAATGCCTCGATGTTTAACCGATTGTTGAAAAAAGGTTGCCCGCAGGGCTCGTTTTTCCGACGGCTTATGCTATCTTTGCACCATCAAAAATCCTCGTAACCTATGGCTATCCACAAAATCAAAATTTTCTCGGGTCGCGGATCGGAATACCTTGCCGAAAAAATCGCGGCGAGTTTCGGTACGACGCTCGGACAATCGGAAGTACTGCGTTTCAGCGACGGCGAGTTCCAGCCCTGCTTCAACGAGTCCATCCGCGGGTGTACGGTATTCATCATCCAGTCGACGTTCCCGCCTTCGGATAACCTGATGGAGCTGTTGATGATGATCGACGCCGCGCGCCGCGCTTCGGCCTACAAGGTCGTGGCCGTAATCCCCTACTTCGGCTGGGCACGACAGGATCGGAAAGACCGGCCCCGGGTGCCGATCGGCGCGAAACTGGTAGCCAACCTGCTGATGGCCGCAGGCGTAGACCGCGTGATGACGATGGACTTGCATGCCGACCAGATACAGGGTTTCTTCGACGTACCGGTCGATGCGCTCTATGCCAGCGGCATCTTCATCCCCTATATCAAGAGCCTCAACATCGAAGAGCTGTCGATCGCGGCGCCCGACATGGGCGGCGCCAAGCGTGCCAACACCTATGCCAAGCTGCTCGGCACGCCGATCATCATTTCGCATAAGGAACGAGCCAAGGCCAACGTCGTGGGCACGATGACCGCCATCGGCGAGGTCGAGGGCCGCAATATCCTGATCGTGGACGACATGATCGACACGGCAGGCACGATCTGCATGGCCGCCGACATGCTCATGTCGCGCGGGGCGAAGAGCGTTCGCGCCACCATCACCCATCCCGTGCTGTCGGGCCCGGCCTACGAGCGCATCAACGACAGCGCGCTGCAGGAGGTGATCGTGACCGACACCATTCCGCTCAACCCCGACAAAGACCTGCACAAGTTCACGGTGCTGTCGGTGGCGGACATGTTCGCCGACGTCATCGAGCGCGTGCACAACTACAAGGAGATTTCGTCGATATTCTTCAAATAACGGATTCCCGGAAGGCAGTTCGGGCGGGGTGCATCGGGTGCACCCCGCTTTTTTTCACCCCGGAAGGCGGGGTTTCGGAAATTCTTAGTACATTTGTCCGCAAGGCAGCCCCTGTCTCCGGGAATACGACAGGAAAGCCCGGACGGAAAACGCACACACCAAAGACCCGAACATACCATGACATTATTCATCCTCCCCCTGTTCCTCGGCCCGACCGAGTTGATACTTATCCTGTTGGTCGTATTGCTCCTGTTCGGCGGCAGGAAAATCCCCGAACTGATGCGCGGCCTGGGACGCGGCGTCAAGGAGTTCAAGGACTCCTCGAAGGAAGACGGCAAGGACGGCGGGACGAAGAAAAAGGAATAACCGCGCGCAAAGGCTGCGGTGCCGGGGAAAACGACATCGTATTCCCCCGGAGCCCAGGGCTCGCCGGCGCGGAAAATGCACCGTCCGGCACGAGCGAAAAACCACGGCAAGCGGCTGGCATCCGGTACCCGGAGAGCAGACAGGCAAGCGGGATCGCATCCGGGCAACAAAAGCCATGTACCCAACGCGCAGGACATACGGGACGGCATAGGTAATGCCGGCGAAGCACCGGAGCAGCGGTACCGGAAGCGGTACGGAAAACGGCAGCGCGAAGGACAGCAACCCGGGACACTACTATCGGGGAAACGGCGGATGGAATAATCCACCCCGGCCAGCCCGGAAGGAAGAACGGCAAATGGAAGGGGAACAGGAAAGGCAGGAACGATGAACCGACGACCAAAAAAGAGGCGCTCAAAATAACCGAGCGCCTCCTTTTATTTTACCACTTACCACGATTTTTTACCCCGCACCACGCGATGGCCGTTGATGACCAGCATGACCGGCGCAACGAAATAAAAGAGCCACCACCATCTCCAGCCGTCGCCTCCGCAAAGGACGACGACCAGCACGACGGACATGAGAGCCAAGCCGCCATACCCCGCCTTGAGTTGCCAGCGGGCGTTTTCCAAAGCGGCCTGACGGCGGATCCCGGCGCAGACGCGCCTGACCTCTTCTTCGGAGTGTTTTTCTTCCCGTGCCATAGTTCCCTTGGTTCAAACCGCTCCCCGGGGCTCGCCCCGCCGGATGCGGCGACGTTATTTCAGCGGCGAATCGGGCTCCCGGGACATCACCAGGTAGAACATGCGGTCGAGGAAGCCGGGGGCGAACTTCTTGACGAAATGCGTGGCACGCCCCTCGTTCTCCATCAGACAGAGGCGTTTGCGCTTCAGTATGCCACGGGCGACGATGCGGGCGACCTCTTCGGGGGTCATCATCTTCGCTTCGTCGCGCGGGGTTGCGCCCTGCTGCGTGCCGTCGGCCGTAAGGGCCGAGAAGCGGACATTCGACGACGTGAACCCCGGGCAGGCGATCATCACGTGCAGTCCCTTTTTAAGGTTTTCGATGCGCAGCGTTTCGAGGAAACCCGTCATGGCGTACTTCGAGGCCGAATAGCCCGTGCGCCCCGGCAGCCCGTGCAGCCCGGCGACGGACGAGATGCCGACAATCGAACCGTGCGACTGCTGGAGGTACGGCAGGGCGAACTTGCAGCAGTTGACCGTACCCCAGAAATTGACGTCCATCAGGCGGTGCAGCACCTCCAGGTCGACGTCGTCGAAAATGGCGCGCATCGAAAGCCCGGCGTTGCAAACCAGCACGTCGATCCCCCCGAACTCACGTACGGCCGTGTCGATCAGTTCGCGGCACTCGCCGACATCGGTCACGTCGACGCCGCAATAGGCGGCCTGCCCGCCCCGGGAGCGGATGTCGCCCGCGATAAGCTGTAATTTCTGCACGCTGCGCGCGCCCAGCACCACGCGGGCGCCCTGTGCGGCGAACTCGCGTGCCATCGCCTCGCCGATACCCGACGAAGCACCCGTCACGATGACGACCTTATTTTTAAAATCTTTCATATCAATCGTTTATTTCAAGCTGCAACGTATCGTAGGCCATGTGTACGCCGCGGGGGAGCGTCGGCTCCGTCACGGCATGCAGGCCGATGTCGTGGGACATGTGCGTGAGGTAGGCCTCGCGCGGGGCAACGCGGGCGATGAGCGCAAGGGCCTCGGCCACGTTGAAATGGGAATAATGCTCCGTAAAGCGGAGCGCGTTGACGACGAGCACCTCCACGCCCCGGAGTTTTTCGACCTCGGCATCCCCGATGGTCTTGAAATCGGTCAGGTAGGCCAGCCTGCCGATACGGTAGCCCGTGACGGCAAACCGGTCGGAATGGTGTCCCGATACGGGGACGACCTCCAGCCCCCCGACCCGGAACGGCCGGGTGACGTCGATCTCATGCAACTCAATTTCGGGCACGCCGCGGTACTTATCCTGCGCGAAGGCATAGTCGAAATCCTTGCGCACGACGCCGATGGTATGGGGTGCGGCATAGATGTCGACCTTGTGCACCAGCGGCGGGTAATCGACAAAGTTGAAGGCCCGCACGTCGTCCAGCCCGCCGATATGGTCTTTATGTTCGTGCGTGAGGAGGATGGCGTCGAGGTGGCGGATGCCTGTGCGGAGCATCTGGCAGCGGAAATCGGGGCCGGCGTCGATGACCATACGCACGCCGCACGCCTCGACCATGGCCGAAGTGCGCAGGCGGTTGTCGCGCTTGTCGGCCGAGGTGCAGACCTTGCAGCGGCACCCGATGACAGGGACGCCCTGCGAGGTGCCCGTTCCCAGAAAGGTGAGTTTCATGCAGGCAAAGATAGTAAAAATAGGACGACTGCGTACGGGCACACCGAAGAATCTGCCGCAGTGCACCGGCACGGAAGCAGCAAAGTCCGGAGCTGTCGCCAAGGCAAACACCCCCAAGCCGCAGGCCGCCTGCAAAACCGGAGAAGACAACCGGGGGGCTCCCGGAACGTTCCGGAAAGGCCGGTGCATCCGCCCGGCGTGCCCGGAAACACCGGGAAACCCGGGCCCTTATCCCGGAGCCCGGAAAAATCCAAAGTACCGGAACCCGGGAAAACTCAGAAAGTCTGCTCGATATTCCAGACGAAGGCACGCGAGCCCTGCATCTTGGTAGCGGCGTCCATCTCCCGGAAAGCCTCCATCAGCGGCGCTACCTTCTCGTCGTCGACGATGGCCATGACCGAAGCGTTCATCGACGGCCAGGCATGCGTGCCGTAATGGGGTTCTCCGTCGACCGACCCGCGTCCCTCGGTCAGCGCCCAACGCGTAAAGCCGCGGATGCCCTGCTCGTCGAGGATGGCGTTCACACGGTCGGTGAGCGCCTGGTTGTATGATAAGAATACTGCTTTCATAATTTACGTTCTATTAAATCGAACAATCGTCCGCCGCCCTGCCGTCTTCAGGGATTGTCGCGGAACCCGTACGAGACGGGCTTCCCCAACAACCCGGAATCGCAGGTGTTGCCCCCGATCGCCGGAAGCGGAAGGCGACGTCGCATCACTCGTCATTTTCAGGATCCTCAATGGCTGCTGGCCTGATGTGCTGCGGCCAGGCGTGCCAGTTTTTCCTTCTCCTTGCGCTGCGAACGGTTGACGAATACCGAATAGAGCGCCGGGATGATGAACAGCGTCAGCAGGGTCGAGAACGTGAGGCCGCCGATCACGGCGATGCCCATGGGCTGCCACGTCTCCGACCCGACACCCGTGCCGATCGCCAGCGGCAACATACCCAGGATGGTCGTGAACGAAGTCATGAGCACAGGGCGCAGACGGCTCTTTCCGCCGGCGATCACGGCATCGAAGACACCCGAGCCACGCTCGACCAGCAGGTTCATGTAGTCGACCATCACGATACCGTTCTTGGTCACGATGCCCACCAGCATGATGGCGCCGATCAGGGCGATGAGCGACATGGGCGTGGAGGTCATCCACAAAGCCAGGAAAACGCCCGTGGCGGCGAACGGGATGGTGAACATGATGATGAACGGGAAGAGCAGCGATTCGAACTGCGTGGCCATCACGATGTAGACCAGGATGACGATCAGGATGAACAGCACGCCCAGGTCGCTGAAGGCGTCGCCCTGGTCTTCGACCGTACCGCCGATTTCGAGGTCGACGCCGTCGGGCACGGGATACCCGGCGATGAGTTGATCGACCTCGGCCACCACGTCGCCCAGGGCGACGCCGGCTCCGAGCGACGACTTGACCGTGATCACACGCTGGCGGTTCTCGCGCTCGATCATCGGCGCGGCATACTCCTCCTGCACGCGGCCGACCTCCTTGAGTTTCACGGGGCGCCCCTGCCCGTTGTAAAGCGTGATGTTCTCCACGTCCCCGAGCGACATGCGGAACGGTTCGGCATAGCGCACCACGATGTCATATTCGTCGCCGTCCTCGCGGTATTTCGAGGCCACAAGGCCGTCGATGCGGTTGCGCACGGCCTGCGACGCCGTAGCGCTGTTCATGCCGTAATAGGCAAGGCGGTCGCGGTCGAAGACCACGTTGAGTTCGGGACGCAGGTCGTCGCGCGAAAGCTGCACGTCTCGCGTACCCTCCAGGCCTCCAAGCTTTTCCTTCAGGTCGTTGGCAACGGCGTTGGTCACGTCCATGTCGTAGCCGAAAACCTTGATGTCGACCGTCGCCGAACCGCTCATGCTGCCGTTATCGCCGCCGGGCATCACCGAATATTCCCGCACCTCGGGGATACGATCCAGTTCCTTGCGCAGCAGGTCGGAGATAACGTAGATCGACCGCTCGCGCTTGTCGGAGGTGGGCAGGCTGAGGTTGTAATTGATGATGTGCGAACCGGTGGTCTGCATCGCGGCGAACGCGTCGTCCGACGAGTTGGCGCCCGACGAGGCCGACACGAGCGTCACCTCGGGATAGTTCTTGTAGATGATGCTGTCGATCTGGCGGGCGATCCGCGCGGTGTAATCCACCGAAAGGTTCTGCTCCAGTTTGACCGTGGCCGAGATCCAGCCGTTATCCGAAGGCGGGAAGAATTCGGTCGGCACCTGCGTGACGAGCCCCAGCGAAACCAGGAAAAGCCCCATCATCGAGAAGATCGTGATACGGCGGTGGCGCACCACCCAGTTCAGCGAGCGGGCATAGGCGTCGTCGAGCCATGCGAGTGCCCGGTCGATGGGTTTGTATATGACACCCAGCCCCTTGTAATCGTGCACGCCGCCCTCGAGTTTCAAGAGGTAGGCGGACATCATCGGGGTCAGCGAAATGGCTGCCGTAGTCGAAACGCAGACCACGATGGTCACGATCCAGCCCAGCTCGCGGAAGAGGATACCCGCCATGCCCGGCACCATTGTCAACGGCAGGAACACGGCAACGACCACGAGCGTGGTGGCAATGACCGACAGCCACACCTCGTTGGTGGCGTAGATGGCGGCCTCCTTGGGATTCGAACCCCGCTCGATGTGCGTCGTGATGTTCTCCAGCACCACGATGGCATCGTCGACGACCATACCGATGGCGATCGAGAGCGACGAGAGCGAGATGATATTGAGCGTCGAGCCCGTGGCGAAGAGGTAGATGAACGAACAGATCAGCGACACGGGGATCGTCATACAGATGATGAGCGTCGCCCTCCACCGCCCGAGGAAGGCCATCACCACCAGCACCACGAAGATAAAGGCGTACATGATCGTTTCCGAGAGCGACCCGATGGCATTGGTGATTTCCTGCGACCCCTCGAAGATCGTCTCCATCTTCACGTCGCGCGGAAGGCTCGCCTGGATGTCGGGCAGGCGCTTCTGAATCTCATGGACGATATCCACGGTGTTGGCACCCGACTGCTTCTGGATCATCACGCGCACGCTCCGCTGCCCGTTGGCGCGTTCGTCCATCGTGGCCTTTTCGAGCGTATCGCGGATCTCGGCCACGTCGGAGAGCATCACCGTGCGTC
>OLQM01002773.1_pt1 | contig 16427 bp, 18 predicted proteins | sample 1673161 | NCBI WGS metagenome assembly OLQM01 (sample SAMEA3136761, study PRJEB25190) | human gut metagenome | reverse complement strand
AATAGTAAAAGAAAAAGGACAGTAGTAATAATAAGCTTTGTTGAAATGTAGAAAAAGGTGAAAAGAAACAGGTAGAAGTCAGAAAAATCTTTCGGTATTCACGTGTATCTTTAAACCTCTTTTGACATATCTTTCTGTTTGCATTCCCTTCTCTGAGATGTCTTCGATGTTTTCAACATCTTTCAACATACTTCCAACATGTTTTCTTCATTACTCACTCTTTCCTTCGGTGATGTCTCTTTGAAGATGAAATACACGGTCATAAAGTTGTTTATTTTCTCTTTGCCAATCATCAACAACCTTAATACTATGTTTAACGGTTGCATGAGAACGACCTCCGAAGTTCTTGCCTATGTCGCCAAGCGTGAGATCGCAAAGATTTCGAGAGAGCCAAATTGCAACATGACGTGCTTCTGCTATGTCTTGACTGCGTTTTTGACCGATCAAATCATCATGGCTGATACCATATCGAGAAGTTACAGCCTGTTGAATCTTAGTAACCGTAATGATTTTTGTCTCTTTAGGCCAAACGGTTGAGGCAATCTTATCGATATCGTCACGAGTAATGGATTTACCCTTTTCTTCTGCGCGCGTTTGTTCGCCGACACAACGATTACAGAATCCTTCAATAACACGGATGCTTTGACCGCTTCTCTCGGCCATATATTGAATTGTTTCTTCAGAAAGTGTGCCTTGCAGATATGTAAGCCCTTCTGTAACAGCTTCGTTGTGAATGCGCTCACAAAACGTGTTAATGAGGTTTACTTTCATTTCATAACTAGGTTGTTCTATACCAATAACAATACCGGAGCTCACTCTGGTAGTAATACGCTCATCAAATCCCTCAGCTCCAAGTCCAAGATCAGAAGGGGTTCTATCAGCAGCGAGAACAATCTGTTTCCCGTCTGTTTTAAGAGAGTTAAACGTATCAAAAAAGAAACTTAATGTACCCGCTTTTCCGGCAAGTTTTTGTACATCGTCAATAATTAGAACATCAATGTCTTGATAGGCTTCAGTGAGAATTTGAGGTGCGCCATCAGCTTTGTTTCTCATGGCACGCGTGTAGTCGTCAATGAAAGAAGTGGCGTTTTTATAGACACAAAGCCGGCTTGGGTCGTTTTCTATAATGTAGTTTTGTATTGAGCGCAGAAGATGTGTCTTACCAAGACCACTACTCCCATAGATAAAAAGAGGGTTTCCTTTTCCTTTTTCATCGTTTGCTACACGAAGAGCTTGTTCAAAAGCAAATTCATTCTCTTCACCAACAACAAATCTATCAAACGTGAGTTTTGACGTTTCATCGGTAATTTTCTTCTCAATAAGAGGGTTATTCCTCTTTTTTACATCCATTATGTTCTTTTTGGAAAGGTGTTTTCTCTGGGTGGTATGAGAGGCCTGTGTATTTTGGTGAGAAGATTCATTCCAACTATGAATCTCTTCAGGAGATACAACTGAAGTAAAAGGGTTAAAAGAGGGGTTTTTACTTTTCTCCTGTGCCGTCAAATCTTTTGTTTGTTGTACAAAGCTAATAGAAAGCTTTGTATCTCTAAAAGCGGCTTTGGAGAGATAATGCTCTACAACGGGTTGATTTTTTACGATATTGTTATAGGCACCTCGCAGGTTTGTTTTAACAGACAAAATTGATCCCTCAAGAGATAAAGGGATGCAGCTCTGTAGCATAGCAACAAAAGGAGCCGGTTGATCCTCTTGAATGAGAAGATCAATGGTGTCCTGCCACAACTCTGTCGCACTTGATTCAAGCGAAATGTCCATTACCCACCAAACGATAAGTGTTAAAAGGGTCATTTAGTATACTCTGGATTGTTGAAAACTTCGCCTTCGTTTTGTGGAATTGTTGAAAACTTTCGCAGATTCTTGATAAAAGAACCTAAAGCAAGGCAAGTCCGGCCTGTGTAAGCTGGTACTTTTGACTTATCTTCCTAATAAGACCAATTTCTTCTAAGCTTCTCAGTTCACGAGACCAGGTTGGAATTGAAAGACCATACATACGAACGAGTTCTGTTGGACCAACAAGTTCGTGTTCCGAGAGATATGCAAAGACTTTTTGTCCCCTTGGTGAAATTTCTATTTTAGGAAGAGAAATTTGTGATATATCTGGGTTTTTATCGCGAGAAGAACTGTCTTGTTTAAGAGAACGCTGGGAAGAAGTTTCTCTTGGTGATATCTCTACCTTTTCTGTTGAAGGATGTGTTTGTATATGGGCATCAGAGGCAGATCGTGTTGAAATAGTAACAACGGTTCCTCCTGAGATGTTGTCTTCAATGGTAAGACTTCCACCTTTATCAATCATGTATTGCTGAGCATATGGAAGACCTGAGCCAACGCCTCTAATGTAGTGTTTCATTGATTCGGTGGCACTTGAAGTCCCATATTGAAGAGCAAGTTCCTTTTCTTTAATACCCGGTCCCCTATCCGAAAAACGAATGGTGTTACCGTGGTCAAGGATGGTAATGGTAGGAGACGCAAAATGTGCGTGGATGAAGTTTTCTACAATCTCACGCATTACCATAAAAGGAATTTGGCCACCTTGCTCGTGAGAGAGGCGGTTAACTGCCTGAACGATTTCTTCAAGATATGAACGAATTTCTGTGGGTTCAATCACAACAACACGGGGAGCAGCGGCAACATCGTCATATACGGCAATACGCGTTTCATAACGAACAGTAAGTTCTTCTATGTTGTCTTTGTTGTTTGTAGAAGAAACATCTGTTGGTGTCTCTTCTACAAACGGATAAAAATCCCGTGCCACAAAACTTCCTTTTCAACAAGTTTTTAACATTATGTTAAAAACTTTTCACAACATTTCAAATGAATAACAGTTTTCAACAAACAGTAAACAATATGTTGAAAACTATAGTACAAATAGAAAAGTGCTGAAGTAATAGTATCATTTCATATCATTATGAACGAAAAGAAACATTTCATTCAGGTATATATTGATGAAATGAAAGACGGTTTCTACAACATAAGTATCAATCTTTCTTCGAAAGTAAAAGCAAACCTTTACAAGTATCTGCAATTTGATTGACAAATTTGGTATAGGGCGCGTACAATTTGAAGGCTTTTTGCTTGATATAGTACCCGTCCGGGAGGGAATAGTTATGAAGCGTACCTACCAGCCTAATAAGCGCAAACGCGCTACTACCCATGGTTTTCGTGCACGTATGGCAACCAAGAATGGTCGTGCCGTGCTCGCTCGTCGCCGCCTTAAGGGGCGCAAGCGCCTTACCGTTTAGGATTTGTTTCTATGAAGACCATTAAGTCTCCCCGTGAGTTCGAAAGGGTCTTCTCTTGCGGAAAGAGAGCCTATGGCTCTCTTATCTGTATCCGAGTAGCAAAGACTTGTGAGGGTGACGAAGCTCGTGTTGCTTTTGTAGCACCAAAAAGATTAGGGAATGCCGTAGTTAGAAACAGATGTAAGCGAGTATTACGAGAAGCTGCTCGTATAGAAAGTCTACCTGTGGAAGGATACGGTATTATTCTTTTTGCAACGCCTCAAACCCATAATGCATCCTTACAGGATGTCTCGCGTGAGCTACAAAGGTTACTCGGAAAAGTTGGTATCTTATGAACGTATCGAGAAGAACTTCTTTTCTCGCTCGTTGCTTTTTAAGAGCAATTCGCTTCTACCAACGAAACATATCTCCTTTGTTTCGGGCACATTGTATTTATACGCCAACTTGTTCAGAATATGCAGTTCAGGCGATACAAAAATATGGTGTTGGAAAAGGAAGCAGACTTGCTATTAAACGGATTCTTAGATGCCATCCTTTTCATGCCGGAGGCTATGATCCCGTTCCGTGAAGGAGCGGATCGGAGGAACTATGTGGGATTGGATTATTAACTTACTTACTTCGATTCTTTCGGGAATCCAAGGGTTTTGTGGTGACTGGGGTCTTGCGGTCATTATCTTAACCATCATTATCCGTTTGCTTCTTGTACCGCTTACAAATAAGCAAACAGCATCGATGGCTCGTATGCAAGTGGTGCAGCCAAAACTTAAAGAGATTCAAGATCGATATGCAGACGATCCGGTTAGACAGCAAGAGGAAATGCGTAAACTCTATGCTGAGATAAAATTTAATCCTCTCGGCGGATGTCTCCCGATTTTTTTACAGATGCCTATCTTCTTTGCACTCTTTACCGTTGCAAAGATGGTTCCAGTAGATTCTCGTTTCTACAACATTCTTCCTTCTATCGCACGAGCAACATCTGACATTTTTGCTGTTGATGGCCTTGTTGCTGCTATCCCTTACATTATTTTTGTTCTTCTATTTGGTCTTACAACCTTCCTTTCTTTTTGGTGTACTTACCTTTATTCCTATGATGATGAATGCCAACAACGGAGCTTCTGAGCAGAAACAACAGCAGATGCTCATGGGAGGCATGATGTCTCTTGTGATGCTTTGGTTTGGTTGGACCGTTCCTGCTGCCGTCCTTTTGTATTACGTAACGTCTTCTCTTTGGCAGGTTATTCAGCAGAAACTTATCACAAATAAGATTCTTGAGTCAGAAAAAGCCAAGGTAGCTGCACAGATGGAAAATAAGCCTATTGAGGTTGATGTAGTGCGAAAAGAGAAAAAGCCGCGTCAGCATAAAAAGAATTAGAAATCTACGTTACTTTAAAACAAGAGCTTAGCGAAGGTCTGAAAAGATAATAGTTAATATTTTTATATAATAATGGAGGATGGCGTGAAAGAAATTGATATGGACGAGAGCGATCTTTCCCAGGTTTCTCTCTCTGTAGAAGGCATAACAGACGAATTTAGCGAGATCAAATCCCATTATGAAAATGGTATCGCTTTAACGGATTCTGAGATGGATAAGATAGCCGATAAGGCGGTCCTGTATCTTAAGCATCTTCTCTCCTTTTTTGGCGAGCATGAATGTGAGATTGATGAGTACGACGGAGACGAGGGAGAACTTATTCTCGATATTACGGGAGGGGATTTAGCTATTCTTATTGGTCGCCATGGAAATACGTTGGACGCCCTTCAAATGGTACTCTCCTCACTTATGAGTGCTTCTCTTCACTTCTATTATCCAATAGTTGTGGACGTAGAATCATATAAGAGCCGTCGTCGAGCAAAGATTCAAAGCATGGCACGCTCTGCCGCTGAACGAGTGAAGAAAAACGGGAATCGTATAGCTCTTGCTCCAATGAATGGGTACGAGCGCCGTCTTGTACATATTGCACTTCGTGGAGAGGATCAAGTTACCACTCATTCTGAAGGTGAGGATCCTTATAGGCGTGTTGTTATTACTGCAGTGAATGTTTAAGTTTTTTCTTATAACAAGTACACTAAGGGAGGAGAAATCCTCCCTTTTCTTTTGACAAGAGTTTCTGCTATAGAAGGTTTTGTCATTTTAGTAAGAGTAAGGAGTCACTGGATATGGAGAAAATATATATAGAGGAGAATGAAAAGAAACTTTTGAGGCTTCTTAATATGTATGATCTTTCTACAACGCATGAACAAAGGAAACTTCTTCTCACGTATCTTGAATTACTATTTGAAAAAAACAAAACTCTCAATTTAACCCGTATTACTGATATAGACAGTGCACTCGTACTCCATATAGTGGACTCCCTTTTGCTGTCAAAATTTATGCCATGTTCAGAAGAAGATTCTTTTTGTGATATAGGAACCGGAGGTGGAGTTCCTGGAATTCCTCTTGGCTGTGTCTTAGAGTGTAAAGGGCTTCTTATTGATTCTATTGGAAAGAAGATTTCTGCGGTAAATGAGTTTGCCGAGCAGCTTGGAATACAGGATAGAATTATCGCAAAACAAATGCGTGCAGAAGAAATAGAAACAAAAATGAAAAGAAGCTTTCGATTTGTTGTTGCCCGAGCTGTAGCAAAAGCAAATGTTGTTATGGAATACGCCGAGCCGTTTCTGATGGATCAAGGAAAACTCCTTTTACAAAAGGCAAATATTGAGGAAAAAGAGCTTCAAGACGCACTTCAGATGGCAAAACTTTGTGGATTTAAAACGGTTTCACGTGAAACATTTGAGTTACCGAACGAATTTGGACATCGGGAGATTCTCATTTTTCAAAAGAATAAGGAATCAAGGATAATCTTACCGAGAAAAAATGGAGAAGCAAAAAAACATCCACTTTGTGGATGACAATTAGTGTACGATTATTGCGCAAAGAAATGCCGAATGTTTCACGTGAAACATTCGGCAAGATTATTATGTCGGTAACGTTTTGGGTCAATTCGGAGGAAATATGGACTATAAAGACCAAAAGCGTGCATATCCCGAGAAGGATTGTAAGGTTATTGCGATTATTAACCAGAAAGGAGGAGTTGGAAAGTCAACAACAGCTGTCAACTTAACTGCTGCTCTTGGAGAGACAAAGAAGAAAGTACTCCTTATTGATTTTGATCCCCAAGGAAACGCTACAAGTGGGTATGGAATAGAAAAAGAAGAGCTTGAACATGATATTTACGATGTGATTCTCAACGAATATTCCATTAAAAACCTCATTCTTCCAACTCCAGAAGAACGTGTTTTTGTTGTTCCCGCAACCATACAACTTGCCGGTGCTGAAATTGAACTTGTAAATAAGGAAAATCGAGAGTATGTATTAAAGAAAGCAATTGAAGAGGTAAAAGACGAGTTTGATTATGTATTTATTGACTGTCCCCCGTCGCTTGGTCTTCTTACTATAAACGCTTTTGTCGCAGCCGATAGTCTTCTTGTTCCAATTCAGTGTGAATATTATGCCCTTGAAGGAGTTTCAAAACTTCTTGAATCTATGGCCATGGTTCAAAGCAATCTTAACCCGGATCTTGAAGTGTTTGGCGTAGTAATGACTATGTTTGACAGTCGTACCACTCTTTCAAAGCAAGTAGTTGAAGAAGTTTCAAACTACTTTGGCAATAAGATGTTTAAAACTCTCATTCCCCGAAATATTAAAATAGCGGAAGCTCCAAGTCATGGACTACCAATAAGTATGTATGCTCGTATTAGTAAAGGATCTCTCGCATACGTGAAGCTTGCAAAGGAAGTGATTCGTCGTGGCTAAAAAATCAGGGTTGGGTAAAGGTCTCTCATCGTTAATTAGCGAAGCTAATGCAGAGACAGGAAGGCCAAAAGAAACGACAGCGCTTGCGCTTTCAAAGTTAAAGCCAAATAAAGATCAGCCGCGAAAGCAATTTGATGAGACAGAACTTGAGGAGCTTGCGGATTCTATAAAACAAAACGGTGTATTACAGCCGTTACTTGTGAGAAAAAAGGACCAGGGATTTGAAATAGTTGCCGGAGAAAGACGTTATCAAGCGGCTAAAAAAGCTGGTTTGAAGGAAGTTCCTGTTATTATTAGAGACATATCTGATGAAGAAGTATTTAAGCTGGCTCTTATCGAAAACCTTCAGAGATCAAATTTAAGTCCTATCGAAGAAGCGCGCGGATATCAGGAACTTATAAAAAAAGACGGCCTTACTCAAGAACAACTTTCGAAGATTATTTCAAAGTCTCGCTCAGCCATTACAAATACTTTGCGTTTGTTAGATCTTCCAAAAGAAATTCAGGAGTATATGGCTTCGGGACAGCTCTCGGCGGGACATGCCCGCGCAATTTTAGCGGTTGCCGGAGAAGAAGGTCGTCTAAAGCTCGCCCAGAAGGTAATAGAAGAGAATTTGTCGGTGAGACAGACAGAAAACCTTGCACCACTTTTTTCTGGCAGAGAGAACGTAAAAGTTCAGCGGCAGCCATTACCTCAAACATATAAGAGAGCTGCTCGACAACTACGTCTTGCGCTTGACACAACGGTGAAGGTTCGAAATATTCGCGGAAAGAACAAGATTGAAATAGAATTTTCGGATGACGAAGAACTGGCAAGACTTGTTGGTCTTCTAACTCAGGGGGATGGTCTTCGTGAGGATTAGGCCTCGGCTGCTTTTTGTATCCGGTATTTTTGCGGGAGCCGCAATTGCCACAATCTATTGTCTTCTTACAAAAGACGCTCGAAGAAAAGTAATTACAGCGGGGAAAAAGACTATTTTTTCAACAAAAAGAGTTCTTTCTGCTTTGGATGCATCCGGCGTTGAGGATCATTCGATAAACCTTGATGAACATAGACAGAGTATAGACTGTCAATGGTCTGAACTTGGATATTAGAACAAAAGTTCTAATATCCAAGCGATTGTCTTAGAGCTGACGAAGTTTTTGACTAAGCTGTCCGCAGGCAGCGTCAATGTCTGCTCCGCGAGAAATTCTTATAGTAGCCTCAACGCCAACTTCACCCAGCTTCGTGACAAATTGTTGTGCGCGGGCTGGGGCTGAGGGATGAAATCTAGATCCCGGAATCTCGTTTAATTGAATGAGATTAACATGCGCAAGGGTTCCACGGCAGAAATCGCGAAGGGCTCCAAGCTCGTTTTCAGAGTCGTTTATGCCGCCAATAAGGGCGTATTCATAGGTAGGGCGTCGTCCGGTCTTCTCGACATATTCTCCCATGATGTCGTACAGATGGAGAAGAGAGTATTTTCGGACTCCGGGCATAAGCATATCGCGAGTTTTTTGAACGGCAGAGTGGAGGGAGACCGCCAAAGTAAACTGCTCTGGCTCGTTTGCAAAACGCTTAATCATTGGAATAACACCGCAGGTAGAAATTGTAAGATGACGTGCGCCAATACCAAGACCGTGAGGGGAATTGAGAAGTCTTAGCGCTTCAAGAGCATTGTCATAGTTCATGAAGGGTTCTCCCTGTCCCATAAAGACAACGCTTGAAACACGCATTTCAAAGTCATTTCGGATGTGAAGAACCTGGTCGTAGATTTCAGATGCTGAGAGAGACCGCGTGAGCCCGGCTGCTCCAGTGGCACAAAAAGCGCATCCCATAGCGCATCCTGCCTGTGTTGATGCGCAAACGGCAAGTTTATTTCCCGTTGGCATGCCAACGCATTCGACACATACATTATCCGGATATTGGAGGAGATATTTACGGCTGCCATCTTGGGAGAGTTGACGGGTCACCTGAGTGACGCTTTGAAAAGAAACCGCCTTTGCAAGCTCCTCCCGAAGTGACTTTGGGAGGTTGCTCATCTGATCAAACGAAGTTGCACCCTTAGACCAAATCCAATCTTCCAATTGCTTTGCACGGAACTTGGGTTGTCCGAGGCTCTCCACAAGGTCAACGATTTCTGTATGGGAAAGTGTCTTTAGGCTACGCTTAGCTGAAGGGAAGGGATGTTTTGGGAAATAAGCATCGCTGGGGGTAGTATCTGACTGCATTTTTATCCTTGTCCGTAATCTTATTGTCTTCTCGCGGTATCCTCTTATAAGAGAAATCTTTATTGGGTGTATTTTAGCAGCTGACTTTGAAGGAGCGTACATGACGCGCGATGAATTAAAAAAGCTTTCAGTCATTGTTTTGGCCGGAGGTTGGTCTGACGAACATGAAATTTCTCTGCAATCGGGAGAAGAAGTCAAAAAGGCTCTTAAACAGGCAGGTTTTGAAAAGGTTGAGCTGCTTGATATCGCACTTCCCGGTGCCATAGAAAAGCTTGTGAAGGGCTCATATGACGTGGCGTTTGTCGCGATGCACGGACACTATGGAGAGGATGGCTGTATTCAAGGCTTGCTTGAGATTCTCCATATTCCCTACACCTTCTCCGGGGTGCTCGCTTCAGCCATGGGAACCGAAAAAGAAGTATCGAAGCTTATGTACAAGCAAGCCGGTATCCCCGTGCCCAAAGGTATTGATGTCAGCGCCGGTACGAAGTTTACCGACGAGGAAATTGAGCAGGTTGTTACGGACTTGGGACTTCCCATTTTTGTTAAACCGGCAGCGAATGGATCAAGTTTTGGTGTTACGCGAGTTACGAGCAAAGACCAACTTCTCCAAGCAATTGCAGACGCGGGAGTACAAGGTGACAGAGTTTTAATTGAAGAGTGTGTGGTGGGTACTGAAATTACGGTCCCCGTTATCGGAAACGACCATCCCACGGCACTCCCGATTGTCGAGATTGTTTTTGAAGATGAGTTTTATAGCATTGAAGTGAAGGCAGAGCCTGCATCGCTCCATCACATTACTCCTGCTCGGCTTGCACCTGATGTGTACGCACGCGCTCAAGAGCTTGCCGTATGTGCTCATAAGGCTCTTGGTTGCAGAGGTGTTTCTCGCAGTGATTTTATTGTAAAAGCCGATGGAAACCCGGTTATTCTTGAGACAAACATGATCCCAGGAATGACGGAACGCTCACTTATTCCGGATTCGGCGCGCACGGATGGTATTCCGTTTTCTGAGCTCTGCACGCGCTTCATTGAGTACGCTCTTGAAGAACACGGTAAAAACCAAGCACAATAAGGCATATGCAGACAGCGAATACAAATCTTTCCGGCGGGAAGAGCTTCGAGCCTGAAGCTCTCACGCAGCAAGATGACACACAACGGAAGCTTCAAGATCTTCTTCTTCCCGACACTCCTGAAAACATTCGAGCGTCGTATCTTACGCTTGCCGAGCGGGCTAAAACGACGGAGTTTGACCTTCTTGAAGAAGACATTGTTGTTCTTGACACCGAAACTACCGGCCTTTCTTTTAAAACGTGTGGTTTGACTGAAATATCTGCGGCAAAAATTTCCGGTAGAGAGGTTGTCGAGCGCTTTGAAACATTTGTAGACCCCCGAAAACCTATTCCACCGGAAATAGTGGCGCTTACACACATCACCGATGAAGACGTCGCGAAAGCCCCGCGTGCTAAAGAGGCCGTAGGCGCACTTGCAGATTTTGTCGGAGGCCTCCCTGTTCTTGCACATAATGCCGTTTTTGACCGAACTTTCATAGAGAGAGTTCCCGGAGGGCATGAAGTTTCCAATACGTGGATCGATACGCTTTCTCTTTCACGCATTGCACTTCCACGACTGTCTTCCCATAAGCTTTCGCGTATGGCCGAGGCCTTTGGAGCGCTTCGGGTAACGCACCGTGCAAGCGACGACGTTGATGCGCTTGTGGGCATGTGGCGCATTATACTTTTGGGATTACTGGATCTTCCCCGCGGTCTTCTCGATATGTTTGCAGAAATGCACGAGGATGTTGAGTGGACATTACGGCCGATTTTTGCCCACATTGCCGCCATGAAGCAAGAGGCGGTAAAAGGGACGGGGACTTCCCTTGGCCCACAATCAAATGAAATAACCGCTGGTGTCGCGGCTGCTCTTGCGGCAGGGACGACAAGAACATCACCACGACCATTTTCAATGAAAGACATACGCAGCGTACTTGTCGCCAGCAAAAAAGGAAAGATCCGCGCTGACGCGAAAGATCAAGATCCGCCGCCCAAGGTTTCTTCGGAATCTGAAATAAAGCAGGCGTTTGCTCCGCAGGGCCTTATCTCTCGTATGTATGGTTCATATGAGGTGCGACCGGAGCAATGTGAAATGTCGCTTGAAGTGAGAAAGGCGCTTGCCACATCATCACATAGAGCAATTGAGGCGGGCACCGGTGTGGGCAAGTCGATTGCGTATCTGTTGCCGGAGGTTTTGTTTGCAAAAGCAAACAACGTTACCGTTGGTATTGCTACCAAGACAAATGCCCTCACCGATCAGCTTATTTCTCATGAGCTGCCGGTCCTTAATCGGGTGATTCCCGGAGGCGTAACGTTTTGTAGTCTTAAGGGCTACGAACACTATCCGTGTCTTCACAGGATGGACAGGGCAGTGGAGGAAGAGCTGCCGCTTGGCCTGTATAAGCATGAGAGTCGATCGCAGGCTTCCATTGCGGCTGACATGCTCACTGCGCTTGCCGTCTCGTATGCGTTTTCGTGCCAGTCGATTGATGGTGATTTGGATGCGCTTGGTATCAGGTGGCGCTATGTGCCCCGTAAGCTCCTTACGACGACTTCTCGCGAGTGCTTACGCAACCAATGTCCTTATTTTCCGCACGAGTGTCTTATACACGGTGCACGACGGCGAGCCGCTGAATCTGATGTCGTGGTAACCAATCACTCGCTCCTGCTTAGAAACGTTTCGGTTGACGGCAGGATACTTCCTCCTATCAGGCATTGGGTGATTGACGAGGCTCATGGATTTGAAGCTGAGGCACGCCGACAGTGGGCAATTGAGTTACAGGGCGACAAGATCGGCGCAGGTTTTGAGTTTTTAGGCACGCAAAAGAGCGGTACCCTTTCATCAATCATTGCGGCTTCCGCAAAGCTTGAAGGAGCATCTCTTCTCGAACGCATACTCGTGAAGGCTGCATACGCAACGGCCCGCGCGATGGTTGCCTCGTCCGGCTTCTTTTCATGCGTACATGCCCTTCTGCCGCTTGCCAAGGGCGACGGCGGATACAGCAATGTGTCACTTTGGATTGACGGGGAAATACGGGAGACCGAAGAGTGGAAAGAAGTGGCAGATGCGGGAGCACATTGTATTGAGACTTTAGAGCCCGCTATTAAAGCCTTTGATGAAGCAGGAGCTGCCTTGAGCCCGGTAGACGCCAAACTGGCGGCAAACCTTAAGGAATCAACGTCGTTTTTGTCAGAGTTTTTCTTTGGCTTACAGCTGATATGCGCGGGAAAAGACACGAGCTACGTATATTCCGCACAGCTTTCTCGATCAAAATCCAATAGAGGACAAGAAATGCTTTGTGCCGAGAAGCTCGATATTGGAGAAGAGCTTGCACAAAGATGGCTCCCAGAGATGCACTCGGTTGTCTTTACCTCGGCAACCATGGCGGTCTCGCATAACTTTGATCACTTTGATGCGGCGGTCGGGTTAAGTAAAGGAGACTTTTCACACCAGAGCAGAGAACTTGATTCAAGTTTTAATTTTGATGAGAATATGGCGGTTGTTGTTCCAAAAGACATTCCCGAGCCAAACGATGCCAGATACCTGCAAGTTCTTGAAGACGTTCTCTACGACATCCATGTTGGTATGGGAGGCTCCGTGTTAACGCTGTTCACGAACCGTCGAGACATGGAGCAGCTCTACGAAAGACTCAAGTCCCGTCTTGCAGAGAACGGTTTATTGCTTGAATGTCAAGAGCGGAGCGGATCTGCTCGGCATCTTCGTGATCGCTTTGTTGCGGACGAGGCATGTTCGCTTTTTGCACTTAAATCGTTTTGGGAGGGCTTTGACGCCGTAGGAGACACGCTGCGTTGTGTCGTGATTCCCCGGCTTCCGTTTGCAAGCCCAAATGATCCAATCTCCAAAGAGCGCTCGCAGCGAGAAGAGCGCGCATGGTGGAGATACTCATTGCCGGAAGCCGTTATTGCTACGAAGCAGGCCGCGGGGAGACTCATTCGGAGCGGCAGCGATAAGGGCATACTTGTTCTTGCGGATTCTCGGGTTGTATCCAAGCGATATGGAAAGCAGTTCTTAAATTCCCTTCCAAAAAAGCAGGCAAGTATTGTATACAGAGACGACGTAAAGAACTTTATTGCCCGCTGGCGAGAAGAGCATGGGGCTTAATGATCATCTGATTCGCGGAGAAGTTTTTGAGCAAGGTTTTGTATGGCATTAATGAGGGCGGGATCATCGGTCCACACATGTCCGTGGCAGGCCAATATGTGCCGCGGAAGCCATTCGTTTTTGAAAAAGGGCACGGAGGTTACGATAGGTTTAGATGGATCAATCGGCTTAGAGAGAGCGTCATCAGTATTGTCTTGAACAATCTGAAGGTCATGCCATCCAAAAAGCGACAGATATTTCTTATCGTCAAAAAAGAGAGTGACCCTAGGAACATCCGCTGTTTCTGTGGGAAGATACGTCTGTTTAAGCTCCTCAAAATCCAAAGATATGGTCTTTAGGTTTTCCATGCGGTAAATAAAAAAGGTTCGCGCGCTGTGTTTCTTTAAATCAAAGGCTTCAAGTTTCCAGCCGGAGACATCTTGGATTACTTCAAGGGGAAGAACGCTTCTCTTGTCTGAGGGATGCTCTTTGTTCTTATCAAAAGAATTTGTGTGTCGGTAAGAGAAAAGCAGTTTTTCCTGCGCTGCGATTGCTCTGGCACAGATAAAAAGGCGTGCTTGCTCGGTGTCGGAAACTTCCGGCTGAACGACTCGAGCTATGAGTTTTTCAGAAACAACATGCGAGGAGACGGGCGGAGAGAGAAGCTTTTGTAAGGGACTATCGGCCGATATTTTAAGTGCGCGAAAAACCACTGCTAGAGACAGTGTTTCGGAATAGGTGAGAGCCGGCCGGCGATCAAAAAGAGAAGGTTGCAGAGAGGCGTGCGCTGCTATATAGGAAAGAGAGTCGTCTGAGGCAAAAGGAAGCGGTTGATATTCACCACGGTCCGTTGAAAGCAGGAGATAAAAGAGGAGGTGAGTCTCGGTATCAGAAAGGCCGAGGCGTCGAGCAACTTCTTTTTTGTCGATATAAGCACCCTCTGCGCTCAGGGCTTCAATAAGAACAAGGAGTTTTCGTGCAACGCTTATTTGCCCGTCTCGTCCGGAGTTACTATTTGTTGGCATAGTGGTTCACCCCGCCTAAAAGATACTCTTTCCACATGCTAACAAACGGTTGAGGAGCAACGGGGAGTATGTCATTTGCAATTGCCCATACGACAGCCTCGGATATATTTCGCACGGAAAGAGACCAGCAATCCGTTTGCGGCTCATAAATTGCGCGCTGTTTTAGTTGGCGCTGTAAGGGGATGGGAGTGTTTTTCATGAGCTTAAATGTTAGTTGTGTGGGATCCTGCGAGCCAAATTCAAAGGGGAAAAAATAAAAGTCTTGAATGGAGAAGTTCGCAGGAATTTCGAATGAAATTTCTGGGTGCAGACGTATCCATTTAAACCGATCGATTCGGTATGTCTTTGGTGGGTATGATAAGGTGCCATTTTGAGAAAGTTGGGCAGCAACAAAATATTCACTGCCATATGCGGCAAAACGGCCGAAAGGTGCAAGTAGGAGCGTTTTTTCATGGGCCAATGCGTCTTCGTAGCACGCTTCTACGGCACAGGTCTTATCGAGAGCAGAAAACAGGGTATCTAAAATTCGCGATTTTTCAGATTGATGCGAGGGTTTGTTATCGAAAGGCATCTCCAAGGCAACAAAAGTAGGGTCTAGTTTTGCAAGTGCCATCCGAAGCGTGTCTGCGTAGGGGAGTGTATTGCCGGCGAGAAGTGCCTCACAGGCTTTTATAAATCCCAAAAGAACATCTTCGGGAGGAAGGTTTTTTGGAGAATAAAAAGAAATAGGATCAATTTCGAGGGTTCCGGTTGAGAAATTTCCTGTTTTTTTGATTTTCCCGCTCACCATCCGAAATCAGATGAAGTGAACGCACCCGGTTCCTGAATTTCTCTTCTTCTCTTTTTTTTCTGTAATGATCTCTTATTGCTCTAAAGACTGCAAATGGTCCCTGTTTTATCAACATCTTTATTACTTTCTTAATTTTCACTTTTGTACTCCACTATTTGAATAATTTATATAAGAATTTCATAAAAGCTATTACGTAAATGATAAATAACAATAATACACAAAATGTCTCTGCATCAAACCGGTTCGTAACCGCTTTCATAATCAATGTTCCGTCTGTCTCTTCATCATTGATCCAGAACTTTGTTCCTTGTTCTGTTTTTCTTTCAAAACAGAACAATACTGCATTGTCCGGAATTTCTCCTTCTGTGCCGATAGAAAAAATATATTCTTTATCTTTACAGTTTTTCACAGTATCAAATTTAAAATTATAGAATTTTCCACTTTCCAGATCCGTCGCTTTCGTTTCGCCATTCGCAACTACTTTCTGCGTTTCTGCATCTGTAAGACTATATTTGATAACCGTATCTGATGGTGTACCTGTAATCCTGCATTTTACCCTAACACCATCCAATGTATCTTCATTACTTTTGAACCGTTCCTGTACAGTTTCATTCAGGAATGATCCTGTTGTTATATATTCGCTGGTATCCACTGCTCTGTCATATATATAATTATTCTTCCCTATATGTGCATATAAGAACGAACCTGCAACAATAATAATCCCTGCAATTATTACCTGAATCTTTTTTTTCATGCTATTACCTCATCTATTATGACTGACTATATTCTTTACAAATTTCATCTGCATCGCCAAACCTTTTCACATGCCCGTGTTCAAGCCATACAATTTTCTCACACAAACTTTCAACCTGTGCAATACTATGCGATACAAATAAAATAGTTGTCCCATGTTCCATCATTTTTCTGATGCGCTCTTCACACTTCTGTTGGAATCGGAAATCACCAACCGAAAGCACTTCATCAACGATCAATATGTCCGGTGTCCCGATCGTCGCAATTGCAAACGCAAGCCTTGACACCATACCTGAAGAAAAGTTTTTGACCGGAACATCCATAAAATTCTGGAGTTCTGAGAATTCCACAATATTATCGTAATGCTTTTCCATCTCTTCTCTTCCGTATCCCAACAATGCACCATTCAAAAATACATTTTCTCTTGCAGTAAGATCCATA
>OLQM01002772.1_pt1 | contig 16432 bp, 10 predicted proteins | sample 1673161 | NCBI WGS metagenome assembly OLQM01 (sample SAMEA3136761, study PRJEB25190) | human gut metagenome | reverse complement strand
TTCAATGCGAATCTTTCTGTTTACATTCACTGTTTTTGGTAGTAAAATGGATTTATCAAAAAGAAAGTGGGAAATCTGATATGACAATCGGTGATAAAATAAAAAAAATCCGGACATTCCGGAATATGACACAGGCAGAACTTGGTGCTGCCCTCGGTTGGGGCGATAAAGGTGCAAATCGTCTTGCCCAATATGAAACGAATTACCGGGTTCCCCGCAAAGATCTGGTAACTGAAATGGCTAAGATTCTGGATGTAAATCCACTGGCACTACATGAGCCTACGACTATGGATGCTTCTGAACTTATGGAAATTCTGTTCTGGATTGATGAATTTAATCCCGGCATGATTAATCTCTTTCAACTAGAGACATATCCAGGTGAAAAATCAAATTCCAGTGACGATGCCGCTATCCGCTACCATGATTCTGATAGCTGGCCTGCACATTCGCCTGTTGGTATGTGGTTTAATTATAGAGTTCTCAACGATTTTATGAAAGAATGGGTTCTCAGAAAAGAAGAACTGAAATCCGGTGAGATTACCAGAGATGAGTATTTTGAATGGAAAATCAACTGGCCACAGACCTGTGATGGGTGTGGGAAATTTGAGCCGAAAAGGCAGTGGCGATCTGTTAATGCTGAACTTAGTGAAACTTAGCAAAACTTAAATTTATTATGTTTTTTCTCGTTAGTCAAAGAGAAGGCACTGTAAAACCAATAATTCAGTGGTTTTCAGTGCCTTTTTTCATATTGCTCTATTGAATTTTCCTCATCCCGCCTATATAAGTGAAACTTAGCGAAACTTAAATTATGCCCAATATGGAATATACTTTTTATACCTTGGCGCAGTATCCGGATCCATTACTTTAATATAGCCTCCGTCAACAGCACTGGTAAGAAGTCGAGAGGCTTTCGCTTTCTCTTTTTCTCCCAATCCAAATATTTTTCGAATATCTGAGTTAGAAATCCCCTCAAAATTGACATATGCCAGACATGCCTGCATATAACAAGTACGCATCCGATCTTCTTTCGTGGTTAATTCAAACGGTACTTTCGCAAACAATATTGCTTTTGTAAATTGATTGTTTTGATTTTCAATCCTCGGTGCAAGTAATTCATTTTTGCCGGTTGCTTCAACAATCTTATCATATCCACTGCCACGTTCCTCACAGATACCACATTTATGCATAAATCCGGCAATATTTTCATTTCTGGACACCGGCACCGAATCTACAATTCTTTCAATTGCTACCAGTGGTGCACCAGCATTTGAAAATTCAATTCGATTTTTAAACACTTCTACCATCGGATTTGTACCTCTTTGCTGCAGATCCTGATGTATCATAGCATTTGCCAACAACTCACGGATAGCAATTTCCGGGAAACTGACAACAGATTTCCTTGTTGCTTCTACAATAACCTCTTCCTGCGGAATAATTGTCATAATATACTGCACGATTTCTTCATGCGAAAATGCATAGCCCGCACAGAACTCTTTTTCTCTGATAGCATCCAGTCTGGAATTCTCCTTATACCATATCACCCTCACAGTTCTTCTATGCAAAGATTCAAATTTCTTCAAATCCTTTGCGATCACCAATGCTCCCATATTCGTGATATCCCATGTACCGGCATCATTTCTCTTTATGAACTTTTCATGCTGTAAATCTTCCAATACTTTATCCCGATTTCTCGGAATTGGCATTTCCAGTTTATCATAATACTTTGAGTAATCCAATAATAACACCATTTCATCTTCATCTAAATTTCCCATCGCAATTCGAAGTTCATATGGTGTAGAATCGAATGTTCTCCATAATTCTCTTTCTTTGTCAGGATACTCTTTTAAATTCTTTTTGTTCGTTCCAATTCTTATAAATTCCCCACCAGCGAACTGTACCGGCTGTTTTTCTGCACAAGGAATCTCCATTAGCACAACCATTCCTTCATCCATCGGGACCTCAAAAAATCGGAAATTAATTCTTGGTGAAAGCATTCTGGAAAGCCATGCTTCCAATTCCTCATTTCCCTTTTTCATTTTACGATACTGAAATTCAGTTCCAACAATTTTATGTGTTGTGTCATCCACGCCCCAAACTAAATATGCTTTCGGTCGTTCGCACAACGCAGCTGAATTACTGAGAGCAGAAATATATTCGCCAATCATCTGCGGTTGCTTGTTATTACATTTAAATTCTACCCACTCCGTCTCGTCCGGAAGCTTTGCAAGCTCTCGCACAAGACTTTGCAGGTACTCTACTGATCGTATTGCCATGACATCACCTTCCTATTAAACCACTTCTAAGTTCCACCCAAAATTTTCTAATTCTTTTCGTACTTGATCACTCACACTTTTTCTCGGTATTGCCAAGCAAAGCAATCCTTTCGCACGTGTCATTGCCACATAATGACATTTTAATCTCTTTTTATTCCGCACACCTAATTTAGGACGTTTTCCCGAAAGCCATGGTAATATAGATGAAAGATTATCTTCGTAATACTTTGTCTCCACTACTAATGTTGTCAAATGTGTTCTACCCTTTGATGAATGTATACTTCCAAACTTTATGTTTATTTTATCTCCAGATTCATTCTCATATTCTTTTTCATTCACTCTATTTCTATTTTTCGTATATTCTTCTGGTTTCTCGCTGCCATCCCAGAACAAAAATTCATCTTTTCTTGCATCAGTATATTTTATAACATCTGACAAAAGATGTAAAATTTGATCAATAACATTCTCCCATTCATTCTTTGTTTTCCAATTCATGCACATAATTTCCAGCAATCCACTTCTTATTTCTTCTCTATTCTCTGGTCGCACTGTTTTAATAATAGAATTAAATGCTGAAGAAGATTTTTCAATTTCTTTCAACGGATATTTCCTCATTATCTTACATATTCCTTTTGATATCCATTCAACTTTTAAAGACAGTTCTCCTTTTTTTTCCATCTGTTCTTCGGCGATCCAAAAATAATCTATCAGATGGTTGGGCGTTTGTTTTTTTACTTCTGGATTATACTCTTCAAAATAGTTTTTTACACTCATTTCTTTATCTATTTTGTGAACCATCCCTAATACGTGACACCCATATTTCTGGTATTCTTCTAATTCATCATGTGAAAAACTTCTGAATATTAGTTCTGCAAATTTATCTACTACGATATTCTCTTGACCATTTTCAAATAAAAATATTGTGTTTTGTATATTATTATTCGAAAATGGCCGCCCTTCTCCTATCATATTACTCTTATCCAGTGCTACTCCATTAGCTAACTTTGCTATTTCTGCTCCAAATCTTTTGCTATTCAGCATCTGCAGTGCATTTGCTCTTGGAAAATATTCGACATCCTCCATTTTTTCATAAGAATTATAAATTGCTTGATTACTATCACCGTATGCCTGATAAAAACTATTATAGAGCGGTTTTTCATAGATTTTATTTAGCAATTCCCATATTTCTTTTTTCGTATCTTGTGCCTCATCTATAAAAATAACAGGAAATCTCATCTGAATCAGCTCAGCAAGCGTTGAAATGCTATCTATTCCTTTTGCTGCATACAATTCCATTTCATTAAAAGTAAATTCTCCTCTGCGCCTTGATTCAGTAACAGCTTTTACGACATTCTTATATGTTGCTGTTCCCGTTCCTAATTTAACATCTAATTTATACGGTAATTCCAGTGGATCGCATACATATTTATCTTTTCCATGTGCTTCTAACCATTTTTTTATTCGTATACTTTTCCATCGACGCTCCAGTACATAATCTGTGTCAATTATATTTACCGGACAGCCACAGCTTCTCAAAAAAGGCATTGCAATAAATGTATCCAAAAAAGCTTGAAATGTCCCGATAAAATGCGGATAAGATAATAGTTTTTTCCCAACATTCAGAGTTCCTAATCGCTCTTCGATTTCTTCTCGTGCAACATTTGTATGAGATAACACACATATCCCACGATTTTGCCATTTCCATTTACGGGATAATATTGCCAACTTCGCTACCAAAATGGTCGTTTTTCCACTTCCTGGACAGGCATGAATATCCACTGAATTCATATTTTTCAAAATTTGAATTCTGCATTCATCCAATTCAATATCAGGCATTATAGTTCTAACCCATTCAATGTCCTCATCTGTAATTTGCAATCCAAAATTTTCTTTATCCATACTCTATATTCCTTCAATGTTTGTTGTCACATATTCTATAGCTTTCACCAAATAATTTGGCAATACTGTCACTATCTCTTCAACTGTTTTTCCCTTAAATATGTTTTCCAAATCAAAACTAAATTTTTGCGCAAACTCCGCTTTTGATACTATCTTATGCGAAAAAAACGAGTATACATAAGATGCTTTAGCCTCTTTACTCTTATATTCATTATATTCTTTTGTGTACTTTTCTAATAGCTCCGCTTTCTTCTCCTCGTTCTTTTCTTTGTCCTGAATTTTTTCTGCAAGCATAGTTGCAATAGTTTGCAACATTTCTTCGCCTAATCCATTGGCAGCTAGCTCATATTCCAACGTCCACTGCTCTGGAATAAATGTTTTAACATTTTGACCATTTGCCTTTTTTTCAATCTCTTGTATATACTTTTCTTTGTCTTTTATTTCAGACTCTACTTTCCATTTTCGATTTTTCTTTGGCCAATTTTCTTTATCCTTATATTTTTCATCAAGACAAATTGCAGGTGCGCATTCTGGCATTACATCTCTATCTGTAATACACGATACAGGAATATTTATTTCATCTCCCTCTTTTCTCTGAAAAATCCTTGCATATCTTCGAAGACCTGTACTTTTAACATCAACAATAGATATTCCATAATCTGTTAAATTTCTGTTCAATAATTGCGCAAGAGTTGGTAATAATAAAACCTCTCCTGGTCCTTCTACAATGATTACACCTTTGGCAAAAAATAAATTGGCTTTCGTAGCATCCAAATAACGTTCTAAAAATTTATAATCAGAAGAATCCAACATTGTTTCTCCCTCTCTCATCGAAAAAGCTTTCCGATTTTGTATCAAAAGTAAATTATTAAGTTCTACCACTGATGCCAATAAAGGAGAATGCGTTGTCATTATTACTTGTTGATTTTCTCCTTTCTTTTGCATAGACTGTATAAGCTTCAATTGTCTTTGAGCATGTATATGCGCTTCCGGTTCTTCAATTAACATGAATGTACTTAATTCATTATTATCCTGATTCAGTAACATTTCACATGCCATACTCATTAAATTGCTTGTTCCAAGTCCCACATTACCATAATTTGATACTGAATCTTTTTGAATATTCAAATCCAATTTTTCCAACAATGAATATATCTTCTTTTCATCCGTGTTACCATCACCAGCGACTGTAATTTGTGTTTTTACAGCATCATTATTTAGCATTAACTCTGTATTTAAAATATCACCTATTCCCTTATTCACAGCTTTAATCACTTTATGTTCAGCCAGTAACTGATTGGACAAATCAAAAATTCCAGCGAGAGACAATGAAGTTATATCTATTCCTTCTTTATATTCTCGCTCACCTAAATTCAAATCTGGTATACTACTTAATATTTGAGCCAAACGTGATCCTCTTCCCGATCTCATTTGTGCTTGTGCATCTCTCAGTGGCTTTAAATATGTCACTCTTAACAATTCACGTGCTTCTGCTGAAGGTGCTGCTACATCTGCATTTCTTCCGCAATTCACACTTACAAATGTCCTATGTGGATTTACATTAGTCATATACTTTGCTGACCAATTAATTATTAGTATTTCTTCGTCTTTTGTGTACGTTAAACACTCCAAAAAAGCTGCTTTTTCTCTAACTGTTAAGTTTGAAAATGTAATAGTAATATGTATTTCATTATCGGTATTTTCTTGATGATAATCAGATAACTCTACACGCTGCCACGATTGATCTGTTGTTCCTAACACATAACGAATGGCATCGATAACAGTTGATTTTCCACAATCATTTTCTCCGATAAGTACGGTAACTCCTGGATTAAAATGAAATACGGTCTTCTCTTTAAACGCTCTAAAGTTTTCAATTGAAACTGAAGAAATATACATAAAACACCCTCCACGCTTTATAATTCTTACTTATTTCCCATATTTAACTGGTTCTTCCGCTACCATTTGCGCTTGCTCATCTCTCTCAATTTTCCGGTAATCCACAGTCTTTTTAGAACGCATTTCCCTGTAAATCACTCCCGCCAGTGCACTCATTACAGCATCATACTTACTTTTGTCTTCGAATAGAGAACCATAGCTGTCCTGTGCTTCCATATAGCTTTCCATTGCTGCATTTCCAAAAGCTGAAGGGAAAATACTTTCCGTAAAAATTCTTGGATCTGAAGTACGTGCAGAACTTGCCAGTTTATCATCAGCAATCAGTTTATCGTGTAACGCACCAAGCATCACCCGATCTCCATCTGTGAACTGCCCTTTATACTTCTCGTTAATCTTATCCAAGATTTCATCCAATGTGCTTTTCTGTCGGATTCCCTGTGCCCCCTGCTTTTTAGATGGAACATACTGCCCATCAACTTTTTCCAGTTTTATTGCACCCTCAAATGTTTTCTGCAGTTTATAATATTCCAGTTTCAGCTTTCCCTCTAAATCAATCGGTTCTTCCTTTTCTTCTGGCAAAAGTCCGATCAAATAGCTAAGGAAGAGATATTCCTTATGCATATCAGTGTCAAACATACGAACTACTTGTGTTATATAACTATACCATCGTAATAATTTTCTTACCTGTCTTCTGAATTGATACCGTTCTTCTGGGTTTTTCAAATTATATCTGTCTGCTACCGGTTTTAATACACTTGTCATTTTTCCCATCGCAGTTGCATCCTGCTTACCAGGATGATTCCATATATCAGTAAATGCCCTGATATCATTCTCGTTATAAATTGCATAATCCAGAAGTTCTTTTTCTGTCTGATAAATCAAATCCACATTTACTTCCTGCTCAAGGCTTGTCTCCTGATAAAATGGCTGAAATGCTTCCAGAATATCTTCTTTTTTATTTGCAAAATCCAACACAAATGTGTCCACTTTTCCAGGGCATGTTCGATTTAAACGAGATAACGTCTGCACTGCTTTCACATTTTTCAATTTTTTGTCAACAATCATTGTATGTAACAATGGTTCATCAAAACCAGTCTGATATTTTTCTGCTACTACCAGAACATTAAAATTATCGTGGAATTCTTCCTTTGTCTGACTTTCTGATATATGGCTTCCATCTTTCCTTACGTTCAGCCTAGCTTCTGTATACTCTTCATCTCCATCCTGCACCGTTCCAGAAAATGCAGCCAAAATATCCATATCTGCATAATGTTGTTCTCTTATATATCTTTTGATTTCATGGAAATATCGAACTGCTGCCAATCTCGAATCTGTTACAACCATCATTTTTCCTTTTCCACCGATTTTTTGTTTCGTAGTCTCTCTGAATGTTTCTACGATAATCTGTGATTTCTGGCTGATATTATATGGATGTAATTTTTCATATTTCTTTATAATTTTTGTTGCTCTGCTTTCTGGAAGCTCTGGATTTTCCGGTGTGTCTTTTGCAATTTTGAAACAGGTACTGTAAGTCATATAATTCTGCAAAACATCCAGAATGAATCCTTCCTCTATCGCCTGTCTCATGCTATAAATATGAAATGGATGGAAACTTCCATCTGTCCATTGACTTCCAAACATCTCCAGTGTTGCTGGTTTCGGAGTTGCAGTAAATGCAAAAAAGGATAGATTTGGATGTTTTCCATGTGTCAGCATCTCCTGCACAAGTTTGTCATTTCTATCTATTTCATCTTCTGCTTTTCCTTCTATTTCCGCATATTCTCGCAATGCTGCTTCTGTATCAGCCAACGCCGCTTTCAGTTTCATTGCAGAACTTCCTGTCTGCGAAGAATGAGCTTCATCTACAATAATCGCAAAATTTCTTCCGGCAACCTTATCCACTTCCTGATAAATCACCGGGAATTTCTGCAATGTGGTTACAATAATTCTTGCACCGTTATTGATGGCGTCTCTTAAATCTTTTGAGTTCTTTTTATCATCAATCGCCTCTACCGACCCTATCGTGTGATCAAACCCTGAAATGGTTTCCTGTAACTGTTCATCTAATACGGTTCGATCTGTAACTACAACCACACTGCTGAAAACAGATTCATCATTCGAATCATGTAAGGAAGCCAGTCTATACGCTGTCCAGGCAATAGAATTGGATTTTCCAGAACCTGCACTATGTTGAATCAGATAATTACGACCTGCACCTTCTTTTTTCACATCTGCAATTAATTTACGTACAACATCCAATTGATGATATCTTGGGAAAATCAATCTTTTCTTCTTCGTGACCTGCTCTGATCCGTCAGGCATTTGTTTCTTTTCTTCCTTTACCTGCAGATGAATAAACTTTTGGATAATATCCATCATACTATCTTTCTGGAATACATACTCCCAGAAATATGATGTCGGATATCCGTCTGGATTCGCAGGATTTCCCTTGCCTCCATCATTTCCTGCACCGTTCGATCCCTGATTGAACGGAAGAAAATATGTATTTTTTCCTTCCAACCGTGTTGTCATCCAAACTTCCAACTGATCAATACAAAAATATCCTAAGATTCTCTTATTGAACTGAAAACATATTTCTCTTGGGTCACGATCATACATCCACTGACGCTTAGCATTATCAACGTTTTGTCCTGTATACTGATTCTTTAATTCAAGGGCAAATACCGGAATCCCATTTACCGACAGAACCATATCAACAGAATTATGTGTATCACTGGAATAAAACCATTGTCTGTTGCAAGTAATTTCATTCTTTTCGTACAGTGCTTCCGCTGTTTGATTTAAGCCAGATTCTGGTTTAAAATAACATACTTTGAACGGAATACCTCTATGTTTAAATCCATGTCGCAGTACAGAAATAAGTCCGTCCATATCGCAGGCATTGTTGAAAGCAAGACAGAATTTGCGTTCTGGATCCACTTTATTCTGCAATAAAAAGCGTTTCCATTCCTTTGGCTGTGTTCTCTGAATAAATCTCAATAGCGTATCTTTATAAACACCAAGCTGCGGATCATACATATCGTTATTATGTGTGTAGCCTCCTGCCGGTGATAAAAAGAATTCTTCAATGTCTGCTTCAAAACGTTTCTCTGTTGTAACATCTATACTCAAGGTTCTGGCACCTCCTTTTTACCTGTGACATACTCATAAATTAAAGACTTTTTGTAATTTTCTAATTCATTTACAAACTGTTCTTTCTTTGTAATCACATCATCTATATAGTTACACTTTTCTTTCAAATAACTTACTATTTCATTCTGTTCATCTAAACTCGGTAATGGAATTGTAAATGCCAGCACCTTACTTGAACTTGTACATGCCAGGTTTGTTGTCTTCACCGCTGTAACATCAAAATATGTACGTCCTACTGCTGAAACCGTCAAATATTCTAAATAATATGGATTTAATAGTTTTTCTTTTACTTTAACTGCAAAAATGTGATTTTGATGTAAACATGGTGCAATTCTCCCATCCCAAACACAACCTCGTCCTAATTTATCTCGATCCCCACCCTCAGTCATGAGCACTTCTCCAGCAGATAAACTATATTTCTCTATTTCATCTTTACTTACTCGAAGAACAGCAATGTCATTCGTATCCACGTAACCGTCCTGAACATTTGCTACTCTTAAATACGGTATCTCTATTAGCTTAATATCTTTTGAGTATTTCTTTCCTAATGTAATTCCGGATCTTATACTCACACAATGTCTAAGCTGTGTAAATTTCCAGCTTTCTGGAATATTTCCAATCCATGCGACTCCACTTTCTTTTAATGCTTGTTCATTAGAAATTCCTTGAGTCACAGCTTTCGTGATAATTGATTGCTTAAATTTTTTATATTCTACTATGGAACTTTTTGTTTTTTCTATAATATGGTCTATCTTTTGGCATTTCATTTCCAAATACTCTGTGATTTTTTCTTGTTCTTTATATTCCGGAAACGCAATATTGAAGTTTTGCAAATCTCCTAATTTGATAAATTGAATCACTGATCCAACTGAGCTTTGCTCTACTTCTCTTTTCAAATTATTTGAAACATAATATTTCAAAAACAAAGGATATATGTTGTGAAAATCACTCAAAACATAAGTTCGCTGGTATGCATTAAATTTTCCTTTGTAATATTGAGTAAAACCTACCACTCCATTACCTGCTACCAACAGTGCTTCACAATCGAATGCATACTGATTTATTTTTTTCGGAAACATAGAACATGTAAAAAAAGGATATATTCCCGTTGGTTCTTCTGCATTAGCATCCAATTTACCAGTTGTTATACTATATAATGCCTTTCCTTTTTTTACATTCCATCCTTTGGGAATTTCTCCCAACCATTCAACCCCTGAATCTTTCATCTCTCTACTCATATCATTCCTCACCAAACAAAGCATCCAAACTGCTCTGAATATCCAGTTCCAGTTCATGTAAACGTACCGCAATTTCTTCCACCGGTTCCGGTGCCTGATATTCATAGAAGTACCTTGTCATTGGAATTTCATAGCCCTTTTTCGTTTTCTTTTCATCTATCCATGCTTCTGGTGCATATGGTAATACTTCTCTCTTGAAATATTCCTCAATATCTTCTTTCAGCGGTACATTTTCCGTATCACGCAGAGACACATCAGCCACTGGCTTTCCCTTCTTTAATATAGTTTCACCATTTTCATCTTTCTGTGGCTGTTCTACTACAATCTTCTGATATCCAAATTCCTCTGTGTCAAAAATCTTGCTCTGACAGTAAATACCATCTTTCTCGCCATATATAGTTCCATTTTCAAATGCACCATATGCCTTTACAATCAGATCACGGCATTTATCAGTAATGTCATTTCTTTTTGTTCCAATACTTTTTCTTCTTGCTTCAAAACAATGCGAAGCATCAATCAACTGCACTTTTCCAGCTCTGTGCACTGGTTTATCTTTAGAACAAATCCAAATATAAGTGCTGATACCGGTATTCATAAACATATCTGTCCCTAACTGCACAATCGCATCCAACCAGTCATTTTCCAGGATATATCTTCTAATCTCTGACGGGCCGCTTCCTGCATCTCCTGAAAATAATGGTGATCCATTCTGAATGATAGCCATTTTTCCATTTGGAGCCAGCTTGGAAAGTCCGTTCAATACAAACAACTGCTGTCCATCTGATATCTTCGGGAGTCCGGGTGCAAATCTTCCCAATTCACCTTTTTTCGCCTCTGCCTCTACTGCTGTTTTTTCTCTTTTCCAGTCAATTCCGAAAGGTGGATTTGAAATAATATACTGAAACTGATACCCGCTAAACTGATCTTCTGACAAGGTATCTCCAAATCTCATATTATTTGGATCGCCCCCACGAATCATCATATCCGCTTTTGCAATCGCAAATGTAGAGGGATTAAACTCCTGACCAAAGCAGGTAACTCCAATCTCTGTGTTTAGCTCCTGAATTCTTTCTTCCATGCAGCTAAGCATCTGAGATGTTCCCATCGCCATATCATACACTGTTACATTTCCACCCTTACTCAGATCTGCATCTGATAAAAGTAAATCCGTCATTAAATAGATGATATCTCTACTAGTAAAATGTGCTCCTGCCTCTTCTCCAAAAGACTCTGAAAATCGTTTTACCAGATCTTCAAAAATATATCCACAGTCTACTGCACTGATCTTATCTGGTCCCAGATATCCTTTTTGTGAATTAAATTCTTTTATGACAAGATACAAGGTATTACTTTCCACCATTCTACGGATAATGTTATCAAAATCAAACTTTGCCAGCACATCCTGAACATTTGCTGAAAATCCATTCAGATAATCTCGAAAATTTGCTTCGATATTTTCCGGATCAGCTAATAAAGATTCAAATGTATATTTGCTGATGTTATAAAATTGATAACCGGAAGCTTTTGTCAGAAATCCATCAATAACAGCGAAATTCTTCACTTTCTCATATTGTTCTAATACTGCTTTATGTGTCGGTAATAAACAATCATGAAACCTTTTTACTACTGTCATTGGCAAAATTACCAATCCATATTCATGCGGTTTAAATGGACCACGGAGCATATCTGCTACATTCCAGATCATTGTCGCTTTCTCTGCTATATTAGTTCCAACTACATCAAATTTATTATTTTCGTCCATTTATTTTTCCTCCATATAAATATGTTCTAATTCTGCTGTTGCCTTTTCTAATTTGTATTTCAATTCTTTTATTTCATTTATCTTGGCGTAATATTTATCTGCAATTATCTTCTGACTTTTTAAGTCAGGCAATGGAATTGTTATTTTTTTCAATCCTTCAACCGGCAGATTTAATAATGTAGCTCCTACTGCTACTCTAGATAAGGCTGCTTTTCCATCTTCACTTTCCAAATATGCTTTCAAAAAGTAAGGATTTATCTTATCTTCATCTAACTCAATAACATAAAGATTACCATTCGCTAAAATCTTCTTTCCTTCTTTTACGGATGCAATTGCCATTTTTACCGGAGATACATTTTTGGAAATTACGAGACTTCCATTTTTAATACAATATTTCTCGTATTTAGGATTCATTTCTTTCAAATAAGGAAGATCATCACTAATAATACCATCCTGTATATTTGCCAGCATCAAATACTGTATGTTCGTTGGTTCATCTGATACAATTTCATCTAAAACCGATGCTTTAATCTGTGCTCCTCTTGTTATGTTCTTTATCACAGATTCAAATACTACACCGTTTTTTATGAGCATCTCTTTTTGAAGATATCTTGACGGATTAAGAGTGTATTCATTTTTTGCTACCTCTTCACCCAAAACTAGCTTTGAGTTATCGTCATCTGTATTCAATAGTTCAAGAATTTTAGAAATATTTTCATCACTAAGAACATTCTGTCTTCGTCCAACAGAGACCATCTCCGTTGCATCTATCATTCTTATATTTTTATTGTTTCTGCTTAATACCAGTAATGAACAGGCAATTCCTGTATTCGAATACAAATTGGATGGAAGTGCTATCACCGCCTCGACAAATCCTTTTTTTACAAATTTTTCGCGGATTACTGTATTGATTCCTCCGTTCCAAGTCACTCCATTACTCACCGAAACAACCGCTTTTCCATGTTTGTTGAGATGATTCATGACATTTATAATAAATACCCAGTCTCCCACAGCTGCTTTCTGTACTTCCGGTATAATATTATATATCGCCTCTAATTTCTCGTTGTTCCCAATGCTCTCTTTCACCCTTATCCCCCAAGGATAATCACAGAATATTTTATCAAACATCAAATTGTCATCTATGTCCAGAACTGATTTTTGCTCAATTTTCACCTGATCAGAAATTAATTCCGTTCTAATTTCTGCTACTTCTTTGACCTCGGTTACAAGCTCTACACCATAAAACTGTGATTCTGGGTTTCTTTCTATAGCATTCACTAGAAATGTTCCAATTCCACTACAGAAATCTGCTGTTTTATCATTTGAAATTTGAAGTATCTCATTTGCCAACTTTACAACACTCTGTGGGGTTTCGCATTCTCCCATAAATTTATTCCCTTGCAATGGCCACCACAATACTACTGCTAAAAGTGTTTCTTCCGAATATGCTTCTCCGATTTCTATTGCCATATTCCATAAATTTTCAATATTTCCTTTTATGAAACTGACTCTTTCCGGTGAAAAAGTCAGTTCCATATATTCTACTAACTGATATACATCGTTTATCTTATTTTTTAAAGATAAATACGCTACATACGATAAGCAAAAGCCTCCATATACGGATGTATTTCCAAGTTCTCTCATCCTATTTGAAATATTCCAACTAATCTCTTCAACTTTCGAGCTTTCTTTTTCTTTTAACTCTTTAACTGAAATATTCAACCCTGTTTCCTCCTTTGGTTATTCACAATCAATTTCCTTGTGTTCACTATAGCATTTGTTTATTTGATTGTCAATAATCAAATTTGGTTTTTCATAACCATAAATGTTTTTCTAATATAATTCCCTTTTATTATGACAGTAGATTTTTATTTCCATAGCAGCAATATTTATAAGTCCCAAGAGCAATATATGATTTATCGGAAAATATTTTCTCACTACATCACCTATTACAGCAATTGATGACACGCTGATAAGCAGAATCCATATAGAATATTTATCCCATGCTTTTCGATACTGCTCTATCTTCCTCAACACAAATATCTCACTACTTATTCCTAGTCCAAGAAAAATAAGAATAGCCATAATTCTCAAAAACCACGACCATCCTGCTGAAAAATACTCTCGCTCACCTAAAATATTTAATTCTGATGGATGGATTAACCACTCTATATATCTATACCAAAACCTCAATGGAACAATTATGCAAGCAAATAGATCTTTTTGAAATACGGTATTTTTTATTACTGCCAACAAAACCAAGATCATATAAGCTATCATCCAGAATGTTTCCTTTTCTTTCGCTTCATTTTTCAACTTTTTTATTTCACAATCTGTTTTTTTCTTCACAGTCTTTACTTCTTCTTGTGCCTTATTAAACTGGTATTCTATTGTTCTAGCCTTTTTCTCCGCTTCTTTTTGTTTCTCCTGTGCTTCATCTACTGCCTCAACAGATGATTTATTCACCTGTATCTGCAATTTAGAGTTCTGGTCCCGAACGTCTTTTATTTCTTCTTCGAGCTGCTCTTGCTCGCTCCTGCTCTTCAATCCGTTTCTGTTCCTCAAATCGTCGTTGTTCTTCTGAAGCGATTGATTCAGCTTCTGCGTTTCGGACAGTTCGGTTGTCAAACGATGAATTTCGTCGTTTAATTTCCGAATTTCGTCTTGCATTTCGTGATTCTCGAAGAATAGCTTCTGTTTTTCCATTTTCAGCTTGTGTGTCCTTTCCTGAAATTTCTGGATAAACTCGTTCATCTTCTGATTTCTCACCTGTAACTCGTCTCTCTCTTCCGTCACTAGCTCCAGTGACGCCGCCTGCTCCTTCGCAAGCTGCTTCCACTTGTCGGTAATATCCGGCAAGCTCTTCATCTGCTCCGTTTGTTCGTTCTGCTTCGGCTCGTACCCTTTCGTAATTTCTATCAAATTCATTCTCTAAGTCCTCCTTACTGATATCCAGATGAAATGTTTTTGACAGATTGCTGTCTCGCACTTTCTTTCCATCCTGATTCTGAAATGTGATGTGCTTCCGTTTCTCTGTCCAGTTTACGTTCCATCCGAACTGCTTCATTTTTTCTATAAACTTTTCCTTACTGATACAATTTTCCAGTGCTTTTAACACCGCCATTGCACAGTCCGCTACAAAGCTATCCTTTACCTGCTGACGGAACAGATTATATTTGTCTTTGCTCCATGCAATGACTTCCCCTTTTTCAATCTGGCTTCCGTCAAAGTGCTTTCCTTTTTCGGCAACTGTCAATCCGCGCTCCCGGCACATCTGATTGGTAAACTGTTTCATACGTTCCAGATCCTTTTTGGTGTTATGCAGCTTTCTCCCATCTTCATAACTCACCGAATTTGTAACCAAATGGCAGTGAATATGGTCTTTATCCTTATGTACCGCTACTAAGGTCTGGAATCCACTGAACCATGTTTCCGCAAATTGTTTTCCAAATTCAAATGCCTGCTCCGGAGTGATCTGCTCATCCTTATGCCAGGAAATGATGTTGTGGGCATACATTCTCCCGGTGTCTTTATCCCACATCTTCTTTTCTTCCAGAAAGGTTCTGTACACCAAATCATAATTAATCTCATCATGGCAGTACGGACCTGTTACATAAGTCAGCAGCTCACTTGTTTTGTCCTGACGCAAAACGTATTCGATGCAATTTCTCATTGCTCCATGTGTATTTGTCCGCTTGTTAATCGTCTTATTAATAGCCATATCTTTTCACTCTCCTTCCGGTACTTAAGAATATTTTTATTGAGGAAATACAGCGTACTGTCAGTTGGAACTTCTCCATCTGTATGCAGCTTTCTTGCAATCTGATTGATATTTGTAGTAGCTCCACGAAGCTGACTGAGAATATCTGCAAACATCTGGTTCAATCTTTTCAGTTCTTCCACTTCCTCTGTAGAAGCTATCTTCAAATCTGCAATTGCTTTTATCACAACTTCCTGCTGTGTTCTTCCGGATTCCTTTACTTTGCTTTGAAGCAGCTCATATTCCTCTTTATTCATCCGTATAGTTACTGTATAATTTCGTTTTCTCATAGGCTTTCGACTCCTTTCTTTGCCTGATTTTTCATTCTTTATTAACAGATACAGCGTTCTGGCAGCATATTGGCAGGAGATTTATAAGAGAGTGCAACGCTCTCTTATACAGGTGCAGGACAGCGTCCTAGTCAATCAGTAAGTCTTCCGAAGGAATG
>OLQM01002749.1_pt1 | contig 16554 bp, 22 predicted proteins | sample 1673161 | NCBI WGS metagenome assembly OLQM01 (sample SAMEA3136761, study PRJEB25190) | human gut metagenome | reverse complement strand
TATCGTTGAAGGCGGTGAATATACAGAGGGCGAATACACATTCGATGTAACTGACGCCATGGAAACAGAGGGACAAGACGATACTATAAAGCGTGAAAAATATAGCGAGGAAGCGACCAAAGCAGATATTGAGCAAGTGTGTTGGAAAGCTTTGAAAAAAGCAGATATCGATAAGGGCATTTGTGTTGTCAAAATTGCCGACTCTGTAATCACAATGGCTTGTTATTCTAATTCTGAGATAAGTCAGTGCGCAGGCATTTATCCTAACCCAAAAACAGAAGCTCCGTCTTTTGGTATATCAAATATTCCTGAAGAATATAAGCAAGTTCCGTCATATGATGATGACGATGAAGACGCTGGCGTAATGGACTAACTTAACTTTTTAAAGCTCAAGCCGTGGCATAGTCTGCGGCTTGAGTATTTTTTTGTCCATGGACAAAAAAAACCTGTGAGTGTAAATTCTCACAGGCTTTTGTATTTTAATGACTTAGGGAGTAATATAATGATTTTTACACTTCTTCAAAAAATCATTTGTGATTTGAAACGATATTGTATCAAAAACATTAAGCGGTGTCATATCTCTGATAAAACAATTAATATCCTTATAAACAAAATTTTTTCCTTGTATTGCTTTGCAATGCTCACATATATTCATCGCATAGCTGCGTCTTAGAGTTTTGCTGTATGCAACAGAGATTCTTTTAGGATATTTGTTTACCATGATTTCATCAAAAGAGAATACATCGCCGAGTACCTTAACTCCATAGTATTCAATATCCTCGTTTATCATGTGTAACTCTGTGTTTTGATATTTGAGAGCTTTAATTTTATCCCAAGGATATGTGAAGTTATCAAGAATATTGCCTGTATACACAATATAGGTCAATATTTGAGTCTTTTCTCCGCAATTGTAGCAAGTTTTGTCATATGAATATACAATAAGTTTACCAGTGGATGTTGGAACATCGTTGGTACTTGATAAATCACACCCTGTCATCAAATCAATGGTGTATCGGTCATATGTATACTCTTTTCCGCCTTTTTTAAAAACAACAACATATTTATCTCCTATCTCCCTGATAGAATATGCAGTGTAAAGTTTTCCTGTTTTAGTGTTTACAAACTTATTCAAGACGCAACCCCCCTATAAAATTTTATTTTCATCCATATTTTTTTAATAAAAGTCTTGACAAATGCTGAGATATGTGGTATAATAAATAGGAAATAAGAAAAGTGAGCTCATTAAAAAAGCACTCACTTAGGTATATAACTTTTGGCGAAGCTATATACCCTGAAATCACAGTTGCTCCAACAACGGTGAAAACATTAAGTGAATGCGATTTATTCTGTCGTTCATTATAACACAGAATTTCGATAATGTCAAGAGTGTTTCATTGTTTAGCGGACTGTGAAGCACTCTTATTTTTATGCAGTCATTAACCTTAGCGGTTAATATATATCCCCGTCAGGCACAAGGACCTGTCGGTTGGACGCAGAATAGGACGTAATGATGTGTAACCTTGGCGAAATCACTAACAACTACGCCGTGACGGTTGGTCAGAGCAACCGCAGCGAGTATAAGCTCTGTGGAGCCGAGCTACCTGTGAAAGTAACTAAGCAAGGGTGTCAACCCCGTGCCGACATTGCCACAATGCAGTCCCATTGTTTGGATGTCACCGCAGAGGTTTCGTGTGCCAAAAGGAAAAATCATTATATAGCGTAAGCAAAAAAAATCAATACGATTACGGATTGTTTTTACATACACTCGGTCAAGCGGTATGCTTGGCTGACCAAAGGGTATTAATCATTAATGCTCTTTGGTCAATCAAGCAAGTTTGCTTCTTTTTTAGATATTAGCACAAAGTTCGCAGAATAAATACCCTACGAACTTTGAACTTAATCTTTGGTGCGGCAAACGGGACTTGAACCCGTACGTCAAGGACACACGCCCCTCAAACGTGCCTGTCTGCCAATTCCAGCACTGCCGCATTTGCTATTCTTTTCGCTGAACTCTTTCGTTTTGTTTGTGTTCCGTGTCATTCAGCTTAATTATTATAGCATTTATTTTTCCTATTGTCAAGGCTTTTTTTTAAAAAAATTCGACTATTTATAAATATACATATCACATACTTGTTTGTATATGTTTAAGCTCTGCTATTGACAAATCAGTCAGGCGGTATAACAGTTCTGTTAGGCTAGATATTCTAAACCTAAGCATACCACACGGCACATCTACACAACCTTGTAAAAAATTCAAACCATTCCGCTGCCCAAGGTGGAACAGTTTCACTCATTATGAATTTTTTCAACAAAAAAAGGACTCCATTACGAAGTCCTTTAATTATTTGTGTAAACTCAGAATTACTTGAGCTCAACAGAAGCGCCAGCAGCCTCAAGCTTTGTCTTGATCTCCTCAGCGTCAGCCTTTGAAGCACCTTCCTTGATAGCCTTAGGAGCACTCTCAACGAGTTCCTTAGACTCCTTAAGACCAAGACCTGTGATCTCCTTAACAGCCTTGATAACAGCCATCTTAGCATCGCCGAATGAAGTCAGAACTACGTCGAACTCTGTCTTCTCCTCAGCAGCAGCGCCAGCAGCACCAGCAGCTGGAGCAGCAGCAACAGCAGCTGTTACACCGAATTCTTCCTGGATAGCGTCAACAAGCTCTGAAAGCTCGAGAACGGAAAGTTTCTTGATCTCTTCTACAAAATTCATAATCTTCTCTGAAGCCATGATAAAAATCTCCTTTTTATTAAATAATTCTTCGGGTCAAAGCCCATTCGTTAAGCGGCATATAAATTATGCAGCCTCGTTGTCCTTGTCCACAACAGCCTGAAGTGTTGCGGCAAGCTTCTGGATAGGACCCTGAAGGGAACCAACCAGCTGTGCGAGCAGAGTTTCTCTTGAAGGGATCTTCGAGAGAGCCTTAACGCCTGCCTCGTCATAAACGTCCTCACCAATGTAACCAGCCTTGAGGAAGAACTTTTCGTCCTTGCAGTCCTCAGCAAACTTACCGAGTATTCTTGCAGGAGCTGTCTGGTCGTCGTTAGAGATAGCGATAGCTGTTGTACCCTCGAGTACGTTTGTGATACCGTCAAGACCAGCTTCCTTAAGAGCAAATCTCAGGATAGTGTTCTTCTCAACGAAATAACTTACGCCAGCCTCTCTCAGCTCTTTTCTGAGCTTTGTATCCTCTTCAACAGTGATACCCTTGTAATCAACGAGTACGCCTGCAGCAGAGTTCTTGAGCATTTCAACGAGCTGTGCAACTCTTTCCTTCTTAGCGGACAATGTCTTTTCGCTTGGCATTTCAATTTCACCTCTTTGAACTAATTTACGCAAACCGTAAACTAACAAAAGAAAAATCCCTTTCGTCGCAAGACAAAAGAGATACAAAGTCATAATTACTTTGCTATTCCTTTCCTCGGCTGGACTTCCGCAGTTTCCTGCTGCCAACTGTCTTTAGATACGAATGCTCTAATATTATAACAGACCCTTGACCTTTTGTCAAGAGCCTGTTATGCTTTTAATGTAAACTTTTTGTGAACTTAAATATTTATCTTATGCTTTGTATACTTGCTTGATATCTTAAGCCTTGCCACAGCCTTGTTAAGAGCCGCCTGCGTGTGATAATATTCTGAAATGCTCTGCTTCTGCCTGAGCTTCTCCTCAGCTCTCTCCTTGGCGGCTTCCGCACGCTTTTCGTCTATCTCCTCAGGGCGTTCCACAGTGTCCGCAAGAAGCGTCACATATGACGGCATTATCTCCACAAAACCGTCGCTTACCACCGCATAGTGCCACTGGTCGCCCGTTCTGTAACGCAGCTCACCTGCGTTAAGACAGGTTATCATGGGCTGGTGATTAGGCAGTATTCCGAAAGAGCCGTCCTGACCCGGGAATATAAGCTCGTCACATTCTCCCGAATAGAAAATGTGGTCGCTGGCAAGTATTTCAAGCTTGAATGTCTTTACCATTTCAGCTTCTCCTTTCGGTGAGGGTCATCACTCGTTTTCAAGCTGTTTAGCCTTTTCGATAACATCGTCGATAGTGCCTGCGTTAAGGAATGCAGCCTCTGGATATTCGTCCATTTCGCCGTCGATGATCTTCTTGAAGCCTCTGATCGTTTCTTTCAGAGGAACATATTTGCCCTCTATGCCTGTGAAGTTCTCTGCAACATGGAAAGGCTGTGAAAGGAATTTCTGTATCTTTCTTGCTCTGTAAACAGCCGTCTTGTCGGCGTCGTCAAGCTCCTCCATGCCCAGGATAGAAATGATATCCTGAAGTTCCTTGTACTTCTGCAAAAGCTCCTGAGTCTTTCTTGCAACTTCGTAATGCTCCTGACCTACTACGTCAGGCTCAAGTATCCTTGAAGTTGACTCCAGTGGGTCAACGGCAGGATAGATACCCTGTTCAACTATCTTTCTTGAAAGCACCGTTGTTGCGTCAAGATGTGAGAACGTGATAGCAGGTGCAGGGTCTGTAAGGTCGTCCGCAGGGACGTATACAGCCTGAACAGATGTAATAGAGCCCTGCTTTGTGGAAGCGATACGCTCCTGTAAAGCGCCCATTTCGTTTGCAAGGGTAGGCTGATAACCAACGGCTGACGGCATTCTGCCCAGCAGTGCCGATACCTCAGAGCCTGCCTGAACGAATCTGAATATGTTGTCTATGAAAAGCAGTACGTCCTGATGTTCCTTATCTCTGAAATACTCAGCCATTGTAAGTCCTGTCTGAGCAACTCTCATTCTTGATCCTGGTGGCTCGTTCATCTGACCGAACACTAGGGCTGTCTTTTTGATAACGCCTGAGTCTGTCATTTCGTGCCATAGGTCATTGCCCTCTCTTGAACGCTCTCCAACGCCTGTGAATATGGAATATCCGCCATGCTCTGTGGCAACGTTTGTGATAAGCTCCTGAATAAGCACAGTTTTACCAACGCCTGCACCGCCGAACAGACCTATTTTACCGCCCTTTGCATATGGAGCAAGAAGGTCTATTACCTTTATGCCTGTTTCAAGAATCTCTGTTGCAGGCTTCTGATCTTCAAATTTTGGCGGCTCTCTGTGTATCTCCCAATAATCATCAGCCTTGACAGGCTCGCCGCCGTCAATGCTCTCACCAAGGACATTGAACATTCTTCCAAGGGTAGCGTCGCCTACAGGAACTTTTATGCAAACGCCTGTGGCAGTGACCTCCATATCCTTTTCAAGTCCGTCGCTTGAAGCAAGCATTATAGCTCTGACAGTGTTGTTGCCAAGCTGCTGAGCCACTTCCATGACCTTTGTCTTGCCGTCAAGCTGTACAGTAAGAGCGTCCTTTATCATAGGTAGCTTGCCGTTTTCAAATTCAACGTCAACGACAGGTCCCATTATTTCAACGATCTTTCCTTTTTCCATTTTAATCTCAACACCTTTCCCGAAAGCCTTAACTCTCGTCCTTTTGAGCATTTGCTCCGCTGACGATCTCGGTTATCTCCTGTGTGATAGCCGCCTGTCTTGCTCGGTTATACTGCAATGACAGCTCCTTTATCATCTCCGAAGCACTTGTGGTAGCACCGCTCATGGCGGTCATTCTGGCATTCTGCTCACTGGAGAACGCCTCTACCAAAACGCCGAATATAAGACCTTTCATGTAGTTCGGCACAAGATGATCCATTACCTTTTCAGGACTTGGTCTGAATGTTACGATATCGTGATCCTGCTTTTGCAGAGGGTGTTCAAAGTCCTCACGCTCCAGCGGGAAAAGCTTGAGCATCTCAGGCTCCATATCCATGGAATTTATCATCTTGGTGTAAATAACATAAACCTCGTCAAGATATTTTCTTTCAAAAAGATCTGTGACAGTTTCGGCGATCGCCCTCGCCCTGTAAAGGGTAGGATTTTGAGCCGTGTAAAGGAACTCGGCGTCGATTGTCACGTTCTTTCTTGAAAAATAATGTCTTCCGATCTGTCCCACAACGAAAAGGCAGGTGTTCTTGTGCTTAGCCATTTCCTGCTCTGCAAGCTTTAAAACGTTGTGGTTATAAGCTCCTGCCAGACCCTTGTCGGCTGTTACCACTATGTAGCCTATCATTTTGTCCTCAGGCTTTTTCTCCTCACGCTGGTCGAAATACTTGTGCTCGAACTCAGGTGTGTGGAGCAGTATGTGGTGAATGGTAGATTGGAGCTTTTCAAAGTAAGGCTCGGTGTTTTCAAGCCTTTTCTTGGCTTTTTTCAGATTTGAGGAAGAGATAAGGTACATAGCGTTTGTGATCTTCATGATCTCGCTTACGCTTGCGATCCTTTCTCTTATCTCTCTCATTCCTGCCATGCCTTATGCCTCCTTTCGGTGCAGAGCCTTTATCTGCCCTGCTTAAATTCCTTTGCGGCAGCAACTATCTTTGCGTCAAGCTCGTCTGTCATGACCTTCTTGTCATTTATCTCGGCAATGATATCGCTGTGATTTGCCTCAAAGTAGGAAAGCATATCGAGAGTGAATTTTCTTATCTCCTTAACAGGCACGTCAAGCAAAAGCTTGTGCTGTGCACAGCAGAGGATAATGACCTCCTCGTGCATTGAATAAGGGTGATAGAGCGGCTGTTTAAGTATCTCAACGAGCCTGTGACCATGGTCGAGAAGCTCCTGGGTTGTCTTATCAAGCTCAGAGCTGAACTGTGTGAACACTTCCATTTCTCTGAACTGTGCAAGGTCGATACGCAGATTGCCTGATACTTTCTTTACTATCTTGGTCTGTGCCGCACCGCCTACACGGGATACTGAAAGACCAACGTTTACAGCAGGTCTTACGCCTGAGAAGAACAGCTCTGTTTCAAGGAAGATCTGTCCGTCTGTGATAGAAATAACGTTTGTAGGGATATATGCGGAAACGTCGCCCACCTGTGTTTCGATTATAGGCAGGGCAGTGATAGAACCGCCGCCGTGAGCGTCGTCAAGTCTGCATGAACGCTCCAGCAGTCTTGAATGAAGATAGAATACATCTCCAGGATAAGCCTCACGTCCCGGAGAACGTTTCAGAAGCAGGCTCATTGCTCTGTATGCAACTGCGTGCTTTGAAAGGTCATCGTATACTATAAGAACGTCCTTGCCCTTATCCATGAAATATTCAGCCATTGCTGTGCCTGCGTATGGGCATATGTACTGCAAAGGCGCAAGGTCGCTGGCCATAGCTGTTACAACTATGGTGTAATCCATAGCACCATGCTTTTTAAGATCCTCAACGAACTTTGCGACTGTGGAAGCTTTTTGTCCGATAGCCACATATACGCATATCATATCCTTGCCCTTTTGGTTAAGAATGGTATCAAGAGCAATGGAAGTTTTACCTGTCTGACGGTCGCCTATGATAAGCTCACGCTGACCTCTGCCGATAGGGAACATTGAGTCGATAGAAAGTATACCTGTTTCCAGAGGCACTGTAACAGACTTTCTGTTGCAAACGCCTGCGGCTTCACGCTCGATAGGGTAATAATCGTCATACTCTATCTCGCCCATGCCGTCGATAGGAGCGCCCAGAGCGTCAACAACTCTGCCCAAAAGCTTTTCGCCAACGCCGACACCTGCCCTTTTCTTTGTTCTGACTACCTTTGAACCTTCCGTAAGACCATGGTCAGAGCCAAGAAGAACGCAGCCGAGAGTTTTTCTCTCCACATTCTGAACTATTCCTTTAACGCCTGTTTCAAATTCAACAAGCTCACCATACATTGCATGATTAAGACCGTAAATATTTACGATACCGTCATTTATGGATATTATCCTGCCTGTTTCGTTGACCTGAGTTTTCGCCTCAAAGTCAGCTATCTCACTTTTAAGCACCGAGATAATATCGCTTCTGCTTGAACCTGCCAAGCCGTTCACCTCCCTGATATCCTGTTCTGCAAAGCTTTTATCATACCCTGAACGCTCTTGTCATACTCGACCCCGTTCACTTCAAGACGATAGCCGCCCATGAGGGCTTCGTCGGTATTCACTTCCAGCAGAACATCGCTCACGCCGTATTTCTTTTTCAGCGTTTCTTTTATTTTATCCGTCTGTGCCTTTTCAGGCGGGCAGACGCAGTAAAGCTCAGCTTTAAGTATATTTTTGCTTTTGAGGACTTCATCGTCATATGCGTCAAAAATGTCCATGATGTTATCCATGTGACCCCACTGACACATGACCTTGAGAAAGTTTCTCATGTCCTCAGGAAAAAGCCTGTCTATAACTTTCTCCTTTTCCTTTATTTCCACAGCAGGGCTTGCAAGAGCGTCCTTAAGCTCGTCACAGCTTTCAAAAAGCTCTCTTGAAGCCTTTACGCTCTCAGCCTTTGGCGAAAGCTCAAAAAGCACTCTGCCGCAGACTTCCTCGGGATAAAAGATCATTTGGCAGCACCTACCTCGGAGAGGAATTCATCAACAGTTTCTCTGTCGGAGTCGCCTCCCACATTTTTCTTAATGACCTTAGCAGCTGCCAGTATGGCAAGGTCTGCGATCTGGTATTTTGCGTCGTCCATAGCCTTTTCCTTTTCGTTTGCAATGGACTTTTCAGCTTCTTTCATTATCTTAGCAGACTCGGCTCTTGCATTTTCAAGCATAAGGTCGCATTCTCTGCCAGCCTGTGCTTTAGCCTTGTTTGTTATCTCGACAGCCTGACTGTGTGCGTCGGCTATCTCAGCTTCATAGTCAGCTTTTATTTTTTCAGCGTCCGCCTTAGCCTGTGCCGCACCGTCAAGGTCGCTTTGTATCTTTGCAGACCTCTCGTCCATCATTTTGCACACGGGCTTGAAAAGAAACTTTTTAAGGAGCAGATACAGTACCAGCAGATTTATTATTACCCATACCAAACTTATATCAAGACTTATCATAGCTATGCTCCTTTCATAAAGATGTTTTGTTTTATTACTTCAGGAAGAAGATGATAAGGATAGCTACGATAAGACCGTAAATAGCGGTCGCCTCTGCAAGTGCGCAGCCGAGAAGCAGCGAGCTTCTTATATCCTTTTTAGCTTCAGGCTGTCTTGCGATAGACTCTGTTGCCTTTCCTGTTGCAAGACCTATTCCGATACCTGCGCCTATACCTGTAATAACGGCTACAGCCGCACCAATTGCTACTAACATGATATATACCTCCGTTTTTATTCTTTTACTTTTCTACGCTTATTCTCTTACTTCAGGAAGAAGATGATAAGGATAGCTACGATAAGGCCGTAGATAGCTGTTGCCTCTGCAAGTGCGCAGCCGAGAAGCAGTGAGCTTCTTATATCCTTTTTAGCCTCAGGCTGTCTTGCGATAGACTCTGTTGCCTTTCCTGTTGCGATACCTATTCCGATACCTGCTCCTATTCCTGTAATAACGGCTACAGCCGCACCGATTGCTACTAACATAGATCATACCTCCGAATTTCTGTTATCTTAGTCGTCGTCCTCTATTGCTTCATTTATGAACAGGGACGTGAGGAACACGAAAACATATGCCTGAATGAAGCCGTCGAAAATATCAAAGTATGCCGAGAATGCCAGCGGTATCACTATCGGGCAAACGGCGTCGATAAGCTCCATGATGATATAAGACGCAAGCACGTTTCCGAAAAGTCGCATACAAAGCGACAGCGGTCTGATAACAAGCTCCATTACATTCAGCGGAGCGATTATCGCCACAGGTTTGGCAAAGCTTTTCAGCCAGCCCTTTGTTCCTTTTGCTCTTATTCCTGCAACCTCCACAAGCACAATGCTCATGATCGCAAGTCCTGCGGTAACATTCAAGTCTTTTGTAGGCGGTGTAAAGCCCAGCAGACCGATGATGTTCGCAAAGCCTATGTAGATAATGACAGTTGCAAGGAACGGAAAATACGCCATACCCTTTTCTCCAAGCTGTTCTCTGAAGAAATCTCTGAGAAAGCCTACAAATGATTCAAGCATCATCTGTTTCCTGTCAGGGATAAGTTTAAGGTTTCTTGTGAGAAGTATTGAAGCTATCACAAGTATCGCCATTATTATCCATGTTACCACGCAGGACACAGGAACGGGTATGCCTCCGAAAATCGGTATCCTGAAAGCTACTTTGTTTTGCATAGCCTCGGAAAGATTTTCGGAAATTCTCTCCAGCATTTTATCACCTCCAAAAAAATAAAACCAATAAGAATGCCAGCCTCATAAGGGTATAATAAGGTCCTTACCGTTCACCCCCCAGCGGTCGAATGCAATCGTCATTGATTTTATCATGATAAAACTATTTTTTGTATGCGTCCCCCTATGGGCGCAGTGATGTAAGACTTGCTTTTTGTCTACGAATATATTATAATACAATCATAAGCATATGTCAAATAGATATTTTCTATTGTAAACATACTCATAGTGTATGGATAGAGAGGAGAGGAACGGTTTATGAGAGAGATAAATTTCGAGCATTATAAGATATTCTATTATGTGGCAAAGTTCCAGAACATAACAATGGCGGCGAACTATCTGTTTTTGTCGCAGCCGAGCATAAGCCGATGCGTAAAAAATCTTGAGGACGAGCTTGGGTGCAAGCTTTTTGTGCGGTCAAAAAAGGGTGTAGAGCTGACAACGGGCGGAGAGATGCTCTTTAAGCATATATCCATAGCCTGCAAGCATATATTCTCGGCAGAGGAGGAACTTGCGCTGATAAGCGAGCGTGACAGGGCGATAGTAAGGCTTGGAGGAAGCGAGGTGGCACTGCAAAGCTTTCTTATCGACCGAATAGTAGAGTTTCACAGAGAACACCCGAAGATACAGATAAAGATAGACAGTATGTCCACCCCTGACGCTATAGAAGCGTTGAGGGCAAATCTAATAGACGTGGCGGTAGTTACCTCGCCGTTTGCAGACAAAACGGGGCTTAACATAAATGTGATAAAGAAGCTTCAGGATATCGTTGCCGCAGGAAACGGTTTTTCCTATCTTAAAGACAAGGAGATATCCCTGCATGAGCTTGTGAAATATCCTCTTATCTGTCTTAAAAACACCACCACCACCCGAAACTATCTTGACCATATATTCAGACAGCACAATCTGCTTTTGCGACCTGACATTGAGCTTACGTCCATAAACTTTGTAATGCCAATGGTAAAGAACAATCTTGGCATAGGCTTCATGCAGTATGCGACCACCAAGGCAGAGATAGAGGCAGGGAACATTTTCAGAGTGAACACAAAAGAGCAGATACCGCCAAGGAGCATATGTGCGGTGACGGCTTCCCAGTATGAAACTCCGGAGCCTGTGCAGAGGTTTATAGACAGCCTGCTTGAAAAGGAAAGCGTGAATATATAAAAGCAATTTGGGGCGTTGGTGACAGCGTCCTTTTTTGTGCTATAGAATAGAAAAAGCGGTGCAGAGTTTTACGCTCCGACACCGCTTTGTTTTGCTTTTTACAGCTCCATTATATATTTTTCCGCAGAAGAAAGTGCGTTTGCACCGTCTGCCGCTGCTGTTATTACCTGCCTGAGAGGTGTAGTACGGACATCTCCTGCCACAAAAAGACCCTTTGCAGTGGTGATCCCGTCCTCGCCAGCTTTCACATATCCGCTTTCGTCAAGCTCGCAAACGCCCTCTAAAGCTTGTGTATTCGGCACGCTTCCGATTGCGCAGAACACTCCGTCCACGGCAATGTTCTTTTCCTCGTCGTTTTGCGTATAGGTAACGCCCTCAGCGTTCTCGCCACCTGTTACCTCTTTTATAACTGCACTCATAACAGGCACGATATTATCTGTTTCAGCGACCTTTTTCTGCAAAGCTTTATTTGCTCTGAACTCGTCACGTCTGTGGATAAGGTAAACAGTTTTTGCAAGCTTTGAAAGATAAAGTGCGTCGCCAAGTGCAGTATCTCCTCCGCCCACAACAGCCACAACTTTATCCTTATAGAAGAAGCCGTCGCACACTGCACAGTAAGAAATGCGCTGTTTCTCACCGCCTGTCACGTCAAGATGACGATATGAAGTGCCTGCGGTGTAAATAACAGTTTTTCCTTCTTTTACAGAGCCGTCCTTGAATATGACCTTCCAGCCCTCGGCTGTTTTCTCAAAGCTTTCAGCCTCACCCTCGTAAAACTCAGCACCAAGAGTTTCAGCCTGCTCTCTGAACTTTTCTCCAAGGTCATAGCCGTTTATGCCGTAAAGACCCGGGTAGTTCTCGACTCTGTCTGTAACAGATATCTGACCTGTACCCATGTAGTCCTTTTCGCACACCAGTGCGGAAAGCATTGCTCTGCCTGCATATATCGCTGCAGTAAGCCCCGCAGGACCACTGCCTATTATTATAACGTCATACATAAAAAACACATCCTTTATATATAGTATACACTCTCTGTCCCTAATTATAAAATGAAAACCGACTTTTGTCAATCAGATATAATACATAGGCTCTGAAACGTTCTCTGCTGACTCTTTATTATAGAAGTCAACGAGCTGTCTGAGGGTTACAGATTCTGTATAGCTTTTCAGCTTGTTCTCTAATCTCAGCCATATAAAATCGTCAAGCACCTGTGCAAATTCTGTGTTTTCGTCATTTACTACCGCAACATCGCTTCCAAGCACCGATGGGTCGAGAGCGTCGATTATTTCTTTGAGTGTTATCTTCTCTGGCTTTTTGTTGAGTATATATCCGCCCCTAGAGCCTTTTATGCCTTTTATGAGCCTTGCCTGCCTCAGAGAAGTAAGCACCTGCTCAAGATATTTTCCTGAAAGTCCACGTCTTTCTGCCACGCTGTATACTGTCACTGTTTCGCCGTTTTCTGAGTTCATTGCAATGTCTGCAATGGCAATTATGCCACATTCTACTTTTGTTGAAATTTTCATTTCTGCACCTCCCTGAGCAAACAAATATTGTCTGCTCTCATGCTTTTTATACTTGTCCTATTATTCATAGTAATCCTATCAACATAATATATTTTATACTTTTTTGAGCAAACTGTCAAGAGTTTTCATAAAAATAAGGGCATATTTTAAAAGAAATGTTAAATCTATAGTAATCCTATTGACTTTATATGATTTATGTTGTATAATATCTACAGTAACAAAGAACATCGCACCTTAACAGGCGTGCGGTGATAGCTATATAATAAGAAAACAGGGGGCGTTTCCTTTGAAATTCAATACAAAATTGCTCCATGGCGGATTTGGACCTGAGAAAACAACAGGCTCAACGCTCACTCCCATATATCAGGTGAGTGCCTTTGCGCAGGAGTCGGCTGAGCAGCTTGAAAAAGTATTCAATAATAAAGCACCGGGATATGCTTACACAAGAATAAGCAACCCGACAGTGGCGGCTTTTGAGAACCGAATGAATACCCTTGAAAAAGGTGTTGGCGCAGTGGCTTGTTCATCAGGCATGGCGGCTGTTACAATGTCGCTTCTGAACATTCTTGAAGCAGGGGACGAGATAATATGCGGCGCAGGTCTTTTCGGTGGCACTATCGACCTTTTCGGCGACCTTGCGGCATTCGGTATCAAGACCAAGTTCGTAAAGCACGTTACAAAAGAGGAAATAGCTCATATTATAAATAGTAAGACCAAAGCGGTCTTTGCCGAGCTTATCGGAAACCCTAATCTTGAAATAGTTGATATAAAGTCGGTGGCTGACCTTGCCCATGAAAACGGTGCAGTGTTTATTCTTGACAGCACAACGGCTACACCTTATCTTATAAATCCATTTGACTACGGTGCTGATATCGTGGTACATTCCACGTCAAAGTATATAAACGGCGGTGGAAATTCCATAAGCGGCGTTATAATCGACAGCGGAAACTTCAAATGGGATTATGATAAGTTCAAGGGTCTGGCAGAATATAAAAAGTTCGGGAAGTTTGCTTATATCGCAAAGCTGAGAAACGGCATATGGAGAAACGTTGGCGGCTGTCTTGCTCCGATGAACGCATTTATGAACAGCGTGGGACTTGAAACACTGGGTCTTAGAATGGAGCGATGTTGCCATAACGCTTTGAAGCTTGCGGAGTTCTTTGAAAGCTGTGAGGGCATTGAAGTGAACTATCCTGCACTGAAAGCCAGCCCGTTCTATGACCTTTGTCAGGAAGAACTTGGCGGCAAGGGCGGTGCTATACTCACCATAAGAGCAGGTTCAAAGGAAAGAGCCTTCAAGCTTATAAACGGCTTGAAGCTTGCAACAAATGTAACTAATATCGGAGATACAAGAACGCTCGTTATACACCCTGCAAGTACGATCTACGCCCACGGCAGTGAGGAGCAGAAGATAAACGCAGGCGTGTTCGGCGACACAATCAGGATAAGCGTCGGAATAGAGGACGCATCGGATCTGATCGAGGACTTTAAACAGTCCATAGAAAAACTTTAGGAGGAATTTACTATGGCAGTTGACTACGCAACACTTAAAAAAGGCGGCTTTATGCGCCAGAAACAGAAGAATAATTTTTCACTTAGACTTAGAGTTGTGGGCGGAAACCTTACGGCAAAACAGCTTGCAACTATTGCAGAGGTGTCTGATAAATACGGCGAGGGCTATGTTCATCTTACATCACGTCAGAGCGTTGAGATACCTTTTATAAAGCTTGACGATATCGACGAGGTAAAAGCGGCTCTTGCAAAGGGCGACACAGAACCGGGCGTTTGCGGACCGAGAGTAAGAACTATCACAGCCTGTCAGGGTGCTGCGGTCTGCCCAAGCGGCTGTATAGATACATACGCTCTTGCAAAGGAGCTTGACGAAAGATATTTCGCAAGGGAGCTTCCTCACAAGTTCAAGTTCGGTATCACCGGCTGTCAGAACAACTGCCTTAAAGCGGAAGAAAATGACGTTGGTATCAAGGGCGGCATAAAGGTTGAGTGGCGTGAAGCTGATTGTATCGGCTGTGGCGTGTGCGTAAAGGCTTGCCGTCAGGGCGCACTTACAATGGAGGACGGAAAGATAGTCCTTGACAAAGAAAAGTGCAACTTCTGCGGACGCTGTTTTAAGGCTTGTCCTACAGAAGCGTGGGATACTATCCACGGCTATATAGTTTCATTCGGTGGACTTTTCGGCAACCATATCAACAAGGGCGAAACTGTTATCCCATTTATCGAGGATAAGGAAACTCTTATGAAGATATGTGACGCAGCGATACAGTTCTTTGACGATAACGCAAAAGCTGGCGAAAGATTCAAGTTCACTATCGACAGAGTGGGCAGAGAGAAATTTACAAATACTATACTGGAGGTTTATAACAATGGCTGATTTTAAAATAGACGATACAGTGGATATCACCACAGTGGTTTGCCCGACAACATTCGTTAAGGCAAAGGTAGCTCTCGAGGAGCTTGACGACGGGCAGATCCTTTCCATTAAAATGAATGACGGCGAGCCTGTTCAGAACGTTCCAAGAAGCATTAAGGAAGAGGGTCACAAGATATTGAAGCTCATTGACAATGAGGACGGCACTTATGACCTTATCGTACAAAAGGTGGGAGATTAATGTCAGTAAGAGCAAATAAGGATACTTTCGAGAGCGAGATAAACGAGGCAGGAAAGCTTGTTATCGCAGATTTCTATTCAGATTCCTGCGTTCCATGCAAGCGAATGTCACCGCTTCTTGCGGAAACTGAGGAAGAAGACACGGAGGGCATAAAGCTTGTGAAACTCAACATCAACTTTGACGGGGAAACCGCTCAGAAATATAACGTCACAAGCGTTCCGACACTTGTGTTCTTCAAGGACGGAGCAGAAAAAGCAAGACTTACGGGAGCTGTAAAGAAATCACAGCTTTCCGAAACAATAAATTCAATAGATTAAGGAGAAATGGATATGACTATAACAGTAGCAGGCAATAAAAAGGACGTTGCAGAGGGACTTACAGTGGCACAGCTCGTTATCGACGAGAATGTTGAAACACCACAGTACGTTACAGTAACTATCAATGACGAATTTGTAGAGAGCGGTGCTTTTGAAAGCACAGTTCTTAAAGACGGCGACGTTGTAGAATTTCTTTACTTCATGGGAGGCGGACAGTAATGGCATTTACAGACGAACAGCTCGAGCGTTACTCACGCCATATCATTCTTAAAGAAGTTGGCGTAAAGGGACAGAAAAAATTATTAGATAGCAAAGTCCTTATTATTGGTGCTGGTGGTCTTGGTGCTCCGGCAGCTATGTACCTTGCAGCAGCAGGTGTAGGTACAATCGGTATTGCTGATGCTGATGAAGTTGATTTATCAAAATATAAGTTTAATATTTCACCTAGAAAAAACATTCAAAATATAAAAAACAAGTCAATTGAATTTATTAAAAATTTTGATAATTCTGATTCAAAAAATCTTTTGTTTACAGGTGCTACTGGTTTACGGTAAAACTTTTATGTCAAACTGTATTGCTTCTGAATTAATAAAAAAAGGGAAGACTGTTTTATATCAAACTGCTCCTGTATTGCTTGAAAGCGTAATAGATTTTAAATTTGGTAAGTCTAAAAATTCTAAAGATGATGTATTACAATCTGTTCTTGAGTCTGATTTATTGATAATTGATGATTTAGGTACTGAGTCTATTAATTCTTTAAAATTAAGTGATTTCTTTTTGCTGAAAAGCGAACCGATCCACTTCACCGCGTCATAAGAAAGAATA
>OLQM01002742.1_pt1 | contig 16583 bp, 14 predicted proteins | sample 1673161 | NCBI WGS metagenome assembly OLQM01 (sample SAMEA3136761, study PRJEB25190) | human gut metagenome | reverse complement strand
ATTGACGTCCGAAAGGCCCAGCGCCAGCGCCAGCGAGGCCTTGAAGCTCTCGCCGCCGGAAAGGGTCTTGACATTGCGGCGGGTGTGCTGTACGACCGGCGGCCGGAGCTGCTGGAGCGCGCCTGCCTGCGCCTCGGCGGCACGCCGATGGCGGGCGCGGATGTGAGCTTTTCGCTGCCGTTTTTCGAGGAGCTTCGCATTGCCGTCCAGTTCTGGCACGGCGACGACGAATTTGCGCCCCGTCTGCGCGTCCTGTGGGACGCGAACGCGGATCAGTATCTGCGCTATGAGACGATGTATTATGCCATCGGCCTGCTCAAATCCCGCCTGCGGGCATATGGCGGGGAATAAAAAGCAGCGTGTATGCAGCCCTTGCATACACGCCGGTTCCCATGTATAATGAAGCAAACCAAAAAAGAGGTACTGCCATGCTTGATTCCTATCTTTCCGCGCTCTGCCAATACGCCGTGCGCACGGGACTGATCCAGACGGACGATGTGGTCTGCTGCCGCAACGCGCTGCTGGAAGCGCTTGCGCTTGATTCCTTTGACGAGGCTGCCGCGCCTGCGGAGGCGCCGCTTGCCGAGCTTTTGCAGACTTTGACGGACGACGCTGTTTCGCGCGGCGTGTGCCCGGACAATCAGACCGCGCGCGATCTGTTCGACACGAAGCTCATGGGCGTCCTCACGCCCCGACCGCATGAGGTCCGCACCAGCTTCCGCACGCTCTATGAAGTCTCCCCGCGCGAAGCGACCGACTGGTTCTACCGCTTCAGCCAGGATACCAACTATATCCGAAGAGACCGCGTCAAAAAAGATATGAAATGGAAAGTAAATAGTCCATATGGAGATATTGATATCACGATCAATCTCTCCAAACCAGAGAAAGATCCGAAAGCGATCGCAGCAGCGAAAAATGCAAAGCAAAGTTCTTATCCAAAGTGTCAGCTTTGCATGGAAAATGAAGGATATGCAGGAAGAATGAATCACCCTGCAAGACAGAATCACAGGATCATACCGCTTACGATCAATGACAGAAAATGGGGATTCCAGTATTCTCCATATGTATACTACAATGAGCATTGTATCGTATTTAATGGACAGCATGTACCAATGAAGATCGATCGGGCAGCATTTACAAAACTATTTGATTTTGTAAAACAGTTTCCTCATTATTTCCTTGGATCGAATGCCGATCTTCCGATCGTTGGAGGTTCTATCTTAACACATGATCATTTCCAAGGCGGTCATTATGAATTTGCTATGGAACGAGCAGAGATTGAAAAAGAATTTACAATCCCAGGATATGAAGATGTCAAAGCAGGAATCGTTCACTGGCCATTATCTGTGATCCGTATTCAGAGTAAAGATGAAAAACGCCTCATTGATCTTGCTGATCATATTTTGAAAAAATGGCGTGGATACACGGATGAAGAAGCATATATTTTTGCTGAGACAGAAGGAGAACCACATAATACGATCACACCGATCGCACGTAAAAAAGGTGATATGTATGAACTGGATCTGACACTTCGTAATAATATCACAACTGAAGAGTGCCCATTAGGACTTTACCATCCACACAATGAGTATCATCATATCAAGAAAGAAAATATCGGTCTGATCGAGGTTATGGGACTTGCTGTTCTGCCATCTAGATTAAAGGCAGAGATGGAACATTTAAGCCAGTGTCTGATCAAAGGAGAAGATATTGTTTCTAAGGAAGATTTAAAGAAGCATGCAGCATGGGTTGAAGAAATCAAAGGAAAATATACAGATATCAATGAAGGAAATGTCATGGATATCTTAAAAGAAGAGATTGGACAGGTATTTGTTAAAGTTCTTGAAGATGCCGGAGTTTATAAATATAATGAAGAAGGAAGAAAAGCATTCGACCGATTTATTGCAGTTTTATAATGACAAGGTCATAGAAAGGAAAGCAAGACAATGAAAATATTAGTATTAGGCGGAGCTGGATACATAGGTTCTCATACAGTATACGAACTGATCGATGCTGGAGAAGAAGTCGTGATCATCGATAATCTGGAAACAGGACATATCGAGGCTGTTCATCCAAAAGCAAAGTTTTATAAAGGTGACTTAAGAGATAAAGATTTTGTAGATAGTGTACTAGATCAGGAAAAAGATATCGATGCAGTCATTCATTTTGCAGCAAACTCCTTAGTTGGAGAAAGTATGGTAAATCCATTAAAATATTATGATAATAACCTTTGTGGAACAAAAACAATGGTACAGTCTTTAGTAGAACATGGTATCGATAAGATTGTATTTTCCTCAACAGCAGCAACTTATGGAGAACCAGAAAAGGTACCGATCGTGGAGACAGACCGCACAGAACCTACCAACACTTATGGAGAGACAAAACTTTCTATGGAAAAAATGTTTAAATGGGTTGGACGTGCTCACGGACTTCGTTATGTATCTTTAAGATACTTTAACGCCTGCGGAGCACATGTAAGTGGACAGATCGGAGAAGATCATAATCCAGAAACACATCTGATCCCATTGATCTTACAGGTGCCAAATGGCAAAAGAGAAGCAATCAGTATCTTTGGAACTGATTATGATACAAAAGATGGAACTTGTGTAAGAGACTATATTCATGTAACAGATCTTGCACAAGCACATATTCTGGCAGTGAAATACTTAATGGAAGGTAATGAAAGCAACATCTTCAATCTTGGAAATGGTGTTGGATTTACTGTAAAAGAAGTCATCGAAACAGCCAGAAAAGTGACAGGAAAGCCGATCAAGGCTGTGGAAGAAGGAAGAAGAGCTGGAGATCCGGCTGTCTTGATCGCTTCCAGTGAAAAAGCGAAGAATATCCTTGGCTGGAAGCCAGAACATGCAGATCTTGAAGAAATCATTGCATCCGCATGGAAATGGCACAGCAGCCACCCACAAGGATATTGTTCTGTTCAAAAGGAAGACAAATAACTCTTTTTGAACCATAAATCATCCCCGTACCGTTTAGAGCATGTTACCTGGCTCTAAGCGGTACTTTTTTGTTTTCGTAAAATATTTGGTACTATGTTCAAATAAAAAATAAAATGGTGTATACTAAAGAAAATAGTAAGATAAAAGAAGGAGTACGAATCGATGAAACGGTTACTAGGATATTTAAAGGAGCATCTTTGTGTTACGATTCTTGCACCATTATTTAAGATGCTGGAAGCTAGTTTTGAACTATTTGTACCATTGGTCGTTGCCAGCATGATCGATGTAGGAATTGGACATCACGATATTGGATATTTGTGGAAGATGGGAGGATTATTGATCTTACTTGGAATCATTGGATTTTCATTTTCTATCACAGCACAGTATTTTGCGGCAAGATCGGCTGTGTATACAGGAAAGTCAATGAGAAGTGATTTGTTTGCACATATGAATCAATTTTCTTATCAGGAGATCGATCAGGTTGGGACATCAACGCTGATCAACCGCATGAGTAATGATATCAATCAGGTGCAAAATGGAGTTAACATGTTCCTGCGTTTATTTTTAAGGTCACCATTTGTTGTATTTGGTGCGATGTTCATGGCATTTACGGTGGATCATAAGGCAGCAGTTTCCTTTGTATTTACGATCACAGCATTGGCAGTGGTTGTTGGACTGATCTTATGGATCACGATGCCAATGTATAAGAAAGTACAAAAACAGGTCGATGGAGTATTAAAAAGTACAAGGGAAAATCTTCTTGGAATTCGTGTGATCCGTGCATTTAACAGACAAAGAAGTGAGGAAGAGAATTTCAGATTACAAAGTGGACAGCTTTATAACAAACAGATCCACGTTGGAAAGATTTCAGCGTTACTAAATCCTCTGACTTACATGATCATTAATTTGGGGATCATTGCAATCCTATGGTCTGGTGGAAAACAGGTTGATCTGGGTTATTTAACACAAGGACAGATCATTGCCCTGATCAATTATATGTCACAGATCCTTGTAGAACTTGTAAAACTTGCGAATCTTTTGATCATTTTATCTAGAGCGTTTGCAAGTCTTGACCGTGTGGATCAGATTTTTGCATTAGAGCCATCCATGAAGGAAACTGGAAAAACAGATATAGAAGAGAAGAAAGATACACCTATTCTTGAGTTTAAAGATACATCGTTTGTCTATCATGGTGCAAGAAAAGAGACGATCCATCCATTTGATTTTGCGGTGAAAGAAGGCGAAACAATCGGGGTGATCGGAGGTACAGGGTCAGGAAAGAGTACTTTTGCATCTTTGATCGCAAGATTATATGATGTGACATCAGGAAGAATTCTATACCGTGGAGTTGATGAGAAAGAATTAAAACCAGAATTTATCCGAGGAAAGATCGGATTTGTTCCGCAGAAAGCATCTTTGTTTGAAGGAAGCCTAAGAGATAATATGAAATGGGGTAAAGAAGATGCCACAGATGAAGAAATCTATCAGGCATTGGATATCGCACAGGCAAGAGAATTTGTTGATCAGAAGGAACAGGGATTAGACTTTAGAATTGAACAAAATGGAGGAAACTTATCTGGCGGACAAAAACAGAGACTAACGATCGCAAGAGCATTAGTACGTAAACCTGAGATCTTAATTCTTGACGATAGTGCATCCGCACTTGACTTTGCAACAGATGCAAGACTTCGAAAAGCGATCAAAGAAAATACAGATAATATGACAGTATTTCTTGTATCCCAGAGAGTATCAACGATTCATAATGCTGACCATATCTTAGTGTTGGATGATGGAAAGATTGCAGGAATCGGGACTCATCTACAGCTATTAAAAGAGAATCAGGTATATAAAGAAATCTGCGCATCACAGATGGCAGGAGAGGAGGCATAAGATCATGAAGAAAGACAAAAAACAAAAGACATTACAAAGGATCATGGAATATATGAAGCCTTATCGATTTTTGATCTTTGCGTCTTTAGTGTTGGCGGTGATCAGTGTGGCACTGACACTTTATGTTCCGATTCTGACAGGACAAGGTGTGGATTGCATTATATCAAAAGGAAATGTTGATTTTGCAAGATTGATAAGTATTATAAAAACGATCGTGATCTGTATCGTATTGACGGCAGCAGCGCAGTGGCTGATGAATCATGTCAATAACCAGATTACATATAAGATTGGAAAAGATTTAAGGATTCAGGCATTTGAGCATTTGCAGAAACTGCCATTATCTTATGTAGATGCACACTCCTCAGGAGACTTGATCAGCCGTATCGTAACGGATATTGATCAGTTTACGGATGGATTGCTGCTTGGATTTACACAGTTATTTACTGGTGTGATAACAATCATTGGAACCATTTGTTTTATGTTAGGAATCAATCCATGGATCACATTAGTCGTTGTTATTTTAAGTCCGTTTTCGTTTTTTATCGCAAGTTTTATCTCAAAGCGAAGTTTTAATATGTTCCGGAAACAATCACAGACTAGAGGAAATATGACAGGATTTGTCAATGAAATGCTTGGAAATATTAAAGTAGTCAAAGTGTTTGATCATGGAGAAAAAGCACAGGAAGAGTTTGATCAGATCAATGATGATCTTGCATATTACTCCTTAAGAGCGACATTTTTCTCATCTATCACAAATCCTGCAACTAGATTTATGTATTCAGGAATCTATGCAGGGGTTGCGATCGCAGGATGTATGAGTGTTATTCGCGGAAGTATCAGTGTTGGTCAGTTATCAAGTTTTTTAAGTTATACAAATCAGTATACAAAGCCATTTAATGAGATCACAGGGGTTATCACAGAATTTCAGAATTCTTTAGCTTCTGCGGCAAGAGTTTTTGAATTATTAGATGAGGAGCCGATGATTCCTGATGCCAAAGATGCGAAGGCGTTACAGGATGTGAAAGGAAATGTAGAATTAGAGCATGTGGACTTTTCTTATGTGAAAGAAGTACCTTTGATCCAGGATTTTAATCTGAAAGTGGAACCAGGACAGCGGATTGCAATCGTTGGACCGACAGGATGTGGGAAAACAACGTTGATCAATCTGTTAATGCGTTTTTATGATGTGAATGTAGGAATGATCAAGGTGGAAGGAAATGATATCCGGGATGTCACGAGAGAAAGTTTACGATCCAGTTATGGAATGGTACTTCAGGAGACATGGTTAAAAGCAGGAACGATTCGCGAAAATATCTGCTATGGAAAACCAGATGCAACTGAGGAAGAGATGATCATGGCAGCAAAAGAAGCCAATGCACATGGATTTATCGAGCGAATGCCGGATGGTTATGATACGATCATTACAGAAGGTGGCGGAAATCTCTCTCAAGGACAGAAACAGCTCCTTTGTATTGCAAGGATCATGTTAAGTCTTCCTCCAATGCTGATTTTAGATGAAGCGACATCATCAATTGATACGATGACAGAGATCCGAATTCAGAAAGCATTTGAAACGATGATGAAAGGAAGAACAAGTTTTATCGTAGCCCACCGACTTTCAACGATTCAGAATGCGGATGTGATACTTGTTATGGAAAATGGACATATTTTGGAGCAGGGAACACATGAAGAACTTTTAGCGAAAAATGGTGCGTATGCCAGATTATATAACAGCCAGTTTGCACCAGTATAAATGGTAAGATTTTTGACTGGAGATGTCATATGGAAGAAAAAGGAATGAAAAAAAAGAAAAAATTATTGAGGTTGTTTATAGAAACATTTTATTTAAGTGCATTTACCTTTGGTGGCGGATATATGATCGTATCTTTGATGAAGAAGAAGTTTGTGAATGAATATCATTGGATCGAAGAAGACGAGATGCTTGATCTGGTGGCGATCGCACAATCAGCCCCAGGAGCAATCGCAGTGAATGGAGCAATCGTTGTTGGCTATAAATTAGCAGGTATCAGTGGTGTGATCGTAAGTGTATTCGGAGCTGTTCTACCGCCATTTTTGATCATATCTGTAGTCTCTGTTTTTTATGAAATATTTCGGGATAACAGGATTGTTGCAGCGATGCTTTCTGGTATGCAGACGGGTGTTGGCGCGGTGATCATCAGTGTTGTGTACGAGATGGCAAAAGGGCAAAGTAAGAAGGAAAACAGAATAGAACTTGCGATCATTATGGTTGTGGCATTTATGGCAAGTTATGTCTTTGATATTAGTGTGATCTACATTATTCTTGCATGTATTGGAGTTGGAATCGTACAATATGGCATTTCAAGAAAGAAGACAGGAGGCAGAGAATGATCTATTTGCAATTATTTTTAAGCTTCTTAAAGATCGGAGCATTTAGTTTCGGAGGCGGATATGCAGCAATGCCAATGATACAGCAGCAGGTGGTAGATGCATATCATTGGCTGTCTGTGTCTGAATTTGGAGATCTCGTGACGATTTCACAGATGACACCGGGACCAATCGCAATTAATGCGGCGACTTTTGTTGGTATAAGGGTAGTTGGATGGCAAGGAGCATTATGTGCAACGATGGGATGCGTATTCCCGGCGTGTGTGATCGTTACAATGATTGCTTATTTTTATGTAAAATATCGTCATATGGAAGGACTACAAATGGTGTTAAATACCTTACGCCCTGCGGTGATCGCACTGATCTTAACTTCTGGAATTACGATCCTTACGCAGGCATTTTTTCAGGAAAGTCATATAGATCTTCAACAGATCAACTGGATACAGGGTGGTATTTTTATCATTTGTATGTACCTTTTATTGAGAAAGAAAAAAGATCCGATCATTGTCATGCTGTTTGCGGGTGTGCTAAATGTGATTGGAAGCTTTTTCATTTCATAGGAAATTTCAATGAAATAAAAAATATGAAGTAAGAGGAAAGAATCCTGTAATACAAGATTCTTTTTGAAGTTAAAATATGATATAATGAGTGGATAAGTACAGGAGGGAATTCATGGAATTACAGTTATGGAGAGAAATGCTCACCCCATATGAGCTGGCAGTTGATGAACTTGTGTTAAAGTTTCGACATATTATAAGAGAATACAGAAATGTCGGAAGATATTCACCGATCGAGCAAGTCGATGGACGTGTAAAATCTATCTCAAGTATTTTGGATAAGATGCAGAGAAAGAAGATCAATGTCAATGATGTAGAAAAAGAACTGGAAGATATTGCGGGAATACGTTTGATCTGTCAGTTTGTGGAAGACATTGATCGTGTATTAGAGATCATAGAGAGTCGTTCTGATATGGAGATCAAGAGCCACAAAGACTATATTTCACATTCCAAAGACAGCGGATATCGAAGCTATCATGTGATCATCTATTATGAAGTGAATACGATTTATGGGAAGAAGCGGATACAGGCAGAGATACAGATCCGTACACTTGCGATGAATTTCTGGGCAACCGTGGAACATTCTTTACAGTATAAGTATAAGGAGAACATTCCAGAGTATATTCAGCAGAAGCTTCTTGATGCATCGGAGGCCATTATCGAAGTGGACCATGAGATGTCGGATGTAAGAGATGAGATTATGGATGCGCAGAATTCTCACAGAAAGAAGGAGACCTTAGTCAAGGATATTTTGAATAATATCCAGAACTTATATAAAGTGGCGAATCAGAGAGAAGTAACGAAGATTCAGGATGAGTTTTATAAGGTGTATGTACTTGATGATATGTTACAGTTAAAACACTTTGCAAGACAGCTTGATATTATTTCAGAAGGATATCGCGCACAGAGTCTGTAGGGTGAGAGTGCAGTGTATGGGGGCAGATAATAGCCATATAGAACATAGACAGTGAGATAGAACCACAGATAGATACAGGAGGAATGGATGAATTTACCAGAAGATTATCAGAACAAGATGCAAAAGATGCTTGGCGGAGATGAGTATTTGCAGTATCTGGATAGTTTTAATTATAGTTATGGACAGACGCTTCGGGTGAATCAGTTAAAGATGGAACCGGCGGATTTTATCCGCCGGTTCCTTTTAAGCGGACAGGTTTCCTGGTGTAATACAGGATTTTATTATGAGGGAGAACAGAAATTATCCGCACACCCGTATTATTATGCAGGAGTCTATTATTTGCAGGAGCCGAGTGCGATGGCACCAGCAGCGTTTTTACCAGTAGAACCGGGAGACAGGGTGCTTGATCTTTGTGCGGCACCAGGGGGAAAGTCTACGGCACTTGCGGCAAAGCTTCAGGGAGAAGGAATTTTGCTATCGAATGATATCAGTGCTTCCCGGTGTAAGCCGCTCCTTAAAAATATGGAGATGGCAGGCATTTCGAATGCGGTGATAACCTGTGAATCACCGGAAAAGCTTGCAGACCGGTTTTTTGGATACTTTGACAAAGTGCTTGTGGATGCCCCATGTTCCGGAGAAGGAATGTTTCGACGGGAACCATCAATGGTAAAGAGCTGGTCACTTGAAGAAGTGGATCGGTATGCAGAATTACAAAGAGAGATTCTTTGTCATGCAGCACAGATGGTAAAACCAGGAGGATATCTGTTGTATTCGACTTGCACTTTTGCTAGGGAAGAGGATGAACAAACCGTAGAGTATTTTTTAGAACAGAATGCTGATTTTTCTCTGCAGGAACTTCCAATCTGTGATGGTATTGAAGAAGGCAGGCCAGAATGGACGGTAAGCGGAAGAGAAGATGTAAAGAACTGCCGGCGATTTTTACCGTATAAAGTAAGAGGAGAAGGGCATTTTGCAGCATTATTTAAGAAGCGTGAAGAAGCCGATTGTTTAGACGAGGTTTTTGAAAAGGCAGATAGAAAGCAGATAGTAAAGGAACAGGCGATATCGAAAGAAAAGATTCCGGATGCGATGGAAGAATTTATGCGTGATATTCCGGAATGGAAGCAGTGGAAGAAGCGGTTATTTTTTATAAAAGAAAGAGCGTTTCTCCTGCCAGAACATTGTCCGGACCTTAGAGGGTTACGTATCGTGCGTTCCGGACTCTATCTTGGAGATTGTCTAAAGAAGCGTTTTGAACCAAGTCAGGCACTGGCAATGGCATTACATCCATCTGGATATAAAAGAAGTATTTCATTCCCGGCGGAAGATATTCGTGTGGAAAAGTATCTTCGTGGCGAGACAGTGGATATGGATGATAGCGAACTTTCTGGCTGGACACTTTTTTGTGTAGATGAGTTTCCACTTGGCTGGGGAAAGTGTAACAGAGGAAGATTGAAGAATAAATATAATCCGGGCTGGCGTAAATTATAAATACAGAAGAACAGTTATATATAAGCAGAGATAAAGTACTCCGCCAGAGACTATAACAGGAAAGGAATAAGAATATGCCGGAAAATGCAAAGAAAGTCAGACTGGATAAGTTTTTGACACAGGCTGCGGAGCTTACCAGAAGCGAGGCAAAGCAAAAGATTAAAAAGGGCAGTGTGACAGTTAACGAAGAACTTATTAAGAAACCGGAAGTAAAGATCTCTTTGCAGGATCGTGTATGCATTGATGGAGAAGAGGTCCTATATGAACAGTACCGTTATATTATGCTGCATAAACCAGCAGGAGTGATCAGTGCCACAGAGGATGCCGAAGACAGAACAGTTCTTGACCTGATAGCAGAAGGAAAGAAGGGACTTTTTCCGGTTGGAAGGTTGGATAAAGATACAGAGGGATTGTTACTGCTTACGAATGATGGTGTGCTGGCACATAATCTTTTGTCACCAAAAAAGCATATAGATAAAACATATTTTGCAATTCTTGATGGTCCGGTGGGAACAAAGGAACAGGAACTATTTTTACAGGGGCTTGATATCGGAGATGAGAAGCTGGCACTTCCGGCGAAGTTAGAATTGACAGAGAATGAGAATGAGGTTTTTATTACTGTACAGGAAGGACGTTTTCATCAGGTCAAGAGAATGGCGCAGGCAGTAGGAAGGAATGTCACGTACTTAAAAAGGATTTCTATGGGAAACCTGGTTCTTGATCCGAACCTGAAAAAAGGGGAATACAGATCACTGACCGAGAAAGAACTTACCAGTCTAAAGAAAAAATAAACAGAAAGATAAACGGAAAGGAATTACTTTATGGCAAAAGAAAACGGCTTTTTGCCCATCAATAAAAAAGAAATGAGAGAACGAGGCTGGAAGCAGGCAGATTTTGTTTATGTTTGTGGAGATGCTTATGTAGATCATCCTTCGTTTGGAGCAGCAATCATTACGAGGCTTTTAGAAGATGCAGGATATAAGGTCGCATTTATCGCACAGCCGGATTGGAACGATGAGAACAGCATTGCGGTTTGTGGAGAACCAAAACTGGCATTTATCGTGTCGGCAGGCAATATGGATTCCATGGTGAATCATTATACTTCGTTTAAAAAGAGAAGGCATCAGGATGCATATACACCGGGAGGCGGTTTTTCCGGAAGACCGAACCGACCAACCATTGTATACAGCAATCTGATTCGAAAGACGTATAAAAAGACACCGATTTTGCTGGGAGGGATTGAAGCGTCCTTAAGAAGAATGGCGCATTATGATTATTGGAGTGATAAAGTAAAGCGTTCTGTTTTATTGGATTCTGGTGCAGATCTGCTTATGTACGGAATGGGAGAACATTCGATTCTTGAAATAGCGGAGGCATTGGATTCAGGAATAGATGTACATGATATTACGTATGTCAGAGGAACTGTTTTTAAATGTAAAGACTTAGAAGAACTTTCCTGCGAATATGAATTACTGCCATCTTATGAGGAAATCACAGAATCAAAAGAAACATTTGCCAGAAGTTATTATCAGCAATATATTAACACAGATGCGATTACTGCAAAGACATTAGTAGAACCTTACAAGAAAAAAGAATATCTTGTGCAGAATCCGCCGTCACTGCCTCTTACGGTAGAGGAGATGGATCATGTATACGAACTGCCGTATATGAGAAAGTGGCATCCTTCGTATGATAAGCTTGGCGGGGTTCCCGCATTGAAGGAGATTAAGTTTTCTCTTACAAGTAACAGGGGCTGCTTTGGAGGCTGCAGTTTTTGTGCATTAACTTTCCATCAGGGAAGAAGAATTCAGATAAGAAGCCAGGAATCTATTTTAAAAGAAGCAGAGATTTTGATTAAAGATCCGGAATTTAAAGGTTATATTCATGATGTAGGAGGACCAACGGCAGATTTTCGTCATACGGCTTGTGAAAAACAGTTGAAATATGGAGTCTGTACGAATAAACAATGTCTGTTTCCAAAGCCATGTGCGAACATGAACGCAGATCATGGAGACTATATTACACTTCTTCGGCGTTTGCGGGCACTGCCGGGAGTAAAGAAGGTATTTATTCGTTCAGGAATCCGTTTTGATTATGTGCTGGCAGATAAAAAGGATCATTTCTTAGAAGAACTTTGTAAATATCATGTCAGTGGGCAGCTCAAAGTTGCCCCGGAGCATATTTGTGACAGTGTTTTACGACTTATGGGCAAGCCTTCAAATCATGTGTATGAGCAGTTTGCAAAAGAATATCGAAATATGAATAAAAAGCTGGGAAAGAAACAGTATATGGTTCCGTATTTAATGTCTTCCCATCCGGGATCTCATTTAAAAGAAGCGATTGCTTTAGCAGAATATATTCGTGATCTTGGATATATGCCGGAACAGGTACAGGATTTTTATCCGACACCAGGAACAATTTCTACATGCATGTATTATACAGGTTTCGATCCACGAACGATGGAGAAAGTCTATGTTCCGGTAAGTTTAAAAGAAAAACAGATGCAGAGGGCATTAATTCAGTATCGGAATCCGGAAAATTATGATATTGTAAAAGCAGCATTGATTCAAGGCGGCAGAGAAGATCTGATCGGCTTTGATGAACACTGTCTGATTCCACCAAGAAAGATGGGAAAGAACTATCATCCGGCACAGAAACATTCTGTGGAGAAAAAGAATGCAATTAAGACAGACAAATTTAAAACAGACAGGTTTAAAACAGAAAAATCTAAAACAGAAAAATCTAAAATAGAAAGAGCTAAAGCAGACAGATTTAAAACAGATAGAGTTTCCGGGAAGGAAGAAGGCAGAGGAAAGGCAAAGAAGAAGACGATCCGTAACGTTCATAAAAAGAAGAAACGTGGATAGGAGGTTACCAGATGAATATAGGAATCATTACCGGTGCTTCATCGGGAATGGGGAAAGAGTTTGTGAAACTGACGATGCAAAATCACCTGGAATTAGATGAGATATGGGTGATTGCCAGAAGAAAGGAACGTCTGGAAGCCTGGTCAGATCTTTATAAAGAACAGAAGTTTCGTATTCTTCCCCTTGATCTTCAAAAGAAAGAAGATATGGATTATCTTGGAAAGACATTGGAAGAAGTACAACCACATATCGAATTATTTATTCACTGCGCGGGATTTGGTATTATGGGAAGGATTCAGGAGATTTCTATGGAAGAGCAGGCTGAGATGGTAGATGTGAACTGCCGAAGTGTTGTTGAAGTGTCCTCACTTGTGCTTCCTTATATGAAATACAGAGGACGAATGATTTATATGGCATCAGCAGCAGCCTTTCTCCCTCAGCCGGGCTTTGCGGTATATGCGGCAAGTAAAGCATTTGTTTTAAGTTATGTGCGGGCTTTACGTGCAGAAAGCAGAGAAAAACAGCTTCGTGTGACGGCAGTATGTCCGGGAGCGGTAAAAACAGAATTTTTTAATCGTGCACTTACGAAAAAACATTTGCCAGCATATAAAAAGCTAGTCATGGCAGACCCGAAGAAAGTGGTAAAAAAGGCCTGGCAGGATAATGAGAAGAATAAAGAAGTTTCCGTATACGGAAAAGTGATGAAGCTTACACAACTGGTAACAAAATTACTTCCACACTGTCTTTTTCTGCAATTTATTGGAAGGAAATAAAACAAATGAAAGAAATAACAATTACAAAAAGAGAAGAAGGACAGCGTTTTGACCGATTTCTTGGAAAGTATCTTCCGGGAGCTTCCTCCGGTTTTCTTCATAAGATGCTCAGAAAGAAGAATATTAAGCTTAATGGGAAAAAGGCAGAAGGACGGGAGAAACTCAGTGCCGGAGATTTGATTCAGATTTTCTTTTCAGATGAGACATTTGAGAAGTTTCAAAAACCGCAGGAAGGTGGAAAACAGGATACATTTACAGACGGCAAAAGCATAGTACAGAGGACGCAGGGAAAACAGCTAGAAAGAACAAAACAAAAGAAAAGACTGACAAAAGAAGAGATGAATCTTCGAGAACAGGTAAAAGTTCTCTATTCTTCCGAAGATATTCTTGTATTTCACAAACCGGCAGGAATGCTTTCACAAAGAGCCAAAGCAGATGATGATTCTTTAAATGATTATCTGATCGATTATTGTGTAAAGAATGGAATTATTTCACGAGAGGAGCTGGCAGCCTTTCGTCCGTCTGTTGCAAATCGTCTTGACCGGAATACAAGCGGGATTGTTCTTGCAGGAATTTCAATTAGGGGACTTCAGACCTTATCTATCATGTTAAGAGAGCGTACTCTTGGAAAGTATTATCTTTGCCTTGTAGAGGGAAGAGTAAAAGAAGATGCCCGTATCTCAGGTTATCTGACAAAGGAAGAAAAGAATAATAAAGTCTCACTTCATAAAGAAAAGGTAGAAGGAGCATCGTATATCGAGACAGAGTATACGGTTCTTAAAAGTACGGAAAAGGCGAGTCTTTTAAAAATCCGTCTTATTACAGGAAAGAGTCATCAGATCAGAGGACATCTAGCTTCTACGGGACATCCGGTGTTCGGTGATTACAAATATGGTAATAGAGAGTTTAATAACCAGATTAAATGGAAAGAAGGAATTAACTATCAGCTTTTGCACAGTTATGAATTGATCGTGCCGGAAGGAACAGGAGAACTTTCAGGATTACACATTATTGATCCGGTGCCGGAAGCCTTTCATCAAGTTCAGAAAAATTGGAATTTAGAATTTTCAGGACTTTCTTATACGAAAACTTCTCATACAAAAACTCCTCATATCAAGAATTCTTATACCAAGACTTTCCATCAAGTTGCTTCTCGTTCGGATAAGAGAAAAAATGACAGAGAGGGACGGAAGTAATGGCAACCTGGAATTCAAGAGGACTTCGGGGTTCCGTCTTAGAGGAACTGATAAATTATGCGAATCAAAAGTACAAAGACAAAGACCTGGCTCTTATTCAGAAGATTCCTACCCCCATTACACCAGTTCGTTTTGATAAAGAATCCAGACATATCACGCTTGCCTATTTTGAAAAGAAAAGTACAGTGGATTATATTGGGGCAGTGCAGGGAATTCCTGTTTGCTTTGATGCAAAGGAATGTGCTGCCGATACGTTTTCTTTACAGAATTTACATCCTCACCAGGTAGAGTTTATGAAAAATTTTGAAAAACAAAATGGAATCAGTTTTTTATTAATCTACTATACACATCGGCAAAAATGTTATTATCTGAGATTCTCAGAAATGATGAAGTATTGGGAGCGAATGGAACAGGGAGGCCCTAAAAATTTTAAATATGAAGAATTATCTCCAGCTTTTTTTGTGCCGGCAGCCGGTGGGATTGCATTACATTACCTTGTAGCAATGCAGGAAGATTTAAAAGAAAGAAGTATTCGGTAGATTGACGAACCTTCATTTTTCATATATAATAAGACTTTGTAAAATTTTGAGGATTATAATGTTTTTAGATATGAGGTGAGAGAAAAGTGATTAAGAGCATGACAGGATTCGGACGCGGGGAGAGTGTGTCAGAGGACTGTAAGGTAACTGTGGAAATTAAAGCGGTGAACCATAGATATTGTGATCTGAATATGAAGCTTCCAAGAAAGCTTAATTATTTAGAAGCGGATATCCGGAACTTTTTAAAACAATCTATTCAGCGTGGTAAGGTAGATGTTTTTATAAATTACGAAGATTTATCGGCAAAAGATGTGAATGTCCGCCTGAATGAAGAGTTGGGCAGAGAGTATTATGCCGCACTGACAAGATTAGGCGAAACGCTTGGGATTTCAAGCGAAGTGACCGCATTACAGATTGGAAGATTTGCTGATGTACTTACGTTAGAAGATGTGCCTGTGAATCAGGATTCGATCAAAGAACAGATTATGGAAGCTTTAAAAGAAGCTACGAATCACTTTTCTGCCAGCAGAGAAAAAGAAGGCGAGAATCTCAGAAACGATATTCTTATAAAGCTTGATGAAATGAAAGAGAATGTTACCTTTATCGAAGAAAGGTATCCGGCGATTGTCAGTGAATACCGTAAAAAGCTGGAAGATAAAGTTGCAGAACTTCTAGAAGACTCTAATATAGATGAGAGCCGTATTGCAGCAGAAGTTGTTATCTATTCAGATAAGATCTGTGTAGATGAAGAGACTGTCCGCTTAAAGAGCCATATTGATGGAATGCGTGATGAACTCTTAAAGGGCGGTAATGTCGGACGTAAGCTCGACTTTATTGCACAGGAGATGAACCGAGAAGCGAACACCATTTTATCAAAGGCGAATGATATCGAAGTGTCAGATCATGCAATTGATTTAAAAACAGAGATTGAAAAAATTCGTGAACAGGTGCAGAATATAGAGTAGACGGAGAGAGAATGGCAGATTTTATTAATGTAGGTTTTGGAAATATGGTGAATGGAGATAAGATT
>OLQM01002735.1_pt1 | contig 16638 bp, 9 predicted proteins | sample 1673161 | NCBI WGS metagenome assembly OLQM01 (sample SAMEA3136761, study PRJEB25190) | human gut metagenome | reverse complement strand
GGTGCGGAGTGGGGGAAAATTCGGAGATAACTTCAAAGAATTACCTATCACTATACATCAGTGCGACTCGTTCCTGAACAAAGCCTTCGTGGTTGAAGGACAAAATCAGGCACTAACAAAAGAACGAAAATTTCAGATGTTAGGAGAACTAACAATCCAAGAGGTGGAATGATGGGGTAACGCCCTGAAACGCCCCCTTAATACTCCGACTGGCGGGTGTAAGTGAAAACTGACCTGTCAGAAGCTCGGTGAAGTCGGCTGAGAGTAGCCGTATGGATTGCTGGATAATTACCAGCCCCACGAAAGCTGTCCAGAGGTGGACGGTGCTACCTATAGGCCGGAGGTCTACAAAATACCCAAGGTCAGAATGTTTGAAATATGACTGACGAAAACCGCGAATGTAAGGGTCTATACCATGACGGCATAGAAATGTGCTGGTAGCGTTCATCGCTAATCAGTGTGGTGGAGTAAAAATTGATGTTATGAAACACCATAGCACGTTACAGGCGTGTTCAAGCTGACAGGCTTAAAGCGGAGACCTAAAGGTATATGTAAAGATAGGATTGTTGGAACGAGGAAAGGCAGTAGGCTTCTACCATTAGGAAGTAAGCAGACGAATCATATAAGCTGCTGTACTACTGCTGAAAAGCAGAGGTCGAACTGATGATGTTTTCTGCGAAAAAGAGGAAAACGGAAGAATGGCCTCAAGTCAGTCAAACAGGCAACTTAGCACTTAGTCGCAATTAGGATTGCGAGTATGACAAAAAGAAGTCACTCGCCGTAAAGGAGAGTGATGCCTGATGCCAAATGAGAAGAAACCAAAAACCAAATGCGTGGAGTATCTCCGCCATGCTGAATACTACGATATGCAAAGTACCTTTGATGAACTGTATGCCAGAAGTCAGGCAGGAGAAATTTTCGAGAACCTGATGGATGTGATACTTTCAAGAGAAAATATCCTGCTGGCCTATCGGAACATCAAATCCAATACCGGGAGTATTACGCCGGGAACAGACAAGCTGAAGATTTCTGATATTGGTAAACTTACCGCTGATGAAGTCACAGCAAGGGTACGCAAAATCGTCAAGGGAGCTAAAAACGGCTACACCCCAAGAAGCGTAAGACGCAAAGACATCCCAAAACCAAACGGGAATACCAGGCCACTGGGAATCCCTTGTATCTGGGATAGATTGGTACAGCAATGTATCAAGCAGGTCATGGAACCTATCTGCGAAGCCAGGTTCAGCAACAATAGCTATGGATTCCGTCCAAATCGGTCGGTTGAAAATGCGATAGCGGCAACCTACAGGCTTATGCAAAAGTCAGGACTTCACTATGTAGTAGAGTTTGACATAAAAGGTTTCTTTGACAATGTAGACCATTCAAAACTGATAAAACAGTTATGGTCACTGAATATCCGGGATAAAGAACTGCTCTATGTAATCCGTAGGATTCTCAAAGCGCCAATCCTCATGCCGGACGGCCACACAGAACACCCAACAAAGGGAACGCCGCAAGGCGGAATTATTTCCCCACTATTGGCAAATGTGGTGCTGAATGAACTTGACCATTGGATAGAAAGCCAATGGCAGTGCAACCCGGTAACGGAAAACTACGCTTACAGAGAAAATGCGGCAGGCTGTCCGATACAAAGCCATGCGTACCGGGCAATGCGGAATACACGGCTGAAAGAAATGTATATCGTGAGATATGCAGACGATTTTCGGATTCTCTGTAGAACAAGGGAACAGGCAGACCGGACGCTGATTGCGGTCACGCAATGGCTGAAAGAACGCCTGCGCCTTGATGTTTCACCGGAGAAAACGAGAGTTGTTGACGTCAGACGGAGCTATTCTGAATTTCTCGGATTCAAAATCCGACTACGCAAAAAGGGGGAAAAGTACGTCGTTCAATCGCACATGTGCGATAAAGCATACAAAAAGGTTAAAGCCAGCCTGACTAAACAAGTCGGAAATATCAAATTTCCCAGAAAAGGACGTGGAGAAGCCGGGGAAGTACGGCTGTTCAACTCCATGGTTATGGGAATCCAGAATTACTACCAGTTAGCCACTGACATCAGCATAGACTGCGGTGATATTGGCAGAACTGTTAATACAGTTCTCAAAAACAGGCTGAAATCTGGAAAGACACACCGGCTGAAAAAGGAAGGCCGTGACCTGACAAAAATGGAAATCCAAAGATATGGGAAATCGGAGCAACTAAGATATATAGCACAATCCAAAGAACCGGTTTATCCAATAAGCTATGTTCAATGTAAAAATCCAATGAGTCAGCGGCGAAAAGTGTGCGCTTACACAGCGGCAGGAAGAAGTGAAATCCATGACGATTTGCGGATAAACACTTTCTTACTGCTACAGCTAATGAGAGCGCCTACATACAGCCGCAGTACAGAGTATGCGGATAACCGTATCCCACTGTTCTCCGCTCAATGGGGAAAATGTGCGGTAACGGGAAAGAAATTTCAGTGTATATCAGAAATTCACTGCCATCACAAGAAGCCAAAAGGAATTGGAGGCAGCGATAAGTATGAAAATCTGGTATTGGTGCTTGCACCAGTACATGAACTGATACACGCAGTTGATGAGGACACGATTCGTTCTTATCTCACCGCTCTTAAATTGGATACTTCACAGCTCACAAAGCTGAACAAACTGCGAACATTGGCAAAAAGGAAACCCATTGATTTGGAGAAGCCAAATCTTACGAATAATTCTCATAATGGTATGACTAAGGAGACTAAGAAATCTGTTTGATTGATGGAACGCCGGATGCGGTGAAAGTCGCATGTCCGGTGTGAAGCGGGGGAAAAGCTGGAGATAACTTCAAAGGCTTACCTATCGCTATTTCCCACCGACCTTGCCACCTATGGAGAAGAAGCCAAAAATCTTTTGCAGGATTTACAGAGCCGCAATGAGCGCATGTTCCTTGTGACGGTACTGGTGGAAAATATCGCTGCCAAACGTCAGAAGCTGTTCAATGATATTTTTGCCGCTTCGGGTGTGGCACAGAAATACAACTGTGCCTTAAAACGGCTGGATTACCAGCAGGAACAGGGGCTTATGTCCTCGCTTGCTCTTGGTACGAACCAGATTGAGATTGAGCGCGGGCTTACGACCAGCAGCACAGCGATCTTTGTACCGTTTACCACCTGTGAACTGTTCCAGGAGGGCGAGGCATTGTATTACGGCCTGAACGCCCTTTCCAATAACTTGATCATGGCGAACAGAAAAACGCTGAAAAACCCCAATGGGCTGTTTCTCGGTACCCCAGGAAGCGGCAAATCTTTCTCTGCCAAGCGTGAGATCGTCAATGTGTTCCTTCTGACGGAGGACGACATCATTATCGCCGACCCGGAAAATGAGTATGGGCCGCTGGTACAGCAGTTCGGTTCCCAGGGGCAGGTCATTGATATTTCCCCTACTTCCACGAACTACATCAACCCGATGGACATCAATCTGGACTATTCCGATGATGAAAACCCGATCACTTTGAAAAGTGATTTTATCCTGTCGCTGTGTGACCTTATCATCGGCGGCAAAGAAGGACTTTCCCCCATTGAAAGGACGATCATCGACCGTTGTACCAGACTGGTGTACCGGGAATACCTGCAGGACCCGTGCCCGGAAAATATGCCGATCTTAGGTGATCTTTACGAGCTGCTTTTGAAACAGTCTGAACCGGAGGCGCAGAATATCGCAACGGCGCTGGAAATCTATGTCAATGGTTCCCTTAACGTGTTCAACCACCGTTCCAATATCCAGATGGATCAACACCGGGTACTGTGTTTCCAGCTTAAGTCACTGGGAAAAGCCTTAAAGGAAATCGGGCTTTTGATCATGCAGGATGCGGTGTGGAACCGTGTCACGGCCAATCGCTCCAAACATAAAACAACCTGGTTCTATATCGACGAATTCCATCTTCTTTTGAAAGGGCAGACAGGAAGTTTCAGCGTGGAGATCTGGAAACGCTTCCGTAAATGGGGCGGAATCCCATCAGGTTTAACGCAGAATGTCAAGGACCTTCTGGCTTCCCGTGAGATCGAAAATATTTTTGAGAACTCGGACTTTATCTATATGCTCAACCAGGCCCAGGGAGACCGTCAGATTTTGGCAAAGCAGTTGGGGATCTCCCCGCACCAGCTTTCCTATGTGACCCATTCCGGTCCCGGCGAGGGGCTTTTGTTCTTTGGAAATGTGATCATCCCCTTTGTGGACCACTTCCCGAAGGACACACTTTTGTACAGTGTGCTTACCACAAGACCGGATGAAGTGGCGGGGACCAAAGCGTGAGACAAAAATTAAAATGGATCGGAGGTGAGAACAATGGCACACGACAGGGAATTTCAAAGGAGGCGCAAAGATACCCGGATGCCGGTGCGTGATTCCCACGGGGAGGATCAACCGGCAGCCAGGCAGACCGAACAGGATTTTGACCTGCGCAGGGCACGGGACACCCCTTCTTCTGTCAACGGCAAGACACACAGGCAGGACATCCCTGTACAGACGGAATTTTCCCATCTGTCACCGGAAACACCGGCGTCCTTGCTGGAACAGGGCGAAGCGTATGCAACCGCTTTGGATGGTTTTTCGGAACACTTTGAGACACCGGATGCTACCAGGACAGCGCCCCCGATACAGGACAACGTGCGAAGCAATTTCCGGCAGGAGGCTTCCAGGCGTTCTTTTGTAACAGAGGATGTGACAGACCATGATACCGGAAAATATGCTCCTTCTTCCGAAGGCTCAGCCCCACCGAACGGCACAGACAGATCCGGTCAGGAACACCGTTACCGAACACACCAGCATGGGAACAAATATCAGCAGCGTTTTCAGGAAGCGGCACAGGCGGAGGAACAGGCAGCGCAGAAGGAAAAGGGTGTGGATAGCGAACCGCCAAAAACATCCAAGCTGGAATTTACTGCGGATGAACTGCCGCCGCAGACAGAGGATAAAAAGCTCACCCATGCAAGGCGGAAGGCCGAACGTACTGCACAAAAAGCAGAGCAGGCACAAAATCGTCTGCCGGCCCGGAAGAAACTGCGCATGGAGACGGTTTCCGACCCGGAGACCGGAAAAGCCAAAAAACACTTAAAATTTGAAAAGGAGGTCAAATCACAAAAGGCCCATGTAAAAGGGCCTGTACCACTGCGTCCGGTCAAGGCGGGCGCCAATACTGCCATTGGTTACGCCCATAAAAAGATTTATGAGGCAGAGGATGAAAATGTGGGGATCAAGGCATCCCACCGCTCTGAACTTGTGGGCGAGGCAGGGCTTCGCACGGCATATCACCGGCATAAAACTGCCCCCTACCGAAAGGCAGCGAAATTACAGCAAAAATCAGCAAAGGCCAACGCAAGACTTGCTTACCGGCAGGCTCTTAGCGACCACCCGGAGCTGAAGAAACATGCGATTGCCCGGATATGGCAGAAACAAAAACTGAAAAGGCAGTATGCCAAGGCTGCCCGTGAAGCCGGGAAACAGGCAAAAAATGCCGCAGTCGCAACAGAGAGGGTCAGCGTCGGTGTTGTCCATGCGGTCAAACGGCACCCTGTAATCTGCCTTGTCCTCCTGCTTCTCCTTTTGGTAATTTTCCTGATCACATCCCTGTTTTCCACGTTCTCCAATATCGGGACCGGCGGTTTGGGAAGTCTGGCTGCTTCTACCTATCTTGCAGATGATCAGGACATCAACCAGGCGGAGCTTACCTATACCGAATGGGAAACGGATCTGCAAATGGAAATAGACCGGGTGGAATCAGACCGCCCCGGCTATGACGAATACCAGTATAACCTGGGCGCAATCGAGCATGACCCGTATGTGCTGATGGGGTATCTGACTTCTGCTTATCAGGGATTTACTTACGATGAAGTGGAAAGCGTGCTGCGGCAGCTTTTCCAGGAACAATATACCCTGTCCTTTTCAGAAGAAACCGAGATCCGTTACCGCACCGAAACTTCCGTTGATCCGGAAACCGGGGAAGAAACCCAGGAGGAAGTGCCTTATGAATGGCGCATCTTAAATGTCAAGCTCACAGTCACACCTCTAGAAAACCTGGTCGTTTCCCGGATGAACGCAGACCAGAAAGAGATCTGCGAGATCCTGCTGCAGACAAAAGGAAACCGCCAGTATGTCAAAAATGTCTTTGGCACCAACTGGCTCCCTTATGTGACCAGTTATTACGGCTACCGGGTACATCCCATCAGTGGGGAAAAGAACTATCACACCGGTGTGGACATCGGGATGCCGGAGGGCACAGAGATCCTTGCCGGGCATGACGGAACGGTCACCCTTGCGGGAAATGTCGGCGGTTATGGCTTGTGTGTCGCTATTGAAGGCGAGGCATACGAAGGACATACCCTGACGACCAAATACGGGCACTGTTCCCAGATCCTTGTTTCTGCCGGGCAGGAGGTCAAAGCCGGGGATGTGATTGCAAAGGTCGGGAATACCGGAAATTCTACCGGGGCCCACCTGCACTTAGAAGTCCTGGTTGACGGCCAGTATTTGAATCCCCTGTATTTTGCCGATACCGGCGATACCAGCGAACGGCACCTGCCGGAAGTTGGTTCAGGCGGCACAGGAAACTACTTCGATTATGACATTCCACCGGAAGCCCTTGCGGATGAACAGTTTGCCGCAATGATGGCCGAGGCGGAAAAATATCTTGGCTATCCGTATGTATGGGGAGGCGCAAGCCCTTCCACTTCCTTTGACTGTTCCGGCTATGTGTCCTGGGTGATCAACAACTGCGGCGTTGGCTGGAATTTCGGAAGGCTGACCGCGGATGGTCTTTTAGGTGTATGTACGCCGGTATCAAGTGCGGATGCAAAACCGGGCGACCTGATCTTCTTCCAGGGGACCTACAACACCAGCGGCGCAAGCCATGTAGGGATCTATGTGGGAAATGGAATGATGATCCACTGTGGAGACCCGATTTCTTATGCAAACATCAATACAAGCTACTGGCAGCAGCATTTTTATACATTTGGGCGTCTGCCTTAACAGATTGGAGGTAATAAATTGAATCCTAAAATTGAAAAACTGGAAAAGGAAATTGAAAAGACCAAAACAAAGATTGCGGAAATGCAGGCAAAGCTCCATAAGCTGGAGGAACAGAAAACAGAACTGGAAAATACCGATTATGTGGCGGTGGCGCGCAGTTTCAAACTGACGCCCCAGCAGCTTGCGGATTTTTTGAAATCACAGCAGGCAGCCCCTTCGGAAACTGTTTTACCGCAGGAGAAGGAGGATGTGCATGAGGCTTAAAAAACTTTCCCTGCTGCTGGCGCTTACGCTTCTTGTAAGTGTCAGCGCATTACCTGTAACGGCTCATGCCGGCGGTTCCAAAGACACCACACCGCCAACGCTGACTGCTTCCCTGGAGGGCGATGCCCTGAAAATAGAAAGCAGTGACGATCTATCCGGCGTGGAGGCGGTCTTTGTTGATGAAAACCGTATCAACTCCCTCACCGATGGGAAAGCGTCGGTTGCACTAAAAGATTATGCAGGAACAGAAAAACAGGTAAGCATATACGCAAAAGATTATGCCGGCAACCGTTCTGATGTGGTAAAGCTGGATAATCCGTATTACAAAGAACCGGCTCCTGAAAAGAAACCTGCTGCGGCAGCACCCCAGAGTCCGTCCGGTACACAGACAAAACCGCCTAAGGAAGAAAAACCTTCCGGCTCAAACGCTGCAACCCCTTCCGGCGGCGGAAATTCTTCCGGTTCAGATAACAGTACCGGACAGCAGGAAAATACTTCTGCGATCCCGGAAGGTGCATTTACCCCGGAAGGCACCGGAACGGTACAGAACAACATCAGCGGTACGGATGGGGAAAAACAGTTTTACACCATCACTACGGACGCGGGCAATGTCTTTTATCTGGTGATCGACGGGAAACGGGAAGATAACAATGTCTACTTCTTAAACGGCGTCACAGAGTCCGACCTGATGGCGCTTGCAGAAAAGAACAATGGCAGCATGAGCATGATTCCCCAGGAAGAAAGCTGCAACTGCACCGAAAAATGTGAGGCAGGAAAAGTCAATACCGGCTGTCCGGTCTGCAAAAATGACTTGAGTGGCTGCAAAGGAAAAGAAAAGCCGACGGAAACCGAAAAACCGGCTGAACCGGAAAAGCCGAAGAAAGAGACCGGCAGTGTCGGCACGATCCTGTTTATCCTTGCTGCCTTACTTGCGGTCGGCGGGATCGGTTACTATGTAAAAATCGTGCGTCCGAAACAGCAGGCCGAGGACGATGCGGAATTTGAGGATGACGGTTATGGAGAAGGCTTTGACCCGGATGAGGCATACGGGGAACCGGAATATCTTTCCGAGGATGATTTTGACGACAAGGACAGCAAATAAGGCTGTCCTTTTAGATTTTATGAAAGTGAGGATTTTTTCATGGAACATATCATAACCAGGCGCCGCGGCTTTCGCAAGCTGTTGGCGTTTTTGCTTTGTATGGCAAGCATTTTGGGGCTTCTTCCGGCTCAGGCTTTTGCCATGTCTGTCGGACAAACGGCAAGCTCCTGGCTGGGCGACCAGTATGTGGGCTCTGATGGAAACCACTACCGCGCCCCGGCACCTTACACCTATCTTGCCTACCATGCAGACGGAACCATCGACGTACACACCAGTTCCGGGGGCAATGCTTACCGGCACTATATGCTGACGGATTCTGACGGGATCAGCCACCAGGTTTACTGTGTGGAGAGCGGGATTCCTTACCATACTTCGGAAAATACCTATGTTTCGGAAAGCGGGACCAACAGCCAATACCTGAACCTGCTTCCTGCCGAGGCAAGGAGGGGGATCACCCTGACTGCGATCTATGGCTGGAAACCCGGTGCGGCGCTCCCTGTTTCCGGAATCAACGAGGATGACTATAAGATGGCAACCCAGATCATCCTTTGGGAATACCAGCAGCAGCTTAGAAGCGATCCGTACAACCGCCACGGAAACGGCCACGCAGACGCCGACCAGTATTTCAGCGTGATCGCCGGACGACCGGCAGAAAAAGCCTATGACTGGATTCTTGCACAGGTCGCTTCCCATTCCACAGTACCTTCCTTTACTTCTTCTAAGAAAAGCGAAGCACCGGAACTGGAACTGAAATGGGATGTAGAAAAAAAGGTCTATACCCTGACGGTCACAGATACCAATAACTTGAAGATCGATCTGGAGGCTTTGAAAGGCAGCGGCGTTTCTGTGACAAGAAACGGAAATGAATACACCTTTACCAGCAGGCAGATGATGATGGACCCGGTGCTGTTTGAATTCCGAAAGAATATCCCGGTGGCAAACGACATGCTGATCTGGGGCAGACCCGGCTACCAGACCATGATGACCGGCGCCAGCGATCCGGTTTCCTTCTTTGTAAAATTCAAAACGGAAACTTACGGTACCGCAAAACTTGTCAAGACCAGTGAGGACGGCATTGTTTCCGGTATCACCTTCCATATCTCCGGTACGGACATTTTGGGAAATGAAGTCAATGAGGAAGTTACGACCGGAGAAAACGGCCAGATTGAAAAGAAGCTCCTGCCGGGAACCTATCTGGTAAAAGAACTTCCGGTGGACCGCTATGTGACCCCTTCCGCACAGTACGTGACCATTGAAAGCGGGCAGACTTCTTCGGTACATTTCAGCAATATTCTGAAGAAATTTCGCGTCCATGTGGTAAAGAGTGATGCTGACACCGGAAATGCTCAGGGGGATGCCACGCTTGCAGGGGCGGCCTATGGGATCTTCCGTGATGGCGAACTGATCGACACTTATACTACCGGACCGGATGGCAGCTTTATGACCCGCTATTATGTATGCGGGGATGGCTGGACGATCCGGGAAATCGAACCGAGCACCGGGTATCTTCTGAATGAAACCATTTATGAAGTGGGTGCATCCCCTTCCCTGTATGAAGTGGAACTCAATACCACAGAAAATCAGGTGACGGAAACGGTTATTTACGGAAATATCCAGCTTGTCAAGCACACCGATGACCTGGACCCGGATGTGCCTGAGGGCGAAAATACCGACGATCCCAATGCTGGTATCATCGAACGCCCGGAAGCAGGCGCAGTCTTTGAAGTTTACTTAAAGGCAGCCGGGAGCTATGACGCGGCAAAGGAAAGTGAACGTGACCTTCTTACCACGGATGCGGATGGTTTTGCTTCCAGTAAACCGCTTCCTTATGGACATTATACGGTCCATCAGATCGCAGGCGAGGAAGGCAAAGCCTTTGTCCCGGACTTTACGGTATTCATTTCCTCTGACGGAAAGACTTACAGCTATATCCTGAACAACCGCACCATCACAGCCCGTCTGAAAGTTGAAAAATGTGACGCAGAGACCGGAAAGATTATCCCTGTGACCGGAACCGGTTTTCAGATCAAGGATCTTTCCACCGGGGAATTTATCACCCAGACCGTCTACTATCCGAACCCGGAAACACTGGATACCTTCTATGTTTCTGACGAGGGCTGGCTGATGCTGCCGGAGCCTTTGGCCGCCGGGGATTATGAACTTTATGAGGTGGCTGCCCCTTATGGCTATGTGCTTTCCGATCAGCCGGTACCGTTTACCATTGACGGCAGCGAGGCGGTTGTGACGGTCACTCAGTACAATATGCCGCAGAAAGGCCAGCTTACCATCACAAAGACCGGAGAAGTATTTGCTTCTGTCCAGGAAAACGACGGACTGTACCAACCGGTATATGAGGTTGCCGGACTTCCTGGAGCGGTCTATGATGTGATCGCAGATGAAGATATTTATACCGGTGACGGTACCTTGCGGGCAGAAAAAGATACGGTTGTGGAAACACTTACGACCGGCGAGGACGGCACAGCGAAAAGCGGGTCTCTCTATCTTGGCCGTTATCGTCTGGAGGAACGTCAGGCGCCTTCCGGCTGTGTGTTGAATCCTCAACCGGAATATGTGGAACTGACCTATGCGGGTGAGACCGTAGAGGTTACACAGACAGCGGCCGGTCTTTATGACGAACGCCAGAAAGTGGATGTCACACTTTTCAAGGCAATGGAGACCGATGACCTGTTCGGTCTTGGCATGAACGAGGAATATAAGGATATTTCCTTTGGACTTTATGCTTCCGCAGACCTGACGGCGGCAGATGGCAGCGTAATCCCGGCAGGTGGACTTCTGGAAGTGGTCTCTGTTTCGTCTGAGGAATCCGGCGGTTACAGCGCTTCCTTCGCTTCCGACCTGCCTTTTGGCAGCTATTATGTCAAGGAACGCACAACCAACGGCGCCTATATCCTTTCGAATCAGGAATATCCGGTTGTCTTTGAGTATGCTGGTCAGGAAACCGCCCTGGTACAGATCCTTGTCAATGAAGGCGAGGCTGTTTCCAATGAACTTCTCCGTGGGCGTGTAGACGGTGTAAAAGTCGGGGAAAACCCGGAAGGCGGCGAGGATGTCACGCTTGCCGGTGCGCTCATGGGTCTGTTTAGACCTGATACCGAAGAATTTACTGAAGAAAATGCGCTGCTTACTGCTATTACCGGAAAAGACGGCAGTTTTTCCTTTGAGAACATTCCTTACGGACACTGGATCGTCAAGGAGATCTCTGCCCCTGACCTTTATACGGTAAGCCCGCAGCAGCACCATGTATATATCGGTGCAGACGGACAGCATATCGAGATCCGTGTGGAAAACACCCTGATCCGCGGCAGTGTGCAGGTAACTAAAACCGAAGCTGTGGAGGAACCGTCCCCTGTGGAAAAGGAGGATAAGAAAGACAAGAATTCTTTCCTGCGCTTCCTGCCCGGTGCAGTGTTCGACCTGTATGCGGATTCCAACGCCAACCAGGAATATGATCCTGACGATCAAAAGATCGGTACGCTGAAAGAAACCGATGCAGGCTATCATACGGCGGAAAACCTTCTGGCTGGCGGCTACTTTATCAAAGAAAGCAAAGCGCCGGAGGGCTATCAGCCTGACTCAAACGCTTACTATTTTTCCATCACAGAAGATGGACAGGTCGCAGTTGTGGAAAATGGAGAAGCCGGGCACGGATTTACCAATGAGGCTTACCGCGGCAACTTAAAGATCACAAAGGATTCCAGCGACGGGCGCAAAGATGGTTTTGCCATCGAGGTTAAGAGTGCGGACGGCTCCTACTGCGAGACATTCACCACTCCAAAATCCGGCGTGATTGAAGTTAAGGGCCTTCGTGTCGGTATTTATACCGTAACAGAAGTTGCAAACCGGGCAAGCAAGGATTACATCATTCCTGATGCCGCTACGGTGGAGATCAAGGCAGATCAGACATCTACGGTCCAGTTCTTTAATGAAAAACCGGAAAAGCCGGATAACCCAAAGAACCCGGAAAAGCCTTCTGTTCCCTCCAATCCTTCCACCCCTCAAAAGCCGGTACCGCAGACCGGGGATGATCCGTATATTTTCCTGTATGGCGGACTGCTGGCAGCCGCACTGATCGGCGGCAGCGTATTTGCTGTGTATTATTTCAAAAAGGGAAAATACAGCAGGACTTCCCTGAAAAGAACGGCTGTCGGGGTTTCTGTCCTTTCACTCTGCGTTCTGGTGGCTCTTGGCAGCGGTTTTTTGGTGTTCCGTGACTTGAACCAGTATGCTGAGAGTAAAGATGCCTATCGAGATCTTGCCGGATATGTGGAAGTGCCGGAGCAGACAGCTTCCCCGGAGTCGGCACCCGATCCGACAGAACCAAAACGGGACGATACCGATATTGTCCTGCCTTCGGTAGACTTTGAAACGCTCCGTGAAAATGGACCGGACATCATCGGATGGCTTTCGCTTCCTGATACGGTGCTCAATTATCCGGTGACGCAGACCGACAACAACGAGTATTACCTGAACCATCTTTATGACGGGACCTATAACAAGGTTGGCTGCCTGTTTGCCGACTATGAAAACCGGGCAGATTTTTCAGACCGCAATACGATCATTTACGGTCATAATATGCGGGATGGTTCCATGTTTGCCTTGCTGAACCGGTACGATGAACAAAGTTACTTTGATACTCACAGGCGGATGTATCTCGTTACTCCGAAGGGGGGTTATGTCATGGAGATCTTTACGGCATTTGCAGCAAAACCGGAAGAATCCGGCAGTAAAACTTCTCCCTGGCAGCTTTCCTGGAAGGATGACGGTGCTTATACTACCTGGCTTACAGCTATGAAGGAACGTTCTGCGGTGGAAAGTGATGTGACTGTGACCTGCAGCGATAAGGTACTGACCCTTTCTACCTGTACGCCGGGCGGCACAGGACGCTTTCTTGTCATGGGAAAACTCGTGAAAGTAGATAACGAAATATAGATTTTAGACGGTGCGGGGGCAAAAGCTCCCGCACCTGCTGTTTACAAGGAGGATTTTATTTTATGGTAAATACCATGATTTCCATTCCCGGCTATGTCCATCTTTACCGCTCGCTTTTGCGGTTTTACGACATGCCGGAAAATGAAGTCCGGGAAATGCTCTATCTTCTGAATACGGCAAACCTGGACTGCTATGAGTATTATCACCCGGACCGCAGTGTGATCCAGAGCGGACCGGTCGCTTTTTGCGGATGGCTGGAAACGAAAGACTGCCGCCCTTACCGCACAGAGGTACAGCTTTACAAATCGCTGCTGTTTTTGAAGCGCAGCATCGACCGTGACCTGATCGTATCAGCTCAAAGGGAGGCTCTGCAAACCCTGCGCTGTATTATCTCCAATCTGGAATACCGCTTTTATAAAGCCTATGGCATGGAGATCGAGGACAAACGCACGGTCTATGGGGAATGTACCTACCGTCTGGTTCCCAGGGAGGATGAACCCAGCGTGTGCCTGATGCACGACTGGATCTACCTGCCAACTGCCTGATGTCACGAATAATATATAAAATATGTGACATATATGAAAACTGTACTGCCTTGCAAAATTTTTGATTTTTGATGTATAAATCAGATTTTTAATGGGAACACTCAAAATAAGAGGAATAGGACCTATTGCAATCATGTCACGAATAATATATAATATTCGTGACATGAAGGGAGGCGGTATTGTGGACAACGGATATACAAAACGAATACGAGAGCGTGTTCTTTCTCTTGAAGATGGAACTGTTTTTGTGATGTCTGATTTTGCGGATATTGCAGATACATCCACTATTCGTCAAAGTTTAAGCCGTTTAGTGCAATCAGGAACATTGCGCCGTATTTTGAAAGGAGTTTATGAAAAACCAAAATATAGCAAACTTCTGGATGAATATGTGGCGGCAGACCCGGAAGCGGTGGCGAACGCATTGGCACGAAGTTATCACTGGACGATTGCCCCATGTGGGAATACAGCATTGAACCTGTTAGGTCTTTCAACACAGGTAACAGCAGTATGGTCCTATATCAGCGATGGTCCATATAAGACCTACGAGTGGAACTCTACAAAGCTGGAATTTAAGCACCGGACCAATAAGGAGATTACCGGATTGTCCTATATGACAAGTTTGGTTATACAGGCATTAAAAACGCTTGGCAGATCGAATGTTACGCCAGAAGTCATACAGATGCTTTCCGAAAAACTGACAGACAAGGATAAACAGGCTTGTTTGAAGGAAGCAACCGAGTCTACGGATTGGGTTTACGATACGATACGGCAGATTTGTGGAGGTGAAAAGGTACAATGAGAAATATAGCAAGACTTTCAGATAACGACCGCAGGGAGCTGTTCAGAAATACAGCAGATAAAATGGGGCTGAATGATGCCATCGTGGAAAAAGACTTTTGGGTATGTTTTACGCTGGATTATTTATTTCACCGCTCACCATGGAAAGAGTCCATCACCTTTAAGGGTGGTACCAGCCTTTCAAAAGCCTTTCACCTGATCAGCCGGTTTTCAGAAGATATTGATTTGATTCTGGACTGGCGTGTATTGGGATATGGCAAAGATGAACCATGGGAGAAACGTTCCAATACAAAACAGGATGCTTTTAACAAAGAAGCCAATGTGCGTGCAGAGGTATTTCTGTCCGAAACATTCTGCCCGGCAGTCAAAGCCGGCTTATCCCAGGAAATCGGTTGTGAAGCAAATGTCTACATAGATGAAAAGGATAAACAGACGGTCATTTTCGCCTATCCGCACCTTTTTACGAATACGGCGACTTTACAGGTGATCCGTTTAGAGATTGGTGCGCTGGCAGCGTGGACTCCTGCAAAAACAGCGCTGATCGAACCATACGCGGCAAAATATTATCCGAAGATTTTTGAGCAAAAAGAAACCGCAATCCTTACCGTTGCCCCGGAACGGACCTTCTGGGAAAAAGCCACAATCCTGCACCATGAAGCGAACAGACCGGAACATTTGGAAATGCCGCAGCGGTATTCCAGACATTATTATGATCTCTACCGCATGGCTGCAACACCGGTTAAAGAAGCTGCTTTTTCCAGGCTTGACCTCCTGAAGAAAGTTGTAGATTTCAAAATGAAATTCTATCCCAGATCATGGGCGAAGTACCCGGAGGCTGTGCCGGGCACATTAAAATTACTCCCGCCGGAATATCGGTTCGCAGCATTGGAAACGGACTATAACTCTATGCAGGATATGTTGTATGGGGATGTTCCGACATTTGAGACAGTCATAGCAGCGGTCCAGGAACTGGAAAAAGAGATCAATACACTATAAACAATTACATATCCATTTATTTGCCGGCTATTCTAAGATGCTTTAGAATAGCCGGTTTCTTGTTTTCAAAGGAGGGATGCTATATTACGCAAAATGAAGTCAATGCCGTTTTTGACGAACAGGTGCGGCTCTGTGCTGATACCTTGAAACGGAAAACCAAAGAATACACCGGGGATGATCCGGACCGGCTGGGTGCATTTAAGGCAGCGGCAGCTTTACAGCACACAACGCCCCAGCGTGCCCTTGCCGGTATGCTGGCAAAGCATATTGTTTCTCTATACGATATGTGCTTTGCCGAGGAAACAGTTTATCCGATGGACACATGGGACGAAAAGATCACAGACAGTCTTAACTATCTGTTCTTACTGAAAGCGATTGTAAAGGAGGGACATACCAATTAAACAGATTGAAGTAAAAATTTTGAACTGCCAGGCGGTAGCGGAAGCAGAAAAAAACATGGTCTTTGCGGCAAGACTTACCCAGCAGGGACATAAGATTGCCTCAATGGACGACCTGATGGAGCTCTACGAAAAATCATTCAGCGTTCAGACAGTAGCAGCTATGGGGGCGCTTCCCCATCCTACCATCCAGAAATTTGCGGTGATCACGGTAGCCATTGTCGGCGCCAGCAGGCGTTTTCTGGCGCAGATCACCCGCCACCAGAACGAAGTAAAATTTATGAGTGCATCGCTGCAGTACAGCAACTATACGGGACAGGCGGATTTCGCTGTCCCGTATTCTATTATGACGGCTCCGGCTGTGGTACAGGAGCTGTACTTAAAAAGTTGTAATGAAAGCATGAAATGTTATGAAGCCCTGTGCACTGCCGGAAGCGGGCACGATGCGGCCGGCTATGCCACGCCCCAGGGATTACGGAATGTACTGCTCATCAGCGCCACCCCTTATCAGTGGAAACATATCATCGGCCAGCGGGTATGCCGGAGAAATACAGATGAAACAA
>OLQM01002733.1_pt1 | contig 16647 bp, 16 predicted proteins | sample 1673161 | NCBI WGS metagenome assembly OLQM01 (sample SAMEA3136761, study PRJEB25190) | human gut metagenome | reverse complement strand
ACCATCCCGAGCGACCTTTGCCTTTTATCCGGATCCATACCGATAAAAGGGGCATCCTCTTCCGGGGAAGCGACCTCATTGCCTACAAGGAAGCAGGTCTCCCGAGAAGAGGACGCAAGTTCAAGGACAGTCCTCGTGAATAGAAAGCTGTCCGTTCACAGCCCAAAAGAAGCGGCCGATTTTGCGGAACTCAGTTCCACTGGTTCCAGGGCAGACCTGCCAACACGGATTTGCCGTCCGCCTCGGCAAGCTGGCAAGCCAAGAGCCACGCTTCGGTGCGGATGGCATTCATGTCGCTCACGGCTTGCCGGAAACGGGAAGGTGTCACGGCCCCCGACTGAACCATCCACTCCGAAGCACAGGTCTCCGGTTCGATGGCTTCCACGAAGGACTCAATCTCCTTCACCAGGTTACTTACCTTGCCGTCCTTCATTTCTGCCGTGAAGGTAAACGACACACCGCTCAAGGTCTTCCGATGGAAGTCAAAGAAGAGGCTGCCTTCCTTGTACTGAGCGGAAGCAGTCCAACCGAGTTGGGCTGCGATACTGATTATATTTCCATTCCTCATATCTCAGACTAAACCTACTATTTGAGACCTGCCCAGTCCGTGACGGATAAGGCAGGTCATTTTGTTACTACTTCGTTCTCATATTCATTCACCCATTCTTGCAAGAAACTCCTGCAAACGGCTGTCACGCAACTTCTTCAGTGGCACCGGATGAAAGTTTTCCTGCTGCCGCACTTGCAGTTTGCCGAAGCCTTGTCTGGTCAAATCCAATTCGATGTCCGAAAGTTCATTCAATGAAATGTAGCCGTATTCATCCTCCATCAGTCCGATGACGATACCGAACAGGATGGTATCGTTACCTTCCTTTTCGCCTTCAAGAATGAACCACCGCACACCACCGAGCGCAAAAATGGCACGGCAAATCGCTTCCTTTCCCTTGCCGTCCTGGGAATAGAGAGGAAAGCCTTTCAAGGCTTCCTCCAACTGCGTTGTCATAAGTCTGCACATAGCTGTATTATTTAGAGTTCATAAATTTGGGGTCAAAAATCAAGTCACACTCGATGAGTCGTTGGTAGGCTTCTGCAGAAAGCCGTGATGCCCACTCATTGCGGTCATCGTATCTTCCCTGCTGATAGTTGTATGCCAGCTGTTTCATGAAGCCGAGGAACACCTTGAACATCTGCTGTTGCAGGTAGCGGTGCGCTCTGGTCAGTTCCCTGCCAGTCTGTTCAGGTGAACACATACTGCCATTTACGAAGTTGGCGAACTCTTGGGCAAAAGCCTTGTCACGTTCGGAGATGGTAGCTCCGGATAATTTGGGATAATCCATAGTTAAAACAATTTAGATGGTTACGTTTCCAATTCTTCTCCCTCTTGTGAAGCCCTTTAGAGCTTCTTGGTCGGGAAAACCGTTTTACGTGCATCCCCTCACTGCGGACACCGGGGAGAATAAGGCAAGTGTGAGGATAGAGGACTTTACGGAATACCCAATTTGGCACAAATTGTGGAAGGCTGCCGGAAAGTACTCCGTCCGAAAGCGTCAGCAGCACTTGATGTTTCTCCCGTCCGCAGTACCTTTGCACGACAAAACGTAAAAAGACCGGGAAGCTCCAAGGATTTACCAGGCATTTCATTCTGCCTAACTCCAAGGGAAAAGTACCTTAGTACGAGCCGTCCAACACGTTGCTTCGTTCAAGCCTTCACGTACTAATGTCTAGTGGGTGTACGTTAGTACGAACAAGCCTGAGCGACCTAATGTCCATACCCTTACGAAGTAACATCCTCCCAAAAATCGTTGCCATTGTGAGAACCTGCAAAGTGAAGCGAAGTGGAGCCTTGCGGGTTCTCTCTATGGCAACAGACTGGAGTCCTCCGCTTGTCGCAAAAGCCTATCAGTCGACCTTTGCTTGGTGTTGAAGACACGAAGCAATACGGATGGTACATCTTCCAAAAAGGTCGTCACTTCCGGCATCGCATGAAATACGATAAGTCGGAAGTGGCGACCAACCTCTGTGAGCCAGCCGCCAAAACCATTCGATGGCTCTACTTCTGCAAGCGTAAGCCTGCGTTCGGTAGAACCATCGTGCAAGTTATCATTTGTAGATATGTTTTCCAACCTCATTGACACTGTGAGAAACAGCTGAGTGGAGCGAAGTGAAACCCTGCTGCTTCTCTCTGTGGCAATAGACAGGACTCCTCCATATGTAGCAAAAACCAATCAGCCGAGCTTTGCTGGGTGTTGCAGACACGGAGCAAATCGGATGGCAAATTCATTCCCAAAAAGGTCATCACTTCCGGCATCGCATGAAATACGATAAGTCGGAAGTGGCGGACAACAACTTTGAGCCAGCTGCGAAAACCATTCAATGGCTCTACTTCCGCAAGCATCGGGCTGCGTTCGGTAGATCCATCGGGTTGGTGATACAAACGAAAAAAGAAGATTCAAATAACAAGAATACAACCTATAGTGATGATGATTGCATTCAAAAACCAAATTATCAGTTAAATGATAATTTATCGATGCTTGACCGTTCATCAGCAATGGCAAAAGCTCGTCACGCTGCTTAGTTAGAGCTGCAATTTCTTTTGTAAGAGCAAGCTGCTTGTCTGCTATTCCATTTTGTAATTCTATCCATTGCACATAGATGTTTTTTGCACCAATAGTAAGAATTGGAAACTTGCAGAGATCATCCCTTGAAACTTCTTTGAAAGTCGTACCTGTTCCTAATTGTTCTATTTGTTTGATATGGTGTTTTAAGTAGTAGTATAAATAGATAGAATCACTTATACTCTTAGGAATAAAGCTTTTGAAACCTTGATTTGTACAGACCTCATGCTTTGCAATAGAAACCAGACCGATTGGAGCACGACTTGACATAAGTACAGAATTTGTTGGCAGCATACTTGTACTACAAGAATCGAAACCTTGCTTTGTTATATTGCGTTCACCTTGATACACAAACTTTGATTGTTGGTCAGACAAATCCTTTGGAGTGATCCAAACTATATCACCACCATAATTTGCTTCGTCGGCTGTTGAAGGTGTCGCACCATTCTTTATTTCTGCAAAATCGATTAGATTTTCAACTTCCCAACCAATAGGAATTTCTCTTTTGAGGCGTTCATTATAGACCATAGCTCCGCCACTCGATTTATACGGCTTGCCCTCCTCATTCGGGAAGTCAAACTGCACAAACCAATAGTCGTAGAGTTGCTTTGCCATCGCCTCTAAATTATCATTTATCGGCATCATTTCTTTCTTCCCTTATATTATATAGAGACCAATACAAGTTTTATGACATGAAAGAAACAATTATACAAGCCGTTTTAGACGGTATGCGAGCGGTCCTGACTGAAAATCAGTTGGAAATGCTGACAGATGTGACCCGAAAGGCACTATCTGAGTGTGAGATTACGCCAAAGGCGACAGAGGAAGAGCAACGCAACAAGAAAAACGTTGAACTTCTTGGGGCTTTTATATCCTCAAAGAAAGTGGAGGGCTGTTCAGACAAGACAATCCACTATTATAAGTCTTCCATTGAGAAGCTGATAGCGACTGTGAAGAAGAATGTGTGTGACATTGCCACTAATGACATTCGTTGCTATCTCGCTGAACAACAGGAACAACGAGGACTTAGCAAGGTTACTATTGACAACTTGCGTCGTATTTATTCCAGTTTTTTCTCTTGGCTTGAAGATGAGGATTATATCACCAAAAGTCCTGTCCGCAGGATCCATAAGGTGCGCACGGATGCTTTGGTGAAAGAGGTGCTGACTGATGAGAATATCGAAGTGTTACGTGACAGTTGCCAAGAATTGCGTGACATTGCTATGATAGATTTGCTGCTTAGTACTGGTATGCGTGTAGGGGAGTTAGTAAAAATCAACCGTGACGACATTGACTTTCAAGAACGCCAGTGTGTAGTGTTTGGCAAGGGCAACAAAGAGCGTGAGGTTTATTTCAACGCAAGGACTAAAATCCACCTCAAAAAGTATTTGGAGCAACGCACAGACACTAATCCTGCATTGTTTGTAAGTCTGCATGAACCACATACACGCCTAACCATCAGTGGCGTGGAAGTGCGTTTGCGCCAACTTGGAAAGAAAGTAAACCTCAACAAGGTTCACCCTCATAAATTCCGTAGAACATTGGCAACAATGGCTATTGACAAGGGTATGCCAATAGAACAAGTGCAAAAAATGTTAGGGCATGTGAAAATAGACACTACGCTGCATTATGCTATGGTAAATCAGACAAATGTCAAGATAGCACACCGCAAATTCCTTAATTAAGGTTTACAAATTAGTTATTCTGCTTGATTTTGAGTATCTTTGCATCACAAAATGAAAGCAAGCAGAGCATGAAACTAAATGATATAGCAGAATTTGTCACTGACAAAATTAGCAGTAGTGGCATTTCTTTAGATAGATATGTCACTACGGATTCTTTATTACAAAACAGAAGAGGTAGAGAAATAGCTCAAAATCTACCTCCAATGCCGTGTGCCCTTACTCATTATAGGCAAGGTGATGTTTTGGTAGCAAACATTCGACCTTATCTAAAAAAGGTCTGGTATGCTGATTCAGAAGGTGGTTGTTCTTCTGATGTTCTGGCTTTCAGAGCTAAGAATGGGCATTGTCCGTCATTTCTTTATACAGTTCTAATGCAAGATGCATTCTTTGATTACGCAATGTCTGGAGCAAAAGGAAGCAAAATGCCACGTGGTGACAAAGACCAAATCATGCGATATGAATTGCCGACATTCACTCCTTTGGAGGAAGAGAATATCGGCAATATGATGATTGATATTATGTCAAAAATCAATGTCAATCGTCAGATAAATGATAATTTACCGAAGCTTGACCGTTCATCAAGAGAGGTAAAAGTTCGTCACGCTGCTTAGTTAAAGCCATAATCTCTTGGTTGTTTTTGACTATTTCGTCAAAAATTGGGCAGAGCTTTTCTTCTAACTTGTTAGCAATATCTACATTTGGCGGAAGGGCGATTGTGCTTTGCCTTAAATGGTCTTGTGTTATATGTCCCATTGTTGTCTTTCTTGCCTCTGCCATTTGCTTGAATACACCTACATAATGAATTAGCTGGTAGAAATAGAAAGAGCGTGGATAACCATTCTTTGATGTAACCTTGAATATATGTTGGTTCAATCCTCCATTGCCATAAGCCCACAGCATTACTTCCAAAGAAGCAGACCATGAGAACAAGACGTCACCATCAAACACCTTTACATCATCGGGAATATCAGCCTTTACCCATTCCGTGTCAGCAGATAAGCCGTCGTGCATTTCTTTAATTTTTATAACAGGCAATTTGTTATTATCTATTGGGCGGTATTTCTGACACGCCAAGCCGTTTGTGTATTCTGCTATATCCAACAACGTACCACAATGCCATCCTTTCGGTATCTCACGCTTCAATTTTTCGTTATAAACCATAGCTCCGCCACTTGATTTATACGGCTTACCTTCCTCATTCGGGAAGTCAAACTGCACAAACCAATAGTCGTAGAGTTGCTTTGCCATCGCCTCTAAATTATCATTTATCTGACGATTGATGGCTATCTTCTCGTCTATATCTCTTAAAATACGCCCAATCCTTTTCTGTACATCAAAAGAAGGAATCCATACTGTGCATTCTTTTATTTTATCTGGAGAAGTATGGCGTATTTTTGTTTGTTGAGCTGCTGCATTTAGTTGCTGTTTAACACATGCAGATGATAAAAGATAGAAAGCAAAATTTTCATCCAATAAATTACTGCAAGTAATCTTGGCAATATCTTGGCTTTGAATATATTTTCCACTTTCAGGTATTCTTGCTGTTGTACCAAGCAGACCAATTGCTTGTTCTGTTAGAGGGGTAATAATATCTCCTTTATTAAGGAGATATTCATCCCTAAACTCTCCAGTATAAAAGATATTTTTTTTTGAATCGTTTTTCTTGAAGCAATTGTTTCGATAGTCGAAGTTACCACAAGTTAAACGAATATATTCACCCTCCGTGGCATAAAACTCGCCACCGAGGCTTGCTCCTCTTGTTACATCAAGGATTTCTCCTAATTTGTATTTTTTCAATTCCATTATCTTCTTTCTTCGAAATTAGAGATTTTCTTTGTTTGGTAATGTTCATTTAGCAATTCATTGAAACGCTTGTCTATGGCCATATGAATAGGTGTAAGGTCATATTCACGTTCATAGTAACCCATACTATTATCTACAAAAAAACGTTCTTGTGGAGTTAATCCCTCGTATTCGGCATCCAAAACTCCTTCTACTGCATCCTTCAAGAATGGTGATATTTCATCATAGGATTTGCTTTGCCGTTCTACGGAAAGAATATCAAAGAATTTAAATGATGATGGATAATCGTCAGTACCAAATCTTACATCCCAAGAATTCATTTTGCGAATAGCACGCTTACAAATACGAGTTATGATGTCCTTTGCAAAATATTCGCATTGATCTTGAATATCCTCAAAAGGGTCGTTATTTCCTACCATCGTTCTTACCCGTTCAAGCAATTCGGGGGAGTAATCTTTTCCGAATAAAGAAGTACCTTCATGCTTCAATCTATTATCGTCAATAGTAAAGCCTTTCGTTATATATTCGTTAATAATCTCTGTACTCCAATGGCGGAAGCGAGTAGCTTTTAGGGAAGAGACACGGTAACCTACAGCGATGACAGCATCAAGAGAATAGAAAGTAGCTTCCTGTTTTTGACCATCAGCAGCAGTTGTTTCCATTTTGGAAACAACTGAATATGCATCAAGTTCGCCTTCATCAAATATATCATTAAGATGCTTGCAAATAACTGGTATATCAACCCCAAAGATTTGTCCCATAGCTCTTTCTGTATACCAAGGTGTATCATCTTTTATAATAACTTGCATTTTGCCTTCGGCATTCAGCATGTTGTACAAAAGAAATTGTATTTCGTTGGTCATAAAATTACTCCTTGCCAATATTATCATTAAAGCTGATGCAGTCGAGCTGCTTTATAATCTCAGCTTCCAAGCGATGACTTTCCTCAAATTGAGAGATAAGCGTCGCTTTATAGTTGTTCATGCGCTTATTGAATTCTTCATGTGTAATATCCACATAATCAATCTTGATGTCGAAGTATTGACCAGCCGAGAAGCTATAACCTTTCTCTTTTATCTCTTCAAACGATGGAGTAACCGAAAAGTCATCTACGGCTTCCTTGCTACGGAATGTTTCAACAATTTGCGTTATTTCATCTGTGCGCAGCTTTGTTTTTTGGTTACCGTTCTCCTTAATTGTTTCACCAAGTTTGCTTGCATCAATAAACACAGGCTTGTCCACACCAGACTTGTCGATGAAGACGACACTCACGTTTGTACCAGTATTAGCAAAAATATTGCTCGGCATACTCACTACGCCACGAAGAATGGGGTGTTCACCATCCACCAAGTGCTTGCGTACTTTAAATGCAATGCCACTCTTCGCTGTAATGAAGCCTGTAGGCACAACGATAGCAGCCTTGCCATCATCTGCCAAGCTATAAAGCAGGTGCTGGAAGAAACACAGGTAGATTTCCATACCCTTCTTGTCTTTATTAGGAATATTAGGAATGCCAGCAAAGAAACGACCCTTGTAAGAATCATTCTTCAAATCTGAATGATAATCCGAGAAGTCAAGTTTGAAGGGAGGATTGCTCACAATGTAGTTAAATTTGCGGAGTGCTCCATTTTCCTCTTTATGGAACGGATGCTTCAAAGTATTGCCTTGAATTACATGCGTTAAAGAATGACTCATGCTATTCAAGATTAGATTAAGCATCATCATCGTAGAAGACTTATCACTGATATCTTGTGTATAAACCGTACAGTTTTGTTCACCAATGGCATGAGCCAATGCAATGACCAGTGTGCCTGTTCCTGCAGAAGGGTCATAGCAAGTAACGCTCTTCACATCCTCCTCAGGATTAACAAGGAGCTGTGCCATAATTGCCGCAATAGCATGAGGTGTATAATACTCCGCATAATTGCCACCTCCATTAGCATTATAGTCCTTAATCAGATATTCAAAAATTGTAGAGAAAAAGTCATAGCCAGCTTCAAAGGCATTTTCAAAAGAGAAACTTGCCACATCATCAATAAGAGAACGACAGAAAGCATTCTTTTTTGCCGAACCGCCAGACACCACATCTGATATAGGTTTCATGATGGATACACGCGTATTGTCTTCGTTGAGAATATAGAAAATTTCCTGGTTTTCGCATGCGATACTTTCCAACGTAGAATCAAACAATTCTGCAAACTTATCCTCGTTTTGGCGTTTAGCTAAGAAAGGAATAAGATGTTCCTTTTTAAGGATAATAGTATCAAACATCGAGTCGCACATCTCCTCGTAGTCGTCTTCGGACATAGCATCCAGTGCTGCGAAGAAATCCTCTGCATCAGCCAGTTCCGGGTTCTCCTTTTTCGCCTCATAGATAAACTTATCATTTAGGAACTTATAAAGGAATATTTCAACTATAACTACATACTCATTACCGCTACCAGCTAAACCATTCTCAGTGGTGGTCTTCTTAAGGTCATCAATCAGCGCATATGTCTGATTCTTAATATCTTCAATATTCTTCATTATCTTTTATTTGCTAATTTGATATTCTCGGTTGATTACATCACTTACATACTTACGCACATCGCGATCGGTTTTTATTTGTTCCTCTTTAAAATGCCGAGTAACATAAGTGAGGATATTCTTTTTAAAGTATTCAGGCACTTCAAGGACAGCCTGGTTATGAAAATAAATATCATCAACATCTTCCTTAATAGCCAAGAGAATCACTACCATTTTGTTCTTCTCTTCTGTCCACGCATAGTAACGAGGAGAAACATTGTTCTCCTTTTCTTCGCGGTTCTTTTCGTTCAATCGTTTAGCAACACGCACGAACTTAGAGTCACCATTATACTTCAAAGCTTCAATGGCATCGCGTTCGTTGAGCTTCTTTATACGGCGCAAAATGTCATTCACGTTCTGTACTTTTTTGTGCATATTGAACTCTTCGTTCGATTCCATATCTTTCTTTCGGAATAGTCGCAAGAATTCCTCCAGTATAGTACGGTATTCAGGATCCTCCGTGTCTACTGAAGCTCTTAATTGATTGCGTACATGTTCTACAGACTGTCGATATTGCTCTTGAAGTTCAAGCTCGCCTTCGCCACGCTTCTCAAATGAGAATTCTATATTTTCAAGGGCGGTATTAAGAAGTTTTTGAGCATTCTCAATTTCATCTGCATTCTCAATGAAACCCAACAAGTCAAGACGATTACGAGCTGCTTTTATCAGATTATATATATCCTGTATTTCCACAATCTCGGCAGCGTCTGAACCTTGTGAAGTCAGCATGTTCTGCAAACAACGCATATTCTCTAAGGCATGAAGCGTATTACGCACAATCTCGCGACTGTCAATTAGATTGAGTTGTCGAGAGAATATCTCTGGGTTGCTAAGGTCGAAATCCTTTAACACCTCCAGTGCCTCTTGAACACGCTCTTTTGCTTCCTCGACAGTAACAAGCAAGCGGTCTGTTTCCTTAAAGTTTTCAGAACCAACTTCGTTCTCCAGTTCGTCTTGATATTCCTTATTCGTCTTGTTATATTCTTCTTCTATATTGGCAAAGTCTACAACATGACCGTATTTCATTTCCTTATAAGGGCGATTAACACGAGTCAGTGTCTGCAACAGGTTATGCTCCTTGACCATACGATGTAGGTACAATTTCTTAAGACGTGGAGCATCAAATCCCGTTTGTAGCATTTGGTAGACAATCAAGAGATCAATCTTGCCATCTACAAAAAGTTTAATCCATTTCGCACGTTCTTCCTTATCTTTATTATAGCTATCGTATGTAATCAGTGCAGCACGGTAGCAACCCTTTTTGCAAGGACGCTTCTTTACTTCAATTTCTCCAGCCGTTATACTTTTATAGATTATAGAGCCATCATCATCAGTTTCTGTGATGATTTCACTATCATCTGCATATTTCTCAAGGAAAAAGTTATACATTTCAAGAGCCTGTTCCTTGCTATTGCAAACAGCCATAGCTCCCAATGTCTGGTCTCCATTTTTTATACGGAATGACTTCAAGTCATTGAAAATATAGTCTAGCAACGGATGCACATAAGCAGCATGAGCATACACAATGCTATCTTTCAAACTTCCTGCTTTGACGCGAATGCTATTAAGAGCTTCTTTCAGTCTGATTTTATAGTTAGAACCTATATCTTCGCGAATCAAACGCAATGTGTAGCCGTCTGCAATTGACGCATTATAGAAATACGTATGAATATAATCACCGAAAATATCTTTGGTGTTGTATTCCTTGCTAATAATAGGTGTACCGGTTAACGCAATCTTCACTGCGGTTTTGTCGCTTGACATGAGCTGTTTTAAAAAACTGCCTTCTGGGTTGTAATTGCGGTGTGCCTCGTCGATGAAATAAATGCGCTGTACAGGAACATTATAAGCATTCTTCGGCAAAGCCTTCGCATCGTCCGAAAATTTTTGAATGTTCACGACAGTTATTTCTGCCTTACCTTCACGATTCTGCGTATTTTTACCACTGGTGATAATATTTGTGAAGTCCTCTTTCGTCTGAATGGGATTTACTTTCAAACCGCGATAAGAAAATTCACGCTGCGCCTGATCCATCAGGTCAAGACGGTCAACTATGAAAAAGAATTGTGGTACTATACCCTTAGAAGAATAGTAATCTGTAAGATATTTTACATTGTAATAAGAAAGAGCTGTTTTCCCACTACCTTGTGTATGCCATATAATACCTTTAGTCATTCCTTCTTCAAGTTTCGCCTGAATGGCTTTAGTGGCAAACAGTTGTGGATAGCGCATAATGTGCTTTTGCAAGCCATTCGGATAATCCACATAAGCAATGCCGTACTTTAACAGGAAATGTAAACGATTAAATGAGAAAAGACTGTCGCAAATACGCTTTGTAGGAGTGTTAGCAAGACAATTTGTCTTGTATTCGCTGCTTCCCTTGTACTGTACCACGTTATTATCACGCAAAAGGATTTCCTCTTCCTCTGGAGTAACATGGTGGAAATGACGCTCAATAGGAAAGCTCGTTTGTCCTTCTTCACGGAAACAATTGTACTTCGTATTGCGCTTACCAATGGTGGCATAAAAGGCACCAATGGTAGGCGTAACTTCGTTGTTATCATATTCCATATCATTGCTGAACACCATAATCTGTGTAATGTTCAAGAAACGACGGTAAGCAGGATTTCTGAAGCGCTCCTTCATTCGGTCTGTTTCGGCAGTAATACCTTTATGATTATTTTCTTTCTTTACCTCAATGAAAGCGAGAGGTAGACCATTAACAAAAATAGTAATGTCGGGGCGGTAGTTTGCTGCATCTTTGTTGCCACAAGTCATCTCCGTAGTAACCTGAAATGTATTGTTTTTCAAGAAGTTTTTTGGAGTAGACAAATCTATAATCTTCTCAGATGTATTCAAGAATATTTCATTATAGAACTGGCGTCCCAAATCATCGTTAAGCAACGACTTCTGAATCTTCGTCAGCATTTTCTCTGCATCCCCTTCTTGTGCATTAGGATTAAGCCCATAGTATGCCTGTGAAAAATAATCCGTGAGAATATTCGTCAGAGGGTCGAACTCAGTTTTTGGAGCTTCTACATATTTATTTTTCAGGCCTTTCAGCGACACATACTTAAACCCCATTCCCATTAAGTGCATGAGAGTAGGAAATTTCACTCTACTATCCTCGCAGAAAGCTGATTTCTTTTCATTTTCCATAGCTGAACTTTTTATTTGTCCGCAATAAGGTCTTTTATACTTACTGAAAGAATATCGGCAATTTTGCTCAGTAATTCTAATGAAGGTTGCTTGCGATTACTGCAATACGCATTAATTGTACTAAAGCTCATACCTAAATCCTTTGCTAATTGTGTTTGCGAGATGTCTTTCTCAACAAGCACACACTTAATTCTATTCAGTTTCATAATTCGAACCAACATATCAGTACAAAGTTAGCGATAATATTTCACTAAATCGCTTATTTCTGTCACTATTTACACAAAGGCAGGCATTATAAAAGATTTCCTCATAATCATGATGGCGGTATATATTGTCAATTTCCTAGCAACTTTCTGGACTATTCAAATCAAACATGGATTGTCAGAATAAATACCCTATCCATCGCTGGCAAATTTATTGATAATGCCTCAATTCTGTTTAACGAAAAAGCTGGATTTGAGGCATTATCCTAATGCTAAGTTTCTACAAATGCGTTTACTTCGCCTTCGGTAGCCGGATTTTCTTGTTCTTCTCCTCCCAGGCATCCACATAGTTGTTCAATGCTTCAGAGATAACGTCTTTCAACAGAATACCTTCCACGAGGGAAATGTATTTCACCTTACGGACCAAATCCGGATCCACGATGAAGGTGGCGCGGATTTCCTGGGGCTTCTTGGCACTTTTGACTGGCTCGCCTTTCTTGGGGCGACCTACATTTGCTCTGCGTTTGGCTTCCAGTTTGGACTTCATTTTTTCTGTAGAAACCGTTGCCGGAACATCATGCTGAACGGATGCTTCCTTGACTACTGCATTCTGGTGCTCCTGAACATCTTTAGCTACAGCCTGTTCCTGAGTCTGTTGAACCTGCTGTTCCTGAGGCAATTCTTTTGCCTGGTCGGTTGGATTGGCTTCACCCATGAAGCCGTCCATCCATAAAGATAAATTCTTCTTACTCATATTGATTACTTTATTACTTGTTTACTTACTGATTATCCTACTATGTTACCAATAATCTTTGTGATTAGTCACATAGTAATATAGTTTACCTATTTTCTTCCCGACTGATTATTTCATCGGTCAGTGTCCGATAGTCCGCTGCGCCATTGCTTTTCGGGTCGTACTCAAAGATGGTCTGACCGGACAGCGGCATCTCGGCTATGGCGATATTCTCCCGAATTTTCGTCTGAAAGACCTTCTCTCCGTATCGCTTTTCTACCATGGAAATCACTTCCTTATTCAACTTCCGGTTATTGAACCTGGTGAAGAACACCCCACCCAACTCCAGCGTCGGGTTCACTCGGCGCTTCACTTCCCGGACTATATCGTCCAGCATGGTCAAGCCTTTCAAGGGCAAGGCTTCGGCGGTGAGCGGTATATAGAGTTTGTCTGCTGCCACCAGCGCATTGGTAGTCACGATACCGAGTGAGGGCGAACAGTCCATCAGGATGTAGTCATACTTCTCCTTCTGTTCATCAAGGTAGGATTTGAGGATGCCTTCCCTTGCCATCATGGTGGCCATGTCTATTTCGGCTCTTGCCAAGTCCAGCGATGCCGGAACGAGGTCCAGGTTTTCACGGATGGGAATGATGGGCAGTGGTTGGTCTTTGACCAGCGTATCATAGATGCTTGTTTCCGGGTCTTCGTTCTGCGTCAGCGTAAAGGTGAGGTTCTGCTGTGCATCCAGGTCAATGAGCAACACACGTCTTCCTTGCAGTGCGAGTGCTGCGCCTATACATGCAGTAGAGGTGGTCTTGCCGACTCCACCTTTCTGATTGCCGATGGCGATTGTCAAGTTATTTCCTTTCATTATCTTCAAAATTAAAAGTTTACTTTTCCATTTGTTTCCTTACTTACAAAAATACTTTATTACTTGCTGATTAGGCAGAAAGTTTACTCATTTATTCTGCGAAAAAATCACTTTTCTGATGATTTTATATCATTGTTAATCAACCATTAAATAAACATCAAACAAATATCAAACAAACATCAAGAAGGTTTTTGTCCTGCTGAATAATCTTCCTTATATTTAAGAATTGGCAAGCAGAAAGAGCGCCTTAATTCAGCTTGAAATAATTTGTCAATACATTTCGTATAGTATGCTTTTAAACTCCGACTCACACCTCACGGCGGAAGTCGGAGCGGAACATATATAAGGAATCTACGCTGTCTGTTTGGCTGCGAGTATCTGATGGGCATGAGCATTGACCAGCCGGACAATCCGGTCATGGTGCGGAGTATTCGTATTGCACAGCCCACGGCTCTGTATCACTTTCCCCTCGGTCAGTGAGAACTCAATCGTTTCGATGCGGTTTCCCTCCTTGTCATGAGCCGATAGTATCAAGCTGTCCGCCTTGGCATAGTATTCGCATTGGAAGACACAATGATGCAGGGCATTTCCCTCGGCTTGGAAGGCTTCCAGACTATCGAGTACCGAAATCACCAGGTCTTTGTTGGTGATGGTGATACCGAAATAGCGTGACTTCTCCTTGTAGAACTCGGCTTCCTTCCGTTTGGCTCGCTGCATCTGCTCCCGGCTTCTGCGTTTCTGCTCCATTTGGTTGTGTCGGTTCATCCAATAGTCATGCTCGGCTCTGAGGTTCTGCGGACAGATATACTTGGGGTTGCAGATATCCTTGCCACACTGCTCCAGCAAACGGATAGTGTCTGCCCACAATCCCATGTCCGAAGGGCGGTAATGATGCCGGGTGGCTACCTTATACGACTGCCAGCATCGGTCAAGTTCCAAAGGTCGGTGTACAAAATAAGACACGGCATGTAAATCTCTTGACTTGAGGATGGTTTCCATCCGGCTGTCCGTCAGTACGGCTTTCATCAGTTTCATCGGGTAGCAGTCGGGCAGCTTGCCTTTCATGCCGTTTCGTTTCAGTTCGGGCAGCAGCCGATAGTGCGGATAAACATAGGTGTCTGCAATGAGCCAGTGAACTTCGTTCGGTCGCTTCAAGATGATTTCAGATGCCCAATCGAAGCAGTCCACATAATAGCTCAATGTCCTTGCTCTTGCTGTGACTACCACCTTGCCTTCGGCATTGAGCCACAAACGGCACGCTTCCCAGTAATCTACCTCCATAGGCATTCCTTTCCGGAAGGTCGTTTCCAAACGGAATACCCGTTGCACCTGCAAATGGTCTATTACTTCGAGGGAAGAAAAGTAGTAGGTTTCCTTGATGGTGCGTTTGAGGGTGTCCTTTATCTGTAAGCGAGTACCGCAATAAGGGCAGCAGACTGACTTGCCTTTTCCCTCATGGTCGAAGTGTATGCCACATTCGCCACACGTACACTTGTGTGCGGAAGTCCGGAAGCAGATATGTCCTGCCACTTTCCGCACTGCCCATGTGAGCACTTTGGGGCTTATGGCGGTCAGCTTCTCATTGGAAGCTGCCACCTGTTTTTCTATTTTCGTTCTTGCCTTCATAGTTCCATGCCTTGAAAGAGTGAGAGTTCTTGAATGGGTTTGGGTTGCGGTTTGGCTGCCTTGGGTCGGCTGTTGCGTTGCTGCAATTTCCGCATTTCCTCCTCCTGGTATCGTTTGAGGGCAATGGCTCGCTGCTCTGCCTTCTCAGCCTCAGTCAGTTCAATGTGATGATTCACTACAACATTGCAGTCCATCGGCTTGCCGATTTCCAAATTGGGTTCATCTATCGCATGAACAGCCATGGCATAAACCTCCATGTCGCTGAAACCGCAGCAGCCGGATTGCTGTACGGCATGGAAGATATAGTTGACCACATCGTCAATGGTGCGTGTGGTGGTTTCATACTTGGCACGAAAGAGTTCATCTTCCTTGGCTCGGTTATCAAGATAGTTCTTGATGAGTTCCTTGAAATGGTCAGTTCCTTTCATATGTTCCTAATGTTTAAGCGTAAATAATCAGAGGTTACTTCGTGAATCAGATGGGAAGCAGTTCCAGCAGTTTCTTTAGTGGAATGGAATTGATGTCCGACTTTAGGAAGTGAACTATCCATTCCGGCTCTTCAAAAAGCGGATGCATGGGTTCCACACTGAAATCGTCCCCGGTGGAATAGCAGTCGATATGTGCAAAGTTGGCGCCGTCCTTCCGGATGTGAGCATAGAAAGGAGGCATACCGCAAAAGCACTTGCGGAGACTCTCTCTGTCCCACTGCAGGGTGAGTTCGTAAACACTGCCCTTATAGAGCATCTTTTCTTTTCGGTCTTTGAGTTTGTATACCATAGCTGAACTAATTTTTTTCCCTTTGGTTTGAAGCCTTTCGGCTTCTCACTCCCGGGTGATTTTTACGATGCCTCTTCTTACGAAAGGTGCAAGGGACAGAAGGCAAATGTGGCAAGGGGAAAGCGGACGGAATACCCAATTTGGCACAAATTGCGGAAGGCTGCCGGCTGCTTTCTTCGCAGCCAAGCAAAGCGCCATTTGCTGCCGTACCGACCCTTCGTTTCTTTGTATCGGAAAATTCATCGGGAGTGGAAATGCCTGACTAAGGAAAGAATCCGCCAGCTGTTAAAGATGAATGTTTAACTTTTAATCTATCCGAAAACTCACTATCTTTGCAGGCCCTGAAAATAAATGTTCAGAAAGGCACGATATAAAACAGATTTTATTACCTTACACAAATGAAAGATCAGATACGCTTATTGAGAGATTGCTTCCACAACGAGATTCCGGCAGTTGTATTCCAGGGGAATGACAGCTGTGCCGGAGAGATACTGGAAGCCGCCAAAAAGATTTATCAGAAACACGGCTGTAGTCAGGAGTTCCTTTACGACTGGCAAATGCTCATCAACGAAGTGAAGGCTTACCAGCAAGAGAGTCCGGAACAGGTACA
>OLQM01002730.1_pt1 | contig 16666 bp, 19 predicted proteins | sample 1673161 | NCBI WGS metagenome assembly OLQM01 (sample SAMEA3136761, study PRJEB25190) | human gut metagenome | reverse complement strand
GGGCATATTCTTTCTCAATTCGCCATTTTTACTCGCGCGCCAGTCCATCTCCGGGCGCTCGCCGCCGTAGAAAACACGGCGGCTCAGTCTTCGCGGCTTTTCGTGAACAGACGGTAAAGATGCAGCACCGCCGCGTACAGCACACCCGCGACCGGCCAGACGATCCATGTGTTCTTCCAGTCCTCGGTCGTGAAGTTCCAGCCGAGATACACAGCCACAGCGAGCGTCCAGTAGGCAGCGGAAAGTGCCTTCTCCTTTTGGTTGCGCTTTTTCTCCGCCGGAGCGTAGTCGCCGGACTGCAAAATTTTCTGCATGCCCGCCCAGCGGACGCCCGTCACAACGAAAACCGCCGCGCCGACCCCGGCAAGGAACAGCATTCCGCACACCGCGAGGATCATCGCAAGATCGCTCCCCTCCGCCATGCCGATGAAGATCGGCACCGGAGAGAGGATGCAGAGCATCGTGCCGACCATGTTGCAGCGAGCATACGTGCTTTTATACTGCCGCTGCCGCTCGCTCACCATGCCCGTCACGCCGTACTCCGTGTCAAACGGCTCCTTATCAAGGAACGCATAGGGAGCGTTTTTAAAGCTGCAGGAGAGAAAAGCCGCGACCGCCGCCGCGATAAAGAGGAACAGCACGATAAGCCCTGCGGCCGAAGCGATGATTTCCGAAATGCCGTAAGCCGGGCTCTCGGCGAGCGCGCTGAGGATCAGCAGCGGAATGACCGAGACGATGCAGAGAAACGTCGCCGCCGCCATACGCACGGAGGCAGTTTTTCGCAGGGCCAGATATTCGTTGGCCTCGGCGAGCGTGAGCCGCCGGATGGCGGAATCCTCGCCGGATGTGAATTCCTCACTCTCCAATTCGTCCTTGAGAAGATAGTCCGTCGTAACGCCGAAGAGAGCGCCGAGCATCAGGATCTTTTCAAGATCGGGCACGGTCTGCGCGCTCTCCCATTTGGACACCGCCTGCCGCGATACGTTCATTTTCTCCGCCAGTTCTTCCTGCGACCAGCCGTTCTTTCTCCGCAGCCGGATGATCTTGTCCGCCAGGATCATATTCGTTTCCTCCGTTTCGTGGCGCTTATGCTGCGCCGTGATGTTGGAGTCAATGTACCGTCTTTCCGGGTTGCAAGCCACCAATCGGCGGCTGGAAATCTGTCAACCGTCGGTTGACAAAGCCGTTTTTGCACCGGAAGCCGCCGTATTTCCATGGCTGTCACAGGCCAAAGCACGCCCGTCCGGTTTTTCGGATGATCTCCGCCATCAAGGTTTCTTTTTCCGGATCGTTCATCGCCATAGCATTTTGGAAGAGCCGGACTTCATCAAGGTATAAATTGAATCTCATTGATAATGAGATTTTGATAACGATGCTTCTCCACAACTGCACGAATGATTGGCCGCAGATCAATTTCTTTTTTGATGCTCTCGTTATACTTTGTTGTGCGGAACTGATCGGATATGCCCAAGTAGAATTTTAGAATGTGCTTATCAACAATATGTAAATTTGCTTGATACCTTTCCTTCAAGTTTCCATCCTTATCCAAATCAATCGTCTTTTCCTCATAAGAGAACTCACGATTGATTTGGAAAAAAGTCTGAAAGAAATACTGAGGAAAAACATCCATTACTTTTCGCATACTGATGGGGTACATCGCAAAGAGTTCTTGGGCAAAATCATCCGTATTGACATTCTTTTGCACGATGGGCATTATGCCTTCTTTGTAAGCGTTCAAGAAGGGCTTGTCTCCTCGGGGCATGCCACCTTCGGTAAAAACATCGACATCAGGATTCAATTCTCTCAAAACGGCAATAAACGTAAACCACGTTTTGATGAACAGCGTAACAAAATCAGATTCGGTGATAGCTTTCCATTGTTCGTATTTTCTCTCTACCTGCATATGCTATTTCACCTTGTCTTTCAGCCATGCCAGCGCAGTATCTTCTCCCTGCTCAATGGCCATTTCAACAGCCTGTTTTGCATGTTCAAGTAGCTGCTTAGATTGACGGCGAAGAGCAAAGGATTCTTGCACCTTCTCAGCAATATCTTTCTGAATTGCTGCATCCAGGACAGGGATAGGAATCTTGGCAATATCATCGTCGTAGATATTGATGATACCAGTACTACCAACAACATACCGATAGATCAGTTCTTGGCAAACTGTTGACTGTAAAAACACGCACAAGACTTCAGGAAGAATACAAGCCGTCTTTTTTGCTCTGTATATTCTGAGCGTGGAATCGGTTACAAACGGCCTATCTCCATCATAGGAGAACAAGCTAACCTTTCCGAGTGAACCGACACCCATAGAAGCAAAAATAACATCATTGTTTTCAATGAATGTACTTTTATTTTGAGTACACACCTCATTCGTGAAATAACTCTCAACGCCATCGGTATTTACTCCGGAATTGGTAAGTTGCTTTGTCTTTATTACGCCGACATCACTGATGCATTCAGCGTAGTTTGTTCCAGAATTTTTGAGCACATCGAATTCGTTAGGGATACATGTACTATCAAATTTTGCAAGTGATGCATAATAAGAGTCATACTTGGATTGATAATATTCTGCATCCAGTCGACCGGTCAGCGCGAAACTATTCTTCAAAGACATAATACGGCTGTTTATAGAGGACTTGGGAGCTATGTTAATATCCAACACAGAAGAAAGCGTCGCGGTTGCTTTTTCATATGACTGTACAGCTAATCTTCGATGATTCAAAGCAGTCAAGAACTGCTCCGCAATTGCATCCTGAAATCCTCTGCCAAATAAGGGGATAATCAACTTGGTTTTGCAGTCGCCCAAATTAAGATGTGTTTGAATATTGCCAGTGAAACGCTTTTGCATTTGTGCAAGACCGTATTTAGTATTCAAATAAGCCACTACATACTCTGAGCAAATTTTCGAATTTTGCTTCAGGCTGATAGCCACAGTGTCTTGGGATACATTACATTGGGGAATGTCCACATAAGATGCTGCTGGACTGCCGGTTTTAGATAGTATGATATCGCCTTCGTGTAATTCGGTATCAATATGCTTATCGTTTTCAGAATCAGGGATTAACACTATATCCTCAGTGGAGATAAACATTTCTTTTAAATTAGAAATGCGAACAAATGGCACTCCAGCAGAAGAATAACAAGCAGCACTTATACTAAAAATGCCTTTTTTAATGATATCACACTCGTTGACGAAGAACGTACACTCGTGGGTTTCAGCAAATTCATTCAACTTTACATATTTGTGTTGGTAGAGCTCAGCATCTACTCTGCAGCTGTCTTCCAATTTAGAGTAGAGAACTTCACTACATTCCAGCCCATCCATCAAAGCCTTGTATTTGGCTTCGTCGAAAGGTTCAACGGATGGGCTTATCGAAAAAAACTTAAACCTTCCTTCTTAGCAAACTCAATAAATGCTTCTGCAATTCCGTCCGGAGTCAATCCATCGTGACTATACAAGTCGTGGTCAACAATCAAGTGCCCGTGCCGATCAAGTACATTTTCCCCGGTAATGGGGTCTTTTACATAGATCTTCTCTCCGGAGTTATCTTTACTCGGCTTTTGCATTGTTGCAAAGAAGATGGGGTAATCTTCCTTCTTCGGGCACAGCTCATCATCCCATTTCTGAACAAATAGAACGGAGGTCTTGGTTCCTGTGTGGGGTTTGAACACATTACCATGCAAGCCTACAACGGCAAGGATGCGGCAACGCTCAGCAATAAATTCACGGATGTACTTATCGCTGGAGTTGTTAAAACGACCCTGCGGCAAGACGATAGCCATACGACCGCCGGGTTTGAGAAAGTTCAGGTTGCGCTCGATAAACAGCACATCACGGCCAACCTTGTTTTGCCATTTACCAGCACTGTTTTTGCCAAGCTCATAATGAGAAATTATTGTGTTTTCCTTGATATCGCCAGCAAACGGAGGATTTGCCATCACGAGGTCAAACTGGAACTGGCTATAATCCTTCACACCAGCAGGTTGAAGCTTCTTCAGTTTCTTAAAGCCCTCGTTATAGGTATCGATCCAGTCTTCCTGTTTAGTAGTTTCGCCCCAACGGGAATAGTCCAGTGTGTTCAGGTGAAGCACATTGGTCTGACCGTCACCGGCGATTAGGTTCAGTGTGCGAGCAACACGGACGGTCTTTTCATCAAAATCAATGGCAAAGACATTGTCTCTGACAAAATTGGTTTCCTCAGGAATTCACTCTGCAGCAGTGAATCCATCACCTTCGGGAAGGCCTTTTTCTCTGCGGATATCTTTCCAAACCTTGAAAATACTATGGACTGTGAAGCCCGAACTGCCGCAGGCGGTGTCGATGATTTTGTCCTTGGTAGTGGGATTCATCATCTTGACGCACATATCAATAACATATCGAGGAGTAAAATACTGGCCTTTTTCACCCTTTTGGGCTTTGCTCATCAGATACTCAAAGGCATCATCCACAACATCAAGATTGTTATTGAAGAGCTTAATGTCCTGCAGAGAAGCTACACAGACTGCCAGATGAGAAGGGGAAAGAAGGATCTTGCTTTCATCCGTGAAGATGCCTTCCCATTTCTTTTTGGCATCATCAAACAGACCCTGAATTTTTTCCTTCAGCTCATAGTCAGTATTTCCGTTGTTGCGGAACTGCAGATAAGCGGTGGGGTCATTGGCACAGATCAGCTCATCATACAGTTTAGCGAAGATCAGCTTAAAGATTTCTTCGAAGGAATCCACACCAGCACTGGCAAGAACTTCATCCTCCATCTCTTTAATCAGGGAACGAAGGGACTTCTTCTGGGTGCTGATTTTATCTTTGCGCTTCAGATCTTCATAGGTAAACTTTTCGTTGATGATATCAGAAAGCTTCTGCGAAGCCTTGGGAACATCACTGATTTCCTCGAAGAAATTGGGGTCTTTGCGGTTGTAGCAGGAGATCTGCTCACCGTTTGTCCAAACACCAATAGGTGCACCGGTAGCATTACAGTAAGATTTCAGCTGTTCCTTGCCGTCAGTAAGTTTCGGCTTTTTCAGCTCCACGATGATATACGGCACCATGGGACGATCCTTGTCCATAATAGCGATATCTGCTCGTTTTACCTCACGGCCAAAGTGAATTGGAGTTTCCAGCTGAATGCGACTGGCCGCATATCCGTATTCATTCATCAGCTTGTAAATATAGAGCTGACGAACAGCTTCTTCAGGAGTAAGCTTGATTTCTTTGTTACGGATTGCGCAAGTAATATAAGGCACTTCACTACCACGGGCAGATTTCATAAAGATACGAGACTCTATCGCAGATTTTGCCTCGGCAGAGAATAGCGTATCATCGTATGTAGTATTCTTAAAAAGTTCATTCAATGTCATTTGTTGTTCCTCCTGATGCGGAAACACCCGCAAAAATAAGTTGCTCGATTTGTGTAACTTGTTCTTCTGATGGGTCAACTGCAATTAGTTGTCTTATCAGACCCCATAGTTTCGGGTTTTTGCTGAGTTCTGCGTTTATGTCTGGTGGTGATGTTCCTTTGGCTTTTGCGAAAAGGGTCAACATCTTTTCACGCAGTTCAGGAGGCGGCTGGAGTTGTTCTATTAGTTTTAGTAACAACTCTTCAGAAGGGAAGATCATTCCACTTTCAATCGAGCTGAGAGAAGCGTTTGTAATATCTACAGCCAGTGCTAACTGCCGCTGAGAAAGATGCGGTTGTTTCTTTTCTCGTGCTTGCTTAATCCACTTGCCGAGTTTTTTCTTATCGGCAGATGACACAGCCATTGATATTCCTCCCTTCATAGTGTTAGCTGTTATCTAACAGCTAACACTATGATAGCATACTTGGCTGTAATTGTCAAGATAAGGGGGCGATTTGCCCTCTTAGTACGAGTTTGTATTCGTTAAAGTGGCGGCAGCGCCCATCGTTCGATAAGCGCTGTCGTTATGTGTTCAATTATTCTTCCATGACTTCCAACATCATCCTGGCACCCATCTTAAAGCCATTCTGAAAGATCAAGCAGTCTGTATTGGTTTGATGTTCCCGCACAAAATCGGTGTATTTCTCAAACAGTTCTTTCTGCTCGTTTGTCATAGTGGCTTTAAGTTTTTCTTCGTTCCGGCAGATCAGCTTCTGCAGTTTCTTGTACTCCTTGGAAGAAGTATCGTACTCTGTAGGCTCGATATTGCCATACCAAAATTCTTCAAGGATTCTCATACCGCATCCTCCTCGTAGATCATCTCACGCAGGACAATTTCTTCTGCACGATTGCGGATGCTGTTTATGGCTCCAACCCATGCCATCTGATCGTACTGCTTCATGCGCTCTGTCACATCCTCAGATGCCTTCATCTGCTCGATGATAAATTCAAGGCGGTTCTGTGCCTGCTCGTTCAAATCAGCAAGATATGTCCACAATTCGCCGCTGAGACACAGATCGTTAAAGCGGATGGGGTTATGCTCCTTGATGTAATCTCTGTGCATACGCCCCCACCGACCAATAGGTCTGTTTTCTTCTGGTAAGCGAATGTCGGGAATATAGTAATCACCGCAACGAATATAGTTCAGTTCCTGCATCATATGTACCTCCAATAAGATTCAAACATTCTGTTCAAAGATAGAAAAAGGCGATACCTGGTTGTGAAAACCAAGTATCGCCAATTTTTCTTGTCGCACTCCTGTACGGTAGCTACCCTATGTCAGTAATGTTTTCATACTGTCTTATTGGAAGCTACCCGACCCTGCTACTCTTGTTTTTTCTTACAACAATGTGTTTTTTCACGCGCGCAGCCCTTTCTCAGAAATTGCGGAATTCCCGCCGTATCAGCAGTCCCGCCAGACGCGGGTGCTCGGGGGCGTGGCACAGGATGCAGTAGCCGCCTATGCCAAGTCCCCAATAGACCAGACATATTACCCAAAGCATCGTCAAGCCCTCGCGGGAATTTTCGGCGCGCGCCGCGGATATTGCTTCGTGATCTACGATCACAGTTCCGTCTGCATCGGTTATTTCTGCAATATAATAAACTTTCGCATTCGGACTTTACGGCATCTTGGAGCCGTTATGCAGCCGCACCTCTGACAAAAAAGACACGACGCCCGGGAGAATGAAGGTCTGTGCGAACATTCCGGTTGGAGGTCGTGTCTATAAAATAATTATACGGATCGATCCGAAAAAAGCAAGAAAAATCGACCGAACGGGGCGCACGGCTATGCGCAGAAGCGGTGCTTGCCGATCTGCACGATCAGCGGGCGCGACCAGATCCACTTACTCGTCGCCGTGACGGGATTGAAGTAGTAGATCGCGCCGCCGGTCGGATCGTAGCCGTTCATGGCGTCGCGCGCGGCGGCGTAGGCGCTCTGCGCGACCGGCTCGTCGAACTGCCCGTCATCGAGACAGGAGAACGCCCCGCGCTGATAGATAACGCCGGAGAGCGTATTGGGGAACGACGGATGCGCGATGCGGTTCATCACGACCGCGCCCACGGCGACCTGCCCCTCGTAGCTCTCGCCGCGCGCCTCGGCGGAGATGAGCCGCGCGAGCAGCGCCACGTCGCCGGAGGTGTTCTGTTCGATGAGCCCCGCGGACGAGATGCCGAGCGCCGCGAGCGTCTCCGCGCCCGCCTTGCCGTCGGCGGCGAGACCGTTTTTCTGCTGGAAGAGCAGCACCGCCGCCTCCGTGCGGCTGCCGTAAACGCCGTCCACGTCGGCGCTGTAGTAGCCCCAGTCCTTGAGCTTCTGCTGAATTTCGGAAACGACGCTGCCGGTAGAGCCGCGCTTGTACGACGCCGCGTCCGCCCTCTGCGCGAGCGTGATGACCGCTATATTCACCGCGAACAGCACCGCAATCGCAATGCAGGCGCGTTTTATTCCATATTTTGTCATAAAAACCCCTCCAAACCGTTTTTCATAGTTTGGAGGGGTGCAATTTGTTTTATGATGTCAAATTTTAGTTTTTCTTTGTGCGGACTTCCTCGTTCACGCGCGCGATGAAGTCGTCGAGAGCCATGACGCCCTCGTCACCGCCGCGGCTGCGCACCGCGACCGTGCCGCTCTCGGCTTCCTTGTCGCCGAGAATGAGCAGGTACGGGATCTTCTGGCTGCGGCCTTCGGCGATCTTCTTGCCGATCTTCTCGTTGCGAAGATCCTTCTCCACGCGCAGCCCGGCAGCGTCAAGCGCGGCGGCGACCTTTTCGGCGGCCTCGTTCGCGCGGTCGGTGATCGTGAGAACGCGCACCTGCACGGGCGCGAGCCACACCGGGAACGCGCCGGCGTAGTGCTCGGTGATGATGCCGATGAAGCGCTCGATGGAGCCGAGAACGACGCGGTGGATCATGACCGGGCGGTGCTTCTCGCCGTCCGCGCCGGTATACTCCAGCTCAAAGCGCTCGGGAAGCTGCATGTCGAGCTGGATCGTGCCGCACTGCCAGGTACGGCCAAGACTGTCGGCCAGATGGAAATCGAGCTTCGGGCCGTAGAACGCGCCGTCGCCCTCGTTGATGACGTAGCTCTTGCCCATCTCGGTCACGGCGGCCTTGAGCGTTTCGGTGGCGAAATCCCAGTCCTTCACATCGCCCATGTGATCCTCGGGCATCGTGGAGACCTCGATCTCGTAGCGCAGGCCGAACACGGAGTAGACCTCGTCGAACAGGCGGACGACATTCTTGATCTCATCCTTCATCTGCTCCCAGGTCATGAAGATGTGCGCGTCGTCCTGCGTGAAGCAGCGGACGCGGAAGAGGCCGTGCAGCGCGCCGGAAAGCTCGTGGCGGTGGACAAGGCCCAGCTCGCCCACGCGCAGCGGCAGATCGCGGTAGGAGTGCGGCTCGGACTTGTAAACGAGCATGCCGCCCGGGCAGTTCATCGGCTTGATGGCGTAGTCCTCGCCGTCGATGACGGTGGTGTACATGTTCTGCTTATAGTGCTCCCAGTGGCCGGAGCGCTCCCACAGCGCGCGGTTGAGGATCATCGGCGTGGAGATCTCCACATAGCCGTAGCGTTTGTGTACCTGACGCCAGTAGTCAATGAGCGTGTTGCGCAGCACCATGCCCTTCGGCAGGAAGAACGGGAAGCCGGGGCCTTCGTCCATGAGCGTGAAGAGGCCGAGCTCCTTGCCGAGCTTGCGGTGGTCGCGCTTCTTGGCTTCCTCGATGCGGGCGAGGTACTCGTCGAGCATGTCCTTGCTCGGGAAGCTCACGGCATAGAAGCGCTGGAGCATTTTGCGCTTGGAATCGCCGCGCCAGTAGGCGCCCGTGACGTTCGTGATCTTGATGCCGTTGCCCTTGATGCGGCCGGTGGAATCAAGATGCGGACCGGCGCACAGGTCGGTGAACTCGCCCTGGCGGTAGAAGGAAATGACGGCGTCCTCCGGCAGATCGTTGATCAGCTCGACCTTGTAAGGCTGCTCGGCCTTTTCCATGAGCGCAACGGCCTCGGCGCGGGGCAGTTCAAAGCGCTCGAGCTTCAGCTTTTCCTTGCAGATCTTGCGCATTTCCTTCTCGATGGCTTCAAAGTCGTCGGGAGAGAAGGTGTGCTCGCTGTCGATGTCGTAATAGAAGCCCTCTTCGATCGCGGGGCCGATGGCGAGCTTTGTGCCCGGGTACAGGCGGCAGATCGCCTGCGCCATGACGTGCGAGCAGGTATGATGGTACGTTTTGCGGTATTCGGGATTTTCCCAGCTGTAAGCGTTCTCTTCCATGATGTCTCCTCCGATGTATATTACTCTTTTGCAAACAAAAAAAGCACGCCCGCGCCAAAAACGGCACAGGGGTGCTTTGAAAACACGGTTCCACCCTGTTATTTCACTCATTGACCCATAACGCGGTCAAACGGGCGGGCATTTCCTCCCACCGGCTCCGGGACGGTCGATACCGGGCTCGTCCGCAGGACGCTTTCACCAAAGTGCGTCCCTCTCTGCGCCGACTTCTCCGGGCGTTTCCCTTCAACGCCTATGTCGGGACTATACACCCAAAAAATGCGGGTGTCAAGCCCCCTGCGCCGCACGCTGCAAAAGCGCCGCCAGCGCGAACAGCACCGGCTGATGTACAAGATAGATAAGGAGCGAGCGGCGGCTCAGCCAGGCAAGAGCGCGCGGCGCGCTTGCGTACTTCTTCTCCGGCGGCATATCGCCGAGCCTCTCCCCTGCCGCAGCCGCGGCGAAAAAGAGCGCGCCCCACGGCAGCAGCGGATAATAATCCGCAGAGGCAAACGCCGCCGTGCGCAGCCCGAACGGAAAAAGGAACGGCACGCCCACCCGCACACGGATGGGCAGCATGAACGTCAGCGCAAAAATGAGCAGCGCCGCGCCGCAGGCATAGACTCCCGGCAGAGCCTCCCAGCGTCTGCGCGCCGCAGCATACAGCAGCATGCACACGCCGAGCAAATGCAGTATGCCCCAGTATACGGGAGCGCCGATAAGATATGTCACCGCGGACACAAGAAGCGCCGCGGCAAGCACGATGAGCCCCCGGCGCAGAGGGCGCTTCGAGAGACGCGCGCATACGCCGGAGATCGCGATAAAGCTCCCGGCGATCATATACCGCGCAAGCTCCATAACGCCGCTTTGCATAAGCAAGTCCGGCACAAGCCCCACCGACGCAAGATCAAAAAGAAAGTGCCATACGATCATGGCGAGCAGCGCCGCTGCCCGCCATGTATCGAGAAAGCCTATGCGTTTTTCGCTCACTTGGAAACGTTGAAGCGGAAGAGCGTCACGTCGCCGTCGTGCATCACGTAGTCCTTGCCCTCAAGCCGGACAAGGCCGTTTTCCTTGGCCGCGGCCATGCTGCCGCAGGCTTTGAGATCGTCAAACGCCACGATCTCGGCGCGGATGAAGCCCTTTTCAAAGTCGGTGTGGATCTTGCCGGCGGCCTGCGGCGCTTTCGTGCCGCGGCGGATCGTCCAGGCGCGCACCTCGTCGCTGCCCGCCGTCAGGAAGGAGATGAGACCCAGCAGCTCATAGGACGCCTGAATGAGACGCTGCAATCCGGACTCGGTCATGCCGAGCTCTTCCATGAACACGGCGCGCTCCTCCTCATCCAGCTCCGCGATCTCCTGCTCAAACCGGGCGCACACCGGCAGCACGCGGCTGCCCTCGGCGTCCGCGAGCGCCTTGACCTGCCGGTAGTAGGCATTGTTCTCCGCCCCGGCGGAGAAGCCGTCCTCGTCGAGATTCGCGGCATAGATGATGGGCTTGTTGGTGAGAAGGTCGGACGCGGCGATGATCTCGCGCTCCTCCTCGTCGGCCTCAAAGCTGCGGGCGGAACGTCCGCCGTCCATCCACTCGATGAGACGGCCGAGGACCTCTGCTTCCTTTTTGAATTTCTTGTCGCCGCTCTTGGCGTTTTTCTCCGCCTTGTCCTGGCGGCGGCGGAGCATTTCGATGTCGGCGAGGATGAGCTCGAGATCGACGGTCTCAATGTCGCTCACGGGGTCGTGCGAGCACTCGTGGCGGATGATGTCGGCATTATCAAAGCAGCGGACGACGTGGACGATAGCGTCCGTGTTGCGGATGTCGCCGAGAAACTTGTTGCCAAGACCTTCGCCCTGCGACGCGCCCTTGACAAGACCCGCGATATCCACGAATTCGATCGTGGCGGGGGTGTACTTCTTCGGCTGATACATCTCCGCAAGATAGTCCAGCCGTGCATCCGGCACGGTGACAACGCCGACGTTCGGCTCGATCGTGCAGAACGGGTAGTTCGCCGACTCCGCCCCGGCGTTCGTCAGCGCATTGAAAAGCGTGCTCTTGCCCACGTTGGGCAGACCCACGATACCTAATTTCATATATACTCATTCTCCTTCAATTTTCCTTTATTTTCAATGGGTTTCAGCGTTCGGTGTCTCGGCTGTTACACCATTCTTGCACCATTTTCGCGTTTTGCTTTATTGGATTTCATCAGACTACACCATTTTGCTGAAATTGCTTGATGGCATAATCCAGCGATTCGGCAGTCACATGAACATACCGATCCATTGTTGTTTTGATGCTGGCATGACCGAGCAATTTTTGCAGCACTTTTGGCTGCATCCCGCTTTCGATCGCACGCGTTGCATAGGTGTGGCGCAAAGCGTGCATACAAAAGTGCTTGATCCCCGCTTCGTCGCAGAGCTTATATAAGTGGGTATCATAGGAACTGTTCTTCGCTGGCTCTCCTGTTCGCCAGTTGATAAAGACAAGATCGCGCATGACAAGCTGAGAAGAAACGCCTGTACGTCTGTCTATGTACTCAAGCGTTTTGTCCAGCGTCGGTGACTCCTTTTGCTCCGGGCGGCTGTTCCAAATACCTTTGAGGATTTCATAAGCCCGATCCGTCAACGGTATTGTGCGGTAGCTGTGTTGCGTTTTCGGAGGACCCGCACGCCAATACTGTTCACCGTGTCGAAACTCCAATGTTTTGTTGACCGTGAGCGTGCGCTTTTCAAAGTCAATCGCGTCCCACGTCAGTCCGATCATCTCTCCGGTACGCAAGCCGGTTTCAAGAATCAGTGCGTACTGATTGTAGTTGCGGGAGCGTTTCGCTGTTTCAAGAAACACGCGCTGCTCGTCACGGGTGAGGAACTTAATATCGTCTGTTGCACGAACGGGCTTTGTAAACCGCACACCGTCCATTGGGTGCTTGGCAATCAGGTCATTCATCTTCGCAGCCTTGAACATTGTTCCCATTGTGATATAGGCTTGACGGATGGTGGAACCCGCATAGTCAGCATCCATCTGAATGAACACTTTTTTGCAGTGCATCGGCTTGACATTGGCAATCATCATTTTGCCCATAACAGGCTGAATATTGTGGACATACCGCTCCCGATAATTGCGGAGCGTATTAGGGGCTAAATCACCCACAATATTCTCAATCCAGAAGTCAAACCATTGATCCACCGTCGTATCGGTGGCTACGAAAACATCCTCGTGCGCATCGGCGTATTTTGATTCTTCAATCCAGTTGCGAGCTTCGGGGAGCGTCGGAAGATACTTCTCATGCCGCTTTCCTGTTTTATCTACGAACCGTGCGTAATATAAACCGTCCTTTCTCTGGCAGATACCCTTACCACATTCTTTGCCTTTCAGATTCTTACCCATAGATTGTATCCTTTCCGCGCTTGCGAAAAAGGACACACTACTACACATAAATTATAGCATATAACGTCCTCCTTCTCAAGCCATCGTGTGAAAAAACTCTCCACTTATTTGTAAATCTTCCGAAGCCACTTATATCACCAGTTTTTCACTGATGAACTGTTCAAACTCCTTTCGCTTGACCAGTTTCTTTGTGCCGACGAAAAGCACGAACGGGCAGTTGGGCGTTCTCAGCATACTGTCGATCTTGTTGATGCCGATGTTGCTGTATTCTGCCGCCTCCTTGGTGGTCAGTGTCATTTTCAGATGGATCGGAACGGTGCCGATGCAATTCTCCATGTAAAAGCTCCTTTCTTGGGTTTATCAGCCGAGCAGACGAGCCGCCGTTTTCAGATTGTCGGCAGCGGTGCTTTTGCGGAAGCTGTCTCCATCGAACATGATCGGGACGCAGACCTCCAAGATGCGGTCAAAAATGCGGCGGTTATCCAGATCGGCAGCCTGCTTCATAACGGAAAGCGGGATATTCGTGGTGACGATCATGGGCTTGCCGGTCAGCAGCCGCTTGTCAACCACATCGAATACGCGCTCCTTACCGAAGCTGGTGTTACGCTCTGCACCCAAATCATCCAGAATGAGGAGGTCAGGGCGCATAAGCGTTTTCATGTAATGCGGGCAAATAACGACAACCGTCCGGAAACTCTGCTTGCAGTCGTGGACGCAGCGGCGGCAGAGCGTGTTGTACGCCTTGCGTCCCCGGTCATTCAGGAAGAACGACCATTCCAGCTTTTTTGATTTGCTCATGCGCGGCATATCTGTACTCCTTTCCCGAATTACAATTCGTTTCTCTGCTGTACTTTCAGCAGCTCCCATACGTCAGCCATTCGCTCTTTCAACTCGGCAACGTCGGCATCGTAAAAATGCCCGGTGCTGTTGATGCGGCGGCAGACATGGTTGATGTTTGTGGCAATCCTGCTGACAGCGGCAGCTAACTTTTTCTGCTCGGTGTAATCGACCTTGATGATGTAGCCATCGATCAACATCTTGCGGGCATACGCCCCGAAGTTGTGCGTCCCCAACTGGCGCATTTTGTGCTGGATGAGATTCAGTTCCTGCTCATTCAGGCAGATTTCCTTGCGGATGGGTCGTGTGCGATCTGGCATGAGAATCACCCCTTCAGGTGCAGCCCGAAGGCACCGTTTTCTTCCAGAATTTCCAGATAGCCGTTGCCGGTGAGTTCAGCAAAAACCGGAGCAACTTTTTCGGGCGGAAGGGTCAGAGCATCTGCAAGTTCCTGAGCACTCAGACCGCCGTCTTCGAAGGTGTACAAGAGCGCGCCGGTGAGCTTGGCTTCTGCGGAGAGGTTCGTATCCAGCAGGAGGCGGGTGGGTACAGCGGTCATGTGAGTGTGGTTGTAGTAAGTGATCATAGTGTTTCTCCTTTCGATTTTGAAAAACTTTGTTTGAAGGGCGGCTTGGAAGCGAAGCTGTTTGCCTTTCACTTTACAACGGACAATTTTCAAGAGAAAAACAGGGGTCGAGAGAAAATTATTTTCCCCTTCTATATAACCAACGGACAAAATAAATCAGAGTGTCACGATTTTGTCTCGCAGACGTTTCTCTCTCACTTTACAACGGACATTTTTCTCAAAAAAACTTGGCACTCTCTTTCAAAAAACTTCTCTTGCCCCTGATCCCCCCTCTACTTAGCTAAGTGAATCAGAGGCCGGTTTTGTCCCAGATTTTCAAAAAAGTTTCGGGGACGGAGAGATAAGCCCTGCGTTCTGCTTCAAATTGCCCTTTCTACTATTCAACGGACAAAATGATGCGGGGCGTCACGGTTTTGTCACAACGAGGGCAAAAAAGAAGCGCCTGCCACTACGACAAGCGCTTTGTTTTTGCATCAATTATTCGAGCAAATCCTCTATATCCCTTTGATCGTATTCAATTTTCTGCATCAGCCGACAGACACCGTCTGCCTCGTCCCGCTGCTGCAAGAGCTGGGCGAACGCCCGATAGAGTGCGGCCTGCCGACGCTCGATCACGCCGCGGTTCTGCTGCATGGCATCCGCTGCTTTGCGGATAGACAGCCCCTCGGAAAAGCGTTTCCGAAACAGATCGGCGTAATCATTAAGCACGGTTTTGAGGGATTGCTGAGCAAAGGCAAGGTCCTCGCACATGGCTTGATAAGCTTCACGGCCTGATACACCGATGTACTGCTTGCGCTCCCGGATCAGCTTGTACCGCCGCAGATCCATCCGGTAGTTTTCACAGATGTCCTTGGCGTATTCATAGTACGTTTTACTGCGCCGGATATGGCGTTCGTCCTGTTCGCAAGGGATATACACAAAGGGCTTGCGCTTGGGTTCCGGAAAGCCGTCCTCTGTTACTTCTCCGATCATTTCCGGTTCGACCTCGCGCCGGGTCTGACGGATGTATTTATCTTTAAAAATACCATCCACATTCACCTGCTCACAGAAGGACTCCAGGCCAATGGTGTAGTATTCCTCATTGCCTTCCCGGATGAAGCTGGCATCCTTGCAGATCACAACAGCTTCGCCGGTATCGATATCTTTTACCACGCGGACAACGTAGATCCGCTTGCCGTCGTATCGTTTATAGTAACCGGCAAAAACGCGTTTGATTGCCATGCATAGGCCCCTCCTTTCCGGGTGATTTGCTATTAGTATATCATAGAGTGCGGCCGATAAACAGGACAATTTGAAAAACGCGGATCAGAGAGTATTGAAGAATAGCAAGCACATCCGGTGTCCGTACACACCGGAAAAATGCACGCGCTGCCCCCTCCGTCCAAGCGTGCATTTTATCATTTGGGATGCTCCCAAACCCTGTATTTTTGATAAACCTCGGTTGTATTCCTATCAGTATTCCAACAGAAGCACCTTCTGTTTGTAATGAAGTCAGTTTCATGGAAGACAAAATTTCAAATGTGCTCAAATGTATGAAGGACAATATTGGATTAACTATCAACTCAGTACTCTCCTCTGTTCAGGATCAAGACTTATCTATAGCCGATTGGATCAATTCCAGGTATGCTCCTACGCCAACTATTATAGAAGCAGCTCAGGCAATGTACCGCAATCATTCAGTGAAGGATATCTCTCGAAATGATGCAGGCGCACATAATTTGACGGCTACAACGTAAACAATCAATCAGATAATTGATGACTGTAAAAGAAACCATAAAAAAGCGATTTGCTTTGTAACTGGTGTTCCGGGCGCCGGAAAAACACTGGCTGGGCTAAATATTGCAAATGAACGTCACAATTTTGATGTAGACGAGCATGCAGTTTTTCTCTCTGGAAATGGCCCTCTTGTAGATATCCTTCAAGCTGCATTAGCCAAGGATAGATCAAGCCGCATGGGAATAACGATTGCAGAAGCAAAAAAGGAAACTAAATCATTCATCCAGATTATTCACCGGTTCAGAGATGAAGCTCTTACAACGAATAATCCCCCAGCCGAAAAAGTGGCCATTTTCGATGAAGCACAGCGTGCTTGGAATGAAGAAAGCTTAACTGATTTTATGAAGCGAAAGAAGGGTGTTGATGCGTTTAATCAATCTGAACCGGAATTCTTAATTCGCATCATGGATCGACA
>OLQM01002717.1_pt1 | contig 16714 bp, 15 predicted proteins | sample 1673161 | NCBI WGS metagenome assembly OLQM01 (sample SAMEA3136761, study PRJEB25190) | human gut metagenome | reverse complement strand
AATGAATACGAATATGAAACAATATAGAAAATGGCGCCTTGCATCCTTATTTGCACTGCGGTGGTAGTTGTTTCTGCCGTGGTCGTGGTTGCAGCGGTTGTTGTGGTAGTCGCTGCGATCTCGTTGCCGTTCTCATCGGTTGCCGAAGTAGCAGTTTCCGCAGCAGCCTCCTCGGAAATGGAAGTCACATAGGCATTGTAATCCGTCTGGATGGCATCCATCTCATCCAGCATTGCCTCTTCGTCGCCCTCTTTGGCTTCCACACGCTTCAGGTAGCCATTTACCTGCTCCAGCATTGCATCCTTGGCATCCGACTTCAGCAGATCGCCGTTGCCGTCCTTCAGATCAATCTTGATATAACGAACACGAGCATCGTTGTCGATGTAGTATTCCTTCAGCTCATCCTCGGTAACGCCCTCTTCGCCGTCAATGTCATAGTAGTACAGGAACAGGTCGTTAGTATGGTAGGTGTTTTCCAGCACCAGCTTCACAGACTCCTTGGAAATTCCGTTTGCCTCAAAGGTCTTGGAGTTGGTGTCCCAGAAGTTGTTCAGCGTGTTGTCGATCTCTGTCTTGCTCTCATCCGAAAGTTCCAGAGAAAGCTCGCTGTACTTCTGTTCTACTGCCACATACTGCTGGCAATATTCCAGCGTCTTGTCCTTGATCCAGGTTTCTGTGTCCTTGCCGTCGATTTTCTGCGCCTTGACCACATCATTGTCCGAAGTGTCCAGCTCAGAATTCTGGGACTGCAGCGTGCTGACTGCCTCAGAATAAGCGGAGTATGCAAAGTAGATGTATACGCCTGCCTTTACCTGCATTCCATCGATGGTCATCGCATAGGCAGTATTGCTGCCGCACGCAGCAAGGGAGCCAACCATTGCAGTGGCCATCAGTCCAGCCACGATTTTTTTCCATTTTGACATATGTTCTGATACCTCCGAAATCATTTCCGACAGCCGAAAGCCGACCGTCTTTGTGGAAACTTCGGCGAGAACTGATCCCCGCCGGAAAATTCCCAGATATGTATCCTATTATACTACACTTTTGCGAATAAGTCCATACCTTCCCGAAATTTTTTTCAAATTTTCAGAAAGTGCGCCAAAAGAATTGATTTCGACCGCCGTTTATGGTATAGTAAAGAAAAGCATATCATCCACCGAAAGGAGTTTTGTTTTATGATGAGAGCATTGATTACCGGCGCAACCTCCGGCATCGGACGTGCCATTGCCATGGAATTCAGCCGCCGGGGCTGGGCACTGGTGCTTACCGGCAGAAACCAAAAAGCACTGGAGGAGCTTCAGCAGATGCTCCCCGTTCCCACAGAGATCATTGCGCTGGATCTCGCCGAAGATCAGGCGCCGTTTGCCCTATACGAATTTTGCCGCAGCAAGCGCATTGATGTGCTGGTCAACAACGCCGGATTCGGCGTATTCGGCGAGTTTACGGAAACCGACTTGCAGCAGGAACTGGAACTGCTTCAGGTGAACATCCGTGCACTGCACATTTTAACCAAGCTGTTTCTCAGGGACTTCCAGAAGCGTGGCAGCGGCAGAATCCTCAACGTGGCATCCAGCGCCGGATTTCTCACCGGTCCGCTGCTCTCCAGCTACTATGCCTCCAAAAACTATGTGGTGCGTCTTTCTCTCGCCATCGCTGAGGAGCTGCGCCACCAGCATAGCCGTGTGACCATCAGCCTGCTCTGCCCCGGCCCTGTGGACACCAAGTTCAACGACCGTGCCGGCGTGCGGTTCCGTGTCAAGGCAATGAGCGCCGAAGACGTGGCAAAAGAAGCGGTGTTTGGCGTACTCACCGGAAAACTGATCATTATCCCCGGCATGCTCAACCAGCTCGGCATCTTCGTCTCCCGTTTCGTTCCGCAGCAGCTGATGTCCCGTATTACCTATTATATTCAGGCAGCAAAGCGAAACTGAAAACTTGTTCCAATCTCACCAAAGCCGGCAGAGGAGTCCACCCCTGCCGGCTTTTTTCAAGCTGATTTATTTCTTTGCAGCCTCATGCACCGCCTTTGCCAGCTCGCAAAGTGCTGTCTCATCCGTCTGCTTCACCGCAGAACGAATGGTAATTGTCGTATCCAGCACTGTCACGTTTTTCATCGTATCCAGATACGACCGCATTTTCTTGGCTGCCGAGGGTGCCCAGGAGCCGTTTTCCACCAGTGCCACAGTGCGGTTCTGGAACGCCTTTGCCTGCAAGTGCAGCAGAAATTCCTCCATGGGCAGAAAAACACCGCCGTCATAGCTGGCTGCTGCCAATACCATCCGATCATACCGGAACGCAGCCTGCACTGCATCTGACATATCGCAGCGTGTCAGATCCAGCACAGTCACCTGCTCGCCCAGCTCCCAGAGCTGTTCCGACAGAAATTCCGCTGCCTTTGCGGTGTTCCCGTGAATGGAGGCATATGCCACCAGCACACCGCTCTCCTCCGGCTGGTAACTGCTCCAAGTCTGATACTTCTGCAAATAAGGTGTCAGGTCGCCGTTCAAAATCGGCCCGTGCAGCGGACAAATCGTCCGAATCTGCAATCCGGCTGCTTTTTTCAGAAGCGTCTGCACCGGCGCGCCGTATTTTCCCACAATGTTGATGTAATACCGCCGTGCCTCATCCGTCCACGGCTCATCGGTATCCAGTGCGCCAAACTTGCCGAACGCATCTGCGGAAAAGAGCACCTGCTCCTTCTCCTCATAGCTGACCATGACCTCCGGCCAGTGCACCATAGGTGCCATGACAAAATGCAGGGTGTGTTCGCCCAGCGAGAGAGTGTCCCCCTCTTTTACAGCAATGGTCGGATTTGTCGGTACCTGCCGGAAAAAGTTCGGCAGCATTGCCAACGCTTTCGCCGAGCCTACCAGCGTCATCTCCGGATATGCGGAAGTCAGAATGCCAATACTTCCCGCATGATCCGGCTCCATGTGGGAAATAATCAGATAGTCCGGCTGGCGGTCGCCCAGCACCTCCATCAGATTTTCCATCCACTGTTCCGTTGCTGCCGGATCTACCGTGTCCATAATGGCAAGCTTCTCGTCCTGAATCACATAGGAATTATACGAAACACCATTGGGGACGGAATACTGGCTCTCAAACAGGTCAATGGTCTTGTCATCTACACCAATATAAAAAATCGCCTTGGAATCTGGAATTGTCTGTAACATAAGATTTCCTCCTTCCGGCAAACGCCGATGTTAAAAGTTGAATCATTCTCAAATAGTAATCGTTCTCATTAGAAATAGTATATCATGCTGTGCCGTGCTTTTCATGAATTTTCGACGAACAAAAGAAAAACATTCTCAAGCAGACTTTTCCTTTTCTCCGTCTCTCCGCTGGTACAAAAACATGAGTACTCCCATGGTGATGATAATGAGATACCCCGCAAGGCTCATCCAGTCCGGAATCTGGGCAAACAGCAGAAATCCCAGTCCGGCAGCAAACAGAATCTGCGTGTAATCATAGACGGAGATGTCCTTTGCCGGTGCATAGCAGTAGGCGGATGTGATTCCGAACTGTCCGCCGGCAGCGGAAAGCCCTGCCATCACCAAAATCAGCAGCTGCTTCCATGTCATCGGCTCATAGGCAAGCAGCAGATACGGCAGTGTCACCACACAGGAAAACGCCGAGAAGAAAAAGACGATATACGTTTTATTCTCGCCGATCTGCCCCAGCTTCCGCACCATGGCATAGGCAACGCCAGCACCCAGTCCGCCCAGCAGACCGATGAGCGACGGAAACAATGCCGCATTGGAAAAGCTGGGCTTGATGACGAACAAGCTTCCCACAAACGCCCCCAGCACAATCATCCCCTGCTGCCACGTGAGCTTCTCCTTGAGAATCAGCCACGAGCACAGAATGACAAAAAACGGCGACATCTTATTCAAGATCGAGGCATCCGAGAGCGCCAGGTGATCGATGGCGTAGAAGTTGCAGAGAATCCCCATCGTTCCGGCAGCTGCACGAATCAGCAGGTACGGCAGTGCGCCTTTCCGGGGCAAAAATTTTCCCTTTTGGCGCAGAAGCATCACCAGCGCAAAGGTCAGCGCAACCAGATTCCGGAAAAAACTCTTCTGAATAAACGGCAAATCGCCGGCAAGCCGGACAAAGGCGTTCATCCAGGCAAAACAAAAGGCAGACAGGATGATACAAAGCGTCCCCTTCTGCCGATTGGATAAGGCAATCACATGAAATTCCTCCTCATTGACAAAATGCTGCCTGCATCGGCACTGTATTCAGTATAGCATATCGCCTCCGGATTGTCCAGCGGATTTTCCTAGAATTCTCGCATTTCACTTGACAAAAACAAAAAAATCTGCTACACTACTAGATAGAAAGCCAGCGGTGCACAAAATTTTTGAAACCGCTGCGCACAGATCCGCAGGGAGAGCCTTTGGAACGCTCCCGCCTGCTTCGCACCGGTGCAATGGAAAGGATGATGTACTGCATGCTGCATGCAACCGGTTCCAAAAAAGAACTGACCGCCCGAACCTACTATGTTCTTGTCTCCGATCTTTTGGAGCACGACGAGGTTCAGCGTCTGAAGCAATTCCGTCACCATGTGCATACCACAAGATTTCAGCACAGTTTGAACGTCTCTTATTACAGCTATTGGCTTTGCCGGCGTTTCCACTGGGATGCAGTTTCTGCGGCACGTGCCGGTCTGCTCCACGATCTCTATTTCTATGAGACCAGCGAGTACGATCGGGAACAGGCACCCAACCAGATCTCACACCTGACATTTCACCCGAAGCTTGCACTGCTCAATGCCTCTATGCGCTTCTCTCTCAACGCCATGGAAAAGGACATCATTGTCCACCACATGTGGCCAATCTCCAGACAGCGTCCGCAGTACAAGGAGAGCTTCGTGGTCTCCTTTGTTGATAAGTATGTTGCCGTTCTGGAATACTTTGCGCCGTTGTTCCGGCGTATGCGTGCATCTGCCCGCACGGTCTGGGAAATCCGATAAGCGATAACAAAACAAAAAACACGGGAGCTTGCTATGCGCAGGCTGAGAGGAAACGCAGACGTTTCGACCATACCTGATTTGGGTAATGCCAACGTAGGGAACCATGCACATCATTGCAATGGGCATGCCACGAAGGCGTGCTCATTTTTCTTTTATCATAATCATAGGGACTTCGCAGCACTGCACAAAGCCAGCCTGACGGTTTTACACAGCGTTGCCCAAAGAATTGAGGAAAGCGAGGAACTCCAACATGAAACTATCCCCATCGGCATTCCAGTTATACGCCATCACAGAACCAAGCGCCAAGCTCACAGAAAATGTCCGCGCAGCCATTGACGGCGGCATCACCATGCTGCAAATTCGGGAAAAGAACTGCACAACACAGCGCCTGATCCAGCTCGCCTACCCTCTCGTCAACATCTGCCGCAGCGCCGGCATTCCCTGCATCATCAACGACAATGTAGAAGCAGCACGTGTGCTGGGTGCGGACGGCGTACACGTGGGGCAGCGGGACATGAAGCTGAAAAAGGCACGGGAAATCCTGGGAGATTCCGCTGTCATCGGCACCAGTGCCCACTCCGTGGAGGAGGCGCTTCGTGCCGAAGCAGAGGGTGCGGATTACATCGGCTGCGGTGCGGTATTCCAAACGGCAACCAAATCCGATGCAACGCCCCTAACCTTGGAAAAGCTGTGTGCCATTCGAAAAGCAGTTTCCATTCCCATAGTTGCCATCGGCGGAATTACGGCAGAAAATCTTCCCCACCTCTATTCTTCCGGAGCGGACGGTATCGCTGTGGTATCCGCCATCTTCGGACAGCCGGACATCACACAGGCAGCCCGCAATCTGTTCGAGCTGACAAAGGTCTTTCAGAAAAGCGGGGCGCAGGTATGAGAGGCTATCCCGTACTCACTATCGCCGGCAGCGACAGCAGCGGCGGTGCCGGCATCCAAGCCGATCTGAAAACAATGACCATGCTGGGCTGCTACGGCATGAGCGCAATCACTGCACTGACGGCACAGAACACCACAGGTGTGCGGGAAATCCATCCCGTTCCGGCAGCGTTTTTACAGGCGCAGATTGCCGCAGTCTGTGAGGACATTCCGCCCCTTGCCGTGAAAATCGGCATGGTCTACGATGTTCCGCAGATTCACGCCATTACAGAGATGGTGCAGCACTACCGCCTGACCAAACTGGTGCTGGATCCGGTGATGATCGCCACCAGCGGTGCATCACTGCTGCGAAGCGGTGCGCAGAAAGCACTGAAAGAGAATCTGTTTTCCCTCGCCGCTTTGATTACCCCCAACATTCCGGAGGCCGAGGTCCTTACCGGCACGGCAATCACCAGTCCGGAGCAAATGGAACAGGCTGCCCTGCAGCTCTCCGCACAGTTCCGGACGGCGATCCTGCTCAAGGGCGGACACGCTGCCGCACAATGTGACGATGTCCTTGCCAAAGACGGCAGCTTTATCTGGCTGCACGGAGAACGTGTCCCCACCACAGACACCCACGGAACAGGCTGCACCCTGTCCTCCGCCATTGCGTCACATTTGGCGTTGGGATTTTCGCTGGAGGAGAGCGTCCGCCGTGCCAAGGCATATCTGACGCAGGCACTTCAGGCAGGACTGCATCTGGGACACGGCAACGGTCCCATTGCACACAATGCACCTTCTTTTTTCAAAAAGATGTAATATAACGACGTTTTTCATCGACAACCGGATTTTCTGCAAAATATCTCCGCCCTGTGCGGCAAATTTCGTGTAAGAGCTGAAAACGGCTCTGGAAAGGATTTTTCATATGTCTACTTATGCTACACAAATGGACGCTGCCAAACAAGGAATCCTGACACCGGAAATGGAAACCGTGGCAAAAGAAGAGCATCTGGAACCGGAACTGGTTCGGGAGCGTGTTGCCAAGGGTACAATCTGTATTCCGGCGAACATCTACCACAAGAGCCTGCATCCCTACGGCATCGGCGAAGGACTGCGCACCAAGATCAATGTCAATCTTGGAATCTCCGGTGACTGCCGGGACTACTCCGCTGAATTCGAAAAGGTAAAGCTTGCGCTGAAATTCAACTGCGAGGCCATCATGGATCTCTCCAACTACGGCAAGACCAACACCTTCCGCAAGCAGCTGATCGAGATGTCCTCTGCCATGATCGGCACAGTGCCCATGTACGATGCCATCGGCTACTTGGAAAAGGAACTGGCAGACATCAAGGCCGAGGACTTCCTGAAAGTGCTGGAGGCTCACGCCAAGGAGGGCGTAGACTTCCAGACCATTCACGCCGGCATCAACCGCCGTGCTGTAGAGGCGCTGAAGCGCACCAAGCGTACCACCAACATTGTCTCCCGTGGCGGTTCTCTGCTCTTTGCGTGGATGGAGATGACGGGAAATGAAAATCCTTTCTATGAATATTATGACGATGTTCTGGACATCCTGAGAAAGTACGATGTGACCATCAGTCTTGGCGATGCCCTGCGTCCCGGCTGCAATGCCGACAGCACCGATGCCGGACAGATCTCCGAGCTGATCGAGCTTGGCAGCCTGACCCAGCGTGCATGGGAGCGGGATGTGCAGGTTATGGTAGAGGGTCCCGGCCATATGACCATGGACGAAATTGCTGCCAATATGAAACTGCAAAAGCGCATCTGCCACGGTGCACCGTTCTATGTGCTCGGCCCGCTTGTCACCGACATTGCACCGGGATATGACCACATCACCTCTGCCATCGGCGGTGCCATCGCTGCTGCAAGCGGTGCGGATTTCCTCTGCTACGTGACACCGGCGGAACATCTGCGTCTGCCGGATCTGCAGGATGTGCGGGACGGCATTGTGGCATCCAAGATTGCTGCACACGCTGCCGATCTGGCAAACGGCATCCCCGGCGCACGGGAGTGGGACAACGCCATGAGCCGTGCACGCTGCGCCATCGACTGGGAGGGCATGTTCGAGCAGGCCATCGATCCGGAAAAGGCTCGCAATTACTTCGAAAGCCGTCCGCCCAAGGATCGCCACACCTGCACCATGTGCGGAAAAATGTGTGCAATGCGCACCTCCAACAAAATTCTTAACGGCGAATCTGTCACCTTCTGCGATGACAGCGCAGATTCCGCTGCCAAATAAAAATCCGGAAAATCCCAGCTTTTTTTCATAGATTCTCTTGACAAATCTCCGCAGGTAGTATATAATTTTAATTAGGAATTAGTATCATTATACAACCATGGCGAAGGATGATTTTATGAAAAATCGCAACACACTGCAGCGCCGTCTTGTGCTGGAAACGGTACAGCGCATGCATAATCACCCCACGGCAGAGGAGATTTTTCGGGAAATCTCTTCGGAAAACACGCTGATCAGCAAAGCGACGGTCTACCGTAATCTCAAGATTTTGTCGGAACAGGGAGAGATTCAGCACATCCCGATTCCCAACGGTGCGGATTGCTTTGACTTCAACAACACGCCTCACTATCACATGGAGTGTCGCAGATGCCGGCGTGTCTTTGATGTTGATATGCCGTATCAAGCGGATCTTTGCAGCAAGATTCAAAATCTTCACGGATTTCTGATCGACTCCCACCACATCGTATTCAGCGGACTCTGTCCGGAATGTCAACAAAAATAAGAAGCTGCTTAGAAAGGAGTATTCCCATGGCTGAACTCAAAGGAACACAGACCGAAAAAAATCTGCTGGCTGCTTTTGCCGGCGAATCGCAGGCTTACACCAAGTATACGTTCTACGCCTCCAAGGCAAAAAAAGACGGCTATGTCCAGATCGGAAAGCTCTTTGAGGAAACCGCTAACAATGAAAAGGAGCACGCAAAGATCTGGTTCAAGCTGCTCAACGGCGGTATGCCGGAAACGACACAGAACCTGAGCGATGCTGCTGCCGGCGAGAATTACGAGTGGACGGATATGTATCAGGAATTTGCACGGCAGGCAAAGGAAGAGGGCTTCACGCAGATCGCTGCACTGTTCGAGGCTGTTGGTGCCATTGAAAAGACTCACGAGGAACGCTACCGCAAGCTTCTCGCCAACATCGAGGGCGACTGCGTATTCTCCAAGGACGGCGATGTCATCTGGGAATGCGCCAACTGCGGACACATTGTCATCGGTAAGAAAGCACCGGAAGTCTGTCCGGTCTGCCAGCACCCGCAGTCCTATTTTATGGTAAAAGCCGAAAATTATTGATGGCTCTCCCCTTGGCGAGGTCATCGCAATCACAAACATGACACAGTCCTCCGAAAAGTTCCGGCTTCGAGGAGGACTGTTTTTGTCAGAATCAGGAGATGATTTTTATGAAACCGCACAACCCGCTGTACTATCACTGGAAAGGAAAGCTGCTGCACAGCGGTATTCACATCCTGTCCCACATGCGGCTGCTAATTCGATGGACGTTCTTTTCCGTTTTCACCGGCAGCATTATGGGACTCATCGGCGTGGCATTTGTCTACTGTATTCAGTCTGTGACCACGCTCCGCACCAATTTCGTCTGGATGCCTCTGACGCTTCCCCTCGGCGGACTTCTGATCGTCTGGCTCTACCGCATTTCCCACGACCAGAACGACAAGGGCACCAATATGGTGCTCGCCTCCCTACGCTCCGAGGCGGAGCTTCCGGTTCAGATGGCACCTATGATCTTTATCTCTACCATCATCACCCACCTTTGCGGCGGCAGCGCCGGCAGAGAGGGCGCTGCGCTTCAGCTGGGCGGAAGCGTCGGGAACTTACTGGGACGGCTATTCCGGCTGAACGAACGGGATATCCGTGTTATGATTCTCTGCGGCATGAGTGCTGCATTTTCCGCAATTTTCCGCACACCCATTGCAGCTGCCGTGTTTGCCATGGAGGTTGGATGCGTCGGCGCAATGCAGTATGCGGCGCTTGTCCCATGCACCATTTCCTCTCTGACCGCATCTTATCTTGCCTCGAAGCTGGGAATTCCGCTGGCGCACTTTTCCGTGACCAAAGTGCCGGGATTGCATCCGCTTCCGGCGCTCAAAATTCTGCTGCTGGGGATTCTCTGTGCAGCTGTGAGCATTCTCTTCTGCATCCTGCTGCACCAGTGCGAAAAGCGGCTGAAACAAAAATTCCCCAACCCCTACCTGCGGATTTTGGCAGCGAGCGGCATTCTTCTGCTTCTACTCCTGCTTCTGCGCAGTCGGGATTATCTGGGAGTCGGTACCAATGTCATCTCCTCCGCCATTGCCGGAAAGGTCGTCTGGTATGCCTTTCTGGCAAAGATGCTGTTCACAGCAGTGACGCTGGGCGGCGGATTCAAGGGCGGTGAAATCGTCCCCTCATTCTTCATTGGCGCAACATTCGGCTGTCTGTTCGGACAGCTGCTGCACCTGTCCCCCTCTTTCTGTGCGTCTGTGGGAATGATCGCCCTGTTCTGCGGTGTGACGAATTGTCCCCTTGCCTCGCTGCTGATTGCCATCGAACTGTTCGGTGCGCAGGGCACGCCGTACTACTTACTTGCCATCGCTGTCAGCTACCTGCTCTCCGGCTACTACGGACTGTACCGCGAGCAGAAATTCCTCTACTCCAAATTTGCGGAAAAGCCGGCGAGCCACAAGACACGGCGAAGCTAAATCACCGGCAATTTGACAGAATCCAAAGTTTATGATACAATGATAACTGCAGCACCGCAGAAAATCTTGTCGGGCATGATTGATGCGGTGCTGCCCTGAATTTCTACGCTTTGCGAAAGGACATCTGTCATGAACTGCATCTATTTCGTCATCCCATGTTACAATGAGCAGGAAGTGCTTCCCATCACAGCGGAGCAGCTGCGCATCAAGTACGACCAGCTGCTGCAAAGCGAGCTGATTGCGGAGAGCAGCCGGATTCTCTTGGTGGATGACGGCTCCAAAGACCGCACATGGCAGATCATCTCCCAGCTGCACCAGAAAGACAGCCGGTTTCAGGGGGTCAAGCTCTCCCGCAACCGCGGGCACCAGAACGCTCTCCTTGCCGGACTGATGACTGCCCGCAGCTTCTGCGACGCTGCCATTTCCCTGGATGCTGATCTACAGGACGACATCAATGCCATGGATGCCATGCTGCAAAAGTTTCAGGACGGCTGCGACATTGTATACGGCGTTCGCAGCGATCGGGAGACAGACACCGTTTTCAAGCGCTGCACGGCGCAGGGATACTATAAATTCATGTCCGGCATGGGCGGCGAACTGGTCTACAACCATGCTGACTACCGGCTCATGAGCCGGCGTGCGCTGGATGGATTGGCAGAGTTCGGCGAGGTCAATCTTTTTCTCCGCGGCATTGTCCCCATGATCGGCTACCGCAGCGACATTGTCACCTATGCCAGAAAAGAGCGTCCTGCCGGAAAATCCAAGTATCCGCTGAAAAAGATGCTTGCATTTGCGTGGGAGGGGCTGACTTCCCTCTCCATTCGTCCTATCCGTATGATTACCATTCTCGGCACACTGATTTTTCTTGTCAGCATCGGCATGCTGATCTACTCTGTCATTCGCCACGCCATGGGTGCAACCATAACCGGCTGGACATCCCTCGCCGTTTCCATCTGGGCGATTGGCGGACTCCAGCTTCTCGCCATTGGCATCATCGGCGAATACATCGGAAAGGTTTACTTAGAAACCAAATCCCGTCCCAAATACATCATCGAAACTTATCTGGGTGATTCCGAATCCAAATAATCAAAACATCAACACCGCTGTGAGAAATCCCGCAGCGGTGTTTTTTTCGAATGTATTCTTTTCCTTTTACTCAGCAGACTCCAGCGGGAGCGCATCTACCATATGAATCAGGAATTTCATGAGGGCTGCCGCATCGGCGCTCTCAACGGTATCGTTTCTGTTACAATCCGCATTCTTGACTGCAACATCTGACAGCTGCACCCCATCGATCAGATAGTGTCCCAAAAAGACCACATCGGCAAGCGTGATGTTGCCATCACAGTTGACATCGCCGCAAAGTTCTATCTCCACCCGCATTTTCTCCGAGACTGTCACCTCACAGGAATAGACTCTACCGCTTACCAGTGCGTATACTGTTGCCTTTCCGGGGTGTTTTGCGTAGACAAGGCTATACGTTTTCTCGTGGTCCAGCACAGTGACAACATCTGTCGCCGAGGAGATCCACACCACTGCGGCATCCGAGGGCAGATTGTACAGCTTCAGGATTGCCGTATCCCGTTCTGTCATAGATTGCTTTGGCTCCAGATATACCTCCGGATCATAGCGTGTCGTCGTCGTTTCCGTGGTATCTGTAGTTTCTGCGGTAGTTTCCGACGAAGTTGTCTCATCTGTGGTCTCCTCCGTGGAAACGGAATCACTTGTCAGGTCTGTTTCCGCCGTGGTTTCTGTGGTAGTTTCTTTAGTTTCTGAGAAGGTCAGTGCAGTGTCCGCTGTGAGTTCCGTTGTGTCAATGGTTTCTTCTGTGAGCGCCGTTGTCTCTTTCACGCTCTCCGCAGTTTCCGGCTCTGTCGTAAGAGACTCAGATTCCGTAGTCGTTGTTGTCGTCGTAGTCGTTGTTGTGGTAGTGGTTGTCGTTGTTTCTGTGGAGGTTTCCGTGGTGATTCGCGGCGCATCTTCATTCACATAAATGGTGAAGCCGTTCAGCCGATCAGCATCCGGATAGGAAACCGGCAGATTCCGTCCGGAGATAAATGTATTGCCGCCGCCCATGGATGCGGAAGTTTCGTTGTCCACGAAGTCGATGTAATAGGCGCCCTCCGGTGTTCCTTTTTTCAGGGTGATGTCAAATGTAATCAGCGGGAACTCATCGGATGCCCCCAGGAACTGTGTCGGTGTGCTTCCCGTATATACCCACTGGAAGAAGTTGGACATACCGGGGACTGGTTTGTTTGCCGCCATCGCAGGATCATAGCAGGGCAAAAGGCCTATTGCTTCCTGCTGTTCAAAGGAATGCTGATCGATATAGTCAAACGTATAATAAGGGATTCCCTCAGAATTATACTGGATATCGCAATAATACCGGTGCAGCTTTTTGCGGGTTGTCGTTTTTTCTGCCAGATCGGCATTCTTGTCCTCTTGACTCTCGTAATATCTGGCGCTGAACCGCACCTGCTGGTTATCTGCTGTATAGACCACGCTGCCGAAAATCGGGTCAAAGGCGTAGTCCAGTGTGGTGACGTTCAGTGAAGAGGAACGATCCATCTCACGGCTCTGGTCATCGACCGTCACGATCTGCGCCAGACAGTATGGTTCGTATTTGGATTGGTAAGTGCCGCCGCTATAGGTGATGGTCTTGGTCTTTCCCATTGCCAAAATATTGGAAACATTGCTGAACTGTACGCATTTCATCGCACTGTTCTGCGAGAGAATGGCGCCGTCTACAGCGGCCGTTGCCTCCCATCTGGCGGAGACGATCTCGATATAGTGTTCCGGATCCCAGTCCTCCGAATTGATGTACATTCCGACTTTGACCGTCACATCATTTTCTGCGGTATCCAGAGAGGAAACAATGCAAGAGCTGCTTCTTCTGTCATCTGCTGTGCGAAGCGATAACTCATAGGTTTCAGACGCATTTGCTTCCTCTGCAAATGCCCCCGTGCTCGGGATCGAAACAACTGCGACTGTACACGCCAGAAGAAATCCAGCTATACGCAACAATTGCTTTTTCATAACAATCAGGTCCTCTCATTCCTAAAATCAACTGCATCTTCTCGCAGTTTGCCCAGCGTTCATGCAGACTCTGAGGTTTTCTTTTGTGACAACTCCCGCCAGCTCATTCCAAACAGGAACCAGAACATCGGTGCATGATAGATCAGGCTGTCGTGGAAAAAGCCCAGCAGGCAATACGTTTCGACGGTAAAGAACAGCGCCGCACGGAACGGGGTAAACGTTCCTTTCTTTCCAAAGCAATTCTTTCCGCCGCACACCAGAAACAGCACCAGCATGCCAACGACAGCTGCCAGTGAGAGCAGCCCCGTATCCTGTGCCATCTGCAAATACCAGCTGTGCGGTTTATTATAGAGTACATAAGTGCCGAAAATATTCAGCAGTGCCGGCAGGTCGTTCTGATTCAAATAAAAGAGCGAGGTCGCCGGTCCGTGTCCCAGAACGATGCAATCCGGCAATACAGAAATTGTGTTCGCCCACACAAAGACACGGCCGTTCAAATACGGATAGCATGCTGCCAGCCGTGGGTTTTCGCTCACCAGCGGCACCTGATCCAGCAGTTCGCCGCCAATGCCAAGCACCTGCCAGCCGTCTGCTTTTCGAATTGCCTGTAACGGCGTGGCATATCCCAGCAGGAACGAAAGCTTATTTCCCTCGATTTGCAGCTGACAGTGCTGCAATGCCGGTTCGGCAAAGGTAAGCATCCCATCAGTTTCCGTCTGCGGCACAACTGCTACATCATTGCAGGTATACGTCATGTCATCCGCAGAAAGGCGGGCTTCCGCCGTTTCCACACGAAACTCCGTGTCCTGATTCCGCAGCACCAGCGCATTTCCATCCACCCGCATGGAAAGCAGCCGGAACGTCTCCTCCTGCTCCATGCCGATCATGGTGTGCTGTATCTTTTCTGAGAGCGTGTCACCGCTGCGGGAGGCAACAAATCCGATTCCGCCTGCCACAATTGCCACACAGACACCGCCGCAGACCAGACGCTTCCCCGCTTTACGCCAATTGCTGCGCAGCAGCCACACCAGCAAAAAGAGCGCTGTCATTCCAAATCCAATCAGGATTGCACTCATCACCTTGCTTTGCAGCAGTGCTGCTGCCAGCAAAACCGAAGCCAGGATCTGCACCATCAGCCGCAGCATAGAATCCTTTTTGGAGATCATCGAAGCCGACACCGGCAACAGAAATGCACAATACATGCCGAGGTAATCGGAATTGCCGAACATCATGGCAATGGAGCCGTCCTCACTTGGTCCTACTTTGCCGTCTAATCCGCCGACCAGCTGTACCAGCGGATTGTTATAATAGAAGATGCCGCAGCTCTCCAGCAGTGCCGTCACGCCAATGACAAGGAACAGCACCGTCAGGCACTCCCGCACAAATCGCTGCACACCGTCCCGTCCCGTCCAATACCATGCGGCAACAAAGACAATGCCATAGGATGCCAGCGCCAGATACCCCTCGTACACCTGATGAATTCCCATCAGCGCCTCGGGCAAATATGCGGAGTGCAGGGTGGAAGCAAGTCCCAGCCCAAGATATCCGGCAAGCAGCAGAAGCATTGCTCCATGGGAGTGTTTTTGCGATAGCTTTGGCTTTCGCCGCAGCAGCTCCGCCAGCGTCCAAATGCCAAAGACTGCTGCTATCATCAGAAGGGCAATCTCACGGCAATACTGTTCAAAATCGTTCACGCTGGTCTGCCCCGCCGGATAAAAATAGGCGCTGCGCACCGATTCCGGAAGCGCCACGGCGATCTCTCTGGTGAGAAACGGAAGCAGACAAATACACACCGCCAGAATCTTCCCCGGCAGACTCCGCAGACTGTTTGCCTTCCGTTTCTTTTCTTTTGTCGGACTCATATCCATTCCTTTCTTTCAAATTCCCTTTCCGCTTTCTATTATAGCAGGAAAGGATATGAAATTCAATAATTTTTTATCAATTTGATAGCTTATTTTTGTGAATGTCGCACACAATGAAATCAAAAGTATTTTTCTTCGGAGAGCACGAAACGTTCTACCGCTTTTGCCACGCCGTCCTCATCGTTGGAATCTGTGATATCGTCTGCCGCTGCCAGACAGCTCTCCATGGCATTGGCGACCGCTACGCCCATGCCGGCATCCCGCAGCATTTCCGCATCGTTGTCCGCATTTCCGCACGCCATCACCTGCTCTAATGAGATACCGCACCGTTTCGCCAAAAAGCGAATGCCGTTTGCCTTTCCGGCATCGGCATGGGCAATTTCCACCAGCTGCGGCACAGAGGAGGTCATGTAAACCGGCAGTCCGGCATTGGATACCTTTTGTGCCATCTGTGCCTTTCGTGTGCCGTTTGGACAGATGATATCCATGCAGTCGATTTCCTGCACATGCATCTGCAAAAACCGTGCCATGTCCTCCACCGGTTTTCTCGTGCGCCGGACATAGGCGGCAACAGCTGCGTGGGATCTGCCACATAATCCGCCGGCGCATACATCTGCCCGTGCAGTCCGGCTTCCACCAGCACCTGCCGATCCTGCTCCTCCTGCACCAGCTGAAACAGCGCAGTCACGGCATCGGCAGGCAGGAACAGCTGCCGCAGCAGTTGTTCCCCCTCCAGTTCATAAACCGCAGCGCCATTGGAAACCACCGCATAGCGCACACCGCACGCCTGCAAATGCTCCGGCAGCGAGCGCAGCGGTCTGCCGCTTGCTGCCACAAGAATCACACCCTGCGCTGCGGCACGCTGGAGTGTCTGCATCGTATACAGGGATATAGTGCCGTCAGAACGCAGGGTGGTTTCGTCCAAATCCAGTGCAAGCATTCGTATCATAATTTTTTCCTTTCTCGGCAGACTCTCAGGGATATCTTCTCCGCCTGCCACATACCATTGGAATTGAGGAGGTGAGAATGTGATGTACCACAGCTGGAATGTCCGGCGATTTCTCCGCTATGTCATCTTCGATCTGGTTTTGATTTTCTCTGCCATCTGGCTAACACGTGCCGGAAAGCAGCACTTTGCCGCAGTGGAACAGCATCAGAACGGCGTTTTTCTGCCGGTTCTGATGTACCACAGTGTCGCAGAGCTGACAGAAACACAATTTTGTGTGACACCCCAGACCATAGAATC
>OLQM01002714.1_pt1 | contig 16720 bp, 10 predicted proteins | sample 1673161 | NCBI WGS metagenome assembly OLQM01 (sample SAMEA3136761, study PRJEB25190) | human gut metagenome | reverse complement strand
ATGCGTCAGAAAATCCGGGTATCAATTATCTTGTCTTAGTACCGGATCAATTTACATTAGAAACCCAGAAAACATTAGTTTCCCTCAATGGAAATAAGGGGATTTTAAATATTGATGTGCTCAGTTTCCACCGTCTGGCATACCGTGCCTTTGAAGAGGTTCCGGCGCTGCGTCGAACGGTTTTGGAAGATATGGGAAAAATCATGATTTTGTATCAGGTATTTTCCAAAAAGAAAAAAGAAATGCTGTATTTTAAACGTGGGTTAAATGCAGCGGGATTTTTGGATGAATGTAAATCCCTTTTGTGTGAATTGGCGCAGTATAATGTGTCGGAAGAAGCATTGGAAGAACTGCGTCAGGGTCGTATGATTCTGGTGACTGACGACCCCGACAGAGAAAACGAAGGGGATTTGATTTGTGCGGCAGAATTTGCCACCACAGAAAACGTAAACTTTATGGCAACCCACGGCAAAGGGCTCATCTGCATGCCCATGAGCGAAGAACTGGGCAAAAAGCTCATGCTGCCCCAGATGGTTTCTGACAACACAGACAACCACTGCACCTGTCGTTGGGCTTGCCCTCCTGTTTGACAACGGCAGCGGCGGCCACGGCGTGCTCACGCAGACGCTCGTGCAGCTCCTGACGGTCACCGCCCTTCTTGACGGCTTTCATCATGATGTTCTCGCTTGCCATGAACGGCAGCTCGGCCATGACGCGGGCACGGACGACCTTCGGGTAGACGACCAGCCCGTCGGAGACGTTCAGCAGGATGTTCAGGATGGCGTCAGCAGCCAGGAAGCCCTCGGCCATCGCAATGCGCTTGTTGGCGGAGTCGTCCAGCGTGCGCTCAAACCACTGGGTACCGGCAGTGATGGCGGGGTTCAGCACGTCCACCATCAGGTAGCGGCTCAGCGCACAGATGCGCTCGCAGCGCATGGGGTTGCGCTTGTAGGGCATAGCGGAGGAACCGATCTGGTTCTTCTCAAACGGCTCCTCCATCTCCTTGAAGTTCGCCAGCAGGCGGATGTCCGTCGCCATCTTCATGGCGGACTGGCCGATGCCCGCCACGGCGGACAGCACATTGTAGTCCACCTTGCGGCTGTAGGTCTGGCCGCAGACCGGCACGACCTTGGTAAAGCCCATCTGGGCGCAGACGTCGGCCTCGACGGCCTTGATCTTGGCGGAGTCGCCGTTGAACAGCTCCACAAAGCTGGCCTGGGTGCCGGTGGTGCCCTTAACGCCGCGCAGCGCCAGCTGGGAGATCTGGTGGTCAAGCTCCTCCAGATCCATGTACAGCTCGTTCATCCAGAGCGTGGCGCGCTTGCCGACGGTGGTCAGCTGCGCGGGCTGGCAGTGGGTGTAGGCCAGGCAGGGCATATCCTTGTACTCGTCGGCGAACTTGGCCAGATTTGCCAGCACGCCGATGACTTTCTTGCGCACGAGCTGCAGGCCCTCGCGCATGATGATGACGTCGGTGTTGTCACCGACATAGCAGCTGGTCGCGCCCAGATGGATGATGCCCTTTGCCTTGGGGCACTGCAGGCCGTAGGCGTAGACGTGGCTCATCACGTCATGGCGGACGAGCTTCTCGCGCGCAATGGCGTCCTCATAGTTGATGTCGTCCTTGTGCGCCTCCAACTCGGCAATCTGCTCATCGGTGATGGCCAAGCCCTGCTTCTGCTCGGCCTTAGCCAGCGCGATCCACAGCCGGCGCCAGGTGCGGAACTTGTTGTCGTCAGAGAAGATGTACTGCATCTCATCCGACGCATAGCGGGTAGAGAACGGCGAAATATATTTGTCGTGTTGTGCCATTGGGTCAAATCCTCACAATCTTTTAAGCTGATAGTTCCAGTATAGCAGAAACTTTCCGAAATATCAAAGCTTGAAATAATTCACGCCGCCCTCAAAGATCGGCTGGTATTTGTCACCGGTGACGTTCTTATAGAGCTGCTCGCCGCTGCGCTCGCTGTGGCCCATCTTGCCAAAGACACGGCCATCCGGGCTCGTGATGCCCTCGATTGCCAGCACGGAGCCGTTCGGATTGTAGCGCATGTCCATCGTCGGGCGGCAAAGCAGGTCAACGTACTGGGTCGCAATCTGGCCGTTGTCGATGAGCTGGTTCAGCAACTGCTCGTTGCAGACAAAGCGGCCCTCGCCGTGGCTGATGGCGATCAGGTGCTCGTCGTTGATGTCGCATTTGCTCAGCCAGGGGCTCTTGTTGCTGGCCACGCGGGTACGTACCAGCATGGACTGGTGGCGGTGGATCGTATTAAACGTCAGCGTCGGGTCGCTTTCGGTGATGGGACGGATCTCGCCGTAGGGGACCAGGCCCAGCTTGATGAGTGCCTGGAAGCCGTTGCAGATGCCCAGAGCCAGACCGTCGCGCTGATTCAGCAGACGGTTGACTGCGTCGGCCACCGACGGATTGCGGAAGAACGCCGCAATGAACTTGGCGCTGCCGTCCGGCTCGTCGCCGCCGGAGAAGCCGCCCGGCAGCATCAGGATCTGCGCCTCGTCCAGCTCCTTCACCAGCGCCTCGCAGCTCTCGGCCACGTTGGCGGGGGTCAGGTTTTTCAGCACCAGAACATGCGGGTCGCCGCCTGCGCGGCGGAACGCGCGGGCCGTGTCGTACTCGCAGTTCGTGCCGGGGAATACGGGGATGACGACCCGCGGCGTCGCCAGGCGCACAGAGGGAGCCACGCGCTTGTTGGCGGGGCAGTCATGCTCCAGCGCGGGGACGAACTCACCGGCCTTGCGGTAGGGGAATACCGGCTCGAGCTTTTGCTCCCACAGCTCCTGCAGACGGGCCAGGTCAATGGCCTTGCCCTCGGCCTCCAGCGTGTAGTCCACGGTGGTGAAGCCGAGGAACTCACCGGCGGAGGCATCAAGCAGCTCCAGAATGACCGCGCCGTAGGCGGGCTTGAACAGATCGTTCAGGTCGATGTCATTGGACAGCTGCAGACCCACATGGTTGCCGACGCACATTTTGAACAGTGCCTCGGCCACACCGCCGTAGCCCGGCGTGGCGGCAGCCAGCACCTTGCCCTCGTCGATCATCTGCTCGACGGTCTTGTAAATGGAAATCAGGCTGCCGATCTCGGGCAGACCGTTCTTGTAGTTGGGGCGCAGGATGACAACGGAGCTGTTGGCCTTCTTGAACTCGGGGCTCTGCACGTCGCGGGTGTTGCCGATGGCCGTCGCAAAGCTGACGAGCGTCGGGGGCACGTCCAGTCCCTCAAAGCTGCCGGACATCGAGTCCTTGCCGCCGATGGACGCAATGCCCAGACCCATCTGGGCATCCAGCGCACCGAGCAGGGCGGCCAGCGGCTTGCCCCAGCGCTCGGGCTTATCGTTCATATGCTCAAAATATTCCTGGAACGTCAGGTACATATCCTCGTGGCGAAAGCCCGCGCAGACCAGCTTGGTCACGCTCTCGACCACGGCCATATACGCGCCGCGGTAGGGGTCAGCCTCGGTCAGGTAGGGGTTGAAGCCCCACGCCATGCCGGAGCAGGTCGTCGTCTCGCCGTCCACGGGCAGCTTGGCGGCCATGGCCATCGTCGGGGTCAGCTGGTACTTGCCGCCGTAGGGCATCAGCACGGTGGCTGCGCCGATGGTGGAGTCGAACCGCTCGCCCAGGCCCTTTTGGCTGCAGACGTTCAGGTCGCTGACCATAGATTCCAGCTTCTGCTCAAACGTTGCACCGGCAAACTGGGGCTGCCAGACATGGCCCGGCAGGATGTGCGCATCAGCGTGGCGCTCGGCACCGTTGGAGTTCAGGAACTCGCGGGAGAGGTCAACGATGGTCTTGCTGTTCCAGACCTCGCGCATCCGCTTTTCCTCGGTGACGGTGGCAACGATAGTCGCCTCAAGGTTTTCCTCGGCGGCGTACTTCATAAAGGTCTCGGCGTCCTCGGCGGCGACGGCCACGGCCATGCGCTCCTGGCTCTCCGAAATGGCCAGCTCGGTGCCGTCCAGACCCTCGTACTTGCGGGTGACCTTGTTCAGGTCGATGTGCAGGCCGTCGGCCAGTTCGCCGATGGCGACAGACACACCGCCTGCGCCGAAGTCGTTGCAGCGCTTGATAAGGCGGCAGGCGTCCTCGCGGCGGAACAGGCGCTGCAGCTTGCGCTCGATGGGCGCGTTGCCCTTCTGCACCTCGGCACCGCAGGTCTCAAGGCTCGTCAGCTTATGCGCCTTGGAGGAACCGGTGGCACCGCCGACACCGTCGCGGCCCGTGCGTCCGCCCAGCAGGATGACGACATCGCCCGGGGCGGGCTCCTCGCGGCGGACATGGCTGGCAGGCGTCGCGCCGACAACTGCGCCGATCTCCATGCGCTTGGCGGCGTAGCCGGGGTGGTACAGCTCTGCGACCTGACCGGTGGCAAGGCCGATCTGGTTGCCGTAGCTGGAATAGCCCGCGGCAGCCGTCGTGACCAGCTTGCGCTGGGGCAGCTTGCCGGGCATTGTCTCGGAAACAGGCTTCAGCGGGTCAGCCGCACCGGTCACGCGCATGGCCTGATAGACGTAGCTGCGTCCGGACAGCGGGTCACGGATGGCACCGCCAATGCAGGTCGCCGCGCCGCCGAAGGGCTCGATCTCGGTGGGGTGGTTGTGGGTCTCGTTCTTGAACAGGAACAGCCAGTCCTGCTGCTCACCGTCCACGTCACACTTGATCTTGACGGTGCAGGCGTTGATCTCCTCGCTCTCGTCAAGGTTCTTCAGAATGCCGCGCTGCTTCAGCGCCTTGGCACCGATGGTCGCGCAGTCCATCAGGGTGCGGTTTTTCCTGTCGCGGCCCGTCTCGGCGCGCAGTGCCATGTAGCGGTCAAACGCGGCCTGCACCAGCTCGTCGTCGATTTTCACGTCGTCGAGGATCGTGCCGAATGTCGTGTGGCGGCAGTGATCGGACCAGTAGGTGTCGATCAGACGGATCTCGGTGATGGTCGGGTCGCGGTGCTCGGATTTGAAGTAGTTCTGGCAGAACACGATGTCCGCATGGTCCATCGCCAGGCCCTTCTCATTGCGGAACGCTTCCAGCGCGTCGTCGTCCAGCGCGGTGAAGCCGGTCAATGTCTCGACCTCCGTCGGGATGGCAAACTCCATTTTCAGGGTGCTGCGCTCGTCAAGGCTTGCCTCGCGGGCCTCGACGGGGTTGATGACGTACTTCTTGATGGCGGCCAGGTCGGCGTCGGTCAGGTCGCCGTCCAGCAGATAGACGCGGGCGGAGCGCACCGCGGGGCGCTCGCCCTGGCTCAGCAGCTGGATGCACTCGCTGGCAGAGTCGGCGCGCTGGTCAAACTGGCCGGGCAGGTACTCGACGGCAAAAACGGTCTTGGCGTCGGGCAGCTTGTCGTAGGTCACGTCAACAGGCGGCTCACTGAACACGGTGGGCACAGCCTGCTGGAACAGCACTGCGTCGATGCCCTCGACGTCATAGCGGTTCAAAAGGCGCAGACCGGTCAGATTCTGGATGCCGACCAGATCGACCAGCTCATGCAGAAGCCCTTGTGCCTCGCCGTCAAAGCCGGGCTTTTTCTCAACATAAATGCGATATACCATTGTATTTCCTCCTGAGAGTTGAATTTGCAGGAAGTGACGGACGGAAAGCCTTCCCCCTGGGGGAAAAAAGGTGGCCGAGGCCCCGTCCGAGGTCGGATGAGGGGAAAGTGTACCGCTGTATCCCGTTGACGGAAAGCTGCGGGAAGTTTGCCCTCATCAGTCACCTTCGGTGACAGCTTCCCCAGATGGGGAAGCCTTTTTACTGCATCGCCGCCAGCGCTCTTGCCCCAATGTCACTGCGCTTGTGCAGCTTGTCAAAATGGATGCTCTCCGTGGCAGCATACGCCTTTTTCAGCGCCTCGGGCAGGGTGTTGGCCGTGGCGGTCACGCCCAGCACGCGCCCGCCGTTCGTGACGAGGCTGCCGTCCTTGATGGCCGTGCCGGCGTGGTAGACCGTCACATCGGCGGCGTCCAGCTGGCCCGCGGTCAGGCCGGTGATCTCCTTGCCCTTCTCGTAGGCGAGGGGATAGCCGCCGCTGGCTAAGATGACACAAGCCGCCGCGCCGTCGCTGAATTTGACATCGGTCTTGTCCAGCGTGCCGTTCGTTGTGGCCTCCATCACGGTCAGCAGGTCGCTTTCCAGCAGGGGCAGCACGACCTGCGTCTCGGGGTCGCCGAAGCGGCAGTTGTACTCGATGACCTTCGGGCCGTCGGGGGTCAGCATCAGGCCGAAATACAGGCAGCCCTTGAAGGGGCAGCCCTCGGCCTGCATGGCCGCAACCGTGGGCAGAAAAATCTCCTGCATGCAGCGCTCGGCGACTGCGGGCGTGTAGTAGGGGTTCGGGGCCACGGTGCCCATGCCGCCGGTGTTCAGGCCCTCGTCGTGGTCGAGAGCACGCTTGTGGTCCATGCTCGAGACCATCGGCTTGACGGTCTTGCCGTCGCAGAAGGACAGCACGCTGACCTCGGGGCCGGTCAGGAACTCCTCGACGACCACATGGTTGCCGGACGCGCCGAACTTTTTGTCCAGCATGATCTCCTTGACGCCGTCGGCGGCCTCCTGCTCATTCTGGCAGATCAGCACGCCCTTGCCCAGTGCCAGACCGTCCGCCTTGATAACGACGGGGTATTTGCCCTCGGCTTTGATGTAGTCCATGACCTTCTCGGGGGCGTCGAACGTCTCATATTTGGCCGTAGGGATGCCGTATTTCTTCATCAGGTCCTTGCTGAACACCTTGCTGGCCTCAATGCGGGCCGCAGCCTTGTCGGGACCGAATGCCGGGATGCCCACAGCGGCCAGCGCATCGACCATGCCCAGCGCCAGCGGGTCGTCCTGGGCGACGACGACATAGTCAAAGGCTTCTTCCTTGGCAAATTTGACCATGGCGTCCACGTCGGTGGCCGGGATGGCCTTGCAGTGAGCGTCATAGCTGATGCCGCCGTTGCCGGGCGCACACCAGATCTCGGAGCAGCGGGGGCTTTTTTTCAGCGCGCGGATGATGGCGTGCTCACGCCCGCCGCCGCCGACAACCAGAATTTTCATAAGCGTCCTCCTTGACAGCACAACAGCCCGCGACGAAAAATCGCCGCAGGCGAGTTGTTTTTTGCGTTTAATGATGGAACAGCCGGATGCCGCAGAACGCCATCGCAATGCCGTACTTGTTGCAGGTGTCGATCACCTGTGCGTCGCGGATGGAGCCGCCCGGCTGTACAATGGCGGTCACGCCGCTGCGGCGCGCGCGCTCGATGTTATCGCCGAACGGGAAGAAGGCATCACTGCCCAGGCTCACACCGGTCACGGCATCCAGCCAGGCGCGCTTTTCCTCGACGGTCAGCGGAGCCGGCTGCTCGGTGAAGGTCTCGGCCCAGACATCGTCGCCGATGACATCCTCCGGCGTGTCGCCGATGTAAACATCGATTGCGTTGTCGCGGTTCGGCTTGGCAATGTCAGCGCGGAACGGCAGGTCCAGCACCTTCGGCATGTGGCGCAGCTGCCAGTTGTCGGCCTTCTGGCCCGCCAGACGGGTGCAGTGCACGCGGCTCTGCTGGCCCGCACCGACGCCGATGGTCTGGCCGTCCTGCACGTAGCAGACGCTGTTGGACTGGGTGTATTTCAGCACGATCAGGCTGATGATGAGGTCGCGGCGCTGCTCGTCGCTGATGACCTTGTTCTCGGTCACAACGTTCTGCAGCATCGTCTCATTGGAAATGTCCAGGTCCTGACGGCCCTGCTCGAAGGTCACGCCAAAGACCGTGCGGGTCTCCAGCGGCTTCGGCTCGTAGTCGGCGTCGATCTGGACGATGGCGTAGCCGCCCTTCTTCTTGGATTTCAGCACCTCCAGCGCGTCGGCGTCGTAGCCGGGCGCAATGATGCCGTCGGAGACCTCGTGCTGAATCAGCTTCGCGGTGCTCAGGTCGCAGACATCGGACAGCGCGATCCAGTCGCCGAAGCTGGACATACGGTCCGCACCGCGGGCACGGGCGTAGGCGCAGGCCAGCGGGGAAAGCTCGGTCTCCGGCGCAATGTGGTACATGGCGCGCAGGGTCTCATCCAGCGGCAGACCGATGGCCGCACCAGCGGGGGAGACGTGCTTGAAGCTGGCGGCAGCGGGCTGGCCGAGTGCCTTCTTCAAATCGCGCACGAGCTGCCAGGAGTTGAACGCATCCAGAAAGTTGATGTAGCCCGGGCGTCCGTTCAAAATCTGCACGGGCAGGTCACTGCCGTCCGCCATGTAGATGCGGGCGGGCTTCTGGTTGGGGTTCGTGCCGTATTTCAGCTGAAATTCGTTCATATTAACCCTCCACAGCGGTGTATTTATTCAGGATAATGTCCTCGTACTCGCCGGTTTCCAGCTCGATGCTGCGGACAAACAGGCTGACTTTGTTGTCCTCGTTCAGGCTCGCCCACAGCTTGTCGGCAAACTTGTCCGCGTCGTTCGTGTCGATGGCGACGCGCAGCGGCTCACCCGCAAAGCTGGGGATCGGAGCACCGTTCTTGACGTAAGTGCTGATGAAGTGTCCCTCACCGGCCACAGGCTGCGGGTAGTCGAAGGTCTGGCGCTGCACGCTCTCGGCGTTGCCCTCGTCGGACTTGACGATGGACAGCTTGTAGCCGCCGCGGCGCATATCGACGACACCGGAGATGCGCGGGGTAAAGTTCGGCGCGTCGTCCTCATAGGTGCGGGTCGCCAGTGCAGCCTCAAAGCTGTAGCCGGGGAAAAGGTTGCCGTTCATGAACCGGGCAATCGTGTCGGTCTGGTCGCCGTTCGTGACCACGGTGGTCTCCCGCAGGGTCAGCACAGCGTTGTAGATGATGAGGTGCGGGTCCTCGAGCTTGGCCGGGTCAGCGGCCACCGTGCGGATGCCGCCGTCGATAGGCTCAAACACACGGTTGCGGCTGTTGGCGCTGCGGCCCATGATCCAGTAGGCGACGAACGCCTTCTGGCCGTCGGGGCTTTTGCCCAGCACAATGCCACGCCCGGGGTAGTCATTCCCGGCAAGATATTTGTAGATGTTTTTTTTCATAATGACCTCGTTTTGGTATATACAAAAACATAAAACGGGATGTGGTGGCAAGGCTCTCTCCCTCAGTCCGCTGCGCGGACAGCTCCCTCGCAGAGGGAGCCTGGAAGCCTTGGCCCCCTCTGCGAGGGGGCTCCGCCCGCAGGCGGTGGGGGAGAGAACTTTGCCATTGTTGCGATTTTACACCTCGTCACTGCACACCATCGCCAGCGCCTTGGGCAGCAGCTGCCATTCGGCCTCGACCATGACGCGCTTCTGCAGCGTCTCGGGGGTGTCGCCGGGCTCCACGGCCACGGCCTTTTGCAGCAGAATGGGCCCGCCGTCGCATTCCTCGTTTACAAGGTGGACGGTAGCGCCGGTCAGCTTCACGCCGCGGGCCAGCGCGGCCTCGTGCACGCGCAGTCCGTAGAAGCCGGGGCCGCAGAAGCTGGGGATCAGGCTGGGATGAACATTGATGATTTTATTGCGGTAGGCCGCAATGACCTTTTCGCCCAGCACGCTCAAAAAGCCTGCCAGCACGACCACGTCAATACTGTGCTTCTGCAGGGTGTCCAGCAGAGCGGCGTCAAACGCTGCGCTGTCAGCGTAGTCCCTGCGGCTGACAACAGCGGATTCTACACCGAAATTGGCGGCGCGCTCCAGCGCGTAGACGCCGGGCTTGCTGGCAACGACCAGCTCGATTTTGCCGTTCGGGTTCTCGCCGCGGCGCTCGCTTTCCAGCAGGGCCTGCAAATTCGTGCCGCCGCCCGATACCAGTACCGCTACACGCTTCATACCAGCTCGACCCCGTCGCCCTCGACGATGGTGCCCAGACGGTAGGCGTCCTCGCCGTGAGCCTTCAGAATGGCAATGGCCTTGTCCGCATCCTCGGGCGCGACGGTCAGCACCATGCCGACGCCCATGTTGAAGGTGTTGAACATATCGTGCTCGGAGATGCCGCCCTCGCGCTGCATGACGTCGAACAGGGCAGGGGTGCGCACATCGGCCTTGGCGATACGGGCCGCACAGCCCTTCTTCAGGCTGCGGGGAATGTTCTCATAGAAGCCGCCGCCGGTGATGTGGGACACGCCCTTGACCGTGATCTCGTCCATGACAGCCAGCACGGGCTTGACGTAGATCTTCGTGGGGGCCAGCAGGGCCTCGCCCAGGGGCTTGTCCATGCCGTCGAATGTCTTTTTCAGCACATCGGGGTTGTTGTCAATGTCAAAAATTTTGCGCACCAGCGAGAAACCGTTGGAGTGTACGCCCGTGGAGGGCAGTGCGATGATGACATCGCCCGGCTGCATCGTGGAGTTGTCCAAAATCTTTGCCTTGTCCACGACGCCGACGGTGAAGCCGGCCAGGTCGTACTCATCCTCGGGCATCATGCCGGGGTGCTCGGCGGTCTCGCCGCCCACGAGGGAGCAGCCCGCCTGGACGCAGCCCTCGGCCACACCCTTGACGATCTCGGCAATTTTCTCCGGGATGTTCTTGCCGCAGGCGATGTAGTCGAGGAAAACCAGCGGCTTGGCACCGGCGCAGATGACATCGTTGACGCACATGGCCACGCAGTCGATGCCGATGGTGTCATGCTTGTCCAGCAGCATGGCGATGCGCAGCTTGGTGCCGACGCCGTCAGTGCCGGAAATCAGAACGGGATGCTCCATGCCGGTGCAGTCCAGCTCAAACAGGCCGCCGAAGCCGCCCAGACCGCCGATGCAGCTCTCGGTCATCGTGCGGGCCACATACTGCTTCATCAGCTCAACAGAGCGGTACCCGGCGGTAATATCCACGCCTGCAGCGGCGTAGCTGGCAGAATAGCTTTTTTCCATAGTAGAATAATCTCCCTTGCGAGTAAATCGTATGAATGGGGAAATGCCTTCCCCTGTGGGGGAAGGTGGCCGAGGCCCTGACCGAGGCCGGATGAGGGGGTAAGCCTGCCGCTGCATCACGTGAGCGGGTGGCCGGGGTAAGGCCGCCCCTCATCAGTCACCTTCGGTGACAGCTTCCCCCTCTGGGGAAGCCTTTGAACCTTACAGCTTCTTATTCGTCTTAGACTGGCTCAGCGGCTTGTCGTAGACAATGTCCATCGTCTCGGTGGGCGGGGCGACGGGGTATTTGCCGGTAAAGCAGCCCGTGCAGAAGCCGCACTTGCTGTGGATGGCCAGCTGCTGCACATGCTCAATGCTCAAATAGCCCAGCGTGTCAGACCCGACCAGCTCGTTGATCTCCTCCACCGTGTGGCCGGTGGCAATCAGGTCCTTCTCGTCGGGAATGTCGGTGCCGAAGTAGCACGGGTGGGCGAACGGCGGCGCACTGATCCGGTAGTGTACCTCGGCAGCACCGGCCTCGCGCAGCAGGCGGATGGTGCGGGCGCTCGTCGTGCCGCGGACGATGGAGTCATCGACCAGCACAACGCGCTTGCCCTTGACTGTGGACGTGATGGCGTTCAGCTTGATGCGCACGCTGCTCTCGCGCTGGGCCTGGCTGCCCTGAATGAAGGTGCGGCCTACATATTTGTTCTTGATAAAGCCCACGCCGTAGGGGATGCCGCTCTCCTGCGCATAGCCGAGAGCTGCATCCAGACCGGAGTCCGGCGCGCCGATGACGACATCGGCCTCCACGGGATGTTCCTGCGCCAGGAACCGGCCCGCCTGCAGACGGGCCTCATGCACACAGGTGCCCTCGATGACGGAATCCGGGCGGGCAAAGTAGATGTACTCAAAGACGCACATCGTGTGCGGCGCGGCGCCGCAGTGATCCTCCATTGTGCGCAGGCCGTTGCGGTCAGCAATAACGATCTCGCCGGGGCGCACGTCACGGACGAACTTCGCACCCACGGCGTCCAGCGCACAGCTCTCGCTGGCAAAGGCATAGCCGTTGCCGTCGGGCAGCTCGCCGATGCACAGCGGGCGGAAGCCGTTGGGGTCGCGCGCCGCGATCAGCTTGGTGTGGGTCATAATGACGAGGGAGTATGCGCCCTCGATGTCGTCCATCGTGCGGCTGACGGCCATCTCAATGTTCGGCGTCAGCAGACGGTTCTGGGTCAGCAGATAGGCGATGACCTCGGTGTCCGACGTGCCGTGAAAGATCGAACCGCTCATCTCGAGCTTGCGGCGCAGCTTCGGCGCGTTGACAAGGTTGCCGTTGTGGCAGAGCGCCATAGCGCCCTTGCAGTGATGCAGAACCATCGGCTGCGCGTTGGAACGGCTGCGCTGGCCCGCCGTGGCATAGCGGACATGGCCGGTAGCCATCTTTGCACCGCGGGGCAGCTCCTCCAGCACGCGCTTGGTAAAGACCTCGCTGACAAGGCCCAGGTCGCGGTAGCCGGACAGCACGCCGTCGACGTTCAGCGCAATGCCGCAGCTCTCCTGGCCGCGGTGCTGCAGGGCGTACAGCGCACTGTAGACGGCGCTGACCATATCGGTCTCGCCGGTCTTGTCATACATACCGAACACGCCGCACTCCTCATGCAGGGACTCGGTGTATTGGGAAATTTCGCTCATTTATTTGCTCCAATTGTCGGAATGGTAAAGCCGTAGGGGCGAATCCTATATCCGCCCGTGGGTCGGCTGCCTCTTGCGGGCGCATATGGAATGCGCCCCTACGGGAAAGCGCACGGTAAATTGTGCGGGTGCAATCAGCCCAGCAGGCGCTTCATGACTTCCTGGTAAGCGTCGGCTTCGCCGCCCATGTTGCGGCGGAACAGATCCTTGTCCAGATGTGCGCCGGTGGTGGCGTCCCAGAAACGGCAGGTGTCGGGGCTGATCTCGTCGGCCAGGATGATCGTGCCGTCGGACAGGCGGCCAAACTCGAGCTTAAAGTCCACCAGACGGATGTTGGCGTCCAGCATGATCTTCTTCAGCACCTCGTTGACCTTGAAGGCATACTTCGCGATGGTGTCCAGCTCCTCCTGGGTAGCCAGGTCGAGGGCCAGGGCGTAGTAGTGGTTGATGAACGGGTCGTGCAGATCGTCGTTCTTGTAGCTGTACTCGAGGATGGGGGTCTTAAAGACCTTGCCCTCGGGCACGCCCATGCGCAGGCTGAAGTGACCGGCTGCAACGTTGCGGACGATGACCTCCAGAGGCACGATCTCGACCTTCTTCACAAAGGTGTCGCGGTCATTGACCTCCTGCACGTAATGGGTGGGGATGCCCTCCTTCTCGAGCTTCTGCATCAGAGCGTTGGACAGCTTGTTGTTGACAATGCCCTTGTCGCGAATGGTGCCCTTCTTCTCACCGTCACCGGCAGTGGCGTCATCCTTATAGTGGACCATGACGATCTCGGGATCGTTGGTAGCGAAAACCTGCTTGGCCTTACCTTCGTACAGCTGCTCTTTGACTTCGTAATTCATGAGAAACGCTCCTTTTTATAGTATAATATAGTAAAGTATGTATGTGTACCTGTCTTTGGCTTCCCCCTTGGGGGAAGCTCCCGCCCGCAGGCGGGTGATGAGGGAAAGGCAGCCGGGACAGTCCGTTTACGGGATACAGCGGCAAGGCCGCTCCTCATCCGGCCCCTCGGGCCACCTTCCCCCCAAGGGGGAAGGCTCTTTTACAGTGCTGCGGCTTCAGCGGCAATGGCGGCGTCCTTCTTGGCAATCGCGGCGGCGGTGTCGGCGCGGAAGCTGTCAAGCTTCGCGGCCAGCTCGTCGTCGGCCACGGCCAGAATCGCCACAGCCAGATACGCGGCGTTCTTCGCGCCGTTCAGCGCTACGGTAGCCACGGGAAAGCCGCTGGGCATCTGCACAGTGGCCAGCAGGGCGTCCAGACCGTCCATGGCGCCGCCCTTCATCGGGATGCCCACAACGGGCAGGGTAGTGTTGGCGGCAAAGACACCGGCCAGGTGCGCGGCCATGCCGGCAGCGCAGAGAATGACGCCGTAGCCCTCGGCACGGGCGCTCCTGGCGAACGCGGCGGCGGCCTCCGGTGTGCGGTGGGCCGAAAGAATGTGCGCCTCATACGGCACGCCGAAATCCTTCAGCACCGTGCAGGCACCCTTGACCACCGGCCAGTCACTGTCCGAGCCCATGATGATCGCAACTTTTTTCATACGTTTTGAAACCTCCCTTACAAAGCAAACAGCGCAGTGCTCCGCATCAGGATACACTGCGCTGTGGTGTCGACGTAAAAAGGGTATGATGGTACAGAACACCCGCGAAGAAGCCAATACGCTGCATTGCGTTTGCCACGGAAGATCCCCCTTTAATAAAAGTAAGATGTGCCCTGTACTTGTAGTGTAAACGCTGGGCAAAAAAAATGCAAGCGCCCGGCGGACATTTCAGCCAAAAAACGGTGCAAAAGGGTTTTGACCGTCGCTTTTTGTCGTTTTTGATGGGTCTTGGGGGGCAGTTGTCATACTTTAAAACGGCCTGTAAAATTATGCTGGTACAGGGCACAAAAATATGATAAAATAGAAAAAATACATAAACAAGGAGCTTTGTATGATTGCACCCAAACGACGCCTGACAAATCACGCCCTGCACGGCAGGGAGGAATGGTTCAAGCGCATCTTCCGCGACCAGATCGCCGAGGCTGCGGGCATCCTCGAAGTCGTGCTCTCCGGCATTGTGCTGGCGGCCCTGCTCATGAGCATTGTCCCGCTGGTGGAGCTGATGCCCGGTCTGCTGACCGATGCCGACAGCCTGGAGATCCGCACCTTTCTGGAACGTGCGCTGGACATCGTCATCGGCATCGAGTTTATCAAGATGCTGGCCAAGCACAGCCCCGGCAGCGTGCTGGAGGTGCTGCTCTACGCCATTGCCCGCCACATGATCGTCGGCCATGAGGACGCCGTGCAGAACCTGGTCAGCGTGGGGGCTATCGCACTGATCTTCATTATCCGCAAGTATTTCTTTGTGCCGTCCTTCGGCTACAAGATGCCCGGCGGCAAAATTGCCCCGGACATGGAGCAGAAGGACGCAGAGACCCCGGAAGCAAAAGCGGGAGACATGGCGGAATAACGCCGGCCCGCCCCCGGGGACAGCGCCGTATGGTACGCCGGGGCCATTGGCGCGAACGGCGAAAATATGTAAGCCTGTGTGATAACTATTCATAAAAATCCCCCTTCCGGGAACTCTGTAGAGGCGGATGCTCGTCATCCGCCCCTACAGCCTCCCGGAAGGGGGATTCTTTATTTTACGATTTTACCAAAATTTTACCAATCAGAACAGACCCGTGATCTTCCCGTGTACATCCACGTCAATGTCCATGGCGGCGGGGTGCTTGGGCAGGCCGGGCATCGTCATGATGCTGCCGCAGACAACGACCACAAAGCCCGCACCGGCGCTCAAACGCACCTCGCGCACATTCAGCGTGTGACCCTCGGGCGCACCCGTCAGCTTGGCGTTGTCGCTGAAGGAATACTGTGTTTTGGCAATGCAGACCGGCAGCTTGCCATAACCCAGCGCGGTCAGCTCGTCCAGCGTCTTTTTTGCGGCGGCGGTGTAGCTTACACGGCCCGCGCGGTAGATCTTCGTGGCGACGGCCTCGATCTTATCCGTCAGCGGCGCGTCCAGCTCGTAGGTGTACTGCATCTCGGCGCTGTCGTCCAGGATGGACAGCACGGTCTCGGCCAGCGCCTTGCCGCCCTCGCCGCCCTTGGCAAAGACCTCGCTCAGGGCGCAGGGCACACCGGCCTTGCTGCAGACGTCATAAATAACATCCATCTCCTCCGCAGTGTCGGTGGGGAAGGCGTTGATGGCAACGCAGACCGGCAGACCAAAGCCCTGCAGGTTCTCAATGTGGCGGGTCAGGTTCACGCTGCCCGCACGCACGGCCTCGGCGTTGGGCTTGCCCAGATCGGGCTTGGCCACGCCGCCGTGGGACTTGAGCGCGCGCACCGTGGCCACCAGCACAACGGCGGCGGGGTGCAGCCCGGCATAGCGGCACTTGATGTCAAGGAACTTCTCCGCGCCGAGGTCGGCGCCAAATCCCGCCTCGGTGACGGCGTAGTCCGCCGTCGCCATCGCCATGCGCGTGGCCAGCACCGAATTGCAGCCGTGTGCAATGTTGGCAAACGGGCCGCCGTGGACGAAGGCGGGCGTGCCCTCGAGCGTCTGTACGAGGTTGGGGGCGAGCGCGTCCTTGAGGAGCGCCGCCATCGCGCCGACCGCCTTGAGATCGCCCGCGGTGACCGGGCGGTCGTCATAGGTGTAGCCCACCACGATGCGGGCGAGGCGCGCCTTGAGGTCGGCAATGGAAGTCGCCAGGCAGAAGACCGCCATGATCTCGGACGCGACCGTGATGTCAAAGCCGTCCTCGCGCGGCGTGCCGTTGACCTTGCCGCCGAGCCCGTCAATGACAAAACGGAGCTGGCGGTCGTTCATATCGATGCAGCGCTTCCAGGTGATGCGGCGCGGGTCGATGCCGAGCGCATTGCCCTGCTGAATGTGGTTGTCCAGCATGGCGGCAAGCAGATTGTTTGCCGCGCCGATGGCGTGAAAATCGCCGGTGAAATGCAGGTTGATGTCCTCCATCGGCACCACCTGCGCATAGCCGCCGCCCGCAGCGCCGCCCTTGATGCCGAAGACCGGGCCGAGCGAGGGCTCGCGCAGGGCTGCCGCCACCGATTTGCCGATGCGGTGCAGCCCGTCGGCAAGCCCGACCGTCGTGGTGGTCTTGCCCTCGCCCGCAGGCGTCGGCGTGATCGCCGTCACCAGCACGAGCTTGCCGGTTTTTTTTGCGCGGTCAAGCAGGGACAGCGAAACCTTTGCCTT
>OLQM01002706.1_pt1 | contig 16754 bp, 14 predicted proteins | sample 1673161 | NCBI WGS metagenome assembly OLQM01 (sample SAMEA3136761, study PRJEB25190) | human gut metagenome | reverse complement strand
ACCAGGGTATCTAATCCTGTTTGCTCCCCACGCTTTCGAGCCTCAGCGTCAGTTACAGACCAGAGAGCCGCTTTCGCCACCGGTGTTCCTCCATATATCTACGCATTTCACCGCTACACATGGAATTCCACTCTCCCCTTCTGCACTCAAGTTTGACAGTTTCCAAAGCGAACTATGGTTGAGCCACAGCCTTTAACTTCAGACTTATCAAACCGCCTGCGCTCGCTTTACGCCCAATAAATCCGGACAACGCTCGGGACCTACGTATTACCGCGGCTGCTGGCACGTAGTTAGCCGTCCCTTTCTGGTAAGCTACCGTCACAGTGTGAACTTTCCACTCTCACACTCGTTCTTGACTTACAACAGAGCTTTACGATCCGAAAACCTTCTTCACTCACGCGGCGTTGCTCGGTCAGGGTTGCCCCCATTGCCGAAGATTCCCTACTGCTGCCTCCCGTAGGAGTCTGGGCCGTGTCTCAGTCCCAGTGTGGCCGATCACCCTCTCAGGTCGGCTATGTATCGTCGCCTTGGTGAGCCGTTACCTCACCAACTAGCTAATACAACGCAGGTCCATCTCTTAGTGATGCAGTTGCACCTTTCAAATCAATATCATGCGATATCGACTTTTATGCGGTATTAGCTATCGTTTCCAATAGTTATCCCCCGCTAAGAGGCAGGTTACCTACGCGTTACTCACCCGTTCGCAACTCATCCGCTCGGTGCAAGCACCAAGCTTCAGCGTTCTACTTGCATGTATTAGGCACGCCGCCAGCGTTCATCCTGAGCCAGGATCAAACTCTCATTAAAATAATTGTTTGTCTTAAACTCATTCTGTCACTGACAGATTTATTGTTTTTTATTGTTCAGTTACTACAACTTTTGTTGTAGCGCCCTGCACATTGGTTCGTCTTGTTCAGTTTTCAAAGGTCTTTGTCGCTCTCGCGCGACAACTATATTAGTATATCATGACCTCACCTTACTGTCAACACTTTTTCTCAAAAAAATTTATTTTTTTGAAAGTTCATTTATACACTGTCAACTTTCAGTTCTTAAATTGTATTTTTAAAATCCTTCAGATAGTTCTCTAATTTCTTTTTCATTTTTGTTTTTCCTAGACATCTTCTGTTTGCTAGTAATGCTTCATATTGTTCTTTTTCTTTTACGGTTAATTTTTCTTTAAAACGTTTTAATGCATCTCTAAGAACAACCAGCTCATCTAAATATATTTTTCTTGATGAAATTCTGTGACTAATTTCTCCAATTTCAATATATGGAAGTCTATTTATTTTTCTCTTATCACTTTCCTGTTGTCTTATTTTATCTTTAATATGATTTCTAAATTTTGTTTTAAAATATGTATAAAGTAATTCTTCATTTGTTTCAATTTCAGGATTTTTTTGATAAAGTTCAAAGAGTGTTAGCTGTCCTTCTTGTTCCCAATCATCCTTTTCCCATAATTGAATATAATATTCTTTTTCACATTTTCTTACGATATATTTTACTTTTTGATACATTTTATTAAATTCCATAAGCTCTCCTTTACTTTTATCTGTATTTTATAAAAATAAAGAAGCTCATTGGACTTTTTTTCTATTCTGCACGTTTTTTTAACTATTTGGTTATTATTTTTGACTATTTTGTTCAAATACACAAAAAAAACTGCCACTTGGTGACAGTTTATCGATAGTCCGTACGGGATTCGAACCCGTGTTACCGCCGTGAAAAGGCGGTGTCTTAACCCCTTGACCAACGGACCATTTTTACAACATATTCTATTATACAGAATATTTTTACTCTGTCAACACTTTTTTAATAAAAAAAGAAGGAAATATTTTCCTTCTTTTGAATTAGTTGTTTTCTTCTAATTTTGACTTAATTTCATCATATGATAGAGGTTTTGCTTCTTCTTCTAATTCATGCTCTGAATTTTCAGGCATTTTTCCTGTTTCATATAATGATTTAATTTGAACACTATCCAAGGTTTCATATTTTAATAGAGCTTTCGCAATTAGTTTATGCGTTTCTCTATTTCCTTGAATAATTTCTGCTGCTTTATTACGGGCTTCATTCAACAAACCACGAACTTCTTCATCAATTTCGTAAGCTGTTTGTTCTGAAATCATTTTTTGTGGGCTTTGAGCACCAAACATCGCATGATTTCCTTCATATTGGACTGGTCCAAGTTTTTCACTCATACCATATTCTGTTACCATTGCACGCGCCATTTGGGTAGCTTGTTCAAAGTCATTTGAAGCACCCGTTGTTTGCGAATTGAAAATAATTTCTTCGGCAACACGTCCTCCCATGAGCCCAGCTAATTGTTCTTTCATATCTTCTTTAGAAAGTAACATTTGATCTTCTTTAGGAAGGGCAATCATGTAACCGCCTGCACGACCACGTGGAACAATGGTAACTTTATGAACCACACGAGCATTTGATAAGACCAAACCAACGATTGTATGACCAGCTTCGTGATAAGCAACCATTTCACGTTCTTTTTGTGAAATCGTCCGATCTTTCTTAGATGGACCTGCAATAACACGATCTTCTGCTTCATCGATATCAGCAGCATCAATTACTTTTTTATTTCGACGAGCTGCAACCAAGGCTGCTTCATTCAAAACATTTTCGAGATCAGCACCGACAAATCCTGGTGTTTGTTGAGCAACCAATTTCAAGTCCACATCTTGAGCAAGTGGTTTATTCTTAGCATGAACACGAAGAATTGCCTCACGACCTTTCACATCTGGACGTCCAACCAATACTTTACGGTCAAAACGGCCAGGACGAAGAAGGGCAGGGTCAAGGACATCAGAACGGTTAGTTGCTGCGATAACAATGATTCCTTCGTTGCCTTCAAAACCATCCATCTCAATCAAGAGCTGGTTGAGGGTTTGTTCACGTTCATCATTTCCGCCACCAAGACCTACACCACGTTGGCGCCCAACAGCATCAATTTCATCGATAAAGATAATGGCTGGTGCTGCTTTTTTAGCATCTTCAAAAAGTGAACGAACCCGGCTAGCACCGACTCCGACAAACATTTCAACGAAGTCAGAACCAGAGATACTGAAGAATGGCACTCCAGCTTCACCAGCTACTGCTTTTGCTAAAAGGGTTTTACCAGTTCCGGGAGGGCCTTCAAGAAGCACACCTGCTGGGATTCTTGCACCCAATTTAGTAAAGCGTTTTGGATCTTTCAAAAACTCAACTACTTCAACAAGTTCTTGTTTTTCTTCTTCAGCTCCTGCTACATCTGAAAAACGAACTTTAATATCTTCTTTATTAGCAGCGCGGGCTTTATTACGACCAAAGTTCATGGCACCTCTGGCACCTCCGCCACCACCTTGGTTCATCATTGAGAAGAAGAAGAACATGACAATAACAAATGGAACAATTGAAGTGAGAATTGTTATCCACATGCCACTTGAGCTCTCACGCTTGATGGTGATTTCTGCTTTGTGGTCAGCTGCTAATTTTTGTAATTCATTGACGGTGATATCAGATGGAAGGATGACACTAGTAAAGCGAGATACTTTTTGAACACTTGGGGTAAAAAATTGAATTCCTGTATCTTCTTTTGATTCTTTTGCTTTATTATAGGTACCTGCAATTTCAATCACACTACCATTTGGTTGGTAACTGATCGTTTTCACATTGTCATTTTTAATTTCTTTGACCAATTCTGTGTAGTTGATTTGCTGACTTTGACCAACCCCATTACCCGCAAAAAAGTACTGGAATCCTGTCACAGCCGCTACAATAATCAACAAATACAGAAATGGATTTCGAACAAAACCGTTATTTTTTCTGTTATTCATCTAGTCTCCTCTATTTTGAGTACACTTCCTCTTTTAATACACCAACATAGGGTAGGTTACGATAATTTTCATCATAGTCTAAACCATATCCTACAACAAACTCATTTGGAATCGTAAAGCAGGTGTAATCTGCTTCAATCTCAACCAAACGTCCCTCAGGTTTATCCAGTAAGGTAGCAATCTTTACAGATGCTGCATTTCGTTCTTCAAAGAGTTCTTTTAGACTCTTGAGAGTTTTACCTGTATCGATAATATCTTCTACAAATAAAATATCTCTACCAGTAATATCTTGGTCGATATCCTTAATAATATTAATAATACCTGAGCTTGCCGTACCACCATGATAACTTGAAACCAGCATAAAATCCAATTCAATATGTGTATCCACGTGGTTGATCAACTCTGCCATAAATGGAACAGAGCCTTTCAAAATTCCAACAAAAATTGGATTTTTTCCTTGGTACTCTTTTGTTAGGGTTTCACCCAATTTCTTTGCTGCTTCTACAATTTCATCATGTGAAACCAATACTTTTTTTATATCTTTTTCTAACATGTTTTTACCTATCTATTTTTTGAATATAAAGACTATCTTTTATTATACCACTTTTTGAGGGCTTACTCAAATCACTCGTTACCAATCCCACTACAGAAAGAATATTATGATTCTGTTCTATAATGAGAGCTTTTTGTCGAAGCGAAATTGGAATTTTATGGTTGATAAACCACCGTCTTAATTTTTGATGGTGGCCATTAACAAGCAGCTGATCTCCTTCCTTTCTCCTTCTAATTAAGATGGGAGTTTCGCGTGAAACAGAAAGAATTTCTACATTTTCCCCTACTAATGGTTGTCCAAAAGATAGTTTATAATTTGCAATATCAAAGATATTCCCAAATTCTAACAAAAAAGGAAGGGGTTGGTCATCCGACTTTTGACTGATTTTTCGTATTTCAAAGAAATCATATTCTTGATGTAGTTCATAATTCGACTTTAAATAATGAATGCAATTTCTTTTTTTTCGCAGTAAATCTAATAATTCTTGAAACTGGGCCCTACCAAGTTGCAAATCTGGAAATTGTGCCAAATACTCTTCTAATAAGAATGATTGTACAGAATGAGAATACGTTCTAAAAGAAGCTAAATCTTGAATGCTTAACTTGCTAGTCAATTCTTTTAGTGCTTGGTGCCAATGATTCACTTCCTCTGCTAAATAGCGAAGACTTGCTTGCATTTGGGGATTTTCTTTTTCAAATTCTGGAAGGTATTGATGGCGTACACGATTTCGAAAATAGTCCTGTGAGTCATTGCTACTGTCTTCAAAGTGAGGGATTTTCATCAACTCATCTTTGGTAAAAGTTAACAAAGGACGGATTAACTCACCCTTGCCAAATGGTTGGCGTACAGGAATACCACTTAAATGGCGTAATTTTGTTCCTCGTATTAAGCGCATGAAAGTTGTTTCGGCTTGATCGTTTGCATGATGACCTGTTACTAAAGCGGTGCAATCCTCTTTCTCCATAATCTGTTTAAAAAAATCATAACGAAAGGTACGAGCTTTTGCTTCTGTAAAATCACCCGAATAGTGAGCCACATGGATACGTGTCTCTCGCCTATCAGCTAGCGTTCGAAGTTCACTTTCTTCTAAATCCGATTCTGGTCTTTGTCCATGATTGACATGAGCGAGTACCAGATGGATTTTCAATCGTTCTTTATTCTTATATAAAAGTTCATACAGATTCATTGAATCCAATCCACCAGATAAGGCAACTAAAACACGGCGATGGGGAGTAAATAGATCTTGTTTTTCACAAAACTCTAAAAATCGCTTTTCCATTATTTCAATACCTCATAGATATCTTTTGAAATGTTGGAAATCGTATCATAATTCGAATGATCTGTAAAAATGGCTATTACATAGGGTGAATTTGTATATACAATTGCAACATCATGTCTAAAATCATAGGCATCTCCAATTTTATGAGCAACTTTTACTGGAAGGTCACGCGCAATCCGTTGATCATCATATTTTGTAGAGGAGAGTGCATCAATAATAGGGCCATTTTGTTGATAGACAGCCTCCATGACATTGCCAGCCATTTCAGCGGATGCTTCTCTTTTTTCAACATCCCAATGTTTCTTTGCAATCCTATCCAAAGTTTTTTGGAAGTCTTGATCTGATTGATGAGTGACATAATAATTCAAGATATTATGTCCAACATTATCTGATTCTTTTGCAATTTTATCTACCAACTCTTGAACACTATATTCTTTTCCATCTGGTGTTTTTGAAAGGCTACCACTTCCTTCTGGTTCATAGCCACCTTTGAAATCATTGACTTCTGGAATATATTTGTAGGTTGTAGTTGGAGAAATGGCTTTTTTATTGAGCTGTTCTTGGACGTAGTACAAGTATGGTAATTTCGTTACACTGGCAGAATACATTTCTTTTTGCGGATTGATTCCAGCAGTATTTCCAGTCTCTAATTGTTTTACATAGATTCCATACGAAGGAGAATTGTATTTACTATTTAACAAGTCCTGGACTTTTTCCATTCGATTATCTTTTTCAGTAACGAATGCTTTGTTCACCCAGCCCTGACCTTCAATCTCCACAAATTCATCTCGTAAAGTCTTAGCTGTACGTAAGACTGTCACTTTTGTATAAGTAGAAAGAGGTGTATTTTTTTCTTTTGCACCATTTATTAAGGGTCGGTCATACACTTTAAAACCAGGTTTTAGCCACATGTCTTGTTTTTTTTCTTGTGTTTCTTGTACAACATCAGAAAAAATGACAGAAGAATCTGCTAATACATATCCTTTATCTGCTATTTTAAATACAGCTTTCCCTTCATCATTTACAAAGAGTTGTTCGATTGTAAACGGTGTGTTGGGAAGAATTTCTCCTTTTGCTTTTTTCAACTGAGGATCAGAAAAAACAGAAATTTTGCGATAGACATTAGGGTTCGCTGGAATTGAAGAAAAATAAAGTTCTGATGGATGAGCCATTGTCTGAGAAGACTCAGACTGCTCGACACTCGCTGCTTGAGACCCAATAAATAAAATTGGAACTAACAATAGGAGCAGAAATCGTTTAGACACCTGTATTCCTTTCCTTTTCATCCTTTTGAAGTTTAATCATTTGGTTTTTCTTTTTTAATTCCTCTAATTTTTCATCCGAAAATTCAAGAAATTGTTTAACTGTTTGTAAGATATTTTCCATCGGTTATTGGGGGAGTAAATCTGGGATGGTATAAACATATTCACCATCTTTTGAAAAAGAATACTTTGCGCGTGCATATTTTGTTGCATAATCATCGTCTTTTAATTTTTTAGCGATGTCTTGTTGGTATTCTTTTTGTTCACTTGTTTCTTTATACTCTTTTTCCAACTGTTTATATTGTTCTTTTTTATCTTGTAGCGATTGATAGCTCTGGGCTAAATTATAAGTTGGAAGAATAAATAGTAACATGACCAATATCAAGACGAGACCCAGAAAACGATTGCGTTTTTTTCTTTCTTCTTCTAAAAAACGTTTTCGCTGACTTTCGTCTTTGATATATTTATTGTTCATTTGAACGATATTTTTAGGCATCTTCTTCTATCCTTGTTTCACTAATTATTTCGTACATTTTGGATGCATCTTCTTTTTTTGTACTATCCAACATTTCCAAGACTTTAACTGTCAATACTTTATTTCCAAAACGAACTTCAATTTGATCATTCACTTTCAAATCCGTTGAACTTTTGGCTAATACTCCATTGACTTTGATTCGCCCTTTATCTGCAACTTCCTTTGCAACAGGACGACGCTTAATAATGCGAGAAACTTTTAAATATTTATCTAATCTCATACTGTCACCTCTAACATAGTATTGTATCATTTTTTATACATAAAATGCGAAAAATGAGCTAAGAACTGCTAGTCCTCTTCTTTTTCTTGTTTAATTTCCAATAAGGTTTGACCAAATTGCTTCAGAGCTTCTAAAATTTCAAAATCTTTCTTGTTTCGAATATCGAAAATCACTTCAATCAATCCCTTTTCTTCTGCAATCTGTGCCTTTAACTGTGTCATTGACAGAGCTTTGAAATAATCCTGTGTTAAAAACAGTTGTTTGGCAATAGGTTCAAATTTCACTGTCACTTTTTGTTGTTTTCTCTCAACAAGACGGACAAATACTTGATCCAAGTAAGCTTTCACTAAACCAATTTCTAGTAGGTAGGCCACAACATCTGGGTATTCTCCAAAACGATCGATCAATTCATCTTGCAAGTACTCATAGTCTGTCGCAGAATTCATTTCACGAATTTGTTTGTAAATTTCAATTTTTTGACGTTGATCTGAAATATATTCATTAGGTAAATACGCATCTATTTGAAGGTTCAACTCTGCATTACTCTTTTGCCTGCGATGCTCTTGGCCTTGTTTCTTAGCAATAGCTTCTTCTAACAATTGAGAATACATTTCAAAACCAACTGAATCGATGAAACCAGATTGAGAAGCTCCAAGGATATTCCCTGCTCCACGGATCGATAAATCTCGCATAGCAATTTTAAATCCAGAACCCAACTCAGTAAAACCTTTAATAGCTTCTAAACGTTTTTCAGACACTTCTGTAAGAGATTTGTCTGGACGATACATCAAATAAGCATAAGCAATTCGATTGCTTCGTCCCACACGACCTCTTAGTTGATAAAGCGTTGAAAGCCCCATATGATCCGCATTTTCAATAAAGAGTGTATTGGCATTTGGAATATCCACACCTGTCTCAATAATGGTTGTCGTCACTAAGACATCGTATTCGCCATTAATGAAATCCAACAGGGTATTTTCCAGGCGAACTTCACTCATCTGGCCATGAACAAAGCCAATCGAAGCCTCTGGAATCAACTCTTTTAATTCAGACACTTTTTGTTCAATTGTATCTACCTTATTGTAAAGATAATAGACCTGTCCTCCACGATCCATCTCCCGCAACACAGCATCTCGAATAATGGTTGGATTGGTCTCTAGTACAAAAGTTTGCACAGGATACCGATTGGTCGGAGGTGTTTCGATGACAGACAAATCTCGAATTCCTAGCATAGACATATGAAGAGTTCGAGGTATAGGGGTAGCTGTCAAGGTAAGCACATCCACCTTTTTTTTCAATTCTTTCAAGGTTTCTTTGTGCTTCACTCCAAAACGTTGTTCTTCATCGATCACGATTAAGCCTAAGTCTGAAAAAACAACATCTTTGGACAAGAGCCGGTGAGTTCCAATAATAATATCCACTCGTCCTTTTTTCAACTTTTCAAGCGTTTCTTTCTGCTCTGCCTTACTCTGGAAACGACTTAAAACAGCAACCTCTACTGCAAAAGATTCAAAACGCTCCTTAAAATTGGCATAATGTTGTTGGGCAAGAACAGTGGTAGGAACCAGCACTGCTACTTGTTTATGATCATTTACTGCCTTAAAGGCTGCTCGCATAGCGACCTCTGTTTTCCCAAAACCGACGTCTCCAACCAGCAATCGGTCCATCGGACGATTCGATTCCATATCTTTTTTGATTTCTTCAATGGAACGTAATTGGTCATCTGTTTCAATATATGGAAAATCTTGTTCAAAAGCCTCTTGGTTTTCATCATCTTGGGAATAGGCAAAGCCTTCTAATTGACTACGCTCCGCATAAAGTTTTATCAAATCATCCGCAATGTCCTCCACCTGGGTCTGAACCTTTTGCTTTGTTTTTTGGAAACGCCCATCATTTAACTTGTTAATTTTTGGCGTTTTTCCATCACTTGCAACGTATTTGGACAACATCTGAATCTGATCGACAGGAATCGAGATGCGATCTCCATTTTGATATTGAATTGAAACATAATCACGATGGACACCCGAAATTTCAATCGTTTCAATTCCCAAATATTGACCAATACCATGAACTTGGTGAACAACATAGTCCCCTTTTTCCAGTTCATTATAATTTTTTAGGCGTTCTGCATTGGAAATATTTTGCCTGCGAATCTTTCGTTTGATCTTTTTCTGATAAATCTCTGATTCTGTAATGTAGACAATTTTTTCATCAACAAATTGAAAACCGTGAGCTAATCCTCCAACGACTAATTGACTAGCTTGAGGAATGATCGTATCCCCATCAATATAATCTAATCGAATCCCATACTCTTCTAAATTTTTATGGAGCTGTTGAAGATTGTGATGAGAAGTTGCTTGGATAATAACAGTATAGTTTGATTTTCGATATCGTTCAATTTCCTCTTTTAGTAAATCAAATTGTCCAAAAAACTCCTGCATGGGATATTGATTGAATTGATACAAATGATCAAACTTCAGATTTCCCAATCCTTTTTGAAAGTTTGAAAAATAAGTTGCAGGCGTATATTTTCGTAATGTTGTACTGGTGTCTGCAAAATACACTTGGCGAGAAGAAGCTCTATTTTTATGTAAATCTTCCGTCAAGAGATTAGCTGTATCTAGTTCAAATCTCGCTATTTGATCTGCTATTTTTTGATAATCATCCAGAAAGACTGGAGTGTGTTTAGGGAGATAATCGAATAGGGTATATTGCTTCTCGTAAAAGAAACTAATAAATTTTCTAAGATCCGGATGGAGTTTCCTTTGAGAAATATCTCCTAGAATTTCTGCTAGATAAGATTTAAATTCTTCATTCGCGCTCTGTTCTTGCAATTGTTCGATTTGCTGCTGACCACGTATAAAATCTTCCTCTTGCAACAATAGATCACTCACTGCCTTCAGTTGAACTTCTTCAACATTTTCAACAGAACGCTGACTTTCTGGGTCAAAGATTCGGATTCCATCAATCTCATCTCCGAAAAATTCAATCCGATAGGGTTGGAGTTGGTCGATCTCAAAGATATCTAAAATATCTCCTCGTAGACTAAACTCTCCCTGTTGCAAAACTTGGCTCACCTTTTGGTAGCCAATCTTCTGTAATGTTTCACTCAGAGTAGTTAAGTCTATTTCTTGACCAACCTTCAATTGAAAAATGCTAGATGCAAAAACTTTAGGAGAAGGTAATAGTAGTTTTATACCACTCACATTGGTCACAAGGATGCCTTGACGATCTTCTTGACATAAAAAGTTCAAAGCCTCTAATCGTGCAAATTGCCTTTCTTGTGAAGCAAAAATAAATTCTGCTAAAGGGTTATCATCTCCCAAAAATGTATGGACTTTCTCTTCTCCAAGTAAAGCAATAAAATCACTAGCCAATCGTTCTGCTTCGTTATAACTGGAAGTGATGAGGACTGCTTTTTCAATAGAATCAAAGGCTGAAGCCATTACAATAGCCTTTGTGGTCGCAGATAATCCTAAGATCAATTCCCTATTATTTTTTTGTAAACCTTGTTGCCAGGATAGAAGGTTGGAGTTTTGACTCACTAAATCAATTACATTCATCTACTTACCCGTTGTATTTCTGCATGCTTCTTTCAAAATTTTCTTCTACCAAGTAATCGTTAACCGCTTCTTCTACTCGATCAATTGTTTGTAGAATAGTGATGTAATCGTCTTTATCAAATTTCCCTAAAACATGATGAACAACTGACATGCCCTGCTTAGGTCTTCCAATTCCAATCTTAATTCGATAAAAAGTCTGAGTTCCAATATGATTGATAATCGATTTGATTCCGTTATGACCTCCAGCTGATCCTTTAGCTCGAAGACGAATCTTACCAACTTCCATATCTAAATCATCGTAAATAACCAAAAGATCTTCAATATCCAGACCATAATAAGTCAGAAGGGCATGGACTGCTTTTCCACTCTCATTCATGAAAGTGGTCGGCTTTACAAAATAGACCTTTTCTCCATTCAAAAATGTTGAGGCGATATCAGCTTGAAAAATCTTATCATGGGAGAAAGTAAGATTTAAAGACTTTGCCATTTGATCAACTAACATAAAGCCTACATTGTGTTTGGTTTCAAAATACTTATCACCTGGATTTCCCAATCCAACAATTAATTTCGTCATCTCTTTCCTTTCAAAACACTAAAAGGGTTGGAAATATTTTTTCCAACCTTTACATCTTTTTAACTCTCTTATACATTAAAACGGAATTCCATGATGTCCCCATCTTGGACAACATATTCTTTTCCTTCTTCGCGCAAGCGTCCTGCTTCTTTTACAGCCTTTTCAGAACCGTATTTGACCAAATCATCATAGGACATGGTCACGGCACGAATAAATCCTTTTTCAAAATCAGAGTGGATGATTCCAGCTGCTTGAGGAGCTTTCATGCCACGTTTGAAGGTCCAAGCACGCACTTCTTTTTCACCAGCTGTGAAATAAGTGCCAAGTCCCAACAAGTGATAAGCTGCACGCGTAAGTTTATCAACTCCAGACTCTGTTAGGCCAATCGCCTCTAAAAATTCTTGTTTATCTGCATCATCTAGCTCAGAAATTTCTTCCTCAGCACGCGCAGAAATCACCACGACTTCCGCGTTCTCTGTTGCCGCAAAGTCACGAATTTGCTTCACATACTCGATAGAATCTGGATCTGCAACAACATCTTCATCCACATTTGCTACATAAAGAACTGGTTTGGTAGTCAAAAGGAAAAGTCCTTTCACCACTTTTTGTTCTTCCTCAGTGAATTCAATGGTCCGAGCTGATTTACCATCTTCAAGAACTGGTTTGATTTTTTGTAGAACATTAAATTCCGCAACAGAATCCTTATCTTTTTGTGTACGAGCGATTTTTTCTACACGCGCATAGCGTTTATTGACAGACTCTAAGTCGGCTAAAATTAATTCTAAATTGATGGTATCAATATCTGCCAGTGGATCAACAAAGGCATCTTCACGACCTTGCTCCCGCATGACATTTTCATCATCAAAAGCACGTACCACATGAACAATGGCATCTACTTCACGGATATTGGCCAAGAATTTATTACCAAGTCCTTCTCCCTTAGAAGCCCCTTTCACAATCCCAGCAATATCTGTAAATTCAAAAGTAGTCGGAACTGTCTTCTTAGGAGTAATCATTTCCGTCAATTTTTGGAGGCGTTCATCTGGAACTTCTACCATCCCAACGTTTGGATCAATGGTTGCAAAGGGATAGTTTGCGGCCTCTGCTCCTGCTTTTGTAATTGCGTTAAATAGGGTTGATTTACCAACATTTGGTAACCCAACGATACCTGCTGTTAATGCCATTTTTCTTTTTCTCCGTTCAAATTTCAATCTCTTTCATTATAACATAATTCAAAAGACAAGTGATGAAAAATGAAATATTTCATCACCTTTGAAACTAGATTTTTTCATCAAACTGTAACGTTCTAAAAAGATAAATATGGTATACTCTATTTAACAATGAACAAAGGAGTTTTTCAGATGAAAAAACAAACATGGAAATCTATTTTTCTTTCTTTAATCGCTATCTTTCCTCTCTTTCTTCTTGGAGCTTGTGGACAACAATCTGTTCAAAAATCCTATCTTCAGGCAATCAACCAAGAAAAGAAAACAGATGTTCGTATTACACTAGAACATAAAGGTGATAAAGCGATCAGTAACCAAACCACCACTACTATTTATTACAAAGAGGCGGGAGTTACGAAAGATCAATTAAAGGAAATGATCGATAAATATGATGAAGAATACAAAGATGTCAAAGGATTCACACATTCTGCTGAATATAAAGATGACTATATGGTTGAAAAAACAACACTAAATTATGAAAAGGCAGACTTAGATCAGCTAATTGAAAAGAAATTAGTAACGACACAAAAAGATAAAAAAGTCGACTATATCAGCTTCAAATCAACTTTTGATATGATGAAACAGGGTGGTTTCAAAGAAGTTAAAAATGGAAAATTTGAAGAATTAAAATAATCGAAAAGGTTCGGTCACATAAGTGACTGAACCTTTTATAGTACTTTCTTCATTTTCTGTTCAAAATCATGGCGACTCATCATGACCACATGATCACAATTGCTACACTTGATTTTTATGTCTGCACCAAGTCGCGTAATTTCCCAACGATTTGCCTTCTTGCCTGTTTCTTTAATCACACAAGCGTGAGGCTTTTTCATTTCTACAAAATCACCTAACGTATACATGATTCACCTTTGTTAATTTGTGCGAACTGGCGTAATCAATTGAATGAACCCTTGTTCATTTCCTTCTGGAACCAATGTAAACGGTCTAACAGAAGAAATAAAACGAATAACAACTTGTTCACTGTCAATAGCTTTGAGCGCTTCAATCAAATAAGTTGGATTAAAGCTAATAGACAAATCCTCTCCTGAAACGGCGCTCGTATCGATCTCTTCATTTACTCGCCCAACTTCTGGTGAATGAACGTGAGAAGAAACCACTCCATTTTTGAACTCTAATTTAACCGTTCCGTTTTGAGTCGCATTTGAAAGAAGACGAGCACGCTCCATTGCAAATCGAAGGTTGGCCACATTGAAGGTTGCCTCTGTATTGAATTCTGTTGGAATGAGACGGTCTGTATCAGGATAATTTCCTTCTAGCAAACGGGTATAAAAACTAATGTGTTCACTTCTAAATAGAATTTGATTGTTAGCAAAGAAAACCTCAACTGTTTCAATATCATCAGAAAAAACAGAGGTGAATTCACGAAGAGAGCGACTTGGGATGACAACATCAAAGTTGTCTCCATTTTTCTCCAGTGTAATCACTTTTTGACTCATACGGTGAGAGTCTGTTGCTACTGTTTTTAGCTCTTTATTATCCGATAAAACAAAGTGAACACCTGTCAAAATTGGACGACTTTCTTGTACACTTGCTGCAAATGCTGTTTCATTAATTAATTGTTTTAATAATTTTGTTTCCAAAACTAATGGATTACTTGCAGCAATTTCTTGAATACGTGGATATTGATCTGCATCTTTTCCTTTAAGTGTAATTTCTGATTTTCCACTTGTTAAAAGAACCTGTTTTTGTTCAATCTCTTTAAAATCTAAAGTAACATCTGGTAAACTTGAAACCACATTAATAAAGAAAGTTGCTTCCAATAAAATAGAGCCTGGAGAGGTCACCAATAAACCAGCATTTTCATCTTTGATAGAAATAAAGTTTTCAATTGAAATTTGGCCATTCGATCCAGATAAGGCAACTCCTTCTGGAGTGACATCAATTTTAATCGTGGAAAGGATTGGGATAGCATTTTTTGAACTGATCGCTCTTTTGGTAGTATTTAATGCTTGTAAAAATAAAGTTTTGTTAATAGAAAAATTTATCATGGTCATTCCTTTTATTTATTTTATGATTAGTAAGTTAATAGTAATAGTAGATTGTGTGGAAGTTGTGGAAAACTCTCAGAATCCTGTCTATGACTTGAAAAGTTACTTGTTTAAAAATTGTGCATAACCCCTAGAAGTTTAGAGGAAGTTATCCACAGATTAATTTAACTTTTTCTTGATACTTTGAATTTCGAGTCGTAGATTATCATCTGTGTCGACCATACTTTTAATTTTTTCATAGGCATGAATGACAGTCGTATGGTCTTTCCCACCGAATTCTTTTCCGATTCGAGGAAGTGAGTTGTCCGTCATCTCTCTTGAAAGATACATGGCCACTTGTCGTGCTAGGACAATATTCTGAACTCTTCGAGAACCTTTGATTTCTTTTACACTGACTCCATAAAAGGCTCCAACTGCTTCCTGAATTTTTTCAATGGGGATGACAAGCGTCTTGCTATTATCGTTTTTACGAGCTCGAATAGCTTCAGCTGCAACATCGATCGTAATTTCTTTTAGTTTCTTAACCTTCGCCATTAAAGAAATATCATTTAAGGCACCTTCTAAGTCTCGGACATTTGAATCAAACTGACCAGCTAGATATTCTAGTGTGTCATTAGGAAAAATATAGTCTAGATCTTCAATTTTATTCCGTAAGATAGCAATCCGAGTTTCAAAATCAGGTGGTGTTATATTTTGCGTTAGTCCCCATTTGAAACGAGTAACTAGCCGCTCTTCAAGACTATCTAAATGATCCGGACTTCGATCGCTTGTTAGAACAATCTGTTTGTTGTCGCTATGGAGGGCATTAAAGGTATTAAAAAATTCCTCTTGAGTCGTGACTTTCTTCCCACCAAGTGACTGGATATCATCGATCAGTAAGAGATCAAGACTTCGATAGGTATTCTTGAACGTCTTCATTTCTCCTAATCGAAGGTGTTCTAAAAATTCATTAATAAAGGTTTCTGCTGGGACATACTTAACCCGTGCATTTGGAATATTTTCTAGGATTTGATTTCCAATTGCGTTCAATAGGTGAGTCTTTCCAAGCCCTGGTCCACCATAGATAAAGAGAGGGTTGTAAGTTGTTGCAAGATTTTCAGAAACTGCAAGCGCTGCTGCTTTCGCCCAAATATTTCCATCCCCTTGCACAAAATTATCAAAGGTGTACTTTGATTTCAGACCTGTATCAATTTTAGGCAACGGTTCGGTTGTTAAGCTACCTGAAGATAATCTCCTATTCTCACTGCTATGACTACTAGGAATTTCTTCGGTATCTTCAAAAACGAAATGGAACTTCAAATCTGTATTGTAGACTTCAAAGCTGGCTGTGATCAAAGCATTTTTTAGATTTGTTTCCCAAAATAATTCTTTATAATTCCCATCAAGATAAATGGTAGCCGTCTCTCCATCGATTTTGACTAATTTTGAATCGGCGACAAAAAAATCATAGGCACTATCTTTTAGTTGTAATTGGGCTAATTCTAAAAAACGAGACCAAAATTGCTCTTCTTGTGACACTATCAGACTTCCCTCCTTTTCTTGAATTGTATCAAATCATACGTACTCCTATTCTACCACAAACAAAAATAGTTTTCCACAGGCTAAATTTCATGAAATTAAATTATAGTTTTAAACTTTTCCACAAGTTGTGGATTTAAATTCACATTGTTTTTAAAAGTTATCCACAAAGTGGGGATAACTAGAGAATATCC
>OLQM01002677.1_pt1 | contig 16937 bp, 18 predicted proteins | sample 1673161 | NCBI WGS metagenome assembly OLQM01 (sample SAMEA3136761, study PRJEB25190) | human gut metagenome | reverse complement strand
ACCTCTTTCTTGATGCCGCCGTCGATCTCCCGAATGAGATCCCGATTGGCGTCGGTGCGCACCATGTAGGCGTTGCCCTTCAGATAGGTGTACGGTTCTCCGGCAGCCGTGCGCCGTTCCGGCTCCTGCACCAGTTCTGTGGCAAAGATGCGGGCGGTCTGGTTCTCACCCTTGGGATTGTGATCGAAAATGCCGGTTCGCCCCACAAAGAGTGTTTTCAGTTCCTCCAGCGCCTCCAGAGAAAAGCGCTCGCCGTCCCGGTCGATCTCGTTGTCGCAAAGGTGCACGTCAAACAGAAAGACCTCGTCCTCCTGATGGACACGGCGGGTGAACTGGTTGAGCTGCGCCAGCAGCTGCGTTGTGTTTTCTTTTGTGTTCATGATACCTCTCCTCTCTGTTGTGCGGATGTGCAATGGAAATTGCCGGGTCGGGCTCCGGCAGAACCCGCAGGGATTGCGATGCATGCGCTGCACCTCCTTTTTATGACTGAATGTTACTTACAGGGACAGCTCGTGAACGGCGGTCTTGGTCAGCACACGGAAGCCGGCACGCAGCGATACGGCGATGCAGTTTGCCTGCGTATCGATCAGACGGTCGGTCTCCAGCAGCAGATCACCGCAGGTGACCATCTCCAGCGCAAACTGGTGGTTCAGCCCGATGACATAGTCGGCAGACATGCCGGCGCACTTGCGCAGCTGCGCACCGAAGGGCAGCAGGATGGTGCTGGGCTGACCGGCAGCCATGTCCTTCATCTGATCCATGGCCATGATGGACGCAGCCACCGCCGGCGAAGCCAGCAGCATGGTCATGTCAAAGTCGGTGAATGCGCCGTACAGCTTGGTGAGGTCAGCGTATGTCAGCGCCGAGCCGGCCTTCGCCACGATAGAGCCGGCATCGCTCTCCAGTTTGTCCACCGCCTGAAGCAGAATGGAGTTCGCCAGACGCACGCCCACCGAGCGCAGGGTCACAGTGAAAGCGTCCAGACGCTGGCTGCGGATCGCCTCATAGGTAGCACGGATCATACGGCCGTACTTGGTCAGCTTGATTGCCGTGGTCTCCTCCTGATAGACGGAGCCGGGCAGTGCGGTGTTCTGCGCACCCTTTACGGTGTACGCTGCGGTGTCCGTCATGGCCGCTGCCAGATAGTCGCCGGATTCGCTCTTGGTGTGTACCGCCACAATGTCGGACAGAATGGACTGCTCCATGCCGGCGGTGATGGCACGGCGGATGAACTCCGGAAACAGCACGGCGCTGTCCGTGGTGGAGAAGAACTTTTCCACACGGTCGCAGCACGGGCCGCTGACGTGGATGTCGAACCGCTTGAGCTGGCGCTCGAAAGCGTCCAGTCCGGCCAGCGGTGTCTCCGCATACGATGCAGAGGGGTCGGCGGACTCCAGCACCTCGGAGAAGTTCTTGCCGGTAATGTGATACATGCCCTTTTCCAGTTTCAGATTCTGATACATCATGAGAATGACTCCTTTCCAGTTGCAGCAGCGTTGGCTGCCAGTCGTTGTTCGATTTCCTCGGCCTGGGCGTTCCAGAGCCGTGCCTGTGCAAGCTCTGTCTCGTCCTGCAGATTGATGTTGCTCCACACCACCGAAACGGCGGCGGAAGAGCCGGCGAGCCGCAGGAATGCGGTGCCGATGCGGCGCAGCGCCGGTTCCAGCAGACGGCGGTAGTACTCCAGCTCAGAGGTCAGGATGTCCGCCTGCTGGGTGCTCATGCGCTCCGTGGTAGACCAGTTCAGTCCCAGCAGGAACGGCGGAATGGAGAGCTTTGCGATAAGCTGTTCCAACAGCTGCCGGACGGGAACTTCGGTGTCCAGCAGGGCGTTGTCCGACCCGATGACCCGAATGTCCACATCGCCGGCACAGACAAAGTCCCGAATCTCCCCGTGCGCTCCGGCACGCATGCCCTCGCTCCACTCCTTGGCGATCTGACGGGTGCGTTCGCCGGCGTAGGCACGCTCTGCCGGATCGCCGGAGGGCTTATACGTTACCGCATAGCGCACATTGCCCATGCGGTCGTAGTTCTGCCCGATGCACTCGTAGATACGCAGCAGGATCCGGCTAATGGCGGGCAGCCCACGGAGCACGGAAATGCCGTAGGGCTGTCCTGCCGGCGGATTGAGAGCGGTGAACAGGATGCGCTCCGGATGGGCGATGCGCTGCATCTCGGAGGCGCTCTCCCCCATCAGCCAGTACTCACGGCTGCTGACGCTGCTGCCTTGCCGGATGTGCACACAGTGGGGCGGTGCCGTCTGCAATCCGGTGAGCACACCGGTGCGTGGGTCTACCAGCATCTCCCCCAGCGCATTGCCGTAGGTGAGCAGGCTGTCCAGATAGCTGTCCGCAAAACACTGGAGCGACTGCCCCGTCAGTCCCACGGGCACCTCCCGCACAAAGGTGTCCAGCTGGGACTGAAACCGTCTGGAATCGCACACCAGCCGGAAATCGCCGGTCAGCCGGACGATTTTTCCGATGGCAGCGTCAATGACCGGAACGGCAGCCCGCAGCTGTCCGTAGAGCATCTGTTCCTCCAGCCCGTAGAACTCGGAGCACCAGCCGCTTTCGGAAAAGCGTGGCGTGCTCTGGAGAATGCTGCCCATGGGCGCAGGCGCTTTTTTCTTGGGAAACCATTTCATACTCGTTTCACCTCCTTTCAGGGCTGAGTTCTTGCGGTGGACAGGACACAGAAGCTGTCTGTCTCTTTCCGGCATACCACCGTGGAGACAAAATACCGCATGTCATCCATGGCGTGGTCGTGTTCCTTGCGGGGCGCATCGCCGGCAGCGGAATCGTTCCAGCAGTATTGCTGAAACTCCCGCCGGATGTCCGCACAGCACCGGCAGAACCGCAGCTTGTCCTGCTGCAGCAGGTCGCTGACCAGCTGAATGCCGGTGAGCACCTCGTTGTTTGCCGGAATGGCACGAAATCTGCCGTGCCGCTGAATGCAGGCAATCATGCTCGCCGCAGACGGGTCAATGACCACACACTCCACAGCAATGTCCCCTGCCAGCTGTTCCAGTGCGGCGTAGTGCTCCTCATCGGTGCGGCGCTGTCCCATCTTGCGGGAGTCGTAGTAATACTCCCGCATGCGGTACCAGATGCCGTCGCAGTGTCCCCACAGCCCGAAAGAGGCAGGGTTGACAGTGCCGTAGTCGCAGGAGATGACGAACCGGTCGCATTCCGGCGCAGCGTCCACTACGTGGCGGGTCTCGGAGAACATGGGATAGATCTGTCCGTCTGCCGCCGTCCACTTTCCCAGCACAAACCGCTCGTAAAATGCGCCGGTGTACAGCCGCTCATAACGGCGGCGCACCGCAGCCGACAGCGAGGGATTGTCCGCCATGGTGAAGTGGAGGTAGAGGGCGTTTTTTTCCGCCGCTTTGCAGATCCACTCCCGATAGAACCAGTGGTAAGGGTGATCCGGATTGCAATTGAACCAAAGGCGGGAACCGGTCACACTGCACCGTGCCACCGCCTGTTCCACAAAGGAACGCGGCATCAGCGCTACCTCATCCAGAAATACCCCGCACAGCGTCATGCCCTGGATCAGTGCGGCGGAGCTCTCGTCCCGTCCGCCGAAGAGGTAGAAGCGGTTGGTGATGCCGGCGAGGGAGATGTCCGCATAGTTCTTGCTCACCCGTTCCAGACAGGTGAACCCCAGACTTCCCAGCAGCTGCACCAGCGGTGTCATGACATTGCGTTTCAGCGCCGTCACCGTCTTTCCGCACAGGGCGAAGCTGCCGCCCCGAAACGTGGACATCGCCCAGCTCACAAAGCCGATGGACATGGAGAGTGTCTTTCCCGACCGCACAGCGCCGTCACAGATGATGGCGTCATATCCGCTGTACCGCCGCTGGCTCCACCAGCACATGGCGGTTCTCTGTTTGGGGGAAAAGCGATCAAACTGCATCGTCTGCATCCCCCGTTCCGCCCAGCGCCGCCAGCAGCGAGGCAGCCGCATTCTTTCCGTCCGCCTCACTGCTCTTCTCAAACAGCGTGGTCAGTGCCTTGAGCCGGTCGAAAAAGTGCACCTCCATGCCGCCGCTCTTGTCCCGTTTCAGCGATGCCACGGGAAACAGATCCAGCGCCTGAATCTGCTGCCCCGTCATAGGCTCCTCCGCCAGAAGCAGCTGAATCACATCGTTGGTGCGCCCGAACGCCAGCCGCTCCAGACCGGCACGGACGATTGCCGCCGGATCGCCCTGGAGTGCGCTGCGGTACGCCTCCACCATTCGCCGGCAGGATGCCTGCCGGAGCAGCGCTGCGCCCTCTGCGGCAGCGTGCTCCGCCGGATAGCCGGCACAGCGTGCTGCCTCCGCCACATCTCCCAGCCGGGCATAGTGGCAGCAGAACAGGCTGCGCCTGCCTGCTTCATTTTTGTGTTCCATCTTCGTCTGCATCTCCTTTCCTTTTCCGGAGAGGATCGCTGTTCGAAACAAGTCCTCTCACCCATAGGCGTTCTGATGCCAAAAGTTGTACGCCGGCGTACAACTATGAACGAGAATTTACACGATATCCGATAAATGTTTACATTCAAGGCGAAAAACACGGCTTTTTTCGTTGACAAACCCCATACGCCGTGCTATAATATAATCACAATCAATATTATACGTAATATAATATTGTGACAAAAAAAGAAAAGCGCATTTCGCAGAGAGAAGAGGGCGGTGTTATGAATCGGTCTGGTGCAAGATCACATGCTGGCTGGAGTCAGGATGTCCTCAAATCCATTGCCATGGGGACGATGCTGCTCAATCACATTGCCGCAATTTTTCTGCCCGCCGGAACGGTGCTGTGCGAACTGTTCACAGCGGCGGGATATTTTACGGCGATCTCCATGGTCTATTTTTTGGTGGAGGGATACGGCTACACCCGTTCAAAGCGAAACTACTTTTTCCGCCTGCTGCTGTTTGCTGGCATCTCCCAGCTGCCGTATGACCTGGCGTTTTCCGAGACAGGCGTGCTGCGGTTCTGCGGATTGAACATGCTGTTCACCCTCTGCATCTGCTTTGGGATTCTTTGGGTGCTGGAACACGGGAACAATCGCCTGCTGAAAACCGCTGCGATTCTGGGACTGATCCTGCTGAGCAGCATCAGCGACTGGGCATGGCTGGCGCCGGTATTCACCCTGCTGTTTCGCTGGGCGGGAAAGAACCGCACCAAGGAAGCCGCTGCGTTTGCTGTGGCAGTGCTGCTGTTTGGCGGAACGAATGTGCTTGGCGGATGGGGACGGTTCCCCCTGGGCGAGAACCTGCTGTATGCGCTTTTGAGCATGGCGGGAATCGGCACATCCGCCCTCGGCATCCTGCTGTGTTACAACGGGACACGTGGAACACGGTGCCGGACATGTTCGAAATGGTTTTTCTATCTCTTTTATCCCATCCATCTGCTTGTTTTGGGGATTCTTCGAATCTCCCTGCAATAAGGACCTGCCTTCACAGGCGTATACAAGTACAGGTTCTAAATTCCATCAGGAATCCACATCCGAGGAGGTGAGAACATTTGTCTGCATTTTCAATTGGTGCAACGCTGCTGGATGCCATGGTTCTGGCGATCCTGTCGCAGGCGGATACCTACGGCTATCAGATCACCAAGGACATTCAGGCGCACTTCGCCGTGTCCGAATCCACCCTGTATCCGGTACTGCGGCGGCTGCAAAAAAACGGCAGTCTCATCACCTATGACCAGCCCTATCAGGGGCGCAACCGCCGGTACTACCAGATCACGCCGGCGGGCAGAGATCTGCTGGAGCAATACCGGCAGGATTGGATCATCTATCAGGAACAGGTGAACTTTTTTCTGGGAAAGCCGAAAAAATGATATCAAAGGAGAGATTGTTCTATGACACCTCAGGAATACTGCGCCGCTTTGGAACAGGCGCTGTCACCCATGCCGCCGGAGGAACGGCAGGAAACCATTCGCTATTATCTGGAATTTCTGGAGGAGGCGAGCGAAGAAGAACGTGCTGCTCTGGGAACGCCGCAGGAACTGGCGGCACAGCTGCTGCGGGACAGCGGCATTTTCCCCACGCAGAATATTCCGCCGTCTGCCCCCAAATCATCCGGCAGAATCGGCGTAATCATCGCACTGCTCTGCACCTTTCCCATTTGGCTGCCGCTGCTGCTGGTGTGGTACGTTCTGCTGCTGACGGTGCTGATCTGTATCGTCACTGTCCCCATCACTTTTGTTGGCGTGCTGGTGGTGGGCATCTGGAGCATGCTGATGCTTCTGTCCCGTGACTTTCCGCTGGCGCTGCTGTCCCTGGGCATCGGACTGATGGGCGGCGGACTGGCAGTTCTGGTGGCGTATCCCCTCCTGATCGTCTGCCGTACTGTGGCGAAGTTCGGCATCAGCAGCAGCAGGAAGCTGTGGCATCTGGTCTGGAAGGGAGGCAAGACCTCATGAAGAAGCGGAATCGCACCGCCTGTCTGATGCTGTTTGCCGGGTTTGTGCTGTGCGGATTTTTGGGAGCGCAAGACGGATTTCTGTCCCCTACAGTGGCCGCTCCCGCAGCCGCAGAGTCCATCCAGCTGGAACAGATCCAGATTCAGTCGGGCACATTTACCGCCGTTCGTGCGGCGCACGGCAGCACCGCCTATGCAGCCGGCATCGTGCTCACTCTGCCCAAAGCGCAGTTTGAACGTCTGAAGCACGAGCTGCAAGTCACCTCAGAAAGGAGCGAATCACAATGGTAAAATCTTGGGTTATCACGGGTGTCTGCCTGATTGGCGCCGGCGTGCTCTGTTGTACGGCGGCGATCGGTGCCGGCGCACTGAACCAGCAGCGCTATCGGGAGAAGCTGCACCTCACCGACCAGACGGACACACCGTCTGAAAATTTCACCGCCATTCAGGTGGCGCTGAAGGATGCCGACCTCACCGTACAAACAGGAGAATCGGTGTCTGTGGAGGCGGAGAACATCTCGGCAGATTGCTATGACGTGACCGTCAGGGACGGCGTGCTGCGCATCGAACAGCGGAGCAACGATCTGAACCAGTACACGCTCATCCATTTGGGCGGGTTCTCCATTCCCACGGCAAAGATCACGCTGACGCTGCCGGAGGAGAATTACAAGTCCATGGACATCAGCGCCAGCTATGGCGACTGCACCGTGGACGGCATCTCCGCCCAGACATTCTCGGCAAATCTGGACTGCGGCGACGGCACGTTCCAGAATATTTCCACGGAAAACTACACTGCCAAGTCAAGCTACGGCGACTTGCAGCTGTCGGACAGTGAGGTAAAGGACAGCCTCTCCGTCGAGGCGGACAGCGGAAGCGTCACCTTTGCCAGAATCGACATCCGGAACCGCTGTCAGGTACAGGATGACTTTGGCGACGTGGAGATGAACGCCGTCACCTGCGGCGTTGCCGAGATGACGCTGGATAGCGGCAGCCTGACCGTGAACCGTTTCGAATGCACCGACGAGGACGCCTCCAGCATCTTCACACTGGATTTCGGCGACTTTATCTGTATCCGCTCCAAACTCTGGAACAGCGTCATCTCGCTGGACAGCGGTGACATCCGCACCGAAAAGACTGCCCTGTACGGCGCAACCACCATCAATCTGGACTTTGGCAGCGCCAGCCTGAACCTGCTGGGTACTTCCGGCGATTACAGTGTGGGACATCTTCTTGCCGGCGGTACAGTATCCGGCGGCGGAAATGTCATCTCCATTTCCGGCGATTCCGACGCAAATGTCACCTTTACCGAAGTTCCGTAACCGTGTTCTTTTCCATGAATTTTCAATACGCAAAAAAATGCCTGCCCCCTTCCGGCTCGTAAGCCGGGAAGAGAACAGGCGTTTTTGCTGCACTTTTAGAGAAGTATAAAAACGACACAGTGCCCACTCCCGAGGGAATGGGCACTGCATCATTAAAGCAATGAGAAAAAGAGAGATAACTGCAAAAATCAATTGCAACAATATTGCTTCCCGATGTGCAGCGCCATGCAAGAGAAAACATGCCCTGCCGTTTCGCAATATTCCATGAAGCACATTCACTGCGTCTTTTCGCAAGCACCGCTGTGAATCATCTGCCTTGCTTCTGTCCTTATTATAGCACAAGTGCACGAAGTTGTCAACAGTTTTTTCTGCGTTTTATGTAAAATATACACGCTGGTTTTTGTGGATTTTGTCGAAAAACATTTTTCCCGTTCTATTTTGTTTCGGTATATTTCACAAATTGTTCGAATGATTTGTGCCGGATTTGGCGGACATTCCCAAGCCTAACTTTTGCACGGGCGGCTTTTCCTGTCATTCCTCCGTCATATCTGCCAGATTGATGACCGGAATGCCCTTTTTCTGCGCCATGCGGATGGTCTGCGCCGTGCCGCTGGGGCCGGCGCTTTTCCGGTAGTAACAGATGCAGCAGTCTGCCAGCATGACCAAACGCTGGTTGCGTTCCCGCATGCAGGTGGCGGTGTAATCCTGCCCCACGCACTCCCACGAGTCCGCAGCGTTCAGAATCCGGTCGTATGCGGCGACCTGCCGTGCACTCCGCCACCGAGCCGTCTGTGTCTCCGGCGCACAGGGTAGCACCAGATGCAGGGCGATGCCGGGATAGGTGTTCCGCAGCTCCAGCACCTGTTCGGCACATAGAGTGTCCCATCCCAGCGCACCGCCGGCGTAGAAGTCCAGAAAGCCCGTGGCAATGGCGGTGATCAGCAGTCCCCGCAGCTCAGTTTGCAGGGCAGGGAGCTGTGCGCTGGCGATGATGCGGTGTCCCGTGAAACAAATGGCTCTTCCCATGAGGTCATGCCGATGCCGTATCCGGATGCGAACGCCGGCTGCGGAGAATGCTGCCGGTCAGCAGCACCAGTCCGGCAGCGGTCAGCAGCAGCCCGATCAGCAGAACGAGATGCGCCAGCTGTGTCATTGTGCCGGTAAAGACGGCGTACACCGCCGGCTCTTTCAGGGAGAAACGGGAGATGTAATTGGAGCCCATCACCCAGAGCATGGGCGCAGCCAGAAGCACACCGCCGGCAAATGTCCCCGTGCCGATCCAGTAACAGGGCGTGCTCCGGAGGAGGAGCAGCGTACCGATGGCGAGCACGGCGAGAATGCCGCAGCCCACCGTGAGCAGCATCAGGGGCTTGTGTGTCCTGCCGATGAGCTTCTGCCAGAGTCCGGCGTTTTTCAGCGTGTCCAGCTGGTAGACATCCAGCGCATCCTGAATGGTGTGCTCTGCGTTCTGGATGGTCTGCGCCAGCTTGGTGTCATAGGTGCTGTCTTTCTCACAGTGGTTCTCTGCGGCGTAGCGCTCGAAGTAGTCGGTGATGGACTGTTCCAGCGCCGAGAAATCCGGCACTGTCTTGTCCGCCGGATTCTGATAGGAATCCGTCACCTGCTGTTTCATGGCATCCTCCAGCCAGTCCGCGGACAGTGCGTCTAAGTATACGTCGGCGGGAACAGCAGTGGCGTTGTACTCCGTTTCAAACTGGGATTTGAGGGCATCGTAGACTTTCCGGGCAGCGTCCTGTTTCGAGATCTGCGCCGTCAGGAGCGACGGCGAACCGGTGACCGCCGTGCCAATGCTGCCGCCGCAGATGCCGATCAGGGAGAACGCCAGAACGAAACTGCAAAGCAGCCGGAGCAGCAGCCCGCCGATGCGGGGAGAAGATGTCTGGCTCATGGTGTGCCTCCTTTGGTGTCATCGGTATAAAATTCCCGCTGGGTCAGTTTGCACACCACGCCGATGCGGGTGTCCGAGGAACCCAGCAGCTGCATTTCGCAGGTGTAGAGCGTTAGACGGTCGTCGTCCGTTTGTTTCAGACAGCCGTCATTGGAGGACTGGAACTGGATCTGTTCCGATACCTCGTAGGTGAATTTGCCGTAGGTAGTGTAGAGAGTGACGGTGTCCCCTTTTTTCAGCTGGTTCAGGTCGTGGAAAAAGGTGTTGACATGGGCGCTGATGACGGAGTTGCCGGTGCTGCCGATGACGGCGGAGGCCGGTGTCTGGCAGGCGCCTTTTTCCAGCAGCTCCGAACCGCCGCCCCAGTAAACCGGAACGTACAGACCGGCGGACTTGCACTCCAGAATGGCGCACTGGCTGCCATAGGCGGATACCGCCACGTCGCCCTCCGCAGAGGTCGCACCGGTATAATCGGTGTCGATGTCGGTTTCCACAATGTTCAGTCCGCTGGCACCGCTGTTGGGGTTGGTGCTGCCGCTGTCCATAAAGCCAATGCGCAGGTAGGTTTTTGCGATCTCATAGGGACGGATGGATGCCAGCAGCAGCACACCGCCGCAGAGCAGCGCCAGCAGAAGCGGCAGCAGAATCTGCACGGCAAGGGGAAGCTTGCCGGAGCGTGATTGTCTTTTCATGGCGCACACTCCTTATCGATGGGAACGGCGCTTGCAGCAGAAGAGCGCTGCACCAATGCCGCCGGCAGCCAGCAGAATGGCACCGCTGCCGATGAGAACGGGCACGGTGTAGGGAATGCCCGTTTCCTCTACGGTATTGCCAAAGGTGGTGACATCCACCAGATTGCCGTCCTTGTCCCGTGCGCTGATGGCGATGGCATCCTTGGAAAGGGTGTCCACGGAGAAGTTCAGCCCGAACGCCTTCCCGACGCCCATCATTTCAGCGATGACCTCCGCCTGCTTGGTCTTGTCCATCTGCTTGAGGAAGCTGTTGCGCTCGTCGTTGCTCATGTTCTGAATGAACTCCTTGCGCTGATCCTCCGGCAGACTGTTGACATAGGATACCTTTTCCTCCAGCGTCATGTTGATGAAGTCTTTTGCAGAGGGCGTGGTGGTGGTCACAGGGGCAGCGGCGGTTTCCGTGGTGTCGCTGTTTCCGCCGGCAGCAGCCGTGGTTTCGGCCGGCGGAGCAGTCGTGCCCTTGTTGATCTCGTCTTCAATACTCTGATCTCGTTTTGCTGCCCAGTCTGCCAGCGCAGCGATTGCCTGATCGCACTGTTCCGAGGTGTATGTTCCGCCGCTGTACTGGTTGATGCACTGCTGAATGGTGCTCTCCGGCAGTCCCACGGCGTAGGCGTAAGCGATGACATCCCCCACGGAAGTGGCGGATGCAGTCATAGTGCCGGCACCGGTGGCGAGGAGTAACCCCAGACCACAAACCAGACCGGCGATGCGAACCGATTTTATTTTCATGTTGCAAAATCCTTTCTGAAATAAGAGCCTGTTATGCTTTCGGTATATACGTTATTATACAGGATATTGGAGAAAAAAGCAAGTCCCGTAAGGCAGGGATTTTTGGGAAAAACGGAGAACTTTTCAGATGGGTTGCTTTGTAAGGCTGATCCAACTGAGCACAGTTGGCGAGGTGTTCTGCGTGTTGTTTTCCCATAATCAAAAGGAAAGAATCAGCCTCCCCTGAAAGGGGAGGTGGGCGGCGAAGCCGCTCGGAGGGGTCGGTTTCGTTACAAAATCAAGATAAAGAAAAAACGCAGTGTTAGAACCCCTCAGTCAGTGCTACGCACTGCCAGCTCCCCTTTCAGGGGAGCCTTATCCTCTCCATCTCCACGAAGCGGACACGGCACGCCGTGTCCCTACAATGCATGCAAAACACCTCTCCAGCTGCGCTCAGCTGGAGCAGCCTGATGGGGCAACAGTTCAAAAACCGTCTTGTTTCCTCACAAAATACGGCTTTTCACCTCAAGCTCGTGCATTTCCCGCAATTTTTTCTATCTGCACGGATTTTTTGGAAAAAACATGGGTAGTTCTGTACGCTGTTCTGAATTTTCCGCAAAGGCGTTGACATTTCTCCGGATATCCGGTACAATAGAAAAAGAGAAAATTTTGACCGCAATTTTTTACCATATCAGAAAAGGAGCATGCTTACTATGAATATTGCAGTTGCACAGTCCGGCGGGCCTACATGCGCCATCAACGCTTCATTGGTGGGCGTATTTCGGGAGTCCCTGAAAGAACCCACCATTGATGCGATTTTTGGTTCCATCAACGGCGTGGAGGGAATCATCCACGACCACCTCATCGACCTCAAGACCATGATTCTCACCAACGAAGATATGGAATTGCTCCGGCAGACGCCCTCCACGGTGCTGGGCTCCTGCCGGTATAAACTGCCGGACTGGCAGGAGGATGATGCCGTGTACCAGCAGATCGTGCACTGCCTGAAGCGCCGCCAGATCGGTGCGTTTTTCTACATCGGCGGAAACGATTCCATGGACACCGTGCAGAAGCTCTCCTCCTATTTTCGGGAGAAGAAGCTGAACATCAAGGTCATCGGCATTCCCAAGACCATTGACAACGACCTGTGCATCACCGACCACACCCCCGGCTTCGGCTCTGCGGCAAAGTACGTGGCAACCACCATGCAGGAGATCGTGCGGGACAGCTCAGTCTACAGCATGCCCTCCATCACCATCGTGGAGATCATGGGCCGACACGCCGGCTGGCTGACGGCTTCCAGCGCCGTGCTCCACGCCTATGGCGATCCTGCACCCCATCTGGTCTACGTGCCGGAGTCCCATTTCTCGGAGAAAAAGTTCCTGCGGGATGCGGAACAGGAGATGGCAAAGCATAAGGCAGTCATCGTGGCAGTTTCCGAGGGCGTTGCCGTACCGGAGGGCGTGCAGTCCGGCGCTGTGGATAACTTCGGGCATAAGTACCTCTCCGGCATCGGCAAGTATCTGGAACAGCTGGTGCGGGAAAAGATCGGATGTAAGGTGCGCTCCATCGAGCTGAACGTCATGCAGCGCTGTTCCTCCCACCTGTGCTCCAAGACCGACATCGACGAGTCGGAGCAGATCGGTGCAGCCGGTGTGCAGTGCGCCCTTAACGGTGAAACCGGACGGGTCATGGTATTCCGCCGTATCCACGACATGCCCTATACCGTGGTCATGGAGCCGGCAGATGCCTCCCAGATCGCCAATCGGGAGAAGTTCCTGCCGAGAGAGTTCCTCACCCCTGCCGGAAATAACATCAGCGATAAGGCAATGCCCTACTTCCTGCCGCTGATTCAGGGCGAACTGAATCTGCAAATGCACGGCGGCATTCCCAAGCACTTCACCATCACAGAATCTGTTTTGAAATAATCTCGTTTTCTTTGCGAAAAAGAGCCTGTCTGCACCAAGCTGTGCAGGCAGGCTCTTGTGTTTTCTGGAATATGGTTTCGCTGCTTATTCGTCGTCGGGGGTCTTGTCCGCCGGATTGTTGTCATAGTCCATCTTCCGGACGTGGTACTGGACATCTTCCAGCAGCTTCCGGTTGGCTGCGACGGTATCTCCCAGCAGTCCCAGCGTAATGGTCTGGAACCCGATGAGGAGCAGCACGGCGGTGAGAATCAGCGACTGGACGTGACCATTGCCCTCGCCCAGGAAGAAGAATACCAGAAACCGGATGCCGACCACCAGTCCCAGCACAAAGAGAATGGCGCCGATGGTGCAGAAGAACTGGAGTGGACGGTACATGGCGGTGGAGCGGATGATGACCGAGGCGGAGCGCTTCATGTACCGCCACATGCTGGAGAACAGACGGGAGGGGCGTGTCTCCGGATTGGTGCGGATGGGCACGGAGGCCACAGCCATCTTGCTGCGGCCGGCCTGAATGATGGTCTCCAGCGTGTAAGTGTACTCGTTGACCACGTTCATGCGCATGGCAGCTTCTCTGGAATAGGCACGGAAGCCGGAGGGTGCGTCGGGGACATCGGTGTGGGATGCCACCCGTACCACCCAGCTGCCCAGATGCTGGAATTTCTTTTTCTTCCAGGAGAAGTGCTCAGTCTCGTCAATGGGGCGTTCGCCGATGACCATGTCCGCTTTCTTTTCCAGAATGGGGCGCACCAGCTTTTCGATGTCCGCACCGCAGTACTGGTTGTCCGCATCGGTGTTGACGATGATGTCCGCACCCAGCCGCAGACATGCGTCCAGTCCGGCGAGGAAGCCCCGTGCCAGACCCTTGTTGCGGCGGAAGGATACGACGTGGTGGAATCCCAGCTCCCGTGCCTTCTGAACGGTGCCGTCCTTGCTGCCGTCGTTGATGATGAGATATTCGATGGTGTCGATGCCGTCGATGTGCCGCGGCAGATCACGGTATGCCAGCTCCAGCGTCTTTTCCTCGTTGTAGCAGGGAATTTGAATAATCAGTTTCATAGCAATTGATTCCTTTCTTGCGGGGTTCTCATCCCTGCGGTGTGAATACGATGGATTCCAGCGGGAAGCCCAGCAGCCGCGGGTCGCTCTCCGAGATTTTCTTTGCCTCCCACAGGTCGCAGCGGAGGGTAACGATGTTCTGCCCGTCCTCCAGACACGCTGCCGGAATATCCAGCGAGAGGGATTGTCCGTTGTTGGACTCGTCCACTGTCACCGTGCCGGCGGATTTGCCGTTGATCTCGATGGTGACGGGATACTGCGAAAAGCCCAGCCGGTTCAGATCCAGCATGCAGCCCATTTGCAGCGTTATGGTGTAATCCTGCTGGCACAGCATGCAGCGCACGCTGGCCTCCTCAGAATTGGACCAGCAGAAATTTCCCTCCAGCCCGCCGAAACCGCGGTACATGGTGCTGGCGCATTCGCCCGCCGGATAGGCGAGCTTTTCGGACTGGTAGGTATAGAGGGTGACAGACACGGACATTTTCTGATATGCCAGCGGGAACGGGAGGAGTCCCACTCTGCCGCTCACATTGTCATCGTTGGACTGTGTCACACGGTTGGCATATGTCAGCCGGAAGTTCTCGGCGAACGAGTCGTCCCAGTCCTCTGTGCCCAGATAGAACACCTTGTCATACCGTTCGTCCAGCGCCTTCGCCTGCGCCAGCAGGTCGTCCGCCTCCGGATAGACCGCAGCGCCGGAGATGGCACGCAGAGGCAGATACATGGTGGACATGTAACTGTCGCTGACGATCATGCAGTCGTCGGAGGACAGTTCCTGCGCTGTCTCCTCCAGGACACTCCATTCCAGACGGGTGTCGTCCCGCTGGATGGAGAGAAAGCGGTCATAGGGTGCGACCACCAGAAGTCCGGCTGCCAGCACCGGCAGCGTGACCCGTGCCCGCAGCCGATCCAGCGTTACAGCAAGGAACACCACAGCTACCGGCAGGAACGGTGCCAGATAGCGGCCGTAGTAATAGAAGTACTGCACCTCTGGACGCAGTACCGCAGCGTAGAACAAAACGCAGTAGAAAAACGTCACCAGTGCTACAAGACGCTGGGTGGACTCCAGATAGAATCTGGGGCGAATCACGCCCAGCCCCCACGCCGCCAGAAACGGAATGATGCCCGTGCAGGCGAGGAATCCCCAGAGGGAGGCGTGGGAAATCGCATTCAGAACGGACGCCGCCGTCAGGCAGCGCAGCACGATGAGTGCTGCCATGGCGGTCAGCAGCACTTCTGCCACGATCACGCCCGGCACCGACTGCCGGAATGCCTGTAATCGCAGTTCCTCCGTCTGTTTTTCCGGATGCCGTTTCCCCAGCACATGCGCCAGCAGCACAAATCCGGCGCACAGCACCAGCGCACCGCCGCAGACCGCCGGAACAAACCAGCTGAGGTCATCCTGATTGATGCCAAGCCCGAAGAGGGGGCTGTAGTTGTTGGTGGTGTAGAACGGCTGGACACGGCGCATGGCAAAGAAGCTGACCAGATAGCCCAGCACCGCCACCGGCATCAGCACGGCGAAACACCTGCGCCGTGTGAACCAGTATATGCCGCCGTAAACCAGCACGAACAGGGGAACCATGGTGTAAATGGAAACGTGGAAACAGCCGAATACAGCGATGGGCAGAATGGAGAGCCACTGCCGCCGGGTTTCCCGTTCCGTCAGGAAATAGAGATACAGCGCAAACAGCACGCCCAAAAATCCCTCCGTCAGGGCGGATTTTGCCACCCAGATGACAATGGGGGAGGCTGCCGTAACGGCACACGCCAGCGCCGTTGCGCTCTTTTTCAGCTGGAAATTGCGGCAGGGCTGGAACACCAGAAAGACCGTGCAGCAATAGAAAACCGTCTGAATGTCCAGCATTCGGCTCATGCCGAAGATGGTGCCCCACACGGCGAGGAGGGAGGCGTAGGTGGGAATGCCGTGGTAGATGCCGGAGACCGGACTGATGGAGGTGTCGAAGCCGTGGCTCACATGTCCGGCGGACTCGGTATCATAGCCGGCGAGCTGCTGGAAAATGCTTTGCGCAAAGGTCTCCTGCTGCTCCGCCGGAATTTGATGATACTCGGCGAAGTCCTGCTGCCGGTCGGTGATGCCGTTCATCAGATTGACGGCAACCGTTTGGTATACGCCCTCGTCCTGTCCCATGCCAAAGAAGCCGTGCTTCACGGCGACAAGCACCAGACCGCCGGCGCAGACCAGCAGGGGAATCCAGTACTCCCGGATGTCCCACGAGACCTGACACAGCCGGTTCCAGGGGCACGCCTCTTTCCGCCGCCGCCAAAGCAAAAGCACCCCGCCGCACAGCAGGAGGAGAAACGCCGTGCCGGCAGCACAGCGGAACAGCCGGAACGCATCCAGCACGAACAGCCCCATGGCGGTGATGACCCATGCGCACAGCCAGAAGATGACGCCGAAGCCCAGAAGCTCCAGAACGTTGCTCTGTTTCCGCCAGATGCCGGCGGTAAGTGCGGCAAAGACCACGCCCAGAAGAACGACCCCAGAAAATAAATTCATCCCAGCGATTCCCCCTTATTTTCCGGATGCCGCATCACTCACATACTCGATGATCTCCGAGAATTTCTGCATGATGACGTTCCAGTCATAGTTGTGTGTGATATATGCCCGTGCGTTGGCGCAGAGCTGCATGTATTCCACCGGATGGTGCAGCAGATACTGCACAGCGCCCTCAAATTCAAAGTAGCTGTGGTAGAACAGTCCGCCGTTGCTCTTGGTGCAGTGTCCTTTCAGGACGCTGGCTAGTCAAGAGGCGGTGATCGTTGATATTCCAGATTACGATAAGAAACTCTTTGAGGGTATGGGCGTTTATTCTGAGGAAGAAACGC
>OLQM01002676.1_pt1 | contig 16948 bp, 18 predicted proteins | sample 1673161 | NCBI WGS metagenome assembly OLQM01 (sample SAMEA3136761, study PRJEB25190) | human gut metagenome | reverse complement strand
ACATTGTCCGGGTTGTGAGTCTCCAGTGAAACCATAAGATGATGCTCCTGGGCATGCAGTCAACCTGCCGCAGCAGCCACACCTGATCCTTGGCGGCGGCTCCGGCTTTTTTGCCAAGTCGCTGGCGTACCCCTATCTGGGTGAAGAAGAGGGGCTGCGCTGGACGGCAGAACAAATGAAACAAATGTTCCGCAACCACAAGCATGAGCGTGATGCCGAAAATGGCATTTCCCCGCACACCATGAAATATGCTCGCTTTCGTGGTCGGCTTTATCCCTATGGATATTGCGGGGTGAGTATCTTATGATCCAGCAGATTCAACTGGTTTTATCTCCGCCCAATGATGTGCGGATTTCCCAGTCGTGGTCCTATCGTCTGTATGGCTGGCTGATGTCACAGATTTCTTCTGAATTTGGAGAGCAGATGCATCTGCAAGGGGAACATCCCATTGCGCATCTTCTATGCTTTTCACTGGAAAAGCAGTCTTTGATCTGGACGGTCAATCTGCTGAATGACGCTGCTCGACAGGTAGTTTTCCCCGTTTTGGAATCTGCAAAGGAAATCCCTCTGCATGAATTAACACTCCCCGTTTCAGAGGTTCGCATCTTTCCGGCAGTCTCCGCTGAAGAACTGATCCGTTCTGGGCGTTCCCACAGCGAAACCCGTGCCAAAATTGCTTTTCTGTCGCCTTGCGCCTTCAAGCAGTCCGGCCGCTATACTATTTTCCCGCAGGAAACGCTGCTTTTGCAAAGTCTGATTGCGCATTGGAACGCTGCCTTTCCAGAATATGCCCTTATCGATTCTGATGCACTGCAGGCTTTACAGCAAGGGCTTCATATTGTGGATTATAATCTCCATACCACACGTTATCTGTTGAAAGAAACGCGCATTCCAGCCTTTCAAGGCAATGTGACCATCGAGGCGCACCTTGCGCCGCCGCTTCTGGAACTTTGGAACGCGTTGCTCTCTTTTGCATCCCATGGCGGAGTTGGCATCAAAACCACTCTTGGAATGGGAGGCACTGCTACGGATTTTTATAAAAAAACACCCGTTATATAAGCCTCATTGCTATCGAGAGACTGTTGCATTGCATCAGTCTCTTTTTATTGTAGCATCATACAAATTATCACGACCTCTATTATTTTTTATAAAAGCAATGCAGCTACAGTATATTTTCTGAAAACAAGAACTTCTTTTTCAATCAGATGCGGTTTATTCTCGATCATTGAATATTCTTCTAACGGGCGCTATAATAAAAGAAAACGGTAAGGAAGTGCACCTATGCTCTACCCCGGTCTGTATGAACAGGTCATCAATAACGCACTGAGCAGCGAGCTTTCGGAGATTCCGGAGGCCCGCAAGTCCACTGCACCCATCGATACAGCAGAAGCCTCCAAAGTTCTGGCACAGTACCTGACCGACGTGGTGCAGAAGGGCCTTGAGAATGTACAGGACAACGGTGGAGGACTCGAAGCGCAGATTCAGCTGGCAAATCAGATCGTAAACACGATCCAGAACACCACACAGGAAGCTGACTTTGCTTCGCTGGGCGTTGACCAGCGGGCAGAGCAGCTTCTTGCGCTTTTACGAGACAACGACCCGCGCCTTGCCACAGGAAAAAGCGCAAAAGAGCTGGAACGACCGGAGACCTCTATTGCGCAAAGCTCGTTGTTCACCGGTGCCATTCATGAGCCTCAGATGTATACCGAGTTGAAAAAGGAAATCGTGTCTGCTGACCGCATTGACATGCTGGTGTCCTTCATCAAATGGAGTGGTCTGCGGCTTATTATGGACGAGCTGCGCCAGTTCACGCAGAGTGGAGGCGAGCTGCGCATCATCACAACTTCCTATATGGGGGCTACAGATGTGAAGGCCATCGAAGAACTGCGTCAGCTGCCCAACACCAAAATCAAGGTCAGTTATGACACGAAGCGTACCCGGCTCCATGCAAAAACTTATGTGTTTTACCGGGATACCGGCTTCACGACGGCGTATGTTGGTTCCTCTAACCTGTCCAATGCCGCAATTTCCAGCGGTCTGGAATGGAATGTGAAAGTCACAAAGAAGGACTTGCCGGAGACGATTGACAAAATTGCAGCCACCTTTGAAAGCTATTGGAACTCCAACGAGTTTGAATATTACGATGAAGGGCAGAAGGAACGCCTGACCCGTGCCTTAAAAGATGAAAAGTACAGCGAAACCGACAACAGTGGCATCTACACGCTGGACATTCTGCCATATTCTTACCAGCAGGAGATTCTGGATAAGCTGGAAGCAGAACGCACCGTGCGAGGGTACAACCGAAACCTTGTAGTGGCTGCTACCGGAACCGGAAAGACTGTGATTTCCGCACTGGATTACAAGCGTTTCTGCAAACAGCATCCGGGTCACCCCTGCCGGCTGTTGTTCGTGGCGCATCGGGAGGAGATTCTGAAGCAAAGCCTGTACACCTTCCGGGCGGTGCTGAAAGACGCCAATTTCGGCGAGCTGTTTGTGGGCAGCCACAAGGCTGACAGCATCGACCATCTGTTTATCTCCATTCAGACTTTCAATTCGCAGGATTTTACCACGAAAACAGATGCGGATTTCTACGATTATATCGTTGTGGATGAGTTCCATCATGCCGCTGCACCGACCTACCAGAAGCTGCTGGAATACTATCAGCCGAAAATCCTGCTGGGCCTGACCGCCACCCCGGAACGCATGGACGGCAAGAACATCCTGGACTATTTCAGTGGGCGCATTGCTGCCGAAATTCGTCTGCCGGAAGCCATTGACCGGAAACTGCTTTGTCCCTTCCAATATTTCGGTGTGACCGACACGGCAGATTTGAGCAGCTTGAAATGGCGCACGGGCGGATACGACAAAAACGAACTGTCTAATCTGTACACCCTCAGCGGTTTGGTGGCAGAGCGGCGTGCCGACCTTGTAGTGAACTCTATCCTAAAATATGTGACGGACATCAACGAGGTAAAAGGTCTGGGCTTCTGTGTTTCCATTTCTCATGCCCAATTTATGGCGCGCTACTTTAATACCCACGGCATCCCGTCTATGGCACTGACCGGCGACTCTCCTGACGAGGAGCGCAACGCCGCCAAGCAGCGGCTGGTTTCCGGGGAACTCCGATTCCTCTTCGTGGTGGACATTTACAACGAAGGTGTGGATATCCCCGAGGTGAACACTGTGCTGTTCCTGCGCCCCACGGAATCGCTGACCGTGTTTTTGCAGCAGCTGGGCCGCGGCCTGCGTCTGGCCGAAAACAAAGAATGCCTGACCGTGCTGGATTTTATCGGTCAGGCAAACAAAAAGTATAATTTTGAGGAGAAGTTTGCAGCACTGCTTTCCAATACCACCCGCAGTGTAAGCCGGGAAATCAAAGAGGGTTTTCTCTCCGCGCCAAAAGGCTGCTACATTCAGCTGGAAAAGATCGCGGCAAAATACGTACTGGATAATGTCAGTGCATCTTATGACCGCACTTCCGGCCTTGTGGCACGGGCAGCCTCCTTCACAGAAGATACCGGCCTGCCGTTGACACTGGGGAATTTTCTCGATTACTACCATCTCGACCCACGGGCGATTTACAGTAAGAAAATCTGCTTTGCCCGTCTGTGTGCCCGTGCAGGGACAGCTTCCGACTTTACAGAACTACTGGAAGAAACCATGACCAAAGCACTTGCACGCTTTGCAGTCGTGGATTCCCGCAGGTGGATTCAGTTTCTGTTGAACCTTTTGCCCAAGTTGGACGACACTGATTTTGCAGCACTATCGCCGCGAGAACAGCGAATGCTGCAGATGTTCTATGTGACTGTATGGGGCAAAGCTGCAGAACGTTGGGATGATGAAGAAGTTCTCGATAACCTGTATGCTCTCTCAGACAGTCCCGTTTTGCTGGGGGAGCTGCAAGCACTTTTGCAGTATCAATATGACCGCATTGATTTTATTGACGAGCCGGTATATGTAGGCTTTGATTGTCCGCTGGACCTGCACTGCACCTATACCCGCGACCAGCTGCTGGTAGCACTGGACTTTTTGAAGCCCGCCACTGTCCGCGAGGGCGTGAAGTGGCTGCCGGAAAAGCAGCTGGACGTATTCTTTGTGACCCTGAACAAGGCAGACAAGGATTACTCCCCCACCACCATGTACAAGGATTATTCCATCAACGAAAGCCTGTTCCACTGGCAGAGCCAGAGCACCACCGCCGAAAACTCTTCCACCGGGCAGCGATATATCCATCACCGGGAAAAAGGAAGCCGGGTGCTGCTGTTCGTGCGCGAGTTTAAGGCAGCGGCCCGTTTTGGCGGTGCGGGAGCGTATACCTATCTGGGCACGGTGAACTATGTGAAGCACGAGGGTTCCCGTCCCATGAACATCACATGGAAGCTGGACCGCCCGATTCCTGCAAAGTTCCTCAAAAAGACCAACAAATTAATCGTGGGGTAACATACTATGGACGATATGCTGGCTCGCACCATAATTGAAACTCTTGCAAAAGGTATTAATCCTTTAACCGGTTGGATTCTGTCTGAAAATGATAGTTGTGCTCAGGAAGAAATTCAAGAAGCATTAAAAATCGTATTGGAACATTGCTCCATTGAATCTACCGCTGAATATCTGAAGTCTCTTCCTCGAAACAAAAAGGCAGAGCGTTATTCTCGCGCTGGAACAGCATGGTCGCAAAAAGAAGAACGTGAATTATTGCGGCTCCACCAGCAGGGGAACAGCGTCAAACGAATTTCTTTGATTCTAAAACGTTCTACAGGAGCAATCGAATCCAAATTGAGAAAACTGGGTTGTCCACTCTATTATGAAAAATAATTCAGGAGATTTTCATGAAAATGATTCGCGTTGTTGCAGCCGTGATCTGCGACGATATTCAGACGAAACATAAAATTTATGCCACTGCCCGCGGCTACGGCGAATATAAGGGCGGATGGGAGTTCCCGGGCGGCAAAATCGAGCCGGGTGAAACCCCGCAGCAGGCACTGAAACGAGAGATCCGGGAAGAACTGGATACCGAGATTGCGGTAGGCGACCTCATCGACACCATTGAATACGATTATCCCGCCTTCCACCTTTCCATGGATTGTTTCTGGTGTGAGGTAGTCTCCGGCGAACTGGTGCTGAAAGAAGCCGAGGCTGCACGCTGGCTGACTAAAGAGGAGCTTGATTCTGTTCCGTGGCTTCCGGCGGACCAACTTCTTTTAGCGCAAATTCGTCCTGAATTATAATTTTTTATGATAAATTCCTCTCTTTAGCTTTCTCAAATTTCCATTTTTCACCCAGATATAATAATCATGATCCAAAGCCTCTGAGTCGAAAGACTCAGGGGCTTTTTCATGTCTGGAGGTGAGCATTTTGTTATTCCGCACCATCACTATCATTATTACCATCGTATTTTAAAGCGCAGCTGCGCAGAAAGGAGAAAGCCTTATGAACTTTTGGTCCGAAATCGTCAAAGAAGTTGGCACCGTCTTGGTGGAAGTCCTCGTCCGCATCGCTGAAGAAATGGAAAACAACGATTGAACAAAATACATTGAAAAGGAGATTTTACTATGCCCGCAAATGTTGAAACGATGTTCTCTGTCCGTGAGACCCCTTGGCATGGCCTTGGCCGTATCGTGATGGATGCCCCCGCAAGCCGTGAAGCCTTGGAGCTGGCCGGTCTTGATTGGCAGGTGGAGAGCCGCAATATCTATTCCGGCACGGGTGCTATGATCCCCGGCTATCGCGCAAATGTCCGCAGCACCGATGATGCTGTTCTGGGTGTGGTATCCGACCGCTACCGCATTGTGCAGAACGAAGAAGCATTTCAGTTCACGGATGACCTGTTGGGTGAGGGCGTCACTTACGAAACTGCCGGTTCCTTGCAGGGCAGCAAGAAGATCTGGATGCTGGCAAGGCTTCCGAGGAAATATCTTATCGCTGGAGATCAGGTAGTACCATATCTTGTGATCTTCAACAGTCATGACGGAAGTTCTGGTGTGAAAGTGGCCATGACTCCAATCCGTGTGGTCTGCCAGAATACTCTGAACCTTGCGCTGAATACAGCAAAGCGCAGCTGGACTGCACGCCACACCGAAAATGTTCTGCTCCGCGTGCAGGATGCCCGTGAGACCCTGCAGCTGGCCAGCAACTATATGGTTGAACTCGGCAACCGTGGCGAAGAGCTGGCTCGCATCGATTTATCCGATCACAAGGTGCAGGAGTTCATCAATGAGTTTTTCCCGATTTCTGAGGACCTGTCCGATTGCCAGAGGAAGAATAACCTGCGCCTGCAGGAAGATTTGAAGGCTCGCTATTATAACGCACCGGATCTGGAATGGGTCGGCAAGAACGGTTGGCGCTTTATCAACGCAGTCTCTGATTTTGCCACCCACGCAGACCCTCTCCGCAAAACCAAAAACTACAACGAAAACCTGTTCCTGCGCACCGCAGAGGGCAACCCCATGATCGACAAGGCTTACAAGATGGTGCTGGCAGCAGCATAAAGGAGCAAGCCATGAATGATGTAAATAACCGCATTTTCAGGGAATTCACGGAATTTTTTGACAACGTTGAGAAGAGTGCTTCTGAAATCAGCGTTACCATGGCTTATGAGATCACGATGAAAAGTACCATCAGCACCGCCATTATTGTTTTGGAATCCGAGGGCAGACTGGAGGAGCGCTACTGGAACCATCTCAGGGTGCAAAATAATATTCTGGATTTTCTTTATGACCTGTGGGTTGGCTCTTGCCATTCATTGGCCAGTGACTTTTCCACGATTATGAAAGACTTGGTGGAATACGACTTCATCATTACCGAATCAATTATGAGAGAAAGGATGCAAAGTGCATGAAAAGATTGATTTCAACTTTGAACCTGTCCAAAGAAGATTGGCTCCGTTATCGCAAATGCGGCATTACCGGCACGGATGCCGGGGCTATCCTTGGCCTGAATCCCTACCGCTCGGCATTTCAGGTGTACCACGATAAAATCGGCGATACCATTGAAAATATCGACAACGAAGCCATGCGGCAGGGCCGTGATTTGGAGGATTATGTAGTACAACGCTTCACCGAGGCCACCGGTCTGAAGGTACGCCGAGCAAATGCCATTTACCAGAGTGAGGAACATCCGCTGCTTCTGGCAGATTTTGACCGCCTGATCGTTGGGCAGAAAGCCGGGTTGGAGTGCAAAACGGTCTCGCCGTTTTCTGCGGACAAATGGGCTGATGGAAAAATCCCTGCACATTACATGGCTCAGGTCAATCACTATCTGGCTGTCAGCGGTTTTGACTGCTGGTACATTGCTGCTCTGATTTTCGGGAAGGAGCTGGTGATTCACAAGATCACAACCGACAAAGAAGTTCTGAACAACCTCATTGCCAGAGAAGAGCACTTCTGGAAATACAACGTAATGCCCGAAATTCCGCCTGTACCTACCGGAAGCGAGGGGGGATACACAGCAGATCAATCAGCTGTACTCTGCAGATGATAGAAACAAAACTGCCGATCTGAATCCCATCCGCGACCTGTTGGATAAGCGGCAGGAGCTTTCTGATCAGATCGAACAGCTGGAGCAGGAAAAGACTGCCATCGAGCAACAGGTCAAGCTGCAAATGCAGGATGCCGCCTATGGCACAGCACCGGGCTATAAAGTGTCTTGGGTGTCCTCCGAAAGTAAACGTGTGGATTCCCAGCGGTTGAAGAAGGAACAGCCTGACATTTTTAATCAGTACAGTAAAAATGTGAGCAGTCGCAGGTTTACCATTATCCATGCAGCATAATTTTTGTACGCCTATAGGCACATAAAAATTGCGCTGCAGATATTTTTGTTTAATAGAAAAGCACAATACTGTTTACACAACAATAATTGTATGCTAAGATAAGAATATGAGGTGATGCACGATGGTTCTGCGCAAAAGTTATTTGGATAAGATCATTCCTTTTATCGATCAGGATCTGATCAAAGTTCTGGTTGGAATCCGGCGCTGTGGAAAAACAGTCCTTCTCGGTCAGATCAAGGACGTGCTCCTCCAGCGCAACATTCCCGCACAGAACATTATTCAGGCCAATTTTGAGTCCATGCGCTTCCGCAACACCCGTACTGCAGAAACGCTTTACGACTACATCGCAGAAAAAGCGGAAGGCTGCACCGGCAAAATCTATATTCTTCTGGATGAGATTCAGGAGGTGGAGCGCTGGCAGATTGCAATCAATTCTCTTCGTGTCGATTTCGATTGTGATATTTACCTGACCGGCTCCAATTCCAAGCTGCTTTCCGGCGAACTGGCAACCTATCTTTCCGGACGATACATCCAGATTCAGGTTTTCCCCTTTTCGCTGGCCGAAGCAAAACAGCAATGCATTGAAAACGGAACCTATACTTCGGATGAAAAGCTCTTCGCAGACTATTTGAAGTACGGCGGTTTTCCGCAGCGTTTCTTCCTCCCTGACGATCATTCAATCACCACCTATCTGGACGATCTTTACGAGGCTATCATTGTCCGTGACATCATGCTGCGCCACAATATTCGCGAACAGACCGCATTACGTAATGTCCTTGCATTCCTGCTGGACAATATCGGCAATCCGTTTTCTGCCCGTAATATCAGTGGACGCATGGTTTCGGAAGGAATCAAGACAACCACTGCTACCGTACTGAACTACGTTGATTATTTCAAGGAAGCCTTTATCCTTCTGAATGCAAGCCGCTATGATATCAAAGGAAAAGCGCTCCTGTCCAGCACAGAAAAGTACTATGCAGTCGATCTTGGCCTGCGGAACGTTATCAAGAAAAGCGAAAAACTTGACAGCAACAAGCTGTATGAGAACATCGTATATCTGGAAATGCGGAGCCGTGGCTATGAAGTTCAGGTCGGCAAGCTGGACGACACCGAAATTGATTTTATCTGCTACCGTGGAGATGAAAAGCTCTATATTCAGGTTGCTTACCTGATCACTCCCGCCGATGAAGAACGGGAGTTCGGTAATCTTGAGCGGCTGCACGACAACTATCCTAAGTATGTCATCAGTGGTGATTTGGTGAATTTAAGCCGAAACGGAATCATTCATCGAAACATCATTGATTTTCTGCTCAATCCGTAATTTTCACATCATGGGGCACAACAGTTGACGCTGTTGTGCCTTTTTTTCTTTATCAGAATTGGAGGCATTCTTATGGAAAATCCATTCGTAAAATTATTTGCTATCGACTTCAAAGATCATCTGGAAGTCAAGAAGTCTGGCAATACCGAGCTGAAATATGTAAGCTGGGCGTATGCCTGGGCGGAGGTGAAAAAGCTGTATCCTTCTGCCAGCTATGAGGTCAAAAAGTTCAACGGTCTGCCCTATGTCTATGATCCTATCACCGGATTCATGGTGTATACCTCGGTCACGATTGAGGGCGTTTCGCACGAAATGTGGCTGCCTGTACTGGATGGCGCAAACAAAGCCATGAAAGCTGTGCCTTATACCTACACCACTCCGAAATGGGACTACAATCCGCAGACTCGCCGCCGTGAAAAGATCGGCATGGAAGAACGCACCGTAGAAGCAGCCTCTATGTTCGATGTGAATAAAGCTATCATGCGGTGCTTGGTGAAAAACCTCGCTATGTTTGGCCTTGGCCTGTACGTTTATGCCGGAGAGGATTTGCCGGAAGATGCTGCACCGCAGCCGGAGGCAGAACCGCAAAAGCAGCCGAAACCGAGATCCGCTAGCCCGAAGCAGGAACAGCCGCCTGTGCCCTGCATCTGTGCCCGGTGCAACCAGCCTATCAAGAGGGTCAAGCTGAAGGATGGTTCCATCATGCAGGCAGCAGAGTTTGCAGCTACCCATGAGGGAATGTGCGCAGACTGCTACAAAGCAACCAGATTGAACGTAGCATAATAAAACTGCTCTATTTCGATGTCACTTGATTCTTGTATGATTCTATATTTCATGGTACACTTACAGTAGTGAGTTCTGAAAGCTCTCCTCTGTGAGCGGAAAGGAGCATTGCATGGCAGATTTGCAGTTTCCTGTTGGGATCTCAAATTTCTCAGAGATTCGTACCAAAGGATATTATTATATTGATAAGACCAATCTGATTGCAGAGATTCTGGATGGTGGTATTCCTAAAGTCAACTTGATTACTCGCCCTCGCCGTTTCGGAAAATCTCTCGGTATGAGCACTCTCGCAAATTTTCTTGACATCCGCAAAGACAGCAAGCAGATGTTTGAGGGATTGGCGATTTTCCAAAACACAGAACTTTGCCAAAAATGGATGAACCAGTGTCCTGTGGTATTTTTCTCTTTCAAGGACACGGACGGTCTAACCTTTGAAAGTGCCTATGGAATGCTGTGCATGAAACTGGCATTTGCGTTTCAGGATTATCAGTTTCTTTTGGATGACGATGCTATTTCCGACGATGACAAAGGCATCTTTAAGCGGATTCTGGGACGCACTGCATCCATGGATGAAACCAAAAGCTGCTTTTTGCTATTGACCCGGATGCTGGAAAGCCATTTCAAAAAGTCGGCGGTCGTCATTCTGGATGAGTATGATGTTCCCATTGCCAAAGCCAGCAACAACGGATATTATTCGCAGATGCTGGACGTGATGCGTGCTATGATGAGCACCACGCTCAAAGACAATATCTCGCTCGACTTTGCTGTTGTTACTGGCTGCCTGAAAATTGCAAAAGAAAGCATTTTTACCGGGACGAACAATTTCGTTTCGGATACGATTCTTTCTCCCCGGTTGAGCGAATCCTTTGGTTTCACACAGGCAGATGTAGATCAAATGCTGAAAGATGCCGGTCTTGAATCGCAGTCTGCTGAAATCAAGGCATGGTACGACGGTTATCATTTTGGCGATGCTGACATTTATTGTCCGTGGGACGTAATCAGTTATCTGCGAGATTTCCAGTATGGTGTAGCGCAGAAGCCGAAAAGCTATTGGAAAAACACCAGTGATAACGCCATCATCCGTTCTTTCATCGACTATGCAGGCGACAATATCACCACAAAGCTCGAAACGCTGATGGCTGGCGGCTCCATTGTCCAGCACATTGAAGAAAACCTGACCTACGATTATCTGCACTCCTCTGAGGAAAATCTTTGGAGTGTGTTGTATCTGACGGGCTATCTGACCAAGGTGCGGGATAAAGATTTGACGGATTCGCTGCCGGATGGTTGCTCTGCATTGATGATTCCCAATGCAGAGATTCGGGAAATTTTTGAAACCACTGTAAGCAAATGGTTTGATGACAGTGCAAAGGCATGGAACCGCAGTCCTTTGTTTGATGCAGTCTGGAGCGGAAACAACGAAGCTCTGACAAAAGAAATGACCAAGCTGCTACGCATGACCATCAGCTACCATGACTATCGGGAGGATTTTTACCACGCTTTCCTTGCAGGCATCTTTACTGGTGCTGGCTATGTGGTGGAATCCAACAAAGAGCATGGCGAGGGGCGCAGCGATGTTATCGTAAAGGATATCCGCAATGGTCGTGTGGCAATTTTTGAAGCCAAGTATGCCAAAACTCTGGAAGCTCTGCCGGATGCCTGTGATACTGCTATTCAGCAGATCAATGACCGGATGTATGCAGCGGACTTCCGGGATGACTATGATGACATCCTCTGCTATGGCATCGCGTTCTTCAAGAAACGCTGTATGGTAAGGAAAAAATAATTATTCACTTAGGGGAGTATCTTCGGATGCTCCCCTTTCCTTTTTCGGGACAGTCCGCGTGGATTGTCCTGTTTTTATTTGGAGGCACACAGTGCAAGACGAAAAAATCAAAGTCCTTGCGCTCCTGCCAATGGAGCTGCCAAAGGAGATTGAGCTGGACAACACTCTTGAAGCTATGCAGAAATTTGTAGATGGCAACATCGAATGCCTGACCTTCTATGATTCCGGCTCAGAGGTCATTCTGGTCTGCAACGATGAAGGCAAGTTGCTTGGCCTGCCGCTCAATCGTCCGCTGTGGGATGGAGCCGATGTTCTTGCCGGGATTTCTGGCCGGATGCGACAACGAAGGGAATCTGACTTCCCTGCCGCAGAGTGCAATGGATTTCTACAAAGAGAAATTCAGAGCTTTTATCATTGAAATTTAAGGAGGAACGCTTTATGACCTTTCATGCAATGACCGAACACTACGAAGAGATTACGGTTTGCGGAAAGCCTGCGCTGTTCACCAGCATCCGCATCAAGAGAGATACTGTCCCGGATGGTCTGTATGCCTACGATGTCCGGCACGATGATGAATGCCGGGGCATCCCTTGTGAGATCGCACCCTTTGTGATGGTCAACCACTGGGGCACCATTATCCTTGCGGAACCGCTGGAACTGCCGGACGATGGGCGGCGATATATTGACGAGGACACCGACTGGAACTACGCTCCTTTGGATGGCGAGGACACCGCCAATCACAAACCGTGCACTACCATTTCTGATTTTATGACTGCCTATGCCCACTAAAACTGTATTAAAAATACCGTATATTCTGTTTTGTATTAAAATCAGCCGTTTTCAGGCCATTTCAAGGTGCAAAACACAGTCTTAAAAATGTCGCTCGTTATCTTTGAGCCAGAAAGGAGACGCATGAACATCTATGGCTATTGCCGAATCTCTACGGCAAAGCAGAGCATAGACCGTCAGATCCGCAACATCAAGGCCGAGTACCCGACTGCCCATATCGTGCAGGAAGCCTACACTGGCACATCCATCTTTCGCCCGGAGTGGCTGAAGCTTTACCGGGTTCTGAAAGCAGGAGATACGGTGGTGTTCGATTCAGTGTCCCGGATGTCCAGAAATGCAGAAGAAGGTTTTACTCTGTACGAAGATCTCTACCATAAGGGCATCCGGCTGGTGTTCTTGAAAGAGCACCACATCGACACCGAGACCTACAAAAAAGCCCTGTCCGGCAGCATTGCCATGACAGGGACAAATGTGGACTTCATCTTGAAGGGCATCAACGAGTATCTGATGGCCTTGGCAAAGGAGCAGATCAAGCTGGCCTTTGAGCAGTCCGAAAAAGAAGTTGCCGATCTGCACCAACGCACCCGTGAGGGCCTTTTGACCGCCCGGCTGAACGGCAAGCAGGTTGGCCGCAAAAAGGGTGTTGGCTTTGAAACGAAAAAATCCAGAGAAGCTAAGCAGATCATCCGCACCCACTGCAAGACCTTTGGCGGCACACTTGATGATGCCGAGTGCATGAAGCTCACCGGTCTTGCCCGGAACACCTATTATAAATATAAGCGTCAGATTCGTGCCGAACTGATAGCTGAACAGGATTTGCCGAAAGGAGCAAGTATCTTTTATGAACCACCAAAATCATTCTGAGCCGGAGAACAGGCTCACCCCGGAGGAACAGCAGGAGTTTTTAGAGTTGCTGGCTCAGCTATCCCCGGAACAGCGTGAAGCACTGAAAGAAGTGCTCAAGTCCTTTACCTAAAAATAATCCGGGGCAGCCCCCAAAAGCCGTCCCGGATTATCTTCTGGCCTGTGGAGTGCGTATCTATGAGCTGCTGCACTTCAAACACGAAGATTTTCACCGCACGGAATCCGGTGCTTATCTGATCGGCGGTTGCAAGACTGAGGCCGGACGCAACCGTATCATTCCTATTCTTGACTTCGGAATCCCGATTTTTGAACATGCGTATGCCACCTTTGTGGAAAACGATCCGCTCTTTCCTAACGGAAATGGTGGATTCTGGAACGAAAAGAACTGGCGTAATCGTAAATTCTATCCGTTCTTGGAGGAAATCGGTATTCAGCCGAATCCTTATGACGAAAACGGCAAGCGAAAGCCAGAGTTTGCTGGGAAGCTCGCCACTTATACACCCTATACCACCCGGCATACATACGCCAGCCTTTGTGACCGTGCGGGTGTCAACAAGGATATCCTGAAACGTGCTGTTGGGCACACACCCAAATCCAAAACGCTGGATAAAGTCTATCTCCATCCGAAAGCCAACCAGATGATTGAAGCCTTTGACTCGGCCAATCAACTGGTCAAAGATGAAGTTCTGACTCTGCCAGAAGAATAACCCATACATACCAGAAAAACCGTCAACGCATGAGAAAAATCTCTCACGTTTGGCGATTTCCTTTTTACCCTAAAAGCACTCTTGCTCTGCGCTGTACCTCTTTTTCGATCATCTTCAAGCGATTTGGCGGCAGATTATAACGTGTCACTCTGCGGTCAAAATGGAAATCCAGCAGCTTATGGAGCATTGCACGGTGACGAGGTTTCATTGCACTCTTTGCAGCTGCAAAGAAATCATCGTATGCAAGCGGAAGCAATGTACTGGCATACTCATCAAATGCTTTCTGATCGTCCCAAAGATCCGTTCCACCCAGACTGAACAGCGAATTTCCGTGGTCAAACAGCGGTGCGGGTGCCGCAATCGTGTTGGTCTTATTGTCTACCAGCACACCAAAGTTTCCATAGTGGCGGTCAGTGTTGCAGATGATCGCATCAAAGACCAGCATATCTTCCAGCGCATCCACAAAGTTCTGACCTAACGTCTGATAATACGCAAAAATTGCTTTTATTCCGCCTTTGGACACAAGCTGTCCGATGGGAATATAAGAATACTCTTTGCTGGTGAACAGCTCACACTTGGAACAAAGCGTCTTTTTCAGATCTTTTGTCAGGGTGTAGCGAATCGCATTCACGCCAATCACCTGTGCAACTTGATAAGCATACATTTCCGAGTACGGTTCAAATCCCAGATTACTGAACCCTGACGTGCCACCTTTATAAAGATAGATTTTTCCGTTTTGTCTGCGCCAGCATTTTGGCAGCATCCCGTTGGTCGAGAACTCCGGGCAGGACGCAAGCGAAGTTCGTATGCTGCTGCCATATCCTGTAAAGGCGATTGCTGCCAGCACCTGACTGAATCGGTTATCGTAAAGATTTACTTTTTCAAAGGTGTCACCGGAGCCCTCTGCATCTACCCAAAAGCAATCATTGAGTGAAAGTCCTTTGCAGACGGTGATAATTCCAAGCGGACGATTCAAAGAAAGCCCCACCTTAGAGAGCAGAGCATCTACATACGCTCGGTTCTTCGGAATTGTGCGATGCCGCAGCCAGCGTTCCACGCCATCTTCTGATACAGTCAGGTTCAAAGGTAGAAAGGAACGGTTTTCTTCGTAAACCTTTATAATATGGAGGTCAGTATCTGCACTGTCCATGTTTGCTTCAAAGGTAAGCAGTGGCAAATCAAAATGCCTGATGGTGTAGCGCACAGCGATTTCTCCTTTCATCCATGATCTTTTTCTTTATTATACGGCATCAGAATCCGAATGAAAAGCGCCGTCGTCATTCTGCACAAAATTCAAGGATAAAATTTTACACCCAAAAATCTGCAAAAATTGGGTTTTCGGAGCTATTTTGCCGTTCCTCTCCGAATTTTGCTACAGATCTGCTACAAACTTGCTACAGACGACTGAAAAGGGGGCCTCCTACACGTTTCATTATCAATATGCAAAAGTGAATCAGCTTCACTTTTGCATATCAAAAAGCACGTAGATACAAGAAAAAGCCGCTTACCTTTTCAGGTAAACGGCTTTACATTTGGTGGAGCATTGTCCACAGCACTCGAACCCAACACCTCTTCACGGGAGATGGTTTTGGCATCATCCGTGAAGTTGAAATTGAGTACGACCCGGTCATCAAAGACGTAGACCGAGTTGACAAAGGTATCAATGATCTGCCGCTGGTGTTCCGTGCTGCCCACGTCACCCTTGCGGAATTTTTCAAGCCAGAACCGAATCCACTCACGGGTCAGGACGGGCTTTTTCAGCTCTTCTTCCAGAATGCTGGTGTTCAGGGCTTCTTTCCGGGCTTCCAGCTCGTCCAACCGCTGCTTGGTGGTCGGGGTCAGGATGCCCTGTTCAATGGCTTCCAGAAGGTTTGCCAGCCGCTTCTCCGTGTCCCTGAGCTGGTCTTTCAGGACAGGCAGCCGGGTGTTCTCCTTCTGCTGGGCTTCCATGACCAAATCTATCAGCCGTTCGATGATTTCATCGCTGAAAATCACCTTAATGGCGGTGTCCACCACGAACCGTTCCAGCGGCTCCTTGCGGATGGCTTTCAGGTCGCAATGCGCCTTGCCGTGGCGTTTGGCGTTGCCGCACTTGTAGTAATAGTAGGTGTTTCCCATGTGGCTGGTGCCGCTTTCGCCACCCATCAGGGTGCCGCACTTGCCACAGAACAGCTTGGTGGTCAGCAGATATCTCACATCCTCTTTTGCAGGCCGACCATGGGCGATCCTGTTCTGCTCAAAACGCTGCTGCACCCGGTCAAACAGGTCCTGGTCAACAATGGCCGGAATGCCGCCCGGCGTCACAATGTCCTTGTAGCGGTATTCGCCGATGTAGCGGCGGTTGCGGAAGATCTGGAAGAAGCTGTTCTTCACGAACGGCTTCCCGGTGCGGGTACGCAGGCCGCGCTCGTTCAGGGATGCGGCAATCTTCTCAGCCGGTTCGCCGTCGGCATACCGGGTGAAGATCTCTTGCACGATGGGAGCCGTTTCCGGGTCGATATGGTACAGCCTGTCCTCCTTGCCGATGGTGAAGCCCAGCGGCACCACACCGCCGTTGTACTTGCACTGGAGGGCGTTTTCGCGCTCACCGCGCGCCACTTTCAGGGCGAGTTCGGCGGAATAGTATTCCGCCATGCCAATCAGCATACTCTCCACCATAATGCCTTCAGGCCCCTGCGAGATGGGTTCCATGGCAGACACCAGATGGACACCGTTCTTTTCCAGCTGGTACTTGTAGTTCACGGCATCGAACCGATTCCGGGCAAAGCGGTCGAGCTTCCAGACCAGAACCACATCGAAGATTTTCTTCGCGCTGTCCTTTATCATCCGCTGGAAGTCCGGGCGGTCATCCGTCTTGGCAGAGTAGGCACGGTCGATGTAGGTGCCGACCACGGTGATGCCGTTCTTCTCGGCGTAGTCCTTGCAGTCGC